>ERZ772820.672-NODE-672-length-31521-cov-118.064641_pt1 | contig 31521 bp, 47 predicted proteins | sample MGYA00511377_ERZ772820 | MGnify/ENA primary metagenome ERZ772820 (study PRJEB29015, sample SAMEA2737684) | human gut metagenome | biome: human gut; feature: human-associated habitat; material: faeces | place: China | collected 2012 ... | reverse complement strand
ATCTACTCTTTCCAACTCTGGGCAGATTTTTGACAAAAGGGGTGCAGGATGTGACCAAAAACAAATGGAAAAAACTGATTTTGGAGCAGATGTCTGCACTAGGGGTGCAGAAGGACGCGTATAATTCCGCGGTGGAGACTTTGGCGGGAATCCTCGAGCAGCGGGACAAGACTTTCAGGGAGTTCCAAACTTCCGGCGGAAAGTCGGTCATCGAGTACACGAATAAGGGTGGCTCGACAAACATGACGAAAAATCCGCTGCTTGTCATCTGGGATGATCTGAACAAGAGTGCTTTGGCGTACTGGCGTGAACTTGGGATGACGCCCTCGAGCTATAAAAAAATGACGGGAGACGCGCCGCGCCTGGAAAAGCCGGGCGGACTGGCTGCGGCGCTTGCCAGCATTGAATCCGGTTAAAGGGAAAAACTGGCCGGAGGTCCTCGAGTACGCCGAAAGCATTCGGGCTGGTAAAAAAGCGGCGTGCGTGGAGTTGCGCCAAGCTGTGGATCGGTTCTTTTCAGACCTAGACAATCCCGAGTACTGGATGGATAGCAAAGCACCTGAGTTCTGCATCCGGATCATCGAAAAAACGATCTGCCACCAGCAGGGGGAGAAGCTAGACGGAACGCCGCTGCGCGGGATGCCGTTCAAGCTCGAACCGTTCCACAAATTCATCGTTTACAATCTTGTGGGCTTCAAGCTGCGCGGGACGGACGTCGTTCGATTCCACGAAGCGCTGATCTTTATCCCCAGAAAAAACATTAAGACAAGCTTTGCCGCGGCACTTTCCTGGGCGCTCTCACTCCTTTACCGGCGCAGCGGGTCAAAGACCTACATTGCGTCAGCAGCGCTGATGCAGTCGCTGGAGAGCTTCAACTTTCTGGACTACAACGTCCGCCGGATGGGTGAGGACGCAAAAAGCGGCGGGTGTGTCAAGATCATCGACAACAACAATGAGCACTCCATGGAGGCCACGCTTCCGGACGGCTCCTTTTTTATTCGCGCGCTGGCGGCGAACCCGGACGCGCAGGATTCTTTAAACTGCAACATTGCGATCTGCGACGAGATTCATGCTTTTAAAACGCCGAAGCAGTACAACCTTTTCAAAGAGGCCATGAAAGCCTACACCAATAAGCTGCTGATCGGAATTTCGACCGCGGGCGACAATGAGCAGGCATTTCTCGGGCAGCGGTTAAAATATTGCCGAAAGGTGCTGGACGGCACGGTAAAGGACGAGCAGTACTTTATTTTTATGTGCTGCGCAAATCCGGATGAAAACGGGAATATCGACTACACTAACCCGGTCGTGCATGAAATGGCAAACCCGGCCTATGGCGTGAGCATTCGTCCGGATGAAATCTTGAACGACAGCCTGCAGGCGCAGAACGACCCGCAGCAGCGTAAGGATTTTTTTGCAAAAAGTCTGAACGTCTACACAAACGCGGTCAAGGCGTATTTTGACATCGAGGAGTTCCGGCGGAGTGACGCCAAGTACAGTTGGACGCTCGAAGAGTTGGCAAGGCTGCCGATCGACTGGTACGGCGGTGCGGACTTGTCGAAGCTCCACGACTTGACGGCTGCGGCACTTTTCGGACATTACAAGGGTGTGGATATTGTAATCACGCATGCGTTTTTTCCGATTGTCGCTGCGCATATCAAGGCAGAGCAGGACAACATCCCACTTTTTGGTTGGCAGGACGACGGCTGGCTTACGATGTGCAACAGCCCGACCGTTAACCATGCGGATGTGGTCAACTGGTTCGTGGATATGCGCAAACGGGGGTTCAAAATCCGGCAGGTCGGGCACGATCGAAAGTTCTGCCGCGAGTATTTCATCGGCATGAAATCGGCGGGTTTTCAAATCGTCGACCAGCCACAGTATTTTTACAAAAAGTCGGAGGGCTTTCGGCATATCGAGCAGAGCGCAAAAAACGGCGCTCTGTTTTATTTGCACTCTGAAGCCTACGAGTATTGCGTGGAAAACGTGTCTGCCGTCGAAAAGACGGACGACATGATCCAATATGATAAGGTGCAGCCGGAACACCGCATCGATCTTTTTGATGCGTCGGTGTTTGCCTGCATCCGATACCTCGAAAGCCTTGAAAAAAACAGGGCGGCGAAGAAATGGTGGGGTGAAACTTGAGCAAAAAGAAAAGAAGCAGGCCTGCGCCGCGCGCCGAGCCGGTGCGCAGGAGCATCGCCTTTGCGGGCGCAGACCTGTGGGAATCTATCGAGTGCCGAGGCTACGTGAGCCTTGCACAGAATCCCGAAATCTGCACGGCAGTGGACACGATTGCGCGGCTGATTGCGAGTATGACCATACATCTGATGGAAAACACGGAGACCGGTGACATCCGGGTCAAAAACGAGCTGAGCCGCAAGGTGGATATCAGTCCGAACAACAACATGACCCGCGCAGCGTTTATCCATTGGATCGTCAAGACGCTGATGCTCGAAGGGAACGGAAACGCGGTGGTGTGGCCGGAAACGCGGCGCGGCATTCTGCGCGACCTCAAACCGGTGCCGCCAGCTTTTACGGCGTTCGTTCCGGAGGGCGTGTGGGATTATCGTGTGGTGATTGCCGGGCAGGAGTACGACCCGGACGACGTGCTGCACTTTGTGCTAAATCCCGGGAGCTATTATCCGTGGAAAGGCGAGGGCTACCGGGTCGCGCTGACAGACGTCGCGAACAATCTCAAGCAGGCGGCCACCACAGAAAAAAGTTTTATGTCCAGCAACTGGAAACCGAGCATCATCGTCAAGGTGGATGCACTCACGGACGAATTTGCGAGCGCGGAAGGGCGCAGCAAGCTCCTGCACGAGTATATCGACACAGCGCAGGCGGGTGAGCCATGGATGATCCCATCCGAGCAGTTCAGCGTGGAGCAGGTTCGGCCGCTCACGCTCTCCGACCTTGCGCTCGCGGATTTCGTGCAGCTCGATAAACGGACGGTGGCGGCCATTCTCGGCGTGCCGCCTTTTGTTTTGGGCATCGGGGATTTTCATCGCGACGCCTGGAACAACTTTATCAGCTCCACGATCATGCCGGTCGCAAAGAACATCGAGCAGGAAATGACCAAAAAGCTCCTGTACAATCCAGATTGGTTTTTTCGGTTCAACGCGCGGAGTCTCTACAACTATGACCTGCGCGACCTTGCAGCGGTGGCGAACGATCAATATGTACGGGGGATTATGACGGGAAATGAGGTGCGCGACTGGATCGGACTTTCTCCGCTCTCCGGCCTCGACGACCTTGTGATCCTCGAAAACTACATCCCTCGCGGGATGATTGGAGATCAAAACAAATTGAACGGAGGTGACAACACATGATGTATAAACGCACGGCTGTGGCGCGGAGCGACGGTTTCTGTACCCGTGCCGAGGGAGGGAATCTCTATATTGAGGGGTATTTCGCCGTATTCGGGAGCCGGTACGAGCTCTGGGATGGCGCATATGAGACGATCGAGCCCGGCGCATTCGACGGACAAACGAATGGAGATGTCAGGGCGCTCGTTAACCACGACACGACGCTTGTGCTCGGCCGTACAACGGCGGGTACGCTTTCGCTGCGCGTAGATGAGCGGGGACTTTGGGGCAGCGTCACGATCAATCAACAGGATCAGGATGCAATGAACCTTTACGAGCGCGTGAAGCGTGGCGATGTAAATCAGTGCTCTTTCGGCTTTGACATCATCGATCAGGATGTCGAGTACAAGGACGGTGTGCCGACGGTGTGGCGAATCAAGGCTGTAAAACTATACGAGGTTTCCGTCGTAACGTTCCCGGCTTATGAGGATACCTCGGTAGAGGCGCGCCGGAAAGATTTTGAACAGGCAGAGAAACGCAGAAAAGAGGAATGGCAGGCAAGGATGAAAAGCCGCCTGAAAGGAGAAGACAATGGCACTTAAGACAATCATGCTGCGGCGCAGCATCGAAAAGAAGCAGGCCGAACTGGAAGCGCTCCGCCAGAAGGACGCGGAGTTTTCCAAGCGTGAAGCTGAACTTGAGACGGCGATCAACGAAGCAGAAACGTCGGAGCAGGAGCAGGCCGTAACCGAAGAGGTAGAGACCTTCGACGCGGACAAGACTGCGCACGAAGCAAAAAAGGCTGCGTTGGCCGGCGAGATCGAGGGCCTTGAAGCGGAGCTTTCCGAGGCCGAGGCAGCTGCTCCAACCAGAAGCAAAGAAAACCATCTCACAAAAGAAAGGACGGAAAGAAAAATGGAAACCAATATCAACATCCGCGCGTTGCCCATGAGCCGACGTGCGTTTGACGCGCTGCCGATGGAGCAGCGCAGCGAAATCGTCGCCCGCGAGGACGTACGCGAATTTTTTGCGCAGCTGCGCAGCATGAAGGGCCAGCAGCGCGGCGTATCCGGCGCAGAGCTCACGATTCCGGTAGTTTTCCTCGACATGATCGCGGAGAACATGTACCGGTACTCTAAGCTGCTGAACCGCGTGCGCATCCGCAACGTCAACGGCGAGGCGCGCCAGACCATTGCCGGTACGGTGCCGGAAGCGGTGTGGACGGAGATGTGCGGCGCGATCAACGAGCTGACCTTTGTCTTTAACCAGGTCACGCTTGACGGCTTCAAGGTCTCCGGCTACGTGCCGGTGTGCAACTCGATCCTCGAGGACAATGACATCAACCTTGCGAGCTGGATCGTGGAGATGCTCTCGGAGAGCATCGGCCTCGCACTGGATAAGGCGATCCTGTACGGCAAGGGCGCGGCGAGCAAAATGCCGCTCGGCATCGTGACCCGCCTCGCGCAGGCCTCGAAGCCCACCGATTATCCGGCAAATGCGCCGGAGTGGGTCGATCTCCACACCAGCAACATTCTCAAGGTGGACAGCACGGCCGAACCGATTACTTTCTGGTCCGCACTGGCTGTCGCAGCCGGAAACACCTTCACACGCTACAGCCGCGGCCGCCAGTTCTGGGCGATGAACAGCAAAACTTACGCCAAGCTTCGCGCGAAGCTGATCGCGTTTAATTACGAGGGCGGCCTTGTCGCACAGTTCCCGGGCACGATGCCGGTCGTCGATGGCGACATTGATGTGCTCGAGTTTATCCCGGACGGCGACATCATCGGCGGCTACGGTGATCTGTACCTGCTCGCGCTGCGCGCCGGTATGACGATCGAGTCCAGCCGTGAGGTACAGTTTATCCAGGACAACACCGTTTTCAAGGGTAAGGAGCGTGCGGACGGTATGCCGGTCATCCCGGGCGCATTTGTTGCGATTAACATCAACAACGCGGCGGTCACGACCGTGATGGACTTTGCCGCAGATACCGCAAACGACGCGCAGCTTACCGCGTTGGCGGTCGGCACAGAGACGCTGTCTCCCGTATTTGCGACGGGTACATACAGCTATACGCTCGCACCCACCGGGACGAGCGCAAAGATCGAGGCAACCAGCAGCCAGCCGGGCGCGAAGGTGGCAATCAGCTACGACGGCCAGAACGTGCGCAACGGCGGCACAGTGACATGGCTGACGGACGGCGCAGCGCATCCGCTGACGATCACGGTTACGCAGGGCAACGCGGTGCGCGTCTATACGGTCTCGGTAACAAAGTAAAAAACAAGGAGGTAAGCGACGTTGACGTTGACGGATGAAGACATTCTGGAGATTTTAAAGGTTGATTTGCAGGTTTCGAGCTCTGCTCTCGATCTGTATCTGCTTGTACTGATTACATCGGCCAGAGCCTACATCACGCAGGAGGGCATCACGCTGGCGGATACGGCACAAGATGCGATGCTCGTCGAAATGTATGCCGCTTACCTGTACCGCCGCCGACGCGAGGAAAACGTGCAGATGCCGCGCATGCTGCGGTGGGCGCTGAATAACCGGCTTTTCAGCCAGAAGGGGGAGGCAGATGGATGATCTCATTTTGCTGATCTCCGAAAGCTACAAAAAAGACGCGATCGGAAACGTCACGGTGACAGAGACAGCAACATCGGTATGGGCGCACCTGCAGTCGGTCACGAGGGCAGAGTGGGCAGACGCCGGACAGAACGGCCTGCAACCGCAGCTTGTCGCCGTGACGCCGATCGTAAATTACAACGGCGAGCAGATCGTGCAGATCGGCTCTGGCGAAAATGCGCGTCGGTATGCCGTGTACCGCACCTACTTAGACCCGGATAACGACAGCATCGAGCTGTATCTCGAGCGAAAGGCGGGTGTGGCGCGTGGCGCGGAAAATCCCGTTACAGGAGCTTGAGATTGAGATCGTGAAAGAGCTCAAGGCTTACAGCGACGAGGTCGCCGAAGGCCTAAAAAAAGCGGTGAAGGACGTGGCAAAAGAAACGGTCCGCACGTTAAAAGCGACCTCACCGCGGGATACTGGCGAGTATGCGCGCGGATGGACGTCCAAAGTGGAGTTTGAAAGCTCAGAGAACATCCGGGTGCGCATATCCAACCGCACAAAGCCGCAGCTCACGCATCTGCTCGAAAGCGGGCACGCGAAGGTAAACGGTGGCCGCGTGGACGGCAAGCCGCATATCCGCCCGGCCGAGCAGGCTGCTGCAGATAAGCTCGTGGGTGCCGTGAAGGTGGTGATCAAAAAATGACGCTGGAGAATCTATATCAGCTTTTGAAAAGCACAGGTTTGCCCGTGGTATACAGGGCATGGCCGATTGACGGAGCGCCTGAGCTGCCGTACATCTGCTATCTCGTTGCCTACAGCAACAACTTTTCGGCGGACGGCGTCGTATACCAGCCGATTGATCATGTGCAGATCGAGCTTTACACAAAAGATAAAAATCCCGAAGCGGAGGGCAGGGTGGAAAGCGCCCTGTCCTCGATCTTTTGGGAGAAATCGGAAACTTATATCGACACGGAAAAATGTTATCAAATTTTGTACGAAGTTGAGGTGTAACAATGGCGACAAACGAAAACAAGGTGCAGTTTAATATTAAAAACGTGCACTACGCGGTAATGACCGCAGACGGCGAAACGCCGACGTGGGAAAATCCGGTCCCTGTGCCGGGCGCCGTGAATCTGTCGCTCGAGGCGAGCGGCGAGATCACGCCGTTTTACGCGGACGGCGTTGTGTACTACAAATCCAGTTCCAACAACGGATACGAGGGCGACCTCGAAATGGCGCGATTTATCGACCAGATGCTGCAGGATGTCTGGGGATACGTGCTCAACGCCACCGACAAAACGATCATTGAGAATGTAGGTGTTGAGCCGAAGAGCTTCGCGCTCCTTTTTCAGATCGACGGCGATGCCGACAACGACCTGTACTGCATGTACAACTGCACGGGCACGCGCCCGGGCATTGTCGGCGCGACGAGTACGGACACCAAGGAGCCGCAGACGCAGACCAGTACAATCTCCGCGACGTCTCTCGAAAACGGCAACGTCTTTGCACGTACTACCAGCGAGACGCCGGAGGGCGTTCGAACGGCGTGGTTTACAAAGGTCTATACGCCTACCGCAGGTTGAGAAAGGTAAAGCATATGGAGAAAAGAATTCAGATCGACGGAAAGGAGGTGGGGTTTAGGGCTTCGGCCCTGACCCCGCGCCTTTACCGACATAAAATTGGCCGGGACATGATCCAGGACCTAAACAAGCTGCAGAAGGCATACACCAAAGCGCGGCAGGGCATCCATGCCAAAAAACCGGCAGAAGATGCGCCCGCCGAAGAGCGCGAGGCGTATGAAGCGCTTGTGCACGAATCGCAGCTTGATGTGACAGACCTCGAAATTTTTGAAAACGCCGCCTACATCATGGCGCGGCAGTATGACGCCAACATCCCGGACACGCCGGAGGGGTGGCTCGACGGCTTCGAGACGTTCTCGATCTACGAGGTGCTCCCGGCAATCCTCGAGCTTTGGGCGATCAACGCGAAGAAGACAGCGAAGTCTAAAAAAAAATAAGACAGACGGTGCGTGAAGCGACCGGCGCGACCTTTATGCTCCGCTGCGCGGAGTTGGGGCTGAGCCGCGAGGACCTCGACGACATGACGGTGGGCATGGTCTACGATATGCTGATCGAGCAAGCGAACGACCAAGAAAAATATCCGTATAAAGCAACGCAGGCGGATATCGACCACTTTTTTCCGAAGGGGTGAGTAGATGGCGGACCGAATCAAAGGCATAACAATCGAAATCGGCGGCGATACGACCGCACTGTCTAAAGCGCTTTCGGGCGTGAATAAAGAGATCAGCACGACGCAAAAGCAACTGCGCGACGTCGAACGGCTGCTGAAGCTGGACCCGGGCAACGTCACACTGCTCGAGCAGAAGCAGCGGCTTTTGGCGGACAGCGTCGAACAGACAAAGCAAAAGCTGGACTCGCTGAAAAGCGCCGAAAAGCAGGTGCAGCAGCAGTTTGCGCAAGGAAAAGTCTCACAGGCGCAGTATGATGCACTGCAGCGCGAAATCGTAGCTACGGAAGCGGAGCTTCGCAAGGCCGAAAAGGCGGCGGCAGAAACCGCGGACAGTGTGCAAAAAATCGATGAAAAGCCGGTGGAAGAACTGGCTGATGCAGCGCAAGATGCGGAAAAATCGCTTGACAAAGCAGGAGAAAAAGCACAGGGGCTTGCAAGTAAGATTTCGACGACTGCCGGAAAAGTATCCGACACGTTTAAACCTGCAACAACTGCAGCGGTCGGACTTGCCGGCGCGCTGTATGCGACCGTTCCGGCAACCGAAGAATTGCGCTCCGATCTGTCGAAGCTCGACGCGAACGCGCAGGACAACTCCGTAAGCGTAGACGCCGCGCGCGAGGCGTGGCGTGCTTTTGCGATACAGTCTGGCGAAACAGACAGCGCCGTCGAAGCGACATCCAACCTTTTGCAGGCGGGATTTACAGAGAGCAACCTGCAGAAAGCGGTGGAAGGGCTTGCGGGTGCAGCGCAGCGGTTTCCGGACACGCTCAAGGTCGAAAGTCTCGCAGACAGCCTGCAGGAAACGCTCGCGACGGGAAAAGCGACCGGCGCTTTCGGAGAGCTTCTCGACCGTCTGGGAATCGGTGCGGAGAATTTTTCCGAACAGCTTTCGCAGTGTACTACAGACGCCGAAAAGCAAAACCTCGCGCTGGAAACGCTTTCAAAAGCAGGACTAAACGACACCTATGACGCGTGGGCCAAGAACAACGAGGAGATGCTTGCGAATCAGGACGCAAACCTGCGATTTCAGGAGGCCATGGCAAGCCTCGCCGAAGTCGTGCTTCCGATTGTGACTACGATAACCGAAAAGCTCGCAGCTCTGATGCAGTGGTTTGCAAACCTCGATCCGGCTGTGCAGGCGTCGATCGGAGTGATCGTCGGTCTGATCGCTGCCATTTCCCCGATTGCCGGAATCATTTCCGGCATATCCACGGCTTTAGCTTTTTTGGCAGCAAATCCGATCGTGCTTGTGATCGCGGGCATCATCGCACTGATTGCGGTGCTAGTGTTGATTATCACGAAAGGCGAAGAGATCAAGGCATGGCTGGCCGGATTTAACGAATGGCTGCAGGGTGTTTTTGCTACGGACTGGACGGAGATTTTCGGCCCCGTCTTAGGCAATGTGCTGAATGGATTCTTTTCGCTGCTGAAAGGCATCTGGGACGGCGTTTATCAGGTTCTTAACGGTGTGATCGATTTTATTCAAGGCATTTTTACAGGCAACTGGGAGCAGGCGTGGAGCGGTGTGCAGGAGATCGTCTCGGGCGTGTGGGACACCATCACTGGGATAATCACAGGCGCGTGCGACCTGATTGAAGGCATCCTTTCTGGGCTGGATAGTTGGTTGCAAGGCGTCTTCAAAACGGACTGGACGGAGATTTTTGGACCCGGTCTGGGAGACATTATCAACGCTTTTATGAAAAATGTTGAAAACACTTGGAACGCGATCAAGCAGATTTTCCAAGGCGTGATCGACTTTGTGAAAGGCGTCTTCACCGGCAACTGGAAGCAGGCATGGCAGGGCGTTGTCAACATCTTCGGCGGCTTGTTTAACAGCCTCATAAACATGGTAAAGGCGCCGCTGAACGGCATCATCGGGCTTTTGAACGGCGCGGTCGGTGCGATTAACAGCTTGATCGGCGGTTTAAACTCGATCAGTTTTACAATGCCAAAATGGCTCGGCGGCGGGCATTTCGGCCTCAGCATCCCGTATATCCCGAGTATACCGTATCTGGCAAAGGGCGGTATCCTCTCGCAGGGCTCCGCGATCGTCGGTGAGGCCGGACCGGAGCTGCTCACAATGATGGGCAACCGCGCCATGGTGCAGCCGCTCACCAACAACACAACCAACCAGACCGACCTCGGCGGCGTCAATATCACGGTATACGGCGCGCCGGGGCAGGACGTGCGGGCGCTGGCGGACATCATTATGGACGAAATGCAGAATGCGACAGAAAGAAAGGCGGCGGTTTTCGGTGCATAAATTTTGGTTTGCCGGGCACTGCTGCCGCGAGTACGGCATCTATGTCAGCGGCGAAAACACCTTCAACGGCCCCGAAAGGGGCTATGAGCTTGTGTCCATTCCCGGGCGCAGCGGTGATCTGATCCGAGATAACAAGCGGTATAAAAACATTACGGTTTCTTATCCCGCTTTTATCCACAAAGACTTTCTGCGGAACACGGACGCGGCGCGCATGTGGCTCCTCGGCTCGCCAATGACATATCATAAACTGGAGGACGACTACCACCCGGACGAATACCGGATGGCGATTTTTACCGGGCCGCTGGATTTTGACACGCGGTTTTTAAATCGCTCGGGCGAAATGACGCTGAATTTTAACTGCAAACCGCACCGGTACATCAAGGCGGGAACGTGGGTGCAGGCGCTTGAAAATGGACAGGTCCTGCTTAACAACTGGGACGAATCGCTTCCGCTGATCCAGATCACGGGCAGCGGAAGCGGCGTGCTGACGGTCGGCGGCGTTACCGTGACGATTGACACCATGGACGGCAGCCTGACGCTGGACGCCGAAACGCAAAATGCCTACTACGGCCTTGAAAACAAAAACGGCACGATCCGCATCGCAGGCGGCGAGTTTCCGACCCTGCTCGCCGGTGAAACGCGGATTACTTGGAGCGGCGGCGTCACTGCGGTGGAGATCACGCCGAGATGGAGGACCCTATGAAACCGATCCTTTTTCCGTCCACCGCGACGGAGTTTAAAACGCACGGTCTCGGCGTCCTGACGGATGCGATCAGCTGCACGGTCACCGAGGAGCGCAACGGCGCTTTCGAGCTGACGATGCAGTACCCGGACACCGGCGTGCATTTCGGCGAAATCACGGACCGCTGCATCATCTATGCGATTCCGAGCCCGTACCGGGCGCCGCAGCCTTTCCGCATTTACCGGATCACGCGGCCGATGGACGGCATTATCATGGTGTACGCGCAGCATATCACCTACGACCTTTCCGGCGTGCCGCTCAATCCTTTTACAGCGATCAACGCACCGGATGCGCTTTCAAAACTCAGCCTAAACGCGGCGGTGGATAGTCCCTTCGCTTTTTGGACGGACAAGTCTACCGTCGCATCTTTTGCTGTCTCTACACCGTCGTCGACGCGCTCGGTTCTTGGCGGTTCATCCGGCTCGATCCTCGACGTGTACGGCGGTGAGTACGAGTGGGACGGCTTTACCGTCCGCTTGTACGGTCATCGCGGATACGACAACGGCGTCGTGATCAGCTACGGCAAAAACTTGACAGACATCGAGCAGGACCGCAACATCTCCAACGTGGCGACCGGCATCTATCCGTATTGGACAAACGCCGAGGGTGCGCTCGTGACCTGCGACCCTAAGATTGTCAACGCGCCGGGCACGTACGACTTTACGCGCGTCGTGCCGGTGGATTTTTCCAACGATTTTGAGGCGCAGCCGACGTCGGCGCAGCTCAGGGAGCGTGCGGAAAAATATGTCGAGGACAACAAAATCGGCATCCCAAAGACGAGCATCACGGCAAGCTTTGTTCAGCTCGAGCAGTTTCCGGAGTATGAGGACCTTGCACTGCTCGAAAAGTGCGACCTGTGCGACACGGTGACAATCCGCTACCCGCAGCTCGGCGTGGAGGCAAAGGCCGAAATCGTCAAGATCGAGACGGACGTGCTGCTTGAGCGGTATAACTCCGTCGAGATCGGCGACGTGCGCACCAACATCGCGGACACTATCGTCGGGCAGCAACAGGAGATTAAGCAAAAACCGAGCGAGACTTACTTGCGCGAGGCAGTGCTTGCGCTTACGGAGACCATCCTCGGCGCATCCGGCGGCGCGGTGCGCTTGCTGGACACCAACAACGACGGCATGCCGGACACGCTGTACATCGCGGATGATCCGGACCCAACCAAAGCGCGCAATGTGTGGCGCTTTAACCATGAGGGCTGGGGTGCGAGCGAGAGCGGATATAACGGGCCGTTTACCTACGGCGCTACGTTAAAAAACGGTATGGTCGCCGATTTTATCACAGCGGGCACACTCAATGCTGATCTCGTCAACATCGTCAACTTGATCGCCAACCATGTTGTAAGCCGAAACGCCGGATTTGAGATGGACCTGTGGGCGGCGGTGCTGAGACTGATGGAAAACGACAACTTACGCGTGCGCATCTACTCGACAGCCCAAAGCGCCGGAGGCATTGTGCAGGTCTTTTCCGGCACCGTGACAAATGAGGGCGGCCTCGGCGAGGACAGCAATTACTCGTACTTCGGGCCGATTGGCGTAGGCGTGGGCGAAAAAAGCGACGGAAGCTATGCCGGGACGATTAAAACTGGGACGTTGGTCGTTTACAACGCGGTTAAAACCGAAAGCGGAAACTCAATCCTGTCCGTAGTAAACGGGCAGCGCATCGGGCACTTTGACCGGCTTGCCATCGGAGGAAACGCAGATTTTAGTGTGTCTTGGGTATGGGACGCGCAGCTCGGTCGCTACGTGCTCTGCAGCAATAACTCGTAGGGGAGGATGATAAAAAATGCCACTTGAAACAACGGCGGCGCTGCGCGTCGACATGCTCGACCCGGGCGCGCCGCAGATCATTCACGCGGTACAGGATGACAGCAACAGCCGCAAAATTGCTTTTAGCATCTACGCGGGCGGCGCGCAATGGGCTGTGCCAGACGGTACGCTTGTGACCGTCCGCTACAAAAAGCCGGACGGCACCGCTGGATTTTACGACACGCTGCCTGACGGCAGCACGCCGGCTGCGACGATCGACGGCAACGTCGTGACCGTGGCCCTCGTGCCGCAGGCTTTTACGGTGCACGGAAACGTACCGGTACAGATCAAGCTGTACGATAGTGCGGGCACCAGCATCGCGACGTTTGCGGTCGTGATGCACGTCTTGGCCAACGTCGTCTCAGACGCGGAGATCGTCTCGTCGGATTACTACAGCGTCCTGACCAAGCAGATTGCCGATGTACTCGCGGCGGCGGAAGGGATCGAGGGCAACGTCACCGCCGCGCAAGAGGCGGCACGACAGGCGGCATCTTCGGCCAGCGCAGCGGCAGGCTCCGAGACGGAGGCTGCCAGCTCGGCGAGTACAGCCTCCACCGCGGCCGGTCAGGCGCAGACAGCGGCCACCAATGCGGGCACGTCCGAAACCAACGCCGCCACCAGCGCAAGCAACGCGGAAGACGCCAAGACCGCAGCAGAGACGGCAGCCAGCAACGCCAGCGGAGACGCGGCTGCGGCCGAAAGTGCGAAAACGGCAGCGCAGACCGCGGCAACAAACGCGGAAAACGCGGCGGCGCCTGTGCTTGCCATACTGTCCAGCGGGGCCGGTGCGCATAATTCCATCTACCGCGGCAAAAACCTAGGTACGAGCGTGACCGCCGCACAATGGGCGGCTATTGCGGATGGTAGTTTTACTGACCTGTACATCGGTGATTACTGGGTGATTGGCGATGTGACCTATCGTATCGCTGCCTTTGACTATTATTACAGGACAGGGGATACAGTCTGCGATACTCACCACGTCACGCTTGTCCCAGACGGCAATATGTATACGCACGCGATGAATGACACAAACGTCACTACTGGCGGCTATGTAGGCTCTAAGATGTACACCGAAGGACTAGAACAGGCTAAGACCACCATCAAGGCGGCATTTAGCGGTCATGTCCTCTCTCACAGAGTATATCTGACAAACGATGTAGCTGACGGACACCCTTCTGCTGGTGCATGGTGTGACAGCGAGGTTGATCTGATGAATGAACAGATGGTATACGGCGGTGCTATTTTCATGCCGATTGCCAACGGTTCGGCAGTCTACGCGAACAATCGTGTCGAAAAATCACAGTTGCCGCTGTTCGCTCACGAGCCGAGCAGAATTTGTAACCGTGATAACTGGTGGTTGCGTGATGTTGTTACCGCATCCTATTTTGCCTTTGTTGACACTTACAGTAATGCTTACTCCTACGACGCCAGTTACTCTTATGGCGTTCGCCCGGCATTTTCGATCATCGGCTAAGGGGGGGGTAAGGCGAGCAATGGAAAACATTTTTGTAGCGATCATCACCGGCGGGCTCGCGCTTGTCGGCGTGATCATCACCAACGTCACCGGCAACCGCCGCGCAGAAGAAAAGCTCCGGGTCGCGCAGGCGATCACGGACGCGAAGATCGAAGAGCTCACGCGGGAGGTGCGAAAACATAATAATTTTGCCGAAAAAATCCCCGTAATACAAGAGCAAATCAAGGTCGTAAACCACCGCCTTGCAGACCTGGAGGACATCGAAAGGAAGGATCACCCATGAAAACAAAGTGGAAAAATTGGCTCAAGGCCGCGGGCGTCCGCGCCGTGAAAACAATCGCGCAGACCGCTGTCGCGACGATCGGCACCTCTGCGGTGCTCGGCGAGGTGGACTGGATCGTGGTAGCCAGCGCGTCGGTGCTCGCCGGCGTGCTCTCGCTCCTCACAAGCGTTGCCGGCCTGCCGGAGCTGCCCGACACGGACGGCGACGGTTTTCCGGATTAGGAAAGGACAATCCGAAAAGAGGTGATATAAATTGATTATGCACGAGATCACACTGGACGGATACGCTGCGCAGTGCGACGAACAGCCGATCCGCCTCGGCACGGAGGGCAGCTACGGCGTGGAAAAATTGCACGTGATGCGCAAGGGTGAATGGGTAGATTACGATATTATCATCGCTTTCCATCCGCCAAAAGGAGACGCCGTGCAGCTGCGCCTTGGCGCGGATAATTCCGTTTCTGTACCTGCGGAGGCTACTGCATCGGCAGGCACGGGAGAACTCACGTTTGCAGGCTACACGGACGGCGTGCGGCAAATCTCCGTAAGCCAAATCTATCGCGTGGCTACAACCGCAGGCGTGAGCGGCACTGCCCCCGCAGAACCGACGCCGGACATCGTGCAGCAGATTTTGTCGGCGGCGAGTAATGCAGAGGAGATTGCCCAAAGCGTCCGTGATGACGCTGATGCAGGTAAATTTAATGGTGCGCAAGGCCCCAAAGGCGACACCGGACCCATCGGCCCGGTCGGCCCGCAAGGCCCAACGGGTGCAACTGGTCCGCAGGGGCCGATAGGCCCGCAGGGTGAACAAGGCCCCATCGGCCCGCAAGGTCCGCAAGGCCCTAAAGGTGACACCGGCCCTGCCGTAGCACTGGACACCACCCTCACTCACAAGGGCGAAGCCGCTGACGCAAAAGCCACAGGTGACGCTATCAGCGCAGTCAAGGCGCGGCAGAACATCCTTGTGGGCAGTAAGACCGGTAATCCGGTCGCCGTTGAAGATGCTTTTACAGCGCCGCTGTGCGGCCTGACCGTGTACGGCAAGAGCACGCAGGACGGCACACCCACGCCGGATGCACCTGTGCCTATTGTGAGTGCAGGGGATAGTGGGAGCGTGGAGATGAAGGTGACGGGAAAGAATCTGCTAAACCCGGCGCTGTTCCAAAATAATAAATATCAGAATTTCAATGTAGAAACCGGTTATTATGAGATAACAAGTACAGATAGTTATTGGATAACAGGCTTTCAACCGTGCTTACCGAATACAACCTATCACTTTAATGTGGTCACGGAAGGCGGTTGCTTTTATGATAAAAATAAGAATCCAATCGGTACGATCGGATTTGAGTATACATTTAAAGCACCGGCGAAATGCGCGTATTTTTGTGTCAATTTTTCAGTGTCAACAACGCCCTATGGCACGCCAATCATTGCAACAGTGAGTGACTCCACTGCCTACTCCCCCTACCGCGAACAGCTCCTCACGCTCCCCACTCCCAACGGCTTACCCGGCATCCCTGTCGCCTCTGGCGGCAACTACACTGACCCACAGGGACAGCAGTGGGTGTGCGACGAGGTGGACTTGGAGAGAGGGCTGAAGGTGCAGAGGATTGATAAGGGTGCTTTCGACAGCACAAAAACGCTGGCTGAGCAAAACGTGATTCTCGCCACCCCTATCGAGACTCCGCTCACCCCTGACGAGATTGCCGCCTACAAAGCCCTCACCGCTTACGCGCCCGACACCGTGGTACAAGCCAACGATGGCGCTGGTATCAAGCTGGACTACCAGAGGGACGTAAATCTCGTCATCAAAAATCTTGAGGACGCCATTGCGTCCATGACTACCACATTAAGAGAGGAGGGCGCAGAATGGAAAACGTGAAGGAAACGAAGGAAAATGAACTTAACGAAGAAGCTTTGAAAGAGCTCTCGAACAACAAAGGAGATGAGGACTAAATGGCATACACAAACAGCGCACTTGTAAATCACACTCGTATCTCGCCCAATAGAAACAGCCCCAGAAAGCACGCGATTGATACAATCACGATCCATTGCGTGGTTGGACAGGTGAGCGTGGAGACGCTCGGAAACATCTTTGCTAATCCTAATCGTGGTGCCTCCTCCAATTACGGCATCGGCTACGATGGGCGTGTAGGTATGTACGTGGAGGAGCGCGACCGCTCTTGGTGCAGCTCGTCTCCCGATAACGATCACCGCGCCGTAACGATTGAGGTGGCATCCGATATGTCGGAGCCTTACGCCGTGACGGGCAAAGCATACGCGGCGCTTATCAACCTCGTTGCGGACATTTGCAAACGCAACGGCATCAAAAAACTCGTATGGAGCACGGATAAAAACACCCGCGTATACCATCGCAACAGCGCAAACATGACGGTACACCGCGATTTTGATAATAAATCTTGTCCGGGCACGTACCTCTATAATCATCACGCCGATATTGCCGCCAAGGTCAACGCAAAGCTTGGTGCGGCGAGCACACCGGCAAAGCCTACACCCAAGCCGAATACGCCGAAGCCCACCTGCACGGGCGATCTGACGTATTCCGCATACGCGGGGCGCCATTGGCTCCCGCAGGTAAAAAACTGCGAGGACTACGCGGGCAACTTTGGGCAGGCGATGGAAGGACTTAAAATCAATGCCAAAAACTGCGATATTTATTATCGCGTTCATCTCCGGGGTGGCGGTTGGCTCCCGGAGATCAAAAACAGCGGCGCAGGTGCAGACGGCTACGCGGGCATTTACGGCGAGCAGATTGACGGCGTACAGATACGCACGCCCATCGGTCACGTGGATTGCCGCGTACATATCAAGGGCGGCAGCTGGCTTAGTTGGGTGCGCTTTGGAAGCAAGTACAATTCCGGCGCAAACGGCTACGCGGGCATTTACGGCTCGGCCATTGATGCAATCCAGATGGAGTAAGATGTTAAAAAACCGATAAATTATCACATTGATTTGCAAATTGTTTGCTAAAACAGCAAAATAGGCATTTTTTAACAGTTTGCAAGCAAAGCAAAAGGCGCAGGGCCTCATCTTTTCGATGGGCGCTGCGCCTTTTTTGTTTTTTACAAAGCTATTTGCGGGATGCTTTAATGGTTTTTGTTGTTGTATTATACGGCTCGTAAGTTCGGACGGTCGCAACGCTGATATTTAGAGCCTGTGCAATGTCCGCATTCTTCATTCCTCGGTCGTACATGTCACGTATTTGTTGCGCAATCGGTGGAAGATTATCGTAAATATTGCGCGTGATTAAGCATCTACATACCACATAGGGCGTTACGCCGTAGTGCTTAGCCGTTTCCAAAAGGCTTTTCGTTGCTTGATATGTGGCGACCACCTCATCAATGGCGATTTTGTTCGTGGGATCGGTAGGGTGCTCTAATCGGTACTTAGCTAAACATTCCGGGGAGCAAATGTCGAGCTGAAACACTACCGCATCTTCGGCCGAAAACTCTTTGCCGCATACGGAGCAAAATCTAATGCTACTGGCTTGCGCACGGTCGGCTTTAATGGCTTCTCGGTCAAGGTACTCTTTGTTCCACTCGCGGGAGATGAGATTTCTTTTTTTTTGCGCCATTAAAGGCGCACACTCTGGGCAGTATCTTTGCAGTCCGCTATTAACAATGTAGTCCTTGCCGCAGTTTTCGCATTGATCTATACTGCCGAGTTTGCGCCGCGGAGGATGTTGATTCCGCTTACGGCGGGAAACTCTTTCGCGTTCGGCTCTGCACGTCGGACAATACCATGCACGGGGACCGCCTTTAAATGTGGTTCCGCACGTGCGGCATGTACGATCTTTAAGCTTAACAGCAAAATTAGCCTTTGATTTTGCTGCGCACGCTTCACACAAAAATTGATCTTCATAGCGGCGTTCAAACGGCGCGCCGCATTTAACGCACTTTCTTGTGGGCATCTTCGTTCCTCTCCGTTCTCAAATCTCAAAATCTTCGCTGTACTTCTCGTAATGCTTATCACAATAAGCATTATAAAACTCCTGCTCATCTTCAATGCCCTGCGCGTGGAGTTCTTCACGGATTTCGTCGTCCATCATCATAACCGCTGCTTCAAAATCAATCGTGTTGCCGTTGTAGTCTTTAATTCTTTTCATTTTGGTTTCCTCCGTTTGGATTGTTTTTATTTTGTGTCCTTGTCCTTTTGACACTTATATTATACAGCAACAGCTATATAAAGTCAAGTGCTTTTTCAAAATTTTTTTAAAAAATCTTGATTTTTTTCGCAAGACAAGCTATACTATTAAACGTTCGGATTTCCTCCGAACATGTCGCCCCGGAAACGAGGCGTAGGATTGAAATGAAATTGTTTTTGCCGTCCTTTTGACAATTTCGGCACAAACAGGCAAAAACCCCGGTAGCTGATTAGCATACCGGGGTTTTTGCTTTTACTCGTCGATTTCTCGCAAATCCTCCGCCCGAATCGATAGGGCAGAGGACAATTTGCAGACCGTATCAAATTGAGCTTTGTTGATGTTGCGATTTTTGCACTCATATTGCTGTATCATTCGGACGTTTACGCCGGATTTGCTCGCTAATTGGGATTGAGATAATCCGGCGGCTAAACGTAATCGCTGTAAGTTTGTCATTTTTGAGCTCCTTTACTTTATTCGGTGGATCGTGGGCAACATATTATCCGCATTGCCTGCATTTACAAAAATCGGCGCTACCCATTTACGGATCAGCTTACGCGTACCATCTTTTAAACCCTCCTTAAAAATTCCGGGCAGATGTAATGCCCCACATAGAGAGCCACAAGGTGATGTAGTTTACATCATCCTCGTCACAATCTTCCCACGGCGTTTCCGGGTCGTTGGCGATCTCTTCAATAAAATCAATTTCATCGGTTACGCCGCTGTCTTCAAGCGCGGTAAGCGTTAAACGACCTTCCTCTGTTTCAAGCAGCCAGTTTTTGTTAAGTCCTTCGATGCCGCTATAAAGCTTGTAAGTGTTTTTGCCGATGGTAATGTAAGTTTTTTTCATTGTTCACGCCTCCTTAAACTCTCATAAGGTTTTCCCAGTAGTTGTCCGAGAAAGCGTAATCGATTTCAAGACGCCAGTTTTCAATGCGCATCAAGCAATAGTAGCCGTCACCGTTTTCGTCGATACGGTCTTTAATTCTGTACGTGTACTTTGCGGTGCGATACTCGGTAGAGCCGTTGGCGATCATTTTCTTTGCGATAGCTTCAAATCTTTTCATTTTGGTTTCCTCCGTTTGGATTGAATTGATTTTGTGTCCTTGTCCTTTTGACACTTATATTATACAGCAACAGCTATATAAAGTCAAGTGCTTTTTCAAAATTTTTTTAAAAAATCTTGATTTAGAAGACAAGGACGCAAAAATCAGCGTGTTGCATATCGTGTTGCATTTTGATAAAAAACGGCTTAATTACATCAAAAACAGTTTCAAAACGTAAAAATATTTTTTAGAAAAAATAAAGAAAAATCCGCATGAAATCTAAGTTTTTTAGACTTCATGCGGATTTTGAGTTTGGTGCAGGTAACAGGACTTGAACCCGTAATATATATACGTAAAACCCGCATAAACTCTATGTATTTTGAAACATGTGTTGCTTTTTGTGTTGCATTTTGCTTTTATCCGTAAGATTTTGTAAATCGGTCAACGATTTTTGCGTTAAAGTCCTTTTGCTCATCGGATAAAACGTGCTCGTAGATTTTGTCGAGGACATCGCGGTTTTCCCACCCTCCGCGCTGCATGATATAGAGGTCCGGCACGCCCATAGCGTGCAGGACGGAAGCGGAATGGTGTCGCAGATCATGAAAGCGGTACGGCTTACCCAACACGCGCATGGAGAGCGTGCGGAAGAGGTTTGAGATTGTAATAGGCGAGTACGGGCATACGCGCTCATTATCTATGCTGCGCAGCTCATCAACAATAAATTTCGGCAGCTCCACAAATCGAGTACCGGCGGTTGTTTTGGTAGACTTGATAACATACTCGTGATTATCGTCACAGACCATAGCTTTGTTAACCATGACGCCGTTATCATGCACGTCGCTTTGCGTCAGCGCGCATATTTCAGAGCGGCGCAGGGTGCCTACAGCAGCCAATAAAATAGCCTGGTGCATATTAGTGCCCTCTGCTGCCTCCAGCAATGCCTTTACCTCCGCTTCGGTGGGGATTGTGATCCTTGCCTTTTGTTTCTGGGGCAAGCCCGTGGAGAGCTGGAAAGAGGGATAATATACGCCCAGCACGGCAGATAAAAGGCCATGGGCATTGCGCACGGTTTTGGGTGCATGATTTGCCGCGAACTGGTTTATGGAGCGCTGCACAGCCTCCTGCGTGATGTCGCGCAGCTTCAGCGGCATAATGTCTTGTAGGTCGTTCCGGGCGCTTCGGCGGTATTCGCGTATCGTAGAGGGCGAGAGCACGTTGGTTTTGCTGTCGATATAGCGCGTGTATGCCTCTTTCAAGGTCATGTCTCCGGCGGATGCGGTGCGCTGCTTTCCGTCCAATTTGTATTCTGCCGCCATGTATTCGGCTTCTTTTTTTGTTGTGGCGGTAAATGATTTGTAAATCCGCTTTCCGGTGGCGGGGTCCGTGTAATCGTATAGATTCACGCGCCAGTTACCGGAGGGCAGTTTTTTAGCTTTTGCCATTGTAAAAACCTCCTATTATTTAAAAATCCCGTGGATACAGACGTATCTACGGGATTTTATTATTTGAGCAAACGCCCAAAGGGGAGTAAACTTCCGGAAACGGAACGATCCTGTATCCAGCCGCGATCTAAGTCTGCGATGTCGTAGCCAAAAAGGAAGCAAAAGAAAAGCACAAGGATAATACAGATAGCCAAGCAAATCCGAACGAGCCGCCGATCTTCGTTGTGTTGGCGCATAAATTGTGCTTCTTGCTGCGCGAGCCTTACAATTTTATCTTCGCGTTCAAACTCAATGCTTTTCTTCAGATACGCGATCCGCTCGTTTCCAGAGTCTTCGTCCGGCAGCGGCGGTGTAACAATATCATACTTGACGGCAGCAAGGATAGACTTAAGCACAACAATGCTCGGGTCGGCCTGCCGCTTGAAAATGCGAATGATTGTACTTTGAGAGACATTACAAGCGTCCGCAACGTTTTGATAGGATAAGTTGAGCGAGACGCGTCGAGCTTCCAGTTTAGGCACAAGCGCGTCTAAATTGATTGTCGAAAAATCCATAAGAAGCACCTTTTTTGCAATTTAAGTCATATATAAAGTACCGTCATTCAATTTTGAGTATTTACACCACCGTTTGGAAAGATTATCCTTAAATTAAACAAGCGGCTGTCCCATATTATCCCGGAAAGCTCCGACAAGGATCATGACAAGATCAACAATACAACCAACACCGCCAAGGCCAAAGGTGAAAAGCCAAAGGATCCCCGTCCCAGTTTTATGCACATAAAAACGATGAACGCCAAAATAGCCAAAGAACAGGCACAGGAAGAACGCTACCCATTTCTTTTTGGGGACATATCCGTTGGTATTTGCAATGTTTATAGCCGGTTGCTGTGCAGCCTTTGGTGATTCATCCGACTTCCGTTTCGGATTGGATTTTGGCAACAACGAAGGAACGCCAACGGTGGTTTTGTGGTATATCGCGCTTTTGACCGACTTCGAGGGGTCTTTGATAAACCCAACGCCCTTTTTGCCGTAAAAAGGATTGACCGCTCTTTTCATTTCTCTTTTCAGCTTGCCGGTGGTACGCGCTTTGAACCGAGCTTTGTAGTTAGGTTTCCGAATACCGAATTTCATATTCTACCCTCCCATCAATATTTATTGCGTTCAAAATCGTAAATGTGAGCAATCACAATAATTTATCTGTATCATATCACTAAAAACGCACGTAGTCAACAAATAAATCAAAAATTTTTTTATCAAAAGAACGGAGTTGAACAAATGAAGACAGTAGAAACAAGGGAAGAAAACAGAATCCGAAAAAACTTAATAGACGCAATTTCAGAAATGCTGCTGGATCTCCCCGTAGATACTTTGCGAAAGATTTACATATCTGTATCAATATGGGCAGGGAAAATGTAGGCGCACAAAGCAAAAGGCGAGGACCGTTAAAAATTCGGTTCTCGCCTTTTTTATTTGTCTTCCGACAGTATTTCGTGAAGCTTCTCGATGTACTTTACAAAAACCGGGAAAGCTTCATCGGGTAGTTGCGCCATGGCGCGAATCAATCGACTTTTGTCATCGTCTTCGATTTGCACCCGCGCAAAAATCTCCGCAAGCTCTTCTTCGCGCGTTCGTGGCTTAAACATTTCTCCTGCGCCGGTTCTTAGCCAGATCAAATCAACGCCAAAAACGCGACAAATATCCGAAATAGAGCGTTTGCTTGGATCACGTTGCCCGATTTCGATCATCGCAATATAATTGCGAGATAATCCAATTTGTGATGCAAATTGCTCCTGTGTTAAGTCTAACGCTTGCCGAAGCGCTTTAATCCTTGTACCTATATTGTCCAACATTGTCACCTGCCTTTATTTATATAATAACAGGTTTTGTTGGCTAAGTCAACAAATAATTCAAAAAAATCAAAAAACGCAAAAAAGAGTGTTGACAAAGTGACACATAAATGCTATCATATAGTCACAAAGCAAACAAAAAGTAAAGGAGATGTGACAATGAGCGAAAAATCGAAACAGAATGTAGAGAAAATTGCGCAGCTGGTTGAAGAGTTTCCAAGCGACAAACGCGCACTTGCCGTGAAAATGGCAGAGATTTACGCCACGGGCCTTGCGGACGGCGTGGAACTGGTAACGATGCGCACCGAGCGCAAAGACGCAGACGCGACTGACCCGAAAGCGGTGTGAGTTAAGGACAGAAAGGAGAAAGCGGAATGAGAATGGAAGACCGGGCACGAAAAGAAGCATTAAAAGTGGTACTGCCGTACATTTTAATGCTTCTCGCCCCGATTTTAGGCACGCTAATCGCGGTTTTGATGTTGTGCTTTTTTAGCTAAGCTTAAAGGCCGCCCCCCAGCTTTACCACATGCCGCCCACCAACTGATCCTCCATTAAAAGCCATGAATATACACTCCTTTCGTCTGAACAAACATAGATACTGCATGATTTTTGCTTTGGGCGGCAGATGGTAGGGCTGGGGACAAAAACACGAATAACGAAAGAGGTGGTAAAAAATGCCAAGATTAAAACCGTCGCCCGCAGAACAGCGGAGGCAGACTTTTAGGTCGATTATGCGTTATAACGCCGACCGCATGGGCCTGACGACCGACGAGAAGACCGCGAAATACTTGGGTATATCCCCGCAGCTTTACAGCTACCGTATGCGCCACCTTTCGGCGTGGTCGTATGAGGATTTGTGCAACATCTTTAAAAAACTGCGTTTCTCGCAAAGCGACATCGAGACGCTGTTTAAAAATTAAAGGAAAGGAGTGATAAACATGATCTTAGTTTTGTGCGGCAGTATCGCCGCCGGATGTGCGATCATCACGCTGGCCTACGGCGCGGAAAAAATCCTCGAAAGAGCCATAAAGCCGCCGAGAAAAAGGAAAAGAGCCGCCCGACCGGGCGCGGAGATCATCGACATCGGCAAATACCGCAGCTGGCGCGACGCCGTGCGCGTGTATGAGACAGTGACAACGGATAGAAAGGAAAAGCAAGCATGAAAGTTTATAAGGGTACAGACAAAAATATGCAATGCCGAGGCAAGCAATACGTGCTCGGCAAAAAAGAGATCGATGACGGCGCGATCCGTTGCGGGAATAAAGGCTATCACTCCTGTGAGGCTCCGTTTGATGTGCTGCAGCATTATCCCAATATCAACGGCAATCGTTTTTTTGAGGCAGAAGCGGGTGGCAAAATCGATAAGGCAGAAAATGATGATACCAAATTAGCATCATCAGAATTGACACTCAAAAGCGAAATTAACTTTGCGGGACTTGTAAAAGCGCAAATAGAGTACACCCGCAAAAAAGCCGAAAATGGGACCGTAGGCGGCGAAGATAGCAACCTCATAGGCGACAACTGTAGCAACCTCGTAGGCGGCAACTGTAGCAACCTCGTAGGCAGCGGCAGGAGCAACCTCATAGGCGGCGGCAGGAGCAACCTCGTAGGCGGCAACTGTAGCAACCTCGTAGGCAGCGGCAGGAGCAACCTCATAGGCGGCAACTGTAGCAACCTCATAGGCGGCGGCAGGAGCAACCTCATAGGCGACAACTGTAGCAACCTCGTAGGCGGCAACTGTAGCAACCTCATAGGCGGCAACTGTAGCAACCTCATAGGCGGCGGCAGGAGCAACCTCATAGGCGACAACTGTAGCAACCTCGTAGGCGGCAACTGTAGCAACCTCATAGGCGGCGGCAGGAGCAACCTCATAGGCGACAACTGTAGCAACCTCGTAGGCGGCAACTGTAGCAACCTCGTAGGCAGCGGCAGGAGCAACCTCATAGGCGGCAACTGTAGCAACCTCATAGGCGGCGGCAGGAGCAACATCGCAGGCGGCTCCTCATCAGTAATCGTGGGTGTACATGAATGTAAAGCAAAAGGTGGGCTCCGCTCCGTGATCGTTTTAACTGAGTGGGGGTTTGACGCAAACGGCAATTATGCACCCATAGACGTAAAAGCGGAAATTATTGACGGTGTGCGGATCAAAACTGATACGTGGTATAAGCTCAAGAATGGCGAGCTTGTCGAGGTAGATGGATGAGAGCAAAAAAAGTGCCCCGGACTGCGGGAACAGTCACAGGGGCACAAAGACAAATTTACCGCTATTAGTTTAGCAGAAACGGGAGGAAAAGTCAATGGTAAGTTGGAGCCCATAGAGGCGCACGAAAAATCAGCCGCAGGAGAGGAAGACCCCCCTGCGGCATTATTGGAGCAAAAAACAAACGGACACGCCAAAAGCTCAAAAAATACGCCGGAAACGGCGTTTAGCGAGCTCGTAATGGGTATTATCAAACGGACGGAGCGAAAAAAGGGAGAGAACAAAAAATGCTGTACAGCGGCGAAAATTATGAATATCTCTTTGATGTATCGGAAGAGATAACAAAAAATGCCTTTGCAACTCTAAAGCATGATAATGTCGCACTTTATCGCACCAAAACCGTCAAGGCGGGCAACATGCTCGAGGTGGAGATATACCCGATTTGGAGCACCCGCGCGGAAGCGGTTCGCGCGAAAAAGAGAACGTCCCGCGAAGCACAAAAAAATTTGAACGATAAAAACGCAAAGAAAAAACTGATCCGTAAGATCAATGCAAACTTTACGAAGGCGGATATCTGGGTGACGCTTACATACAAAAACGGTGTGCCAGATGAAGAACAGGCTCGGAAAGACATACGCAACTATTTGCGCAGAGTGCGCGAATGGAGGCGCAAACGAGGTATGACCGAGCTGAAATATGTGTACGTTATCGAGTACGGCGGCAAAGACGGCAGGCGGAAGCGAGTGCATCACCACGTCGTGATGTCCGGCATGGACAGGAGCGCCGCGGAAGAACTCTGGAACGGTAAAGGATGGGCAAACGCCAGAAAGTTACAGCCCGACGAATACGGCCTGGAGGCATTGGCACGCTACGTGACGAAAGAGGCAAACGGCGGAAAGCGGTGGTGCGCAAGCCGAAACCTCTCAGAGCCGAAAGAGACGACCGCAGACACAAAAATCAGCAAGCGCCGCGTAGAAAAGATGGCGACAGACTTTGAGGGCGCCCCTGCGTTGATTTTTGAAAAGTTGTTTCCGGCGTATGATTTTACAGACTGCGAGGTAAAACGTTCAAATTTTGTTGCAGGTGCGTACATATATGCCCGGATGCGCCGCCGCCCGGACGAAAAGCCAAAAAAGAAACGGAGGAAGGCAAAAAATGCAGAAGAATAGCGCACAGCGTGCGCCGGTGCCGACGGAAAGCGTAGAGCAGCAGCTCCTTTTCCGATGGGCAAGATTTTACGTGAGCAAGTACCCGGAGCTTGCTTTGCTGTATCATATCCCAAATGGAGGTTCGCGGCGAAAATCGGAAGCGGGACGATTTAAGGCAGAGGGCGTAAAAGCCGGAGTGCCGGACTTGTTTCTTCCGGCAGCGCGCGGGGACTTTTACGGCCTCTATATCGAGATGAAACGGAAAGCGGGCGGACGCGTGAGCGCAGATCAAAAAGTGTGGATCGATGCCCTTAGTAAGCAGGGGTATGCCGTGCGCGTATGCTTAGGTTGGGAGGATGCTGCCCGCACCCTCGAGAAATACTTGCAGCTCGGCGAGTTTGGCAAAAACAGGAGGTAAATTGAATGAGTGCAAGCAATAGCATACATATCATGGGCCGTATTACGCGCGACCTCGAATTGAAATACACGGCAAGCGGGGTAGCAGTCTGCGCATTTGCGGTAGCGGTCTCCCGTAGCTACAAGGACAGTGACGGAAACTACCCCGCGGATTTTATCGACTGCGTTGCATGGCGCACAACGGCGGAATTTGTCACAAAACACTTTCGCAAGGGCGCAATGATAGCAATCTCGGGCGAGCTGCAAACGCGCATGTACACGGACAAAGACGGGAACAAGCGGAAAGCGGTGGAAACGCTTGTAAATAGCGTGGCATTTACCGGCGAAAAGGCAGACGGCGCCGGAAGCGGAAGCACGCGCCCACCGATGCCTACCACACCGCCGCAAGTTGCCGCAGAAGAACCGACGTATGACGAGATAGAATATAGCGTAAACGATGAGGATTTGCCGTTTTAAGGAGGGACACAAAAAATGAAAGTTACCTTTACAGCGCCGAATAAGCTTACAAAAAAACAGACGTACCCGCCCGATAAGATCAAAGAATACAAAAAGCTCGTGCGGGAGAGATTTTTGGAAGAAACGCAGAACAGTCGCTTTGCAGAAGACGCGCCGCTTGAAATTTGCATTACAGTCCTCGCGAAAATGCCCAAAGGCGCAACGCCGGAAGAGCAAGCGCGAATCTATAATGGGAGAGCCAACAACGCCAAAACGCCGGACTTAAACAAAATCACGAAAATTGTGTGCGAGGCGCTTGAGGGAGTAGCGTACAAAGATACTGTGCAAATCACAAAGGTATCTGCCATAAAAGCTTGGAGCGTATACCCGAGTGTCTGGGTGACGATAGAGGGAGAGGAGCGCAAAAACGATGGACATACGTAAATTTAGCGCAACAGGCATTAAAGAGCCGTACTACATAATGCTTTCGGGGACAAATCGGCGGGCGAGCTGCCGAGGCTGCATATACCGTCGCGGGATAGGTTCGCGCGGAGACCGATACAGCGTGTGCTGCTATTGCTACGATACGGGCCTCCCACGCGGATGCCCGCCAGAAAAGTGCGATAAGAAACGGAGGAAAACATGAAACGAAAAGAAATCCTTGAAGCCGCTATGCGCTGCGTGTGCGGCGACCGCGAGCAGGACTACGGCACGCCGGAGAGAAATTTTGAGTTGATCGGCGAGCTGTGGACGACATACCTCAAAGCAAAATGCGTAAGCCCGGAAGCGGATGTTTGCATAAACGGCGAAGATGTTGCGACGCTGATGTGCCTTTTTAAAATTGCCCGCATTGCAACGGGTAGAGGCAAAGCCGATAGTTTTATTGATCTTGCCGGGTACGCAGCTTGTGCCGGAGAGCTGGCAACGGGAGGCGGCGCAGAATGAAAGCTTTACAGCAATACCAAATGAGCAAAGCGGAAAAAGCGGCGTTAAAAGCGGAAATAGCGAGGCAGGTGCATGAGCTTGACGAAAAGTTTTCGGCTGAAATCTGCTCCATGCTGCTTTGGGCATTGCATGAAGAGTTTGGTTTCGGCGCCGACCGCCTCCGCCGCGTTTGGGACTGCGTGGCGGTGCACCGAGCGGAATTGCTCAAACATTACGACATGCAGGATAACGCCGAATTTATTTTGCTTTACAAGCTGCGCCAGATCGGCGTGGACGTAGAAAAGTGGACGGCAGAACCGCAAACGCAAAAGGTGGTGCTGAAAGAATGACGCAGCGTTTGGGCCCATGCCCGCAGAACTGCCCGGACAGATACGCAAACGAGTACGAGACTTGTCACAGTAAATGCCAAAGGTACATGAGATACAAACTGACAAAACTGCTTGAGAGTAAGCAGCGCGCGAAAGCAATAGACGAGGTAGGCTTCCACCGCGACGTGCGAAAAGCCGTTGAGAAAAAACGCGAAAGGAAGATTAGATATGACAACAGATGAACTCATCGAAAGGTGGATAAAACTATGATACGAGAGAAATTGCAAGTGTTGTTGGGACTATCGAAGCAGTTAACAGAGAGTATTTATACTACATCGGAATGTGCGGAGCTATTTTGCGAAGATTGTGCCTATAACGCTATTTGTGGAGCCGCTAAACTTACGCTTGACTTGATAGAGTATCAAATCTATAGATACGAGGCTAAAGGAGAATTGGAAGATGATAACGATTAGCACAAAAGATTACACTACAGAGCAGCTAAAGCACCTTGCATTTGGTTTGTGCGTTGCGCAAGACAGAATAATGAAAAGTAAGGATTGCAAATACGACTCTGTGTGTGTAACCGATTGCAAAGCCTACGTGATATGCACTGATTTAACTAACACATGTATTTATTTGATTAAAAAGATAAAAGAACGTGAAGTGCTTGAAGCATACAGATACTACACCAGGGAAAGCGAAAGGAAAATCAGATATGACAACAGATGAACTCATCAAGGCGCTTGAGCGCATGAAATCGGAGACCGGCTCGCTGGAATATCCCTTGTGCAGCCTTAGCTGCTGGCATGAGCATAACTGCGGCGTGCATGGGTGCGCGGTTATTCGAGAGGCGATAAAAACCGCAAAGCTGTATCAAGCGGCGTATAAAGTGCTCAAGCGGCAGCGTGACTGCGGCACATGCCTTTACAACAATCCGTGCGGAATGGACGATTTGCGCTGTACGGTCTGCACGAGAGGGCAAAAATGGAGATGGGACAGGGGAGGCGGGCGATGACGAAAGAGCTTTTGGAGCAATACCCCGACATCTGCGCGGAGATTGAGGAACTTGAGCGCGAGAATAAAACGGTGATAAGCGATATAGTGCGCGGATCATCGGATGAGTTTCCGTTTACCGAGCACCCAATCACCGTGCGCGGGCTTGGGCCGCAGATATATGCCGAGCACATTGCAAAGCTTAAAGCGCAAAAGCAAGAGATAGAGCAATTTGTATTCGACATCAAAAGCGCATGGTTGCGGCGCGTTGTGATGCTTCGTGCGTTCCACGGCTATTCGTGGGACCGGGTCGCGGCGCAGATGAGCAAAAGCGGTAAAGTTCCGGCAATCAACACACTCAAAAGCCAGTATTACACTTTATTAAAAAGTGAGGACCCGGGTAAAAAATAATTTTTGCTTTTCGGCGTTTTTGTACCAAATGGTGCGATTTAATCTATATACTGGATAATAGAGATATTAGGTAGAGCGCCGGGGATTAGATTTCCCGGCGCTCTTGCTACGCAGGAGGCGCCGATGGAAAAACAGACAGTTTTAGAGAGCAACGCAGAGTACGAGGCGTTTGTGGACAAATTTAAGCCTAAGTTAACGACGGATGACTGCTACACGCCGCCGGAAGTATACGAGGTGGTAAAAAACTGGGCGTGTGCAAAATACGGGATTGATCCTGCAAAAATCGTTCGCCCTTTTTATCCGGGCGGAGATTATAAGAGTTTTGATTATTCCAACGGTGCAGTAGTTGTTGACAATCCGCCTTTTTCAAAATTCGTTCCGATTTGCTCGTTTTATCTAAGCGAGGGTGTCCCGTTCTTTCTATTCGCGCCGGCGCTTACGGCCTTTTCCGGCAGAAGTGTCGTGACGCGGATGAACCACATTATCTGCGACGCTAAAATCGTATACGAAAACGGCGCTGTGGTAAAGACAGCGTTTGTCACAAGCTACGGAGGCGACATCGTGGCACAGACGGCGCCCGAACTTGGTCGCGCGGTACAAGAGGCTGTGGGTAGATTAAAAGCCAAAAAATCCAGAACGCTGCCAAAGTACGACTACCCGGATAATGTAGTCACTGCGGCGATGCTTGAGCGGTACTCTAAGTACGGCATAGACTTTAAGGTGCGTCGCGATGAATGCACTGCTATCGCAAAGTTAGACGCGCAGGCAGAAGCCCAAAAAGCTATTTTTGGCAGCGGTCTCTTACTATCTGAACAGAAAGCAGCGGAGAAAGCAGCAGCGGAGAAAGCAGCAGCGGAGAAAGCAGCAGCGAAGAAATGGGAACTATCAAAGCGCGAATTAAAATTGATTGAGGAGCTCGGGAGGAAAGCGAAGAGATGAACAAAAAAGCATATCGCCCTTGCCCACGCTCAAGTGGTTGCGTTTGGGATACATACGCGAGGACGGGTGAGCATTTGTGTATGCTTATGGTTTGCCCGTATGCGCTCTGCGCCGCGCGGCTGACGGAGCGGCGGGAGGCCGAGAAGAACGAGCGCGGCGATTCTGAGGAGGATCATGAGCTTTGATTACAACGCGCCGAGATGGCGGAGGTTGCGAGCGTCTGTGCTGAGGCGGGATGACTATCTGTGCCGGTATTGTTTGCGGTATGGGCGGCGCCGTCAAGCGACGACTGTGCACCACATCGAGCACGCGGACGAGCATCCGGAGCTTGCGTATAACGCAGACAATCTTATCAGCCTGTGTGAGGCGTGCCACAACAAAGCGCATCCGGAAAAAGCGAAAAACACGGGGAGGTACAGAATATGAGAGATTACAGAGACCCCGCCCTCATCCGACGCGCCTTCCGGGGCTGGTAGGGACTGAGCGTGGCTTTTGCAGCAGCGGCACGCCAATCGTGTGCCTTCCTAACCGTCTGG
>ERZ772820.668-NODE-668-length-31620-cov-4.727990_pt1 | contig 31620 bp, 26 predicted proteins | sample MGYA00511377_ERZ772820 | MGnify/ENA primary metagenome ERZ772820 (study PRJEB29015, sample SAMEA2737684) | human gut metagenome | biome: human gut; feature: human-associated habitat; material: faeces | place: China | collected 2012 ... | reverse complement strand
GAACTGCCTGCTCACCAAAGAGGTCTGTCTCTGTCTCTGTTCTGAATGTTGTCTCAAGAACGCCGGCTCTTGCTCCACCGATACCAAGTGCATATGCAAGTGCAAGTTCCTGAGCCTTACCTGTTGCATTCTGCTCTACAGCTACAAGACAAGGAACACCCTTACCTGCAAGGTACTCGCTTCTTACTGTATGTCCAGGTCCCTTAGGTGCGATCATTGTTACATCGACATCCTTAGGCGGTATAATCTGTCCGAAATGAATAGCAAAACCATGAGCGAACATAAGCATGTTACCAGGCTCAAGGTTCGGTTCGATATCTTTCTTATACATTGCTGCCTGCTTCTCATCATTAATAAGAATCATAATAATATCAGCCTGCTTAGCTGCCTCTGCTGCTGTATATACTTTAAGTCCCTGAGCTTCTGCTTTAGCCCATGACTTACTGCCTTCGTAAAGACCGACGATGACATCGCATCCTGAATCCTTAAGGTTCAATGCATGAGCATGTCCCTGACTTCCGTAGCCGATAATAGCTATCTTCTTTCCTTCAAGTAATGAAAGATTGCAGTCTTCCTGATAGAAAATTTTTGCTGCCATTGTTTTTATCCTCCTGAAAAAATCATATATTTTAATTGGCATTGCCAATAAAAAACTTATTTCTTTACCGCACTTCCTCTGCACAATCCCGTAAGTCCGGTTCTGGCTATTCCGAGTATCTCATATCCTGTAAGTAATTCAAGGAATGCATCAAGCTTGGATGCATCGCCTGTGAGTTCAATCATAAGTGAATTCTTAGCAACATCAACGACATTCGCCCTGAATATGTCTGCTACCGATACCACTTCCGGTCTCTGAATCTCATTAACCGCCACTCTTACAAGAATAAGCTCACGGCACACTGATGTTCCCGGCTCAAGTTCTTCTATCTCTATAACGTCCTCAAGCTTGGAAAGCTGTTTGGTAACCTGCTCAAGTACCGCTTCCTCTCCATGAACCACAACTGTCACTCTGGTGATATCCGGGTTTTCCGTAACGCCTCCTGTAATACTGTCCATATTATAGCCGCGTCTGCTGAATAACCCTGCAATCCGGCTGGTAACTCCTACTCTGTTATGTACAAGCAGTGATAAAACCATCTTTCTCATATTACACCTTCAAAATTCGTATTTTACCAATCCCTTAGGAATTATTGTAGCACATTGAAAACAGTTGTCAATTAATTATTTGTTATTTCGGCCATCTTTGCTTCCGAAAGCCCTTTTTTGTTCTTAAAAAGAACTTTTAAAAGGATAGGAACTATAACCGATGACGTAATTATAAGAAGAATTACAGGCGTGAAATCCTCCGCCGTAATAAGTCCCGCATCCAGGCCTTTCTGAGATACTATAAGCGCAACCTCGCCTCTCGTCATCATTCCTATTCCGCATATGAGTGACTCTTTCCATGTGTGTCTGGTAACTTTAGCTGCAAGTCCGCATCCGATAATTTTTCCCACCAGCGCAACTAACACAAACGCAACTGAGAATGCCAAAAGTCCCCATGTCATTCCCGACACATCAGTCTTAAGTCCAATGCTTGCAAAGAAAATAGGTCCAAAAAACATATATGAACTTATGCTGACCCTTCTGTCAACATAATTGGAATCATTAATATTGCAAAGAATTACACCAGCAACATATGCACCTGTAATATCTGCTATTCCGAAATATTTCTCGGCAACATATGCAAGCGCAAAACAGAGAGCAATACTAAATATAGTTATACGTCTCATATGAGGATATCTCTTATCGAGAAATGAAAACAGTTTATAAAGTCCAAATCCTACAACAGCTGCTGCGACAAAGAACAACAATGTCTTAAGAAGAATCTCCCCGACACCGGTTCCGGTTCCTTTAGCCACGCCTATCACAACAGTAAGCACTATAATTCCAAGTACATCATCTATAATAGCTGCACTGACTATTGTAGTTCCCAGTTCCGTCTTAATCTTTCCGAGTTCTTTAAGTGTCTGGACAGTAATTCCAACCGATGTTGCCGTCATGATTACACCAATGAAAAGTGCTTTATAGAATCCTTCGCTTCCGATTGGATCAAATCCATAAAATACCATTGTAATAATTGTACCAAGCACCATAGGTACCAACACGCCCATTGTTGCCATAAGGAGTGCCACCGGGCCGGTCTTAACGAGTGTCTTAAGATTGGTACCGAGTCCTGCTGAAAACATAATAAGCACAACGCCGACTTCAGCAAAAATCTTAATATATTCAGTGTTGCCTGCCCATCCTAAAACACATGGTCCGATGAGAAGACCCGCTATTATCTGTCCGACAACCTGCGGAAGCTTAATCTTACGTGCAATAAGCCCAAACACCTCCGCCACTGCAATAATTATTGCCAGATCCCGCAAATTTTCGTAAATTTCCATAAAATATTACCTACCTTTAATGTTCTCTTAATTATTAATATTTTAGTACATCTTTCTGAAAAATCAAGTAATTTTTAAATACCCCAGTTCCTTTATTTTATTATACAACTGAGCACCGAGAAGGCTGAAAAATTTCTCATTGCCATGCACATGATCATATTGCAAAGCTTTCATATAACTTCCGGGAATTTCTCCCGCAGCTGCATCCACTGCATCTGATTCATCGGTTACCGGAAGTGACAGGATATATTTACGAAAATCATAGAAATGCTCTTTAAATTCATCCGCAAGCATCTTATTAACCGCCTCTATTTCAGGCATATATGATTTTGCTGTCATTCCGATCACAATGTATCTTGTACCGGCCGTGCGCTGTATCATAGCTTTAATATTTGCAATTACGGCACATACATTATCTGTAGACGCATAGTCATTGGTACCAACCCAGAATATATTGATATCCTGTGAAAAATCACAATGTGACAATCTCGTTACAAGGTTGCTGCCTTTTGGAATCATTTCAGGTCTGCCGGTATTATTCCTTGTGAAATATAATATATTATCACAGCGTTCCAATACCCCGTCGCAGTTACCCAGCTTAACCGGATTAACAAGGTCATCTCCGTCATTTTCCCTTACCTGGCAAAGAAGTCTTGTCGGCTGCATAAAAATATCTCCCAATGCTACCGGTACCGATGTGTCGTCCTTATCAAAAACAGCATCTGCCATAAGTGTCACTTTCATTGCCCCAATCCGTGAAGCAACTGTAAAACTTGATTCGCCTCCGATTCCGTAATTATTAGTCTTAATTCCCGTAAGTCTCTCCAATACAGCAGAATACGGCATGGTGTTACCCCATGCCGTTCCTGCCGTAAGACTATCGCCAAAACAATTTATCTGCATATCAGTCTTCCTCTGTTAAATTCTCCTCTCCGGATGCCGCTGCTTCGTCTTCCTCAGCCTTAACTTCCCTATAATCATCGTTCTGTGGATTTCCGTTTTCCGGTTTCACGTCAGATTTAGCCTTTGCAGATAAAACGTCCTTTATATCCACACCGGTGGCACCTTTAAGTCCTTCTGTAATCTGTGACACTGTTGTCATAATATCCTGAACAAGCCTTGATGAATTACCATCGCCATACATAACTATACTGTCAACATTAGCAAGCGGTGTTGCTGCATTCTTAATAACTTCCGGAAGCACGTTAAAATACATCTCCTTAATGGATGCATCCGTCATCTTAGCCTGGGCAAGTGCCTTCTTCTCAATACCTTCTGCTTCTGCAATCGCTTTGGCACGTATAGCCTCAGCTTCAGCAAGACCTTTCGCGCGTATACCTTCCGCCTCCTGCTCGCGGGCATATTTTTCTGCTTCTGATTTCGCCTTAAGCGCTTCCGCCTCCTGCTCCATCTCATACTTTCTGGCTTCAGCTTCTTTCTGGCGTTCATAGAGTTCCGCTTCGGCTTTCTGCTGTCTTGCAAACTTCTCTGCTTCAGCTTTCTTCTTAATGTCCGCTTCGAGCTGACGCTCCGTTATCTTAACATTACGCTCCTTCAGCTCGATTTCCTTCTCCTGCTTTGCAAGATTGGCATTGGCAGTCGTAATTTCAATTGTTTTACGCTGTTCCTCTTCCTGAATCCTGTAAGCTGCATCAGCCGATGCCTGCTTCACATCCGATTCCTGCTTAAGTTCAGCCTTCTTTATTGCAAGTTCATTCTGTCTTACAGCTATTTCGGTCTCAGAATTAACCTCAGCATCATTAGCTTCTTTCTTCGCTATTGCCTTAGCCTTGGCTATTTCTTTCTCTGCCTCCGCTCTGGAAATAGCTGCATCCTTCTGGATTTTAACAATATTATCCACACCGAGATTTTCTATGACACAGCTGTCATCGACGAAATTCTGTACATTAAATGATACTATATCAAGTCCCATTGCCCCAAGGTCAGGTTCTGCATTCTGCTTAACAAGTTCAGCAAACTTCTGTCTGTCGGAAACCATTTCCTGAAGCTGCATACGTCCTACAATTTCACGCATATTACCTTCAAGGACTTCCCTGGCAACTTTGGCTATGTAATCCACAGGCTTATTAAGAAAATTCTGTGCCGCAAGATTAAGTCTGTCAGTCTGATCACTTATCTTGACATTGACAGCCGCATCAACATTAATATTGATATAATCTGCTGTCGGAACTGCACTTGATGTTTTCACGTCAATAGGAATAAGCTGAAGATTAAGTGAATCCTTCTTTTCAAAAAAAGGAATCTTAATTCCTGCCTTTCCAATAAGCACCTTGGGTTTCTTACGCAATCCCGATATAATAAATGCCGTATCCGGAGATGCCTTTACATATCCTGTTGCAAGAATAATCAGGAACAAAATAACAACCGCTGCAATCACTCCATAAAAAATATAATCCATAGTTCTCCTCCTGTGAGTTATTTTCATATATTGTACTACATCTTATGGATTTTGTATACATCATATTATTATTTCAAAGCCAGTCATCAAGGACAGCTTTCAGGCAGTCCAGGTCAACAGGTTTGGCTATATGCCCATTCATTCCGGCATCAACTGCCATTTTTACATCATTCGAGAATGCCTCGGCAGTCATCGCAATAATGGGTATTTTCTTCAGATCATCTCTTTGATTCTTCCTTATCTGTCTTGTTGTCTCATATCCGTCAATTCCCGGCATCCTTATGTCCATAAAAACTATACTGTAATACCCTGCTTCCCGTTCTTTGAGTCTTGATATGCCATTTCTTCCGTTCGGTGCAATTTCCACATCTATCCCAACTTCCGTCAGAAGTTCTTTCATTACCTCCGCATTAAACTCATCATCTTCCACTAAAAGAATTTTTTTGCCGTTGTAGTTAAGTTTCTTGTATGCTTCTATTTTCATTGCCTGATTATGCTCGTCATTGTTATCATCCGATGTCACCCTGAATTTTAATTTAATTCTGAACGTTGTTCCCTTGCCTATATCACTTTCAACTTCAATATCCCCATTCATCATTCTGGCAATGTTTCTTGAAATCATCATCCCCAGTCCGCAGCCCTCAATTCGCTGTGTGTTATGATTATCAGCTCTTGAAAAAGGCTCAAAAATCTTATTGATGAAATCACTTTCCATTCCTATTCCGTTATCTTTAATTACAATGTGATATTCCGCCAATCCACTTATGCCCGAATCGGTCTCAGTCATATTAAAATCTATTTTTCCGGTAGGAGGAGTAAACTTAAATGCATTTCCCAGCAGATTTACCAATATCCGTTGAAATCTAAGTTCATCGCCAACCACTTTAGCATGTTTTATATGTATATCACCAATCTGCAACGATGCTCTTTGTCTTTCCCTCTCACCTTCAAACATCATTATCACTTCATTAACAGCATCTGCAATATTAAATTCATTCTCTGTCAGCGACAGATGTCCGCTTTCTATCTTGGAAATGTCAAGAACCTCGTTGATGAGGCTCAGAAGATGCCTGCCAGCTATAGTTATTTTATTAAGGTATCCACTTACCCGTTCCGTGTCATTAATATGCAGTTTGGCAATCGCTGTCATACCGATAATAGAATTCATCGGTGTCCTTATATCATGGGACACTCTTGACAAGAATTCTCTTTTGGCCTTATTCGCCTGATATGCCCTCTTGGCTTCATATTCAAATCTCTTTTTCTGTATTTCTTCCTGCCTTACAAAGACATCAATATTCCTTATCGTCATTGTTACTGTTTTTGTAACTCCCTGCTCACTTTCGGCAGGCATTACTGATATAAGGCACCATTCGTATTTTCCTTTATCTGATTTTCTTCTATATCTGCATTCAATATATTCCCCGGAATCCAGTTTATGTTTTATATTATTAATATCAAGATTCTTAACCGCGATATCATGGCATGCCGGATCTATCGTCCCATCCTCAAGTTTCTCAATCAGCTTGTCCGTAAATTTATCCATTGTACCAAAAGTATTGCATGTCGGATATATCATTGCATATTCGTCCGTGTCCAGCACAATGTAATATATTGCCATATATGCTTGAACCATGCTTTTCAATACTTTTTCATTAATATAATCCCAGTCTGTAACTGTACGCCCTTCTTCTCCTTCTTCATCCTGCACCATATTATCCATTATAAAATTTTCCTCCATTAAACATGTCCGCACCCGTCATTATATTATAATACAAACAGATACATCGCAAACTACTTGAATCATAATATATTATGATATCATTACACAATATTTTGCAAGGTATCATTCATCTACATTTGCTTCCTTGTTTCGACAAAAATTGACATAAAACAAAATCCCGGATGAACGGGAGGGATCATCCGGGAAATGTTATGATATTATTTTGGTTGAATGAATTTGGCTTTGTAATAATCTGTATTGGTATTAGTTGAAAAGTGCTACCCAATAGTAATCACCATATGAATCCTGAGCAACTCCGATACCAATTTTAGTATAGCTTCCTGAAAGGAGAAGTGCATTGTGAGATGAAGATGATTTCCACTGAGCGATAATCTCTGAAGGAGATGCCTGCCATCTTCCGAAATTCTCACCAAAGTTACCACCAATGCCATACTCTGAAGCAATTGTGCTTGCTTTTGTGAAATTAGGTCTGATATGTCTCTTAGCTCCACCCTCCATAGCTGTCATGTTCCAATCAGCATAAGCGCTTTCTGCTGCCCTGTGCATAGCTGCTGTTGAGAGTGTGTCGTTAACGGTAAGTTTTGCAAGTCCGTTAGCTGTTCTGTATTCATTAATAAGGTTAACAACTTCTGATGCCAAAGATGCATATGCTGTCTTGTTAGCCTTAGCTGCTGCCTTAGCTTCGCTGTCTGAAAGAGTAGCAACTTTGATTGAAGCCTTAGCTTCGTCAAGTGTTGCATAATTATGTGAACTACCTTCTGCATCCTTGTAAACAACATTTGTAAGTGATGTCTGCGCTGCAGGTGCTGCTGTCTGTGTCTCAGCCTTAACTGCAGATGCTACCGGTGCCGGTGTTGTCTGTGGCTCAGCCTTAACTGCAGGTGCTGCTGTCTGCGGCTCTGTTGCTTTAACTGTAGCCGGCTCTGTCTGTGCTTCTGTTACTTCTTCTGTAACAACTTCTTTAACTGTCTCTTTAACTGTCTCAGTCTTGGTCTCTTCAACAGTCTTAACTGTTGTAACAGCTTCTGTTTCTTTAACTGAAGCTGCTTCTGTATAATCAACGGCAACAGCTTTATATTCGCTGTTTCCTGCTACTGTTCTTGTCTCAAAGAAATATACCACTGCAAGTACGGCAAATGATGCTGTAGCTGCGATTCCAAATAATTTAACTGCTTTTAAAAATTTCTTCATAAAAAAGCCCTCCCTATAATCTAAACTAATGAGCTTTGACTAAAAAGAGGATCCATTCTCCGCAACCGGCTGCCATGCTCTCCCAAGCTTAAGGCCCTTGGCTTTGCGTCCTTACCTTTCGATAAGTTTGCCCATTGTTTAGTTATTAAAAAAGCACCCGTTCACCGGATGCTGTAAATATCTTACGATAGCAACCGGCTGCCACACCATATTAGGTAGAGGCCCTTGGCTTTGCGTCCTTATCTTTCGATAAGTTTGCCTAAATATTATCAAAAATTCAACCAAAATCGATAAAGCATTTCTTTATCTATAAACAGTATATCAGATATATGAGAGATTGCAATAGTTTCTCAAAAAAATATTGTATTTTATTCAGTACAATCTTTATTCTTAACAACAGAAACAACTTCATTCCAGTGTTCAAGAACATATCTGCCTATAATCGGGTCATACATCCTGCCGAGATTCTTTTCTATTTCTGCGTAACAATAGTCGAAATCATGTGCTTTGCGGTAGCTTCTGGTGGATGTCATCGCATCTATAGAATCACATATGGCGATAATTCTTGCTCCTACCGGGATCTCCGTTCCGGCATATCCGTTTGGATAGCCATGTCCGTCATAGCGTTCATGATGGCAGAGTACCATATTCTTAAGTTCACTTAAACAATGTGATTTACTGAGAATATCTGCACCAATCTGTGGATGTTTCCTGATATATTCCCACTCTTCATCGGTAAGTTTTCCTTCTTTATTAAGTACAGCATCCGGGACTCCGATTTTACCTATATCATGTAAATGGGCTGCTATGTGTATTTTCTGTATATCTTCTTTCTTAAGTCCAATCAGTTCACATACTTTCGTCGCCATATCACTGACTCGCTTTGAATGTCCAGCCGTATATGGGTCTTTGGCATCAAGTGCACATGTAATGCACTCTATCACTTCGTGATAATCTATTTGTGTATCGCAATATTCGCAACTGTCCATCTGTACAACTCCTTTAGAATCTGTACATTCATTATAACATCATACCAGAATATATGCACTTGATTTTTTACAATACGGGCATCGCAAAATATCCCAGGGCACCATATCACCAATTCAATGATCATTGAAATCTGCAGACCGGAAATAAAATCTGACGATACAAATATGCATGTTACCATAACCGCAAGGCTCACCGCCACGGCAATGACCAGCAAAACCGAATAGTATGGTTTGTATCCTGTGTTTATTTTACGGTCTGTTTCAATCAATTTTCTTTTAGTATCATCTGACACATTGCTGCAATTTATCTGCATGTTATGTAACATTTAATTTATAAGCCATACTTTGCCCTCGTTTCCCTAAGTGCGGTTCTGGCATCCTTTACCTGTCCTGACTCTACCTGCCCTTCAGATATCTCTATATCTCTGTACATGGAAATCTGTCTCATGGTTGACTCATAAATCTCCATGCTCATAATTACCATATCGCCATAGCCATTTTTTGTAACATAAATCGGTTCCTCTGCCTTATGGCACATATCAGATATCTCCGATGTATTCTTCAAATCTTTAATTGGAATTATTTGTGGCATAATGCGTACCTCCTTCTTTATGGTCTAATTATGCCATAATTATATCCTTTTGCAACTTGATTATTTTTTATTATCTGAACCATTTATATTGTTTATTCCCTTTATCTTTATTATTTTTCACCGGTGACAACATACTCTACCGGGTACTGCCCTTCCTAAGTCAGACAGTAAATAAAAAAGAGCCCATCACATCGGTTTCAATCGATGTAATAGGCTCTAAATACCGTTTTATAAAATTTTACCGGTTGTAATTAAAACTTGCCTGCTGTTGCTGCTTCTTCAATAGAAACTGCAACTGCAACTGTCATACCAACCATTGGGTTGTTACCTGCACCGATGAGACCCATCATCTCAACGTGAGCCGGAACTGATGAAGAACCTGCGAACTGTGCATCTGAATGCATACGTCCGAGTGTATCTGTCATACCGTATGAAGCAGGACCTGCTGCCATGTTATCCGGATGAAGTGTTCTACCTGTACCACCGCCAGATGCTACTGAGAAATACTTCTTGCCGGCTTCAAGTCTTTCTTTCTTATATGTACCTGCAACAGGATGCTGGAATCTTGTAGGGTTGGTTGAGTTACCTGTGATAGATACGTCAACGTTCTCCTTCCACATGATTGCAACACCTTCAGGAACTGAGTTAGCGCCATAGCAGTTAACTTTGGCACGAAGACCCTCTGAATATGATTTTCTTGAAATTTCTTTAACTGTGTTGGTATATGGATCATATTCTGTCTCTACGAATGTGAATCCGTTGATTCTTGAAATGATCTTAGCTGCGTCTTTACCGAGACCGTTAAGGATAACTCTTAATGGTTTCTGACGTACTTTGTTAGCCTTCTCTGCGATGCCGATAGCACCCTCAGCGGCTGCGAATGACTCATGTCCTGCGAGGAATGCGAAGCACTCTGTATCCTCTTCAAGGAGCATCTTGCCAAGGTTACCGTGTCCAAGACCAACCTTACGTGTATCAGCAACTGAACCAGGAATACAGAATGACTGAAGTCCCTCTCCGATAGCTGCTGCTGCGTCTGCTGCCTTTCTGCAGTTCTTCTTAATAGCGATTGCAGCGCCTACAATGTAAGCCCAGCAAGCGTTCTCGAAACAGATAGGCTGGATTTTCTTAATCTGATTATATACATCAAGTCCGGCATCTTTAGTGATCTTCTCTGCCTCTTCGATTGAGGAGATACCGTAGCTGTTAAGTACAGCATTAATCTGGTTAATTCTTCTTTCATATGATTCAAATAAAGCCATTATCGTTACCTCCTATTCTTCTCTCGGATCAATAATCTTAACTGCGTCGTCTACGCGGCCGTACTGACCCTTAGCTTTTTCCCATGCTGTGTTAGGATCGTCACCCTTCTTAACGAAGTCTGTGAACTTTCCGAGTGATACGAACTGGTATCCGATAATCTCGTTATCAGCATCAAGTGCAATACCTGTAACATATCCTTCAGCCATCTCAAGGTAACGAGGACCCTTCTCAAGTGTACCATACATAGTACCAACCTGTGAACGAAGTCCCTTTCCAAGGTCTTCAAGTCCTGCTCCGATTGCAAGTCCGTCCTCAGAGAATGCACTCTGGGTTCTTCCGTAGATAATCTGGAGAGCAAGCTCTCTCATAGCTGTATTGATAGCATCACATACGAGGTCAGTGTTCATAGCTTCAAGAACTGTAAGTCCCGGAAGAATCTCTGCTGCCATAGCTGCAGAATGTGTCATACCTGAGCATCCGATTGTCTCAACGAGTGCTTCCTGGATAACACCATTCTTAACGTTGAGTGAAAGCTTGCAGGCACCCTGCTGTGGTGCACACCAGCCCACACCGTGTGTGAAGCCTGAAATGTCTTTAATTTCTTTGTACTGTACCCAGTTGCCTTCTGTAGGACATGGAGCTGCGCCATGATGTACGCCCTGAGCTACCGGACACATGTTCTGAATTTCCTGTGTGTAAATCATTATAGAACTCCTTTCGATTATATAAAATCACCTTTGCGGCTCGTGATTTAATTCCGCAATTACAGATATTTTCGCATATTATGACAAAAAATTCAAGTCCAAATCCCGAATAAGTTCATCATAATCAAATTTTTTTAATATAACCGTATTGCCGTTGTCATTTTTCCATATTGCGCGCTCCGCTCCCGGTCCGTTATCCAGGACATCATTATACCGACTCTGCCTTATATTACTGTTTATCGCAAGTCCGGCTGTGATTCCGACCGCGGCAAGCAGTATAATGATTAACGGAGCGGCAATTAAAATTTTGGTTCTTAACCTCATAATTAATTAATCAACCATCCTTTCCACTAAATTCCGTAAAATACGAATTCCACTCCTTGTCCGTGCTCACCTGATACGGTAAATTCATCGTGGACAGGTGCGCCCCAGCTGTCATCTCCGCCCACGCCTCTTGTGGCACCGAGCACTTCAATGTACGTCAGACGCCTTGGCGGCAGATAGTTTATCTTGTACGCCGACTGTATTTCGGCTCCGCTGTGTGCAAGCACCTTAAGGTCAAACGGCGCTTCTGCTTTTTCTATGCGGATACCGTGCTTGTCTGCATTGGTAATTTTAGCATATCTTACATCGCATCTTAATCCACATTCCTGTGGGTTCAGATATGGTGTCAGATTATCGCCCGCCTTGAATTTATAAATACCGAATCTGGCTCCCTTATCACGGTCATGATAATTTTCTTCCGGCCCTCTTCCGTAGAATTCAACATTATCGAATTCCTTACCGCAGGTGATGACCATTCCGAACTGCGGCATATCCGGGACACCCGCAGCTCCTGTATATTCCGCTTTAACGGTTATTCTGGCATCCGGTGTCATAGTGTATCTTACGACACATTCTGTTTCGGGATATGTGCGGAGTTTGTATGTGTAAGTAAGTATAACTTTCATAATCTCACGCGCATACTCTCGTCCCTTAAGCCCTGTTCCGTAAAGCTCATCGCTCTCAGGCACAATAAATTCATCGCAGCAGACTGTTCCGTCAAGGATCCTGCCGTCAATAAGTTCATATTCCACCTTCCATGTCGCACGGCCGGGATACTGGGTCACGCCGGCCCATACCGATGAAGCCACGTCAAAACCGTTACCTTTGTCATTGTCTGTCACAGGACGCCAGAATGTGAGCTGAGGTACTTTATCGATAAGTTCAAGTCCCTTTCTTCTATATGATATGAGTCCGCCTTCATATCTGGAAAAAATAGCATGAACTCCGGCAGTCTTCACACCGATACAGCTATTGCCCATGATAACATCATCAAACATTGCCGGTGCATCCGCATCTGCCACATCACCGGTCACGGTTACAGGCTCGCTCTGTCCCCATGCCACAACATCACCAACCGGAGCCCATTTGCGGAATGCCATAAGCACTGCACGTACTTCTTTGACATATTCGCCCGGTTCCGTCATATCCGGATATCTGACAGGTTCCATATATACGGACTGCGGTTTTACATCGCATCCGAATGTGACTGCCCATATTGCCTTGCCGTCTTTAAGGACACGCACCTCAAATATATACGGAGTGGTATCCTCGAAAAGATTATTGTTTTCTATTACAACACCTTCATCGGTTGGATAAAGCCTGATTCCGGCGTATAATTTCTTGACTTCCTGAGCCTTCGGTGATAATTTTCTGTCAGCAAACACGATACCGTTGCCGCAGAAAAAACCGTCATTCGGTCTGTCACCATAATCACCGCCAACCATAAATTCGCCGTCCTTAAGAAGTGCCTGGTCAGCGTAATCCCAGATAAATCCGCCCTGATATTGAGGATATCTGTCTTCGAGTTCGGTATATTTGAACATTCCTCCGCAGGAATTACCCATTGCATGTGTGTATTCACAGCTTATGTACGGTTTCTTTGGAGCCTGGTCAAGATACTCCGCTATTTCATAAGGTTTGGCATACATCCTGCTCTCCATATCGCTGATATCGGAATATTCACGGTTGTGGAAGCATCCTTCATAATGAACAAGCCTCTCCGGATCGCGTGCTCTGAAAAATTCAGCCATTTTTCGTATATCTTCTCCGGCATGGGACTCATTGCCGCATGACCAGATTACGACACTCGGATGGTTCTTGTCACGCTCAAGCATCGCCTGTGCGCGGAAAAGCACAGCTCCAAGCCATTCTTTTTTATTATCCGGCACACGGTACGGCGGTTCACTGCCGGTATCAATGTATACACATCCGTGCGTCTCAAGATTGGTCTCATCGATAAGATAGATTCCGTATTTGTCACAAAGGTAGTACCAATATGAATTGTTCGGATAATGACTTGTCCTTACCGCATTTATATTGAGCGACTTGATAATACAGGCATCCTTTTCCATCTCTTCGCGTGTAACGCATCTGCCGTTTACCGCTGAAAATTCATGTCTGTTGACGCCCTTGAAAACAATACGTTTGCCGTTTATAAGCATCAGGCCGTCCTTCATCTCCATGGTCCGAAAACCGATATGCTGCGGGATATTCTCGACCAGCCGGCCTTCCTCGTCATATATAAGAATCTTAAGATTATAGAGATTCGGTATCTCCGCGCTCCATTTTCTGACATCCTTGATAACACAGCTTATTTCGGCAGCTGCTTTGACCGGAATGCCTGATTCTCCGGCAACATGCTTACCTTCTTCATCCGTTATCTCATAATCGATATGTCCGTTTAAACTGCCTGTGATTGTAAGCTCCGCTTTAAAAATACCGTCCGTATACTGCCCGTCAAGCCCTGCATGCACAAAGACATTCTGCACATGGGTCTTTGGAATGGCATAGAGATACACATCCCTGAATATTCCGGAAAATCTCCAGAAATCCTGATCTTCAAGCCAGCTCGCACTGCTCCTTTTGTGAACGCGGACTGCAAGTTTGTTATTGGTGTCACGAATATAATCTGTGATATCAAACTCGGACGGTGTAAAACTGTCCTCCGCATATCCGACAAACTGTCCGTTTATCCACAGGTAAAAAGCATTCTCCACGCCCTGAAATGATATAAATGTTCTTTTCCCCGCAAGTTCCGGGTTAATGTCAAAATATCTGACATAACAGCCAACCGGCGCATCCTCACGCGGAATGTGCGGTGGCCTTAAATCCTCCGAACCTTCCCACGGATACATTGTGTTGATATACTGGCATCTGCCAAATCCCTGCAGTTCCATATGCCCGGGAACCTTAATATCATCATATAATGTGGCATCCCTGTCTTCTTTATAAAAATCTCTGTCGGAAGCTTCAATATTAACCGCATAATTGATTTTCCATGTCCCGTTAAGGCTCTGACGAAGCGGCATTTCATCTCCGTACATTGCATCCTTATCTTCATAATACATATGGTCCGAATGTGCATCCAGCCTGTTTACCATAAAAATCTCAGGATTGGAAAGCCATGCTTCATCCGCAGATTTTATCCTATCTAATGTCCGTAACATCATAGCCCTCCGCTTCTATAGTCTTTTTGAGCACATCATCATCAATCTGTGCGTTAAGTTCAACTACTGCCTGTTCTGCCTCATGATCAGCCTTAGCCGATGTTACCTGTGGGAGACTCTCAAGTGCCTTTACTACTCTTGCCTCACAATGTCCACACATCATTCCTTTTACGCCTATTGTTCTTGTCATTTTAAATACCTCACTTTTGTCATTATTATAATCATCGATTTCAATGTTATTGTGTGATACTATATCACGTTTCTCATCATGTATCTTTACAAAGTTAAGTCTTAGTGCATTTGATACCACACAGAAGCTTGAAAGACTCATCGCTGCGGCCGCAAACATAGGATTGAGCTTGAGTCCGAACAGTCCGGCTGCAAGCGGTATTCCAATCATATTGTATATGAATGCCCAGAAAAGATTCTCATGGATATTTCTGAGCACCTTACGGCTGAGCGCTATCGCTGCCGGCACGTCTGTCAGTCTGCTTTTCATAAGAACGACATCCGCTGCGTCTATAGCAACATCAGTTCCCGCTCCGATTGCTATTCCCACATCTGCCCTTGTGAGTGCAACCGCATCATTGATTCCGTCACCGACCATTGCTGTGCGACCTTTTTCAAGATAGTGTCTTACAACCGCTTCCTTGCCATCCGGAAGAACCCCTGCTATGACTTTGTCAACACCCGCCTGTATGCCGATTGCATTTGCGGTCCTTTCATTATCGCCAGTAAGCATTATTACTTTTATTCCCATATGCTTAAGGCGTTTTATGGCATCACGGCTTTCATCTTTTAGGACATCTGCTACAGCAATTATACCATATATTCTGCCGTCATGTGCAAAATAAAGCGGTGTTTTGCCTTCATTGGAAAGTTTTTCTGCTGATTTGACAAGCATCCTGTCTATTTTTGTATATTTTATAACATAATCATAATTTCCGGCGTACGCTTCTGCCCCATTGTATATGGCATTGATTCCGCTTCCGCTCTCGGTATGGTAATCCGTTACCGGGTCAAGCGTGATCGTATTCTGTCCGGCATATCCAACCACTGCCTTGGCAAGCGGATGCTCGCTTTTGGCTTCAAGTGCATACGCAAGCCTTACAAGCTGTCCGTCAGTTATTCCGTCCGCCGCGATTATATCCGTAACAACAGGTTCTCCCTTGGTTATCGTTCCTGTTTTATCCAGAAGGACTATCTGCGTCCTTCCGGCTGCCTCAAGTGATGCCGCAGTCTTAAATAAGATACCGTTTCTCGCTCCGGTTCCGTTGCCTACCATAATGGCCACAGGTGTTGCAAGACCGAGTGCACACGGGCAGCTTATTACAAGGACCGATATTCCGTGCGCCAGGGCATTTCCTATACCGCCGCCGATTATAAGCCACACAATTGCGGTAACTATCGCAATCCCCATTACGACCGGCACAAAAAATCCCGATACTTTGTCCGCTGCTTTGGCAATCGGTGCTTTTGTCGATGCAGCATCGCTTACCATCTTAATTATCTGGGACAATGTAGTATCTTCACCGACTCTTGATGCCCTGCATTTAAGATAGCCGGATTTAAGTATTGTTGCGCCTGATACTTTGGCATCCGGTGCTTTGTCAACAGGTATGCTTTCTCCGGTAAGTGCTGCCTCATCAACGGCTCCGCTTCCTTCGGTTACTATACCGTCAACCGGTATGCTTTCTCCTGCTTTTACCACAAAAATATCATTTACAACAACATCTTCAATTCCTACGGTGACCTCGCGGCCGTCCCTTATAACGCATGCTGTTTTCGGTGCAAGGTTCATAAGGCTTTTAAGAGCATCCGTCGTTTTTCCCTTGGAATGTGCTTCCAAAGTCTTGCCGACCGTTATAAGTGCCAGTATCATCGCCGCCGATTCAAAATAGAATTCATGCATATACATATGCTCTTTCATGGTCTCGCCCATATCCGCCGCATATCCAAGCATATAAAGCGCATATGTGCTGTAAATAAATGCCGCGCCCGAACCAAGCGCAACCAGTGTATCCATATTAGGGGCGCCCCTTAAGAGTCCTTTGAATCCGTTCACAAAGAATTTTCTATTTATTATCATAATTGCTATTGTAAAAAGAAGTTCCGTTATTCCTATTACAACATGGCTGTCTCCCATCTTACCCGGAAGCGGCCAGTTCCACATCACATGTCCCATTGACACATACATAAGTGGAATAAGCAGAATTATCGAGCTTATAAGCCTTCGTACCATTCCTTCCGTTTCTTTATGTGAATTGTCTTCCGGCTCAACTTTGGCTCCTTTTAATGAGGCGCCATATCCGGCTTTCTCAACTGCTTCTATTACTGATTCGGCACTCGCTGTTCCTTCAACGGACATTGAATTGGTAAGCAGGCTTACCGATACGGAATTTACTCCATCGACTGCCGAAACTGCTTTTTCCACATGTGAGCTGCACGCGGCGCAGCTCATCCCGGTAACATTATATTGTTTCATTTCGGTTTCTCCTTGCTGTTGTTATTTCATAAAACGGTTCACTGTTTCGATGAGCTCATCCACCACAGTTTCATCCCCGTTCTTAATGTCATTGACCACGCATGTCCTTATATGACTGTCAAGCAGCATGCGTGAGAAACTGTTCAACGCCGCACTTATCGCCGATACCTGTGTGAGAATGTCCACGCAGTATGCATTGCCATCAAGCATCCCCTTAACGCCTCTTACCTGTCCTTCTATTCTATTAAGCCGGCTTACAAGTGCCTTATATTCCTTGTCTGTGCGGTTCCTGGTTTTGGCACAGTTATTGCATTTATCACAATCCATATTCTGCCTCCTTTGGGAATTTTTATTCTGAGAGTATAGTATACCCCCGTTGGGTATATGTCAATGGAAATTTATATTAATGAGAATTTCTTTGGATTTGCTCGTAGCCGGAGGCTCATCAATACACACAAAAATGCGGAGACGCCATTCCACACCGGGAATCCATCTCCGCGAATATCTATTTCTGTGTTAAGTTTTTAACTGCACGTTCTATGCGTTCCAGTGCCTCTTTAAGTGTAGCGCGCGGGCATGCAACATTGATGCGTTCAAAGCCGATGCCTGTCTTTCCGAAAATGCTGCCGCCATCAAGCCAGAGTCCGGCCTCATCCACTATCAGATGCTCCTGCTCTGCCGGTGAAAGTCCAAGATCCCTGAAATCAAGCCATACAAGATATGTTCCTTCATGTTCTGACATGTGCACTCCCGGTATGTTGTTATCCACATACTCGCGCGTATAATCAATATTGGCCTTTATATATTTTAGTACAGCTTCGTACCATTCGCCGCCGTGCGCATATGCAGCCTCACATGCAACAAGTCCCATAATTCCAAGCTGACTGTATCCTGCAGCATCAAGCTCTCTCTTAAATCTGCGTCTTAGACTGTCATTCGGTATAAAAAGATTGGATATCTGCAGTCCGGCAAGATTGAATGTTTTACTCGGCGCGGTGCAGGTAATTGTTATGTCCGCGTATTCCTTCTTAAGTGAAGCAAGCACATGATGTTCGCCCTTAAATACGAAATCCGAATGAATCTCATCGCTTACGATAATGACATTATGTTTCACGCAGATATCGCCAACTGCTTCAAGCTCGTCAAGAGTCCACACGCGGCCGACCGGATTGTGAGGGCTACACAGGAAAAAGAGATGAATATCGTTTTCTATGATTTTTTTCTCAAAATCATCTATATCCATAACATAGCGGCCCTCGTCAAGACGCACAAGATCATTGCTCACCGCCACGCGGCCGTTGTCCTCAATAACTTCTTTGAACGGATAATATACCGGTGACTGTATAAGTACAGAATCTCCTTTAGCAGTATACGCTTTAACAGCCATGGCAAGGGCAAAAACTATGCCCGGCGTTTTGACAAGCCATTTCCTCTCTATATCGTAATTATGTCTGTTGTGCATCCATGAGGCAAGAGCATTAAAATAATCGTCTTTCACCTCGCTGTAACCGTATATTCCATGATTTACCACATCTGCAAGCGCGGCCTGAATATATGACGATGTTTTAAAATCCATGTCCGCAACCCAGAGCGGCAGTATGTCCGCCGGTTTGCCACGTTCCACGGCAAAATCATATTTGAGACAGTTGGTTCCTCTTCTGTCTATGACCGTATCAAAATCAAGATTTTTCTCTGACATTAAATTTCCTCCTTTGCCCCGGCAAATGCGTGCTCAAGATCTGCAATGAGGTCCCGTCCGCTCTCTATTCCTACCGAAAGTCTTAATGTGCAATCTGTGATACCGTTCGCCTCACGGATATCTTCAGGGACATCCGCATGCGTCTGTGTAACGGGGTATGTTATAAGTGTCTCTACGCCGCCGAGACTTTCTGCGAATTTGATAAGGCGGACCTTTTCAAGTATCTTACAGGCTAATTCCTTTGATGTGACCTTGAATGTTACCATTGCGCCAAAGCCACGGCTCTGTTTCTTCATTATGCTATGACCCGGATGTGATTCCATCCCCGGATATATAACCTCCGTAACATCATCATTTGCAATAAGCCAGTCAACTATCCTTGATGCATTTTCCTGCGCGCGATCCATTCTCAGAGCAAGCGTCTTTATTCCTCTTATGATCAGCCAGCTGTCAAAAGGTGCAAGTCCTGCGCCGGTTGTTTTGATGTTGAATCTGAATTTCTCACTTAATTTCTCGTCAGCCACTACGATAAATCCGGCTATGGTATCATTGTGGCCGCCGAGATATTTGGTTCCGCTATGCACTACAATGTCCGCTCCAAGGTCTATCGGGTTCTGAAGATAAGGCGATAAAAAAGTATTATCCACAATAAGAAGCAATCCGTTAGCCTTCGCTATCGCTGATATTCCGGCTATATCCGATACATTCATCATAGGATTGGTCGGTGTTTCGATATAAATTGCCTTAGTGTTCTTCTGTATGTATTGTGTGATATCATCCTGACTACAGTTGATTCTGGTAAAACTGATTCCGTTCTTAACTGAAATGTTATCAAAAAGTCTTATGCTTCCCCCGTAAAGGTCCGCATCTGCTATAATATGGTCACCCGGCTTAAATAATTCCATCAATGCCGATATTGCAGCCATCCCTGAACTGTATGCCAGCGCATCATACCCATGCTCAAGTGATGCCATTATTTTCTCAAGATGCTCGCGGGTAGGGTTCTGTAATCTGCTGTAATCATATCCTGTTCCGTTGCCGACTCCCATATGGGCATATGTGGCGGTCTGGTATATAGGAAAACTTATTGCCCCGTAATTTTCAAATCTGTTATCTGCCTCATCAAGGTGAATACATCGTGTCTCAATATCTCTTTCCATTATGCCGCCTCCGAAATTATGTCTCTAAGTATTTTATTATAAACTGCTTCCGCAAGTCTTGAATGTCCTTCCGCGTCCAGATGTTCTTCATCAATTCCTGAGCAATGTGCATAATCTGCTGCTCTCAAAAAAGATATGCCATGATGTGCTGCAATCTGTTCATACACATCTCCGAGCCGCTTGGAAACCTCAACCGACTTTTTATCAAATTCCTCATCATATCCGGCCCGCCAGACTCTTTCTCCCAGATAAATCGGAGAAAGAAGAAGCACTGATGCCTCCGGTGCAAAAATCTCAATCTGCTCCAGTAGAAGTTCTATTCCGGCACCGATATCCTCCGGTGTGGCATTATATGCGCTTTTGCAGTCATTGGTCCCGAGCATCAATATAATTCTGTCAACAGGATTATGCGTTTCAAGAATAGCCGGAAGCATTTTCGATGCATTACGTCCGTCACGGTATAGATCATCAAATACCGTTGTCCTTCCGCATAATCCTTCTTCGACAACTCTATATCCGTAAGGACGCATTCGTTCACCCAGAATTCCGCTCCAGCGTATATTCCAGTCGTACCTTGCTTTCGTTCCCGGAATCAGCCCATATGTATTTGAATCTCCAAAGCACAAAATCTGTTTCATAAATGCTTCCTCCTATTTCCTAGTAGTTCGATAGGATTAGAATATATTACCGTATGGATTTTGTCAATACTTTTTTTTAATGTCCATAATGTGCATACAAAAAAAGCCATCCGTTATGAATGGCTTTTTAAGGTTTCTCTTAGAATATTGATGAAGGAAATACATACCAGTTTCCGTTCGACTTGTATACATATAACGTATCTGTCTTCTTATCCCAGTCTGTCCAGTCATCACCGGTATATTTGTATCTCTGTTTGTATTTAACTTCTACCTGATATACTTTCTTGATGTGTGGATTAACACCGGTCTCATCTTTGATTCCTTCGTTAAATTCCTTGACATCTTCTTTATCCATTTTCTCTTTGTCGGTGATTCTGATGTCTTTAATCTTAATCTTCATATCGCTGTCATCATATATTGAATCAAGTTCTTCTATGATGTCTTTCTTTGTCATGTCTTCGCCTTCTTTAACAGCTTTGATCAAAGGTCCTGACATTGTTGCGTTGAGCATTTTCTTTCCGCTTTGTGCTTCAATTGCTTTGCCGTATGACTTAACGGCACCTTTCATTGTAAGACTTCCGCTTCCAACTACACTTCTGAAGAAAAATACAATCAAAAGAATTACTAATACAGCTGCGGCAGCATATACCGGAAGCATCTTATTATTAAACTTGGCCGGTTTCGTCTGTGCTGTCTGATTACCTGCTGCATATACAGGCTGTCCGTATGGGTTCTGTGCATTGTTCGATGTTGTCTGCTGTCCTGCAGGAGCTGCATATGTATATGTAGGCTGTGCTGCCTGCTGTGGCTGTGCTGCCTGCTGTGGCTGTGCTGCCTGCTGCGGCTGTGCTGCCTGCTGCGGCTGTGCTGCTGAATCAGCTCCGCATGCCTGGCAGAATCTTTCATCATCATTCATCTGTTTTCCGCAATTACTGCAAAATTTCATTGGTGTCCCTCCTAAGGTTATTTATATATGTATTATAACAACCATATATAACATTTGGCAACATGTTTTTCACACAATTTTCACAAATCATTATACATCAGAGATTTGAGAGCCATTTCCTTACGGTCTGTATTCGTTCCGTTTATGTAACCGTAACCTGCAATTGTTCCGGATGAGAATATAAAATCACCAATCTTACAATTCTTATTGGAATACATAATATCTTTTCCCAGCATGAAAAAAGCATATGTATCATTGACATCACCATTGGTAACATCGACAAGATACCGGTTTCCTTCGTATTTTACCATATTCCATGCATGCACATCATTAAATACAATGTCATTTTCTATTCCCATTTCGTCCAACAGAAGTTTGTACGCCTTTGCATAGCCTTCACATACAGCGCTCTTATTTACCAATGCTCCATATGCCGAGTGCGCCATCGGTTCATCTACATTTTCAGCATATTTGCATTGCTGACTGAGATAATCATACGCGGACCGCATTCTGTCGTAATCGCTGCCGCTCCATCCTGACACTGCATGTTTAACAACACTTTCGGTAAGTTTTATCTGATCGGCGGTTTCATATGAGTAATAATATATTGCATACACCGAATAATCCCCGCGGCTGTTAGTAACATCCTGTATCTTACGAAACATGAAAATAGCTATACCCCTGCTGTAATATGTATAATAATCAAGACCCAGTTCCTCATACAGATAGGAATCTCTTGCATAAATATCTGCAGGTGATACCGATTGGGATGCTGCCTCCCTGAGCTTATCCATTTTATCCGCTATCTCATCAAAAATACCGTTGCCAGTGATTATATACGACACACTCTTACGGCCTGCATCTAACGATAACACATTATTTACACAATGCTTTGCCAGTTCTTTTCTGTTACCTACCGGTACATATCCTTTTTTCTGTGTCAGATATGTGTAATAATCATAATCTTCATCATTTACTTTAATCGATGTAAATACAAATTTTTCCGCGTCTCCGGCATCTGTCTCGGAATCATCCGTTGTCTCTGTTCCATTTTCCGTAGAATTCATCGTTGTCGGTGCAGTACTTTTGGACTCCGCGGTCTGTTCATTTGACGGATGTGTTTTTTCGTGGTTCTGCGTTGCAGGCACCGATGACTGTGACGGATGTGTATTTGAATCCGTCTGTATCCCGTCCGCCTTGCTGCTGTTTTCGTCAGACGTTTCCTCCGTTACGGTATCAAAACCCGTGTCTATAATGTCCGGATTGGTTCTTCCGATGTGGTTCTCCCCTGACTCTGAATATTTTTCCCCGGAATCCGCATGAAATGTGACGGATTCATTAAATATATCTTCGGATGTGCTCTTCCTCTGACAAGCGGCAAGTGTCATAAAAACGGTACATCCAAATAAAACCGTTACAGAAACGGCAGTTACTATTCTTTTTTTTAACATTTATGTAAACCTCTATATAAACAGCCGGTTAAACCGGCATGGACAATATTCATAAGATAATACTTGCTTTTTTTCAAACAAGTTTTATACTTATAATAAAGTATATCACGGATTACAGTAATAATCCATAGGTAAAAATTTACAATATTTTAGTAATTTAAGGAGATTTTTTAATGAATAAAGTTGATTTACATGTACACTCTACTGCTTCAGACGGAACTTTCACGCCTGCAGAACTCGTGCGTGCGGCAGTGAAAGCCGAACTTAGCGCATTTGCCCTTACCGACCATGACACAGTTGCAGGAATTAATGAGGCTCTTAAGGCTGCCCGCGGAGTGATTGAAGTCATACCGGGCATTGAAATAAGCACAAGCTGGAAGGACAAAGAAATACACATTGTCGGACTGTGCATTGATTACAATGATAATGATTTTCTTAAAGCAATCGGCAATGAAGTCAGCAGACGAAATGAACGCAATCTGAAACTTATAGACATGTTCAACGAATACGGATTTCCGGTTACGTCAGAGGAACTGACAGATATGTTTCCGGACAGCATAATCACAAGAGCGCATTTTGCATCATATATGGTAAAAAAAGGGTATGTCAAAGATAACCGCGAAGCCTTTGCAAAATACCTGGGCGACGGAATGCCTCTCTATGTCCCAAGGGAACGTAAAAGCACCTGCGAGGCAGTTGATATTATTAAAAAAGCAAAGGGAGCCGCCATTCTTGCCCATCCTTTGTTATATCACCTGACGGGCGGTGAACTTGACTCTCTTTGCAATGAATTAAAATCTTATGGGCTGACCGGTATAGAATCGATGTATTCAACTTACCGCGGCTTTGACGAACTTACCGTGAGAAATCTTGCCCGCCGCTATGACCTTCTTGAATCCGGCGGTTCAGATTTCCACGGCTCTAACAAGCCCGATATCAAACTTGGCTGCGGCAGGGGCAATCTTATGATTGGTTACTCATACCTGCAAGCGATTAAAGATTCCGTTAATTATGTTCCATCGGTATAAATATCCTCGGATTTGAACCGGCACGCTCGACTTTGGCTGCGGCAACCGCTTCTTCACAGAATACTTTCTGTGATATGACTTTAGGCTGACTGCCACGGGCGTGTTTTTCATATGTTCCGTCGCTCTTAAGGAATCTGCTCTTAACATTGTCTGAAAGCTGTACATCCAGCACATGACGTACTTTTGCTTTAAGCTCCTTATTCTCAACCGGAAAAAGGATTTCCACTCTTCTGTCAAGGTTACGCGGCATCCAGTCACAGCTTCCCATATATATTTCTTCCTGTCCGTTATTGCCGAATGCAAATATACGGCTGTGTTCAAGAAATGTTCCGACTATTGACCGTACTTCTATATTCTCACTGACATTTTTAATTCCGGGTACAAGACAGCATATACCACGCACGATAAGTCTTATCTTTACGCCTGCTGCGGATGCGTCATAGAGAGCCTCGATTATTTTCTTATCACAGAGTGAATTCATCTTGGCTATAATGTATGCGTCCCTTCCTTCAAGAGCATATTCTTTCTCCCGATTGATGAGATAAAGGAATTTATTGCGTAACCATATCGGCGCCAGTGCAAGCTTATTCCATCCGAGCGGCTCAGAATATCCAGACAGCATGTTAAATACAGCCGTTGCATCCTCTCCTATAGCTTCCGAACATGTAAACATTCCGAGGTCGGTATAAAGTTTGGCTGTTGAGTCGTTGTAATTACCCGTTCCAAGATGAACATACCTTCTGATGCCGTCATCCTCCCTGCGGACAACAAGAGTTATTTTACAATGCGTCTTAAGTCCTACAAGTCCGTATATTACATGACATCCTGCCTGCTCTAATTTACGGGCCCAGATAATATTGTTTTCCTCATCGAAGCGGGCTTTAAGTTCGACCAGAACCGACACCTGCTTGCCGTTCTCCGCTGCCCTGGCCAACGATGCAATGATAGGTGAATTGCCGCTGACCCTGTAAAGAGTCTGTTTGATTGCAAGCACTTTCGGATCATCTGCCGCCTGTCTTACGAAATCCACTACCGGATTGAATGTCTGGTACGGGTGATGCATAAGTATATCGCCCTGCCTGATTTCATCAAAAATACTTTCCTCCGGGTCTATTCCCGGAACCGGCTGCGGCGTGTACGGCATCTCTTTAAGATTGTCAAAACCTTTCAGTCCGTACATCTTCATAAGAAATGTAAGGTCTAACGGTCCGTTGATTTCATATATTGCAGCCTCTTCGATAGCAAGCTCTTTCTTAAGTATCTTCAAAAGACGCTTATCCATTTTATCCTGTATTTCCAGCCTGATTGCCTGGCCCCACTGACGTTTCTTAATCTGCTTCTCAATTTCTTTCAGAAGGTCTGCTGCATCATCTTCATCAATATCAAGGTCTGCATTCCTTGTTATTCTGTACGGAGCGTATGTTACAATATCATAATTCAGGAACAATCTGTCCATATAATTCTCAATTATAGTCTCTAACAGGATAATGAAACGCATTCCGTCTTTTGCCGGTATCTCAACAAATCTTGGGAGTCCCTGCGGAACCTGTACCGTTGCAAATTCAAGTTCCTCGTCTTTATTTTTCTTTTTAAGAAGGGCCGCTATATTAAGCGATTTATTACGTATTAACGGAAATGGTCTTGAGGAGTCTACCGCCATAGGTGTGAGCACCGGATAGACTTCATCCATAAAATATCTGTCGCAGAACGATTTCTGCTCATCGCTCATATCATCGAAACTGCCAAGCACGGTAAGCCCGTTGCTCTTAAGCAGCGGAAGCAATGACCGGTTATATGTTGAATACTGTACATTGATAAATTCATGAGTTTTTTCAAGAATCTCATCAAGCTGCTTCTGCGGTTTCATTCCGGCAATATCTTTCTTTTCGTAACCGGCATTTACCATATCCTTGAGTGATGCAACTCTTATCATAAAGAATTCGTCAAAATTTGAAGCGGTTATGCTTAGGAATTTCAGCCTTTCAAAAAGTGGATTGGTCTTATCCCTTGCTTCCGAAAGTACCCTTGCATTAAACTCTATCCACGATAATTCACGGTTAAAGAAAAATTCACTTCTATATTCATTAATATCTGCCATTTTCTATCTCCTCCTTATTTTCTTTTCTGAATTATTACAGGCTTACAACCGTATACTTCTTCAAAAAGTGTTCTTCTGTTGCTTACCGAACCTTTTTCAAGCGTTATGTCTTCATATGTGTTCGTGATTATCTGAAGTTCACGTTCCTTAACCACGTATTTGGTGTCCTTGAATTTCTGTTTATGTCCGCGGTCAAGAGCATTGCTTACCTTGATGATGGCGGTAAGTTTTGAAATTGTAAGGACCGTTTCATCGGTAAATGTTTCTTTGAGTTCAGCACCGGCTCCCCAGTCTATTGTTGTATATTTAACAATGTTGGCAACCATCTCACGTTCAAGATGCGACAGCCCTATTATCTCGGTTGACATTACAAGATTATATGAACACTCAGCCGGTTTAAGCATGCTTATATACTGTCCGCAGTCATGCAGGATACATGCTATCTGCAAAAGAAGTTTTTCCCTTTTGCCAAGGCCGTGAAGTTTCTTTGTGGCATCAAATATTGCCATTGCATTCTTCTCAACGAATTTAACATGCTCTTTATTCCATGAATATCTTTTGGATATATTTCTGGCTGCTGCCACTATATCAGCGGTAAAATCATGTTCAAAAACTTCTATTTTTTTCTCTTTGAGAGCATATTCCGCCGCCATTCCGTCACAAAGCCTTACACCCGGTATCCACATAATCTGCGCGCCGGTAACATCAAGTATCTTTTTATATATCATCATACTTGGTATGATTACTGAAGCCTGCTCAACCGACAATCCGTAACGTTCCCTGAAATCCCCCATAAGATACAGCTTATGATACACCTCAAGGAATTCCTCCCTGTTATAATATTCATTGGACTTCTGGGCATCTATTCTGTTTATGAACCAGTTGATATTATCTCCTACGGCTATGAGACATTCTATCTTACGTTCCTTGATAAAAAGATTCTTAAGAACATCAATCTCCGTATCCATATACTCTTCCATTATCGCAAGACTTGATGCTGCGCCTTTGGCGAAACCGTCAACTATTTCATTTACCCTCAATGCTCCTAATTGTACATTCTGGGTCGTTATGAGGGAACCGTTGTCAAAAAGCGATACCTGCGAACTTCCGGAACCGACATCCGCCATCGCCACACCTTTTTCAATAAGTTTCCCGAATCCTTCCTTCTTCGCAGCAACAGCCTCATACATAATAAGACGCTGTTCGGAGTTGCTTAATATTTCGACCTTAAGTCCTGTTCTCATTTTGATTCTGTCAATAATATTAACAGAGTTACCGGCCTCTCTTACCGCACTTGTCGCAATCGCCCTGTACCTGCTGACCTGATATGTCTTCATGACACTCACAAAATCATAAAGCACTTCGCAAAGTTCATCAACAAGATCATAACTTATAGCCTTCATATTATAGGTATCTCTTCCGAGCGCGATAATATGACGCACATGATCCAGCTGTCTGATCCCGTGCGTTGAAATCTCATATATTACCATTTCAACTTCATATGAACCCACGTCAATTGCTGCAAATGTAGTAATACTCATAATTATTCTCCTTTATCGGTTATTATCTGTTTTGAGTTTGTACGACAGATAATTAATAAACTGTTCCGCCGTTCTTCCTGATAAACCGCCATGTGAAAGTTCCCATTTATTGGCCTCAAGTAGCAATGTTTCTTCATCAATATCAATGTTGTTTCTCTGTGCCAGCCCCTTTACAATAGCCGTAAATTCTTTCTTATCAGGAGAGCCGTAATAAATTGATACGCCAAATCTGGCCGAGAGTGAAAGTTTCTCCTGTACGGTATCCCTGGAATGAAGGTCATCATCGCGTTCTTCCTTGTCGGAATATTTCTCACGGACAAGATGTCTGCGGTTTGATGTAGCATATATAAGAACATTGTCAGGTTTTTTCTCCAGTCCGCCTTCTATGACTGCTTTGAGGAATTTGTATTCAATCTCAAATTCTTCAAAAGAAAGATCATCCATATATATGATAAATTTGTAATCGCGGTCTTTTATCTGGTTAATGACTGCGGACAAATCTTTAAATTGATGTTTATATACTTCAATCATTCTCAGACCGTCTTCATAATACTCATTAAGAATAGCCTTGATACTTGAGGATTTGCCTGTTCCGCTGTCACCGAACAAAAGCACATTATTGGCCTTAAGCCCATGAAGAAATGCCTCCGTATTATCTACGAGTTTCTTCTTCTGCTGTTCATATCCGATTATGTCCTTAAGATATATATGTTCAACGCTTATTACCGGATTGACAACAACTTTACCGTTATCATCATTACCTATCCTGAATGCCTTAAACATTCCGTATTTGCCTACTCCGACTTCCTTATAGAAACTGCATACCGTATCATAAAATTCATTTACATCTTCTGCCTTGGCCAGATTTTCGGCAAGTCTGATTATCCTGTCACGTATTCTTTTGTTAAAATATTTCTCATGCTCATTGTTATTATCAAAATTTATAAGCATTGAAAGACATGTACCATATCTTCTGTCTATATCCGCAAGATCTATATCAAATAATTTCATAAAGATGGTAAAATCATGTCTGGCACAGGCGTTAATCCCGCCTTCAACGCTTCCCTTACGTTCGCAGGACATGCTGAAGGCGTTCTCGTTGTAAGCTATTATATATGCAAGATAATCGTGCCAGAGATTGCCTTTAAATCCCATCTTCTCAGACAATGTAAGTATGTCTCCGATACATTCCGCTGCAATATTTCTTGCTTCCTCCGCGGAGCCCGTTCCTCCTTCATAAAGTTTCTCCATTGTGACAAGATTATCATAAAATTCCGTATTTTTATATAAAATCATTTCATTTATTTTCATAACCGTATACCTCAATAATTTCCTAAAAGTTTAAATGCATTTGATTCTTCACATATGCCTCTTAGCGCATTCCTGACACCAGCACCAGCAAGATTCCCCTCGAAATCCACGAAAAACCTGAATTCCCAGTTATGTTCCGGTATCGGCCTTGATTCAATCTGTGTCATGTTGAGGCCGTTGAACATTATATGTGAAATCGCATTATAGAGGCTTCCTGCTTTATGGTCTATCTCAAAGCAGATACTTACCTTTGAAGCACCTTTTACAAATGCTCTCCTGCTGCTGATAATAACAAATCTCGTTGTATTGCCGCCTTCTGAATTGATATTTTCGGCTGCGATCTCAAGTCCGTATTCTTTCGCACAATTAGGCGAGGCAATCGCTGCCTGCGTGTAATCGTCATCCTCGGCGATCTTGCATGCGCTCATAGCCGTATTAAGATAAGATTCCCTCTCCCATTCTTTATGTTCATCAAGATATCTGGCACATTGCATAAGTGCCTGCGGGTGGGAATATACTTTGCGGATCTTACTTATATCAGCCCCCGGCTTCACAAGCAGACAGTGTCTGACTCTTAAGAAAGTTTCTCCAACTATGTAATTATTGTATTCCTGAAGGAGGTCATATGTATCGCTTACCATACCGGCCGATGAATTATCAATTGGAATTACCGCATAATCCGCTTCTCCGATACTTACTTTCTCCATCGCGTCCCTGAAAGTATTAACGTTAATACTGTCGACATTTTCGCCGAAATAATTAATCATCGCCTCATGGCTGTATGCTCCCGGCACGCCCTGATATGCCACTTTGACACCGGTCTTTGGCAATACTTCCACCGTTTCGTAAGGCTCAAGCTTTGAATCGCCCTCACGGCTCTCAAGCTTACCGTACTGGAGTTTACGGCTCATGGCCATTATCTGTGTAAAAAGCTCTGCAATGCATTTACCGTTGAATTCATCATCAGACATTGCAACAAGATTTGCTATTTTACTTTCTTCACGCTCTTTGTCAAAAACAGGTTTACCCGTAGCCAGCTTGTAATCGGCAACATTGCCGGCAACCTTCATTCTTTTCTCAAAAAGTTCAACAATCCGGGAATCTATTTCATCTATCTCTTTTCTGGACTCCTGTAAATCTACATACATAACTAATTATTTCCTTTCCGGTATGGTACCAACGTAATGTATATTTTACTTGAAAATTATGTAAAATTAATGGATAATATTTAATGGATATATAAAGGTGGATATAATATATGAGAAAGTTAATACATTTTATTATACCCGGGGGTCTGATTTTAATAGCAACAGGGGTAATAATTGCAATTCTATTATCAAAAAGAATACCTGATAACGACTCCGGCGTAATCGGAAATACAGCCGGTAATCTCAACAGTGGTGGTCTCTTCTGTGAAACTGACGGCACTGTTTTCTTCTCAAACCCTTATGATGACGGCCATCTGTATTCGATGGACTCTGATTGTGATAACATTAAATATCTTTCGCATGACCGCGTTTCGTATATCAATGCTGCCGGTAAATTCGTATACTATGTCAAAGGAAACGCCGAATCAGATGATATGACCATGATGTTCCGAGGCGATCTGTTCGGAGTCGTACGATGCCGTCATGACGGAAGCGACTCAGAAGTTCTTGCTTCCGGTTACTCAACTGACCTTGCCCTCTCGGGCAGCCATCTTATATACAACACAAGTGACGGTACCCAGTCCACCACTGCATCCATTGACATCCGCGGTGAAAATATGACTACGGTCAGCCGTCATACATATTCAACCGCAAGCGTATCGGCCGGCAAAGTGTATTATTCCAATAATGGCGACAATCACTCTATATATGAGCTTGACGTAGACAAACGGTCTGCTTCGTTATTCCTTGACGGCAATACGGCAATGGCGAACCTCATCGGTGATTATATGTATTACATAGACTTAGACAATAATAATTCACTGACCAGAATTAACCTTACCACCACTGAGCAGGAAATATTAAGTCCTGCCGGATGCTCACTGTACAATGTGTATAATAATGTTGTGTATTATTATATCAACAGTGAGTCGCCTGCCCTTTACCGTGCGAATACCGACGGTTCGGATAAGACACTCATTATGGAAAAATCCATAGCATCCATCTCATGCACATCCATATATACATTTTTCCAGATTGCCGATGATGAAACGTTATACCGCATCGAGACAAACGGCGAGCCGAACGTGCAGGTATTCTATATACAGCCGCGGTAACCAACGACCATATTATGAGTTTACCACATCCGCAGTGATTTTTCACTATTTTTAAACGATTTTAAAAAGATTGCATTTATCAGATATTGCCGCCAACCGTGACGTTCTCTGCGACTTTCCAATAGTCGAGTAGACTAAGACCTCTCAATCTTAGCCCCTCACAGATCCGTACGTGCGG
>ERZ772820.664-NODE-664-length-31659-cov-10.576066_pt1 | contig 31659 bp, 28 predicted proteins | sample MGYA00511377_ERZ772820 | MGnify/ENA primary metagenome ERZ772820 (study PRJEB29015, sample SAMEA2737684) | human gut metagenome | biome: human gut; feature: human-associated habitat; material: faeces | place: China | collected 2012 ... | reverse complement strand
CGGCAAGCGCTACTTTGGTGAAATCGAGCTGACGCTGGTGGGCGGCAAAGCAGCCTATCAGGCGTAAGGGGAACGTGTGGGGCAAAGCCCCAAGAAAGGTGACAGCTATGAATATCATGGAACGACTGGCTCAAAGGATCTCCGAACTCAAGAACCCGACCGTCGCGGGGCTGGATACCCGCATCGAATATCTGCCGGAGAGCTTCGTTAGGGACGTGCTGCCGGCGGGCATCCATTCCTTTGAGGATGCGGCGAAGGCCGTTTACGCCTACAACGTGCGCCTGATCGACGCGCTCTGCGACGTCGTTCCGGCGGTCAAGGTGCAGGTGGCGTATTATGAAATGTACGGCCCGGCGGGCATGGAGGTCTATGAAAAGACCATCCGCTACGCGCAGGAGAAGGGGCTGATCGTGATGGCGGACGTGAAGCGCAACGACATCGGCGCGACGGCCGCGTGCTACGCCAACGCCTACATCGGCAAGACGGATATGCCGGACGGCGCGCAGGCGGCCTTCGGCGCGGACATCGCGACGATCAACCCGTACCTCGGCGTGGACGGCGTCAAGCCGTTTGCCGACGCATGCCGCGAGAACGGAACGGGCGTGTTCGTGCTGGTCAAGACGAGCAACCCTTCCTCCGGCCAGCTTCAGGATCTGCGCTTTGAGGATGGGCGGACGCTGTATCAGGCGGTCGCCGATCTGGTGGAAGAATGGGGCGAGGAGACGCGCGGCGAGAGCGGCTATTCCGCCGTCGGCGCGGTCGTCGGCGCGACCTATCCGCAGCAGGGCGTGGAGCTGCGCGAGCGCATGCCGCATGCCTTCTTCCTCGTGCCGGGCTACGGCGCGCAGGGCGCGAAGGGCACGGATATCGCGGGCTGCTTCGACGCGAACGGCAACGGCGCGATTGTCAACGCTTCCCGCTCGATCCTCTGCGCGTGGAAGAAGCGCGAGGGCATGGCGTTTGACGCGGCCGCGCGGGACGAGGCGCTGCGCATGAAGCGGGATCTTTGCGACAGCCTCGCGGCGGTCGGCAAGGCGATCAAGTAAGGGGGGGGCGCAGACATGCAGGATACAGCCGCGCGCGTCCTTTCCTGCGAGACGATGGCGCAGGATCTGGTGCGCATCATTCTCTCCGCGCCGGATATCGCGGCGCAGGCGAAGGCCGGGCAATTCATCCACATCCTCGTGCCGGACAGCGGCCACGTGCTGCGCCGTCCCATCAGCCTGATGGCGGCGGACGCGGCGGCGGGCACGCTGACGCTGGCGATTCAGCCCAAGGGCGCGGGCACGCAGACGCTCTGCGCCTGCAAGCCGGGGGAGACGATTCGCGTGCTCGGGCCGCTGGGCACGGGCTTTGACGGAAAGGGCGCGCAATGCGTCTACTTTGTCGGCGGCGGCGTGGGCGTTGCGCCGATCTGCTGCGCGATGGATGCGTTCGCGACGACGGAGAGCCGCGCGTTCTTCGGCTTCCGCACGGCGGCGCATGCTTACGGCATGACGCAGGCTCCCTGCGCGGTTACGGCGGTCAGCGACGACGGCTCGCTGGGCGAGCGCGCGCTGGTGACGAAGCCGCTGGAGGCGGCGATCTGCGCGCGCAAGCCCGACGTGGTGATGGCCTGCGGCCCCACGCCGATGCTGGCGGCGGTGCAGGCGCTCTGCGAAACATACGGCGTGCCGTGCCAGCTCTCGCTGGAGGAGCGGATGGGCTGCGGCATTGGCGCGTGTCTGGGCTGCAACGTGAAAATCATGCAGCCGGACGGCGGCTGGCGCTACAAGCGCGTCTGCAAGGACGGTCCGGTGTTCGACGCGAAGGAGGTGTGTCTGCGTGGCTGATCTTTCCCTCGATCTGTGCGGCGTGAAGCTCAAAAACCCGATCATCGCGGCGAGCGGCACGTTCGGCTTTGGCCGCGAGTACGATGAGCTTTACGACATCGGCCAGCTCGGCGGCATTTCCGTCAAGGGGCTGAGCCTGCTGCCGCGCACGGGCAACCCGCCCTCCCGCATCGCGGAAACGCCGAGCGGCATGCTCAACAGCGTCGGCCTGCAAAACCCCGGCGTGGAGAGCTTCATTGAAAACGACCTGCCGTGGCTGCTGACCAAAGACGTCGCGGTGATCGCCAACATCACCGGCACGAGCGTGGAGCAGTATGTGCAGATGGCCGAGCGGCTGGCGGGCACGGGCGTGCATCTGCTGGAGATGAACATCTCCTGCCCGAACGTGCACGAGGGCGGCGTGGCTTTCGGCGTGAAGCCGGAGAGCGTATACGCCATCACCAAGGCCGTCAAGGCGGCGGCCAAACAGCCGCTGATCGTCAAGCTGACCCCGAACGTATCCGACATCACGGAGAACGCGCTGGCCGCCGAGGAGGCGGGCGCGGACGCGATTTCCATGATTAACACGCTGACGGGCATCGCCGTGGATGTGAACAAGCGCAAGATGGTGCTGGCAAACAACACGGGCGGCCTTTCCGGCCCGGCGGTGCGCCCGGTCGCCCTGCGCATGGTCTGGCAGAGCGCCAAGAAGGTGCATATTCCGATCATCGGCATGGGCGGGATCGAGACCGGCGAGGACGCGGCGGCGTTCATGCTTTGCGGCGCGAAGGCCGTCATGGTCGGCACGGCGAACTTCACCGATCCGTTCGCCTGCCCGCGCATCATTCGGGAGCTGGACGCATATTGCGACCGGCAGAAGGTGCAGTGCGCGCAGGAGCTGGTCGGGACGCTGGCGGAATATTGAGCATAACCGGGGCTTTTGCCCATAAAAACAACCCGCGCAGGTCAAGTGCCGCGCGGGTTGTTCTTTTACGAGCTTACAGCATCTGACCGTGATCCTCGGTCGTCTTGCCGTATTCGTAGTCGTTCTGGAAGTCGTAATCCTTGCCCGGAAGGATGGCGTTGACCACAATGCCGACGATGGCGGCGACGGCCAGACCGGAGAAGTTCAGCGTGAACTCGCCGACATGGAAGGTGATCGCGCCAGCGGCGGAGAAGGTGATGCCCAGCGCCAGCGAGATAATCAGCGAAACGACGATGACGTTGCGGCTCTTGGCCAGATCCACGCGGTTCTCAACGAGGTTGCGCACGCCGATGGCGGAGATCATGCCGTAGAGAATCAGGGAGACGCCGCCGATGGTGCCGGTCGGCATGGCGGAAACGAGCGCCGCGAACTTCGGGCAGAAGGACGCGATGATCGCGTAGACGGCGGCCAGACGGATGACCAGCGGATCATACACGCGGGTCAGCGCCAGAACGCCGGTGTTCTCGCCGTAGGTGGTGTTGGCCGGCGCGCCGAAGAGGGACGCGATGCTCGTGGCGAGACCGTCGCCCAGCAGGGTGCGATGCAGACCCGGATCGGCGATGAAGTTGCCCCCGACGGTGGAGGAGATCGCGCAGATATCGCCGATGTGCTCGATCATGGTCGCGAACGCGATGGGCATGATGGCGATGATGGCGGTGACGAGCAGGTTCACGTCGCAGTTGCCGATGAGGGAGAAGACGGTGTTTTCCATCTTCACCGGCAGGCCGATCCACGCGGCGCTGGCCACGCCGGAGAAATCCACGCGGCCGGTGACGGCGGCATAGACATAGGAGACGAGCACGCCCAGCAGAATCGGGATGATGCGCAGCATGCCCTTGCCCCAGATGTTGAAGATGACCACCGTGAGGATGGCGACCAGCGCGATATCCCAACTGCCGGTGCAGTTGTTGATGGCGGAGTTGGCCAGCGTCATGCCGATGCAGATGATGATCGGGCCGGTGACGACCGGCGGGAAGAACCGCATGACGCGGTTCGCGCCGAAGCCGCGCACCAGCGCCGCGAGAATCAGATACAGCAGGCCGGAAGCGGCGACGCCCACACAGGCGTAGGGGAGAAGCGCGGTTTCGCCGTTCGGCGCGATGGCGGCATAGCCGGCCAGATACGCGAACGAGCTGCCCAGGAAGGCCGGAACCTTGCCCTTCGTGAGGAAATGGAAGAACAGCGTGCCCAGACCTGCGAACAGCAGCGTCGCGGAAACGGAAAGGCCAGTCAGCGCGGGCACGAGCACCGTCGCGCCGAACATGGCGAACATGTGCTGGAGGCCCAGAACGAGCAACTTCGGGGTGCCCAGCGAGCGGGCATCGCGGATACCTTGGTTCTGCATGGCGATATCTCCTTTGTAAATATGAGGTTTACGCGCGACAGACCGCGCGCATATCCCCCATATTATAGAAGCGATGGCGCCAAAAAGCAAGAAAAAAACGAAAATTCAATCGGGTCAATTCACGAATGTTCGGTTGTGGGCACATCCAGCAGATAATAGCCGAACGCATTGATGACGGTGGTGTCGCCGTGATGGCGGACGCGCTTGAAATTGTATTGATAGTTTTGGTGAACGTGGCCGTGCACCATGTAGCGCGGACGGTACTTTTCCATCACATCCAGAAAGGTTTTGAACCCGGTGTGCGCCAGATCGGTGTCGTCGCCGAGGTTGCGCGCGGGGGAATGGGTCATCAGGATATCGATGCCGCCGCTGCGCCAGAGCTTGAAGCGGAGCTTTTGAACGCGCTGGCGCATCTGCTTTTCGGTATACTGGTTCACGCCGCGGTTGTAGCGCATCGAGCCGCCGAGGCCGAGGATGCGCAGGCCGCCGACGGTCACGACCTGATCCTCGATGCACAGGCAGCCCTCCGGCGGGTTTTGGGCGTATCGGTCGTCGTGATTGCCGCGGATATAGAGGATGGGCGCGGCGGTGAAGCAGGTGAGAAAGGAGAGATAGCTGGCGGGCAGATCGCCGCAGGCCAGCACCAGCTCCACGCCTTCGAGCTTGCGCTTGTCCAGATGCTCCCAGAGCGTCGGTTCCGCCTGATCGGCGAGCAGAAGAATCTTCATCGGCTCACTCCTTTGTGGCGGCGCGGATGCCTTGCAGCGAAACCAGCCCCTTGGCGACGTCGTTCAGCTCGTCCACTGAGGGAATCCGGCCGATGACGTTCCCGGCGAGGTAATCCATCAGGATGATCTCCTGCGGGGTCAGCGCCACGTCGGCCGCGACGCGAACCTGACCGGCCTGATCGACAATCGGCCCGACGAACGGCAGGAACGCGCCGGCGCGGATGCGCTCGTGCAGCAGATCGACCAGCCGCCGCGTGCGCGCGGGCAGGCGCTGGGAGCAGATGATGTCAATCGCGTCGGTGGACATGCCCATGTAGTAATTCATGGCGCGGTCGGCGTTGTGCTCGCCCTCGTCGCTCCATGCGCCGGTCAGGATGCTGCGGACGATGCCCTCGTACAGCTTGCCCCAGTTCCAAATCGGCATGGCGAGGTTGGAGATCACGCCGTCCTGCTCGTGATACAGGCCGAACGCGCGCGATTCCAGATGCGGCGCGCTGATGTCGCGGCTGGAGATGATGTGCACGCCGCGCGCGGCCAGCGCCGCCTCCGGGTTGTGGCCGGGCAGGGTGGACCATTCCAGCACGATCTTGGCGCGCGGGTTGACCATCTGCGCGCCGAGGGCGAAGGCATTGATCGACGTGGGCGTGCCGTAAATGGGGTAATCCGCGATGTAGCCGATTTCGTCGTTTTCCGACAGGGCGGCGGCAATCGCGCCCAAGACGAATTTGGCCTCGTACACGCGCAGATAGTAGCTGCGGACGTTGTGGTAGCTGGCCAGCAGCGAGCAGTTGAGGATTTTGGCGTTTGGGTGGATGGCGCACTGGCGGATGCAGGCGTCCAAAAAGACGGGGGAGGCGGCGAAAATCACGTCGTAACCGTCCTCGATGAAGCGCTCGATGACCTCCTGCGCGTCCTCCTGCGCGACGTATTCGCGGCAGACGGTTTCCACGCGGGAACCGAAGGTATCCTCGAGCGCCTTGCGCCCCAGCTCGTGCCAATACGACCAGCCGGAATCCTGCGGCGAGCGGTTGTAGAGGAACGCGCAGCGCACCGTCTGCGGCGGCTTGTGCCAGACGGATTGCAGGAAGCCCGGCTTGGCCTCCGTCGGCTGGGAGAGCAGCGCGGCGGGCTTGTTGGCCGCGGCGACGACAAATTCAGACCAGATCCGCTCGATCTCCTGCCCGAACTCGGCGGGCGTTTTCTCCACGCTGTCCTCGTAGCCGAAAACCTCCAGATAGATCAGCAGCGCGTCGCAGGCGGACATTGGCGCGTTGCCCTCGGCCTTGGCGTTGTACGCCTGCTGGAAGCGGTAGAAGCAGGACTGAAAATCAAACAGATCCTCCGGCGACCACTTCTTGCCCGGCGTTTTGCCCATCAGCTTATAGAGCTTTTCATAGCTGCCCTCGCGGGTGAAGGTGATGAAATTGATCTTCGTATCGGCGTAAAAGCTCAAAAATTCCTGATAGACGCGGTAGCGCTCGCTGTCCTCCGGCTCCGGCAGGACGCGGGTGACGTCCGCCTCGATGCTCACCGAATCGAGCCGGCGCATGACGCTCACGCGCTTGTTGCCCTCCACGATGTAAAAGCGGTTATAGTATTCCAGCGCGACGATGGGCTGGCGCAGGCCGTCCTCCACAATGCCGTCGTAGAGCACGCTCCACTTGGAGGCAAACTCGGAATCCTGCTCGAGCAGCGGCATGAAGCCGCGCGAAAATGCCGTCGTGCGTCCCTTTGTCGCCGTGCCCTCGATTTGATCCAGCGCGATCTGCACCAGCCCAAGCGGCACCTGCGTCAGCTTGTTGAGGGTGGGCACAAGCTCGGACAGCACCGGCAGATACGGGTCCTGCCCGCGCGCCTGCGCGGCGTGCTGCTGCTTGAGCCCCTCTTTTCGGGCGGCGAGATAATGTTTCATGCTCATGGCGGTACGCTCCCCTCTGCGTCAATGAATGTGCGTATTTCCTTCCATGATTATAGCATTGCGTGCGCCCGCGCGCAACCGTCCCTTGATGAATGGGGGCGACTGTGCTATAATTTCAGGGAAGAACGGCGTGCCCTGTAAAAACAATCCTTTAGCATAAACGAAGCCCGAATGGGAGCAGGAGGAACAGCATGAGCGAATTTAGCGTGAGGCCGGACTGGATGGCCTTTTGTCTGCCGGATATTTCCGAGGCCGAGGTGCAGGCGGATGCGGATGTAATCCGTTCCGGCTGGTGGGCGAAGGGCCCGCGCACGATGGAGTTTCAGAAGAAGTTTGCGGAATATGTCGGCGCGAAGCACTGCATCGCGGTCAATTCCTGCACGGCGGCGCTGCATCTGGCGCTGCTGACGCAGGGAATCGGCCCCGGCGACGAGGTGATTACCACGCCGCTGACGTTTGCCTCCACGGCGAACACGATTCTGCACGTCGGCGCGACGCCGGTGTTTGCGGATATCGACCCGGATACGGGGCTCATCGACCCCGCCGAAATCGAAAAGAAGGTCACGAACCGGACGCGCGCGGTGGTGCCGGTGCATTATTCCGGCCTCGCGGCGGATCTGGGCGCAATCGGCCAAATCTGCGACGCGCACAACCTGTTCCTCAGCGAGGACGCGGCGCACGCGGTCGAAACCCGCTACAATGGCGAACTGATCGGCCATCATCCGCGCGGCACGGTGAGCTATTCCTTCTACGCGACCAAAAATCTGGCCTGCGGCGAAGGCGGCGCGCTGGTGACGGACGACGACGAAATCGCCGCCAGGGCGCAGGTGCTCTCCTGCCACGGCATGAGCGCGGGCGCGTGGAACCGCTACGGCAAGGAAGGCTCCTGGCGCTACGACATCGAGGAAGCGGGCTACAAATACAACATGTTCGATATTCAGGCCGCGCTGGCGCTGACCCAGCTTGGCCGCATGCCGGATATGCAGCGCCGCCGCTTCGAGGCGGTGGACGTTTACGAGCGGGCGTTTGCGGATGTGCCGGAGCTGCGCCTGCAAAAGACGCCGGATTACTGCCACCACAGCCGCCACCTGTATGTGCTGCGCATCGTGCCGGAGCGCCTGACGATCTCCCGCGATCAGTTCATCGAGGAGCTGAAGGCGCGCAACGTCGGCGTGAGCGTGCATTTCATCGCGCTGCACACGATGAGCGCCTACGCAAAGCGCTTTGGCTACAAGCCGGAGGATTTCCCGAAGGCGTATGCGTTCTCGGAGAGCGAGATCAGCCTGCCGCTGTATTCGACGCTGGGCGTGAAGAACGCGGAATACGTCGCGGACGCGGTGCTGGACGTTGTCAAGAGGTATAGAAAATAAAAAAATCACAAAGGGAGCCTGAAAACGAAAACGGGCTCTCTTTTTTAATAGACGGAAAATGGCGCGGATTCGACCGGATGAGCGGAATTTTGACACATTTCGGATTTTGACGGAGGGGAAAACGGTCTTCATTTGTTTTTTCAGACGAAAGATTTGTGAAAAACAGCACAAAACGCGGTACACACTTTCCCATGTATGACTGGGAAAACGGGCGGTCAACGCGCGGAAAAAGCGGGAATCGGACAGGATTCACAAAACGGATGCAAGAACCTTGTTGAAATGGAAATTGTTTAAAGTTTGACAAATGCACGTGAAGCGTGTATAATGCACATCGTCAAGGAAATAACAAAGATAGGCCAATCAACCCGACCCGTCAGGAGGATGAACGATATGCAGACATTCAGACCGATTGATTCTGTGGAAGCGCTTCAGGAGCGCATGACTCTCATGCGCAAGGCACAGCGGGAATTTGCGAAATTCACGCAGGAACAGGTGGATCACATCTTCTTTGAGGCGGCGATGGCGGCCAATAAGGCGCGTATTCCGCTGGCCAAAATGGCGGTCGAGGAGACCGGCATGGGCGTGATGGAAGACAAGGTGATTAAGAACCACTACGCCAGCGAGTATATCTATCATGCCTACCGCAACACCAAGACGGTCGGCGTGCTGGAGGAAGACCCGGCGTTCGGCATCAAGAAGATTGCGGAGCCGATTGGCCTTGTCGCGGCGGTCATCCCGACCACGAACCCGACCTCCACGGCGATTTTCAAGGCGCTGCTGTGCCTCAAGACGCGCAACGCCATCCTCATCAGCCCGCACCCGCGTGCCAAGAAGTGCACGGAGGAGGCCGCGCGCATCGTCTACGAGGCGGCGGTCAAGGCGGGCGCGCCGGAGGGCATCATCGGCTGCATCGAATTCCCGAGTCTGGAGCTGACGGGCGAACTGATGCACGAGGCGGATATCATCCTCGCCACCGGCGGCCCCGGCATGGTGCACGCGGCGTATTCCTCCGGCAAACCGGCGCTGGGCGTCGGCGCGGGCAACACCCCGGTCATCATCGACGAGACGGCGGATATCAAGCTGGCCGTCAGCTCGATCATCCATTCCAAGACGTTTGACAACGGCATGATCTGCGCCTCCGAGCAGAGCGTGACGGTGCTGGACAGCGTTTACGACGAGGTGCGCGCGGAGTTTGCGCGCCGCGGCTGCTACTTCCTCAAGGGGGACGAACTGGATCGGGTGCGCCACACGATTTTGATCAACGGCGCGCTGAACGCGAAGATCGTCGGCCAGAGCGCGCACACCATCGCGGCGCTGGCGGGCGTGGATGTGCCGGAGGAGACGAAAATCCTCATCGGAGAGGTCGAGAGCGTCGAGCTTTCCGAGGAATTCGCGCACGAGAAGCTCTCCCCGGTGCTGGCGATGTACCACGCGAAGGACTTTGACGAGGCGCTCGACAAGGCCGAAAAGCTCGTCTGCGACGGCGGCCACGGCCACACCGCGTCCCTGTACATCCATCCGGCGCAGAAGGAAAAGATCATGGAGCACGCCGAACGCATGGAGGCCTGCCGCATCGTCATCAACACGCCGAGCAGCTTCGGCGGCATCGGCGACCTGTATAACTTCAAGATGGCGCCGTCGCTGACGCTGGGCTGCGGCACGTGGGGCGGCAACTCCGTCTCCGAAAACGTCGGCGTGAAGCACCTGCTCAATGTCAAGACCGTTGCCGAGAGGAGAGAGAACATGCTCTGGTTCCGCGCGCCGCAGAAGGTGTATTTCAAGAAGGGCTGCATGCCGGTGGCGCTCGACGAGCTGGGCACGGTGATGGGCAAGAAAAAATGCTTCATCGTCACCGATACGTTCCTCTACAAGAACGGCTACGTCGCCCCGATCGAGGAAAAGCTCGATCAGCTCGGGATTCAGCACACCTGCTTCTACGACGTCGCGCCGGATCCGAACCTCTCCTCCGCGCTCAAGGGCGCGCAGGCGATGCGCCTGTTTGAGCCGGACTGCATCATCGCGCTGGGCGGCGGCTCCGCGATGGACGCGGGCAAGATCATGTGGGTGATGTACGAGCATCCGGAAGTGGATTTCCTGGATATGGCGATGCGCTTCATGGATATCCGCAAGCGCGTCTACACCTTCCCGAAGATGGGCGAAAAGGCGTATTTCGTCGCGATCCCGACCTCTTCCGGCACGGGCTCGGAGGTGACGCCGTTCGCCGTCATCACCGACGACCGCACGGGCACGAAATACCCGCTGGCCGATTATGAGCTGCTGCCGAACATGGCGATTGTCGATGCGGACAACATGATGAACCAGCCGCGCGGCCTGACCTCCGCCTCCGGCGTGGACGTGCTGACCCACGGGCTGGAAGCCTACGCCTCGATGATGGCGACGGATTACACCGATGGTCTGGCGCTCAAGTCGATGAAGAACGTGTTTGATTACCTGCCCCGCGCCTATGAATACGGCGCGGCCGACCCGGAGGCGCGCCAGAAGATGGCGGACGCATCCTGCATGGCGGGCATGGCGTTTGCCAACGCATTCCTCGGCGTCTGCCACTCGATGGCGCACAAGCTCGGCGCGTATCACCACCTGCCGCACGGCGTGGCCAACGCGCTGATGATCTGCCACGTGCTGCGCTACAACGCGGCGGAGGTGCCGACGAAGATGGGCACTTTCCCGCAGTATGACCACCCGCACACGCTCGCCCGCTATGCCGAATGTGCGCGCTTCTGCGGCGTTTGCGGCAAGGATGACGAGGAAACGCTCGACCTGTTCATCGACAAGATCGAGGAGCTGAAAGCGAAGGTCGGCATCAAGAAATCCATCGCCGAATACGGCATCAGCGAGGAGACCTTCATGGGCACGCTGGATCAGATGGTGGAGGATGCGTTTGACGACCAGTGCACCGGCGCGAACCCGCGCTATCCGCTGCTCAAGGAAATCAAGGCGATGTATCTCAAGGCATACTACGGCGAGAAGGCGTAAGGAGGAATCACCCAAATGAGCAAGGAAATCATCGTGGAGCGCGGCACCAAGACGGTGTACCGCGAGGGCAGCAAGATTGTCAAGCAGTTCAAGGCGGGTTATCCCAAGAGCGCCGTCATCAAGGAGGCGTTCAACCACGCGCTGGCGGAGGAATCCGGCCTGAACGTGCCCGCGCTGCTGGAGGTGAAGAACACCGGCGAAGGCTGGGCGCTGGTCATCGAGGCCGTCGAGGGCAAGACGATGGCGCAGCTGATGGCCGAGCAGCCGGAGAACCTCGAAGCGCTGATGGCGCAGTTCGTCGAGATTCAGAGCGACGTCCATCGCCGCACCTGCAAGCAGATGGGGCGGCTCAAGGACAAGCTGAACGCGCAGATTTCGTCCCTGCGCGACGAGCTGGACGCGAGCACCCGCTATGAGCTGCACGTCCGCCTTGAAAACATGAAGCCGCACACCAAGATTACCCATGGCGACTTCAACCCGACCAACGTGCTCATCGGCGAGGACGGCAAGGTGTATATCCTCGACTGGGCGCACGCGGCCATCGGCAACGCTTCCGCCGACGCGGCGATGACCTATCTCCAGTTCGCGCTGGAGGATCAGAAGAAGGCCGACCTGTATTTGAAGCTCTTCTGCAAGAAGAACGATATCGCCATGCAGTATGTCCAGCGCTGGCTGCCCATCGTCGCCGCCGCGCAGATGACCAAGAAGCACGGCGCGGAAAAGGCGTTCCTGACCCACTGGACGCAGGTTGTCGAGTTTGAATAATCGCGCCCTTTTTGAGCCGAGTCAGCGTTTTTCGTTGACATTCATGCGCCTGACGTGATAAAGTATACGCGTATGAATTTCAGGGCGTTCGCCCTTTTGAAACGAGGAGCGGTTTGCACATGTTTGAACTCGGTATTCAGAAAAATTGGATTGACGCGCTCTACGCGCGCAGCTCGGTGCGCCAGTATACCGGCGCGCCGGATAAGGAGCAGCTTGACCGACTTGGTGAGACCTGCCGCAAGCTCAGTTGGCAGGGCGTGAAAATCCGGATGTTCAAGGGCCCCGGCCTCAAGAGCCAGATCAAGGGCACGGACGTTTACGCGGTGATCGTCGCCAAGCGCGGCACGCCCATGGAGGTTGAGGGCTACATGGGCGAGGCGCTGGTGCTGGAGGCCACGTCCATGGGGCTGGGCACCTGCTGGCTCGGCGCGGGCTTCTACCCGGATATCATCAACCGCAACGTCGATTTGCAGACGGATGAGGCAGTGCATTGCGTGATTTCCATTGGCAAAGCCAATCTGCCCGCGTTTGCGCCCAAGCGCAAGGAGCTGGTCAAGGTCTGCGGCATGGATGAAGCGCAGCTCGGGCAGCTCGGCGCGTGGCAGAAGGAAGCGGTGCTCGCCGCGCGCCTCGCGCCCAGCGCGATCAACCAGCAGCCGTGGAAGATCGTTGCGGACAAGACCAGCGTTTCCATTCTGGAAACGACCGTGCTCTATAAGAAGTACGCGCCGCTGGATCGCGGCATCTGCATGCTGCACGCCGCCGTCGGCGCGGCGAAGGCCGGACGCACCGGCCTTTGGAAAAAGGTGGACGGCGGATACGCGATGAAGGCGTAAACGGTATATCAAAAGCGCAAGAACGAAAATCTTGCGCTTTTTCCATAGGACGCATTGACAATGCTTTGTGAGGTAATTATAATATAATTATGGATCGGATTTTATTTGAGTGGGATGAACACAAGAATACAATCAATAAGAAGAAGCATGGCGTGTCCTTTGAAGAAGCCAAAACAGTCTTCTATGATGTAGATGCGATTTTGATTGACGACCCGGATCATTCGGAGGAAGAGGAACGGTTTCTTTTGCTTGGATTAAGCCGAAAAACGAATCTGTTGATTGTGTGTCATTGTTTGCGCGACGAAGGGGAAATCATACGGTTGATTTCGGCCAGAAGAGCGACGACAAATGAAGCAAGGCAATATTGCAACATGAAGGGGTGAAACGTATGCGCGAAGAATATGATTTTTCCAATGGAACCAAGAATCCCTATGCGGCAAAGCTGAAAAAACAGATCACCATCAATCTGGACGTTGACACAATCATTTATTTTAAGAATCAGGCGGCGCATAGCGGAATCCCGTATCAGACGCTTATCAATCTGTACCTAAAGGATTGCGCGGAAAATAAAAAAGAACTGAAAATCTCGTGGAATTGAGTGTTTGAGGGCGACTCGGCGTGAACCGGGTCGCCTTTTTTGAGGATGAACGCTTGACATGATGCGTATGAAATGCGTATAATGGAAGCGGGGGGAGAACGGGTGAAGCGAAAGATACTGATTGATTTATTTGAGAAAAACGGATGGACGCTCAAGCGTCACGGCGCGGGGCATGACATCTACGTAAAGGGTTCGGAAAGAGAAACGGTTCCGCGGCATAGCGATATTGATGAAATGCTGGCTTGCGCGATCATTAAAAGAAGAAATTTGAAATAAACCATTCTGATATGAAAGGAATGAGGAATATGAAAAACGCTTATCCTGTGATTTTGTCCGAGGGAAAGGAATATATCGTTGTTACAATTCCGGATTTTGGCATTAACACGCAGGGGAAAGACAGAACCGAAGCGATGGAAATGGCAAGGGACGCCATCGGGCTGATGGGCATTGATATGCAGGACGATGGAGAAGCGCTTCCGAAGCCGACGGAAATGACGGATGTAAAGCCGGAGAATGCCGGGGATCTCGTGACGCTCGTGGATGTGGATTTCGACGAATACCGCCGCGCAAACGATTTGCGCGCGGTGAAGAAGAACTGCACCATTCCGTCGTGGCTGAATGTCGCGGCTGAAAAGGCTGGATTGAATTTTTCGAACCTGCTGGCGGAGGCGATTCGGGAGAAGCTGAAGCTGCCCGAAAGGCCGGAGCATGCGTATTAAACGCAATTTTGAGGGCGACTCGGCGTGAACCGGGTCGCCTTTGATGTATCAAAAAAAGCCTGTCGGTTTATCCTATCCGAAAAGGGGAGAGGAATATGCTGACAGGCTTTTTGCGAACGATTGTGCTCTTTTTTGTGACGGCCGTGGTGCTGCGGCTGATGGGCAAGCGGCAGTTGGCGCAGTTGCAGCCGTATGAAGTGGTCATCACGCTGATGATTTCGGATTTGGCGACGCTGCCGATGGCGGACGTGGAAATACCGCTGCTGAGCGGTGTGGTTTCGATTTTGACGCTGCTTTTGGTGCACAGTCTGCTCAGCGCGCTTTCGTATGCGAGCGTGAGGATGCGCCGGATCATCTGCGGCAGGCCGAGCGTGCTGGTGCGCGACGGTAAAATCTGCGAAAAGGAGCTGGCAAGGCTCTGTTTTGACCTTTCCGATTTGATGGAGGGGATGCGAAGCGGCGGCGTTATCGGCTTGGGCGAAGCCGGGAGCGTCGTCCTGGAGACGAACGGCTCGCTGAGCGTATTTCCATCGGCGGATAAAAGACCCGCGACGCGCGGGGAGATGCATTTGCCGCCGGTTTATGACGGGATTCCGCTGACGCTGATTCTCGATGGGCAGATGCAGGAACGGAGCATGCGCATCGCGGGGCTTGAGCCGGGGTGGCTGCGGCGGATTTTGCAGGATCACGGCGTTGCGCGGGACAAGGACGTGTTGATCGCGACGCTGGATACGCAGGGAAGTCTGCTCGTGCAGGAAAAGGGCGGAGAAGGGCGGCTGCTGACGTTTAACGCGATTGAGCCGGGGCAGGTGAGGTGGTAACATGCGCAAGAAGATCATCACCATGGCGGTGACGCTGCTGCTGCTTGGCCTGCTCAGTGCGGTGGAGCAGATGGCCGTGAAGCGGCTGACAGACGACGCGATGGCGCGCACGCAGGAAATTCTGTCGCTGCTTGCGCAAAACCAGACGGCGCGCGGGCTTGAACGGGCGCACGAGATGGACGCTTGGTGGGATGAGGAAGCGCCGAGGGTTGAGACGCTCATCAACCACGAGGCGACGGACGACGTGCGCTTCACGCTGTCGCGGCTGGTGGCGGCGCTGGAGATGGGGGATCGGGACGGCGCGTTTGTCTATGCCCGAGAGCTGGAGGGCGGCATCGAGCATGTTTTGGAACGGCAGACGCTGTCTTGGCAGAATCTGCTATAAGGCGGCGGGCTGAGCCTGTCTTTGCCTCCGCCGAGGCTTGCATGGCATCAAAGGACTGCTCACGCGGGCGATTTTATGCAATTTCTTATATGTAACAGTAAATGAGAAAATCCGAAATTATGCACAAAATCCGGTAACAGGCGCGCGATGCGCGCCTGTCTCCTTCAGTCAGCTTCGCTGACAGCTCCCTCGAGGAGGGAGCTCTTTTATCAGATCATTTTCCGTCTAAGCAATAAGTTGCGCCGTACCCGTAGGGACGCGCATTGCGCGTCCGCGTTTTGTGCAGAATTTGCTTTTTGCTCAATTATTGTATGTAAGAAATCCGACAGCGGAGCTGACGGAAAGCGGGAAGTCCAGAAACCTCAGGTTTCTGGTGGGTTTTAGGGCAAAGCCCTAACGTACTCTTACAGCGCCGCGACGGCTGCGGCAATCGCCGCCTCGTCGGGCTTCATGGCTTCGAGCGTGCGGGAGAGGAGATCGTCAAGCGCCCAGCCGAGCATCTCCGCGCCCTGCGCGATGACCTCGCGGGAGCAGCCCGCCGCGAAGCCCTTCGACTTGTATTTTTTCTTGAGGCTCTTGAGATCCATGTCCGCGATGCTGCCGGAGGGACGCATCTTGGCGCATGCGCCGATCAGGCCGGTCAGCTCGTCGCAGGCGAAGAGCACCTTTTCCATTTCGTGCTCCGGCTTTACATCGACGCAAAGGCCGTAGCCGTGGCAGACGACGGCGTGAATCAGCCGGTCGTCCGCGCCGCCCTCCCTGAGCAGATCGACGCACTTTTTGCAGTGCTCGGTCGGCCAGCGCTCAAAGTCGATATCGTGCAGCAGGCCGACGACCGCCCAGAAATCGGCTTCGTCGCCGTAACCGAGTTCGTCGGCCATCCGGCGCATGACGTTTGAAACGGTCAGCGCATGGGTGATGTGAAACGGTTCGCTGTTGTATTTGCGCAGCAGGGCAAAAGCCTCGTCGTAGGTCATGGAAAAACACTCCTTTTGTCGATGAAATGGCGTGATTCGTATTATAGACGCGACAAGCCACGATGTCAAGCGATGCGGAAAAACTGCGGGGCAAAATACGAATCTGCATGAAGCGAAGATGCAGAAGTGAAATAAAATCAACTCAATTAGACGGAATGAGGAAACTTTGCGACACAAATGATGCAAAAACGGGTTGACAAACCGAAAACAAGGCCGTATAATAACGTCATCGACGGAACGCAGAGCCGTCGCATTCACAGGCGCTTACGCAGAGGCGTTTGCGAATGGTGTTTCTCTTTCTTTCTCCTCTTCATCAAAAAAGCGGCCGATTCGCTCGGTCGCTTTTTTGTAGCTTACATTTGGGTGCGCCCTTCCATCGCCTTGGCCAGCGTCACCTCGTCGGTGTATTCGAGATCGCCGCCGACGGGCAGGCCGTGCGCGATGCGCGTGACCAAAATCCCCATCGGCTTGAGCAGGCGGGCGATATAGCTCGCCGTCGCTTCGCCCTCGATATCCGGATTGGTGGCCAGAATGACCTCGTGGATATCCTCCTTGCCGACGCGGGCCAGCAGCTCGCGGATGCGGATATCCTCCGGCCCGACGCCCTCCATCGGGGAGATGGTGCCGTGCAGCACGTGATAGCAGCCCTTGAAATCGCGCATGCGCTCCATGGCGGCCACGTCGCGCGGGTCGCGCACCACGCAGATCACGCCGTTGTGGCGGCGCTCATCCGCGCAGATCGGGCAGGGATCTTCCACCGTGTAGTTGCCGCAGATCGAGCAATATTTCACCGCTTTGCGGCCCTGCCAGATGGCGCTGGCCAGCTCGTGCACCTGATCCTCCGGGAGGGAGACGATGTGATACGCCAGCCGCTGCGCGGTTTTTGCGCCGATGCCGGGCAGGCGGGAGAGCTGCTGCGCCATCCTCGCGATGGGTTCAATCTGCCCGGCCATGATTAAAACATCCCGCCCATTCCGGCGCCGCCGATTTTGGACATCTCGCTCTCGCGGGTTTCCTCACCCTTCTTGAGCGCGTCGTTGACGGCCGCGACGATCATATCCTGGAGCATTTCGACCTCTTCGGGATCGACCGCGTCCTTGTCGATGGTCAGGGAGAGAAGCTGGCGCTTGCCGCTGACCTTGCAGGAAACCGCGCCGCCGCCGGCCGTGCCTTCATACTCGCGCGCGTCCAGCTCTTCCTGCGCCTTCATCATCTGCTGCTGCATCTTCTGCGCCTGACGCATGAGCTGCTGCATATTGCCGCCCGGAATACCGGGGAAACCGCCTCTTGCCATAATGAAAAATCCTCCTTGAGCATAAAATCATGCGGCTTTCATTATACACCATCCGGACGGAAATGAAAAGCGAAAAATATGTCTTTTGACAGAAGACAAAAACAGCTTTGCGAGTTGACGCAAAGCTGAAAAGATGCTAGAATATAGGCAAGTAGGGGGCACCTACAGGGTGGAAAACCACCGCGAACAGTTTCCTTAGGCTATGCGCCTAAAAAACCGCCAAGCAGCCGCTATCTGCGAGGCGGATTTTTTTCGCTCAATTATAGCATGCACATAGGCGTGAGGCAAGGTTTTTTCGTGAGGACAAGGAAACCGTGCTGGTCAACCCGAGGCGGATATGGTATACTGTAAAACAAGACGGATACTGTTTTTCATATGGATTTAACGTGCATGGGGTATGATGGACACACTACGGAAAAACGGGAGGAAACACCATGAATGACGTTTTTATGAACCGGGAGCTTTCATGGCTCAAGTTCAATGAGCGAGTGCTTGAAGAGGCGGAGGATGAGCGCACCCCGCTCTGCGAACGGCTCTCCTTCGCATCCATCTATCAGAGCAACCTCGACGAATTTTTCATGGTGCGCGTGGGTTCGCTGGTGGATCAGGACGACGTTACGCCTAAGCTGCGCGAAAACAAGACCAACATGACCGCGCGGGAACAGATCGACGCGGTGATCGACCGCGTGCGCGAATTGAACGGGCGGCGGGACAAGGTCTATGCCCGCCTGATGGAAAAGCTGGAGGAGCAGGGCGTTCGGCTGGTCGATTTCAGAAAGATCGGCCGGCAGGAGAGCGAGCGACTCGAACGCTATTTTGATTCGGAGATCGCGCCGCTGATTTCACCCGCCATCGTCGGCCGCCGTCAGCCCTTCCCGTTCCTGCGCAACAAGGATATCTACGCCGTGGTCGTGCTGGAGGGGAAAAAGGGCAAGTATAAGCTGGGAATCATCCCCTGCAGCGCGGGCGTTTTCCCGCGGCTGATCGAGGTTTCCGCCAGCGAAAAGACGTACATGCTCGCCGAGGATCTGATTCTGCATTTCATTCCGAAGGTGTTTGAGGGCTATGTCGTCAAGGCCAAGAGCCTGATGCGCGTGACGCGCAACGCGGATATCGACGCGGACGCGCTCTATGATGACGATCTGGATTACCGCGAGTTCATGGTGCAGTTAATTAAGCGCCGCAAGCGCCTTGCGCCGGTGCGGCTGGAGCTTTCCCGCGAGCTGGACGGCATCATCGTCGATACGCTGTGCCGCTATATGGATGTGCCGCGCGAATACGTGTTTATGAGCGCCACGCCGCTGGATTTCTCGTTTCTCTTTGGGCTGGAGGATGTGCTGCGCCAGCGCGGCGAGCTGTTCTACGAGCGGCGGATTCCGCAGAAATCCCCGGCGTTCGTCAACGGCCGGTCGATTTTGGAGCAGATTCGCGAAAAGGACAAGCTGCTTTCCTATCCCTACGAGAGCATGAAGCCGTTCCTCGAAATGCTGACGGAAGCCGCCAACGACGACAGCGTGGTTTCCATCAAGATGACGCTGTACCGCGTCGCCAAGCAGAGCAAGGTCGTCGAGGCGCTCTGCGAGGCGGCGGAAAACGGCAAGGACGTGCTGGTGCTGGTCGAGCTGAAGGCGCGCTTTGACGAGGAAAACAACATCGAATGGAGCCGTCGGCTGGAAGAAGCGGGCTGCAGCGTGATCTATGGGCTGGACGGATACAAGGTGCACTCCAAGCTCTGCCTGATAACGCGGATGGAGGAAACGGGCGTCGCCTATTACACGCAGATCGGCACGGGCAACTACAACGAAAAGACCGCGCGGCTGTATACCGACCTGTGCCTGATGACCGCCGACCACAACATCGGCGAGGAGGCCAACGCCGTGTTCAACGCGCTGGCGAAGGGCGAAACCGTGCACGAGACGCGCCGCCTGCTCGTCGCGCCGCACTGCCTGCAAAACAAGGTGCTCGCGATGATGGATGACGAAATCCGCCGCGCCCGCGCGGGGGAGGACGCCTACATCGGCGTGAAGATCAACTCGCTGACGGATAAAGCGCTGATCGACAAGCTGATCGAGGCCTCCTGCGCGGGGGTGAAGGTTGACCTCGTAGTGCGCGGCATCTGCTGCCTGATTGCGGGCGTGCCGGAGGCGACGGAAAACATCCGCGTCGTCAGCATCGTCGGGCGTTTCCTCGAACACTCGCGCATCTATATCTTCGGCCGCGGGGAGCGCGCGCGAGTCTATATCGCCTCGGCGGATTTTATGACGCGCAATACGCTGCGTCGCGTGGAGGTCGCCTCGCCCGTGTATGATTCGGATATCCGCGCGCGGATTCTGGATATGTTCGACACGATGCTCCGCGACAATGTGCAGGCGCGTGAGATGGGCGCGGACGGGCTGTATCGCCGCCTGACGCCGGGGAAGAACGCGACCCTCAACAGTCAGGAATATTTCTTCAGGCAGGCATATGAAGCCGTCAGCCGGGGAAACCAGACGGAATAAGCGAACGAAAACCACGCTATAAACAAATGACCCCGTTCCTCTCTGATGGGGAGAAGAACGGGGCTTTTGTGTCTGCGTCACTCGGCGTACACGATATCGTCTCTGAGTCGGTAGATCGTCGCGCCGTATTTTTTGCGGCAGAACGCATCCACAAACCAGTCGATCGGCTTCACCGCGTCATACTGCACGTAGGCATAGCGAACGCCGTTTACGCTCTTGCCCTTCATGTTGGAATCCGCCCAGTGGACGCTGTCCGTCTCCGGGTCGTAATCGGCGATGAAGAGCATGCTGTGCGCGCCCACGCCGTAGTAATAATCCGCGGCCATCTGGAAATAATCGCCGCGCTGAACCTGTTTTAGAAACTCGCGGGCTTTCTCGCGGTTTTCCGCCTTGCTCAGCGTGTCGTCGTAGCGGAAGGACGCCGCCGCGTAGAACGGGTTGCCCTCGCTGGCGGGCACATCCTGCCATTCCACGCCGTAGACGTAGGGCGCGCAGTCCGCCTTCTTCTGGTTGTTGGGGATGACCAGCGGCACATCCGGGTATTCCGCCATGCGGAAATCGCCGCAGGTTTCGCGGAAGAGGTGCACCGTGTAGTTTTTGCAGACGTAGATATCGCCGCTGTATTGCGCGCGCTGGGGCTGGCCGTTGGCCTTCGTGTAAAGCATTTCGGCCAGCGCGAGGATTCGGTCGATAAAATCCGCCCGCGCGGCGCTTTCGACGGGCTGGGAAGCCTCCGCCGCGCTCAGGGGCGTCGCGTCCTCGGCGGCGTTCATTTCATCCAGCGTAAGCGATTCGCCCAGCGCCGCGCACGGCAGCAGCGAAAGCGCCAGCAGCAGGGAGAAGAGACGATTGCGCATCCATCATACCTCATTTCAATCGGAAGGTTGAACCTGTATTATAGCACGGAACGGGCGAAAACACAATCGAGCGGCGCGAGCGAAGGCGCCGACGCGGGTTGAAAAAGCGGCAATCCGGCGCGTCTTAAAAAAATCTTTTGGATGAATCCCCGAAAAATTTCGGGTAAAATCCGCGAATCGTGTCGAAGAAATCCAATAAAAACGAGTGTTTGCACACAAAAATATGTGTGCAAAACAATATAGAAATATAATTGACGGATTGTATGGGGAGATGTTGACGAAAGGAAAAGAATATGTTACCATAATCCAAGATTCTTTTAATTTCAGAAATAGGAAGTGGAATTTATGCCGCCCAAACAGAGAATTACACGGGAAATGATTCTGGAAAGATCATTTGCCATGTTCTGCCAGGAGGGAATGGCCGCGGTAAACGCTCGATCCGTTGCGAAGGCGCTTAACTGCTCGACCCAGCCGATTTTCAGCTACTTCTCCGGCATGGACGATTTGAAGAATGCGCTCGATCAGAAGGCGCACGACGCCTTTGAACAGACCATCAGCGAAGACGCGAAGGATGGCAATACCGTTGAGAGCCGTTGCAGCGCGTATGTGCGTTTCGCCACGGAACAGCCGCGGCTGTTTGCGCACATGTTCCTGCGCGAGAACGACCAGACCTTCGGCAGCGAAGTGGTTCGCGAGCCGCTGGTTTCCGCTGAGGTGGGGGAAAAGGTGTTGGACGCCGAAAAGGCGAAGCAGGTCTGCGCAGCGCTGCTGCTCTACGCGCACGGCATGGCCGCCATGCAGGCGACGGGCCGCACCGCCTTCACCCGCCAGCAGATCGAGGCGAACATGCACGCCATGCACGAGATGCTGCTCGCGCAGGCAAAGTAATACTAATTCTTGTTAAAATGGCTTAATCCGCGCACCATCTTTTTCGCTCTGACTTTGCCTCGTTCCGTTCAACGTACCTCCAGTACGCCTCACTTCACTTGGCTTCGTCAGAACAAAAAATCTGATGCGCTCTGTTAAGCATTTTAACTGCGAATTAGTATAAAACAGCAAAAGAGGGGCGCACGCTCATCCCGGACGGGAAGGGCGCGCGCCCTTTTTGCGCATTTGCCGGATATGAAATTGCGTAAGAACACCCGAACGCGCAAAATCCACCTATATTCAGGGAAAGATGCGAAAAGCGGCTTTCAAAAGCGGGGCAAATGCGTTATAATAAAAAGGAGTTTGTCATCCGAGAGGAGTTTATTTTTCTATGAGTCAAGAGGCGATGAATCCGCAGACCGCGCGCAAGCTGCTGGAGGTTGGCGAGGCGTTTCGGATTCCCGGCCCGTTTTTCTCCTACGAGGAGATCAAGATGGGCAATGTCAACCACACGTATAAGGTCAACTACATCCGCGACGACGGCACCGGCATGGCGAAGGTCAAATCCTATCTGGTGCAGCGGGTCAACACCTACGCCTTCCAGCGGCCGGTGGAGCTGATGAAAAACATCGACGGGGTGACGGGGCACATCCGCCAAAAGCATCCCGGTGCGCAGTATCTGCACTTTCATCACACGCAGGACGGGTGCAACTATCTGTTTGACGAGGATGGCTTCTGGCGGCTGAGCAACTACGTGCCCTCCGTGACCTACGATTCCTGCGACGATCTGGGCGTGGTGCGCAGCGCGGGCGAGGCGTTCGGCAGCTTCCAGATGATGCTCTCGGATTTCGACGCGAGCAGCCTGTATTACACCATTCCGGATTTCCACAACACCCGCAAGCGCTACGCCAAGCTGCGCGAGGATATGGAAAGCGATCCGTGCGGCCGCGTCGGGGCGGTCAAGGCGGAGTTGGATTGGCTGCTCTCCGTGGAGGAGCGGGCCTGCGCGCTGACGGATCTCTACGAGCGGGGCGAGCTGCCGCTGCGCGTGACCCACAACGACACGAAGATCAACAACGTGCTCTTTGACGAGGAGACGAGGAAGGCGCTGGTGGTCATCGACCTGGATACGGTGATGCCGGGTCTGGTCGGCCACGATTTCGGCGACGCGATTCGCTTCGCGGCGAATTTCGTCGAGGAGGATTCCCCGCGCGCGGACAAGGCGGGCGTAAACCTGAACGTCTATTGGGCGTTTGCCGAGGGCTTCCTCAAGGAAACCGCCGCCACGCTGACCCCGCGGGAGATGGAAACGCTCGGCCTGAGCTGCTTTGCGCTGGCCTGCGAGCTGGCGACGCGCTTTTTGGATGATTACATCGTCGGCGACAAGTATTTCAAGATCAAGAACGCCGAGCACAATCTGGTGCGCACGCGCTGCCAAATCGCGCTGGCCAAGGACATGCTGCTCAAGATGGACGCGATGAACGCCATTGTGATGGATTGTTACAACCGATACAGATAACAAGGGAGGCCGGGCAAACGTGAAAATTGCGGTGATTGGCTGCGGCGCGATGGGCGCGCTGTACGGCGGCTATCTGAGCCGGAACAACGACGTGACACTGGTGGAAAGAAATCCCGACCGCATCGCGAAAATTCGGGCGGACGGTCTGCGCATCGCCGAGCCGGACGGAAGCGCCGCCGTCTATCGGCCGGGCATCACGGGCGACACGAGCGGCATGGCGCCGGCCGATCTGGTGATCCTGTTCGTCAAGTCGATGCAGAGCGAGGCGGCGCTGGAGGCGAACCGCGCGCTGATCGGCCGAGATACCTATCTGATGACGCTGCAAAACGGCAGCGGCCACGAGGAGGTGCTCCGCCGGTTTACGGATGACGCGCATATCGTCATCGGCACGACGCAGCACAACAGCGCCGTCACCGGGAACGGCGAAATCCGCCACGGCGGCAGCGGCTGGACGCACATCGGCCCCTTGGTCGGGGACGCGGCGCGGCTTGAGCCGATCCGCGAGGCGTTTGCCTCCTGCGGCTTTGAAACCGACTGCAAGCAGGATATCAAGCGCCTGATCTGGCAGAAGATGCTGACCAACGTATCGGCCAGCGTGCTGACCGGCGTGTTGCAGGTGCCGATGGGGTTCATTGCGGAAAACCCGAGCGCGTGGGCGATTTGCGAAACGCTGGTGCGCGAGGCGGTGGCCGTCGCGGCGGGCGAGGGAATCGAGTTCGACGCGGATGAAAAGGTCGCCGAGGTGCGCAGGGTCTGCACGGACAGCCCCGCCGGTTTGACGAGCATTTACGCCGACCTGCGGGACGGCCGCCGCACCGAGGTGGATACCATCAGCGGCAGCGTCATCCGCGCCAGCGAGCGAAACGGCGTGCCCGCGCCGACCCATCGCGCGATGGTTCGGTTGGTGCACGCAATGGAACAGAAACATCAGGCATAACACAAAGGACGCTGTGGAAGGGCAATTCCGCAACGTCCTTTTGTATTGCGATAAAGCGAGAAGAGCGCTTCCTCACGCTGGCTGCCGGAGGAATAGCGGGCATATCTCCCTTGTGTTCATCAAAGAAGGTCGTCCGAAACGACCTCACCATCATCCAGCATACGATAGCCGACGCCGAGCTCGTTGATGATATAGCGCTTTTCACCGGGGGTTACGCCCATTTTCTTTCGGATATTCTTCATGTTGACCTGCAGCTTCTTGATGCTTCCATAATCCGAATATCCCCAGATTGCACGAATGATGGCAGCATACGTCAGCACCTTTCCCGCGTGAACGGAGAGCAAAGCCGTGATGTTGTATTCCGTTTGGGTAAGGTCAATTTCAGCTTTGCCGACAAAAACCTGCCGTTTGTCATAATCGATCAGCAGATCCTGAAGCTGAAATTTGCCGCTGGGCGCGTTTTCTTTGTTATGCCGCTGACTGCGAAGAACGGCGCGAATGCGAGCCAATAGCTCTTCTGTTCCAAACGGTTTGGTGATGTAATCGTTTGCCCCCAGATCCAACGCCTCCACCTTGTCCCTTTCGTTGGAACGGGCAGAAAGCACAATGATGGGGAGAACATCTGATTTTCGTACTTCCCGAATCAAATCAAGACCGTCCCGATCCGGCAAACCGAGATCCAGAATGATGAGATCCGGACGATGGGAGGCGTACATCATCATGCCCAGCGAGCAGGTTTCCGCGCAGAGCACCTGATAATCGCTGGTTTCCAGATTGGCTCTGATGAAACTGCGGATGTTGGCTTCATCCTCGACGATCAGAATTTTGTACTTGTTATTGCCCATCGTCGTCGCCCCCTCTTTCCAGAGAAAAACGGAATACGGCGCCGCCGCTTTCCCTGTTTTCTGCGAAAATTTCGCTGCCGTGCGCCTTGATGATGGCGGCACACACAGATAGCCCGATGCCCATATTGCTGCGCGTTCCGTCTACCGGCGCAGCGGTTTTTTCATAGTTTCCGGCAAAAATCTTATGAAGCGCATCTTCCGGAATGCCGCAGCCGTTATCGGCGACTTCAAATACGGCCTGATTTTCCACGAGGGAAACGGACAGACTCAGCTCCGTCATTCCCTTCGCATGAAACACGGCGTTTTCCAGAAGATTCAGCAGCACCTGTTCGATTAAAATGGAATCCATAGGAATATCGACAAAATCGTCCGGAATCCGGGTGACTACCTTCTGATTCGGATGTTTTTGGGAGAACTTCATCAGAACCGAGTCGATCAGCTCATCCAGAACGGTCGGCGTTTTGACAACCTCGACCTTTGAATCGTCGATCCTTGTGACGGATAGCAGATTTTCAACCATGCGGATGAGCCATTCGCTGTCCTCACGGATTTCCCCCAACAGCTTGAGCTGCTGTTCCTTGGGAAGCGCGTCATATTTGGTCATCAGCGTGGAGGATGAGCCGTATATTGAGGTGAGGGGCGTGCGCAGATCGTGAGAGATCGCCCGCAGGAGATTGCCCCGCATCCTTTCTTTTTCGCTTTCTGCCCGCAGTTTTTCCTGTTCCCGCACCCGAAGCAATTCCTGATCTCGGATCCGAATGTTCAGCGCACTGGTGGAAACGGCGACGATCAGCATGATTACGGCGGAAAGGATGCTTTCTTCCACAAAGAAGTCAAAGGCATAATAGGGATAGGTAAAAGCAAAATTCACCGCGAAAACGCTGACGATTGCCGAAACGATCCCGTAGCGATAGCCATGGGTTTTCAGCGAAATCAGAAACACGCCGAAAACAAAGATCATGGGAACCAGCGTCTGCGTGGTAAAGAGCTTCTGGATCAGAAGGTTGACGGCAAATGCGCTCAGAAAGACGGTGACTGAAAACAAAGTATCTCTTTGTCGCTGGCGGTTTTTCATCATGTGTCTCCTTTGTTTTTTACAGGCTCATTATACCCCATGAGAGGGAGCGCATCAAGTTTCCCTGCGTGAGGATATGGCGCGGTTCCCGTTTCTTTACCAAATCTACACCGTAAAAATGCTATGATAAACGTATAGAAGGCTGCGCGCCATCCATATACGGCGCACAGCGGCAAGGAGGAAAAAAGTTCGTGGAATACGACAGTAGCGACGATACCGGCAACAACATGGATCAGGTTTGTTCATATACGGCATATCTGCGCCCTTTGCTGCGGCATGGGACGCAGGTATGTTTTTTTGACGCACGGAAAAGGATGCCAAGACCGCCCGTGCGCGCAGGATCGAACGTTTCCAGACCGCTGATGCAGGCGGGCTGAACCTGCTTTTGCACGGAATGAGGATGAACAGAAAATCAAGGAGTTTTGTATGGATTATATGGGAAGTATTTTGGCGATGGTCATCTGTATTGCCATGTCCGCCTATTTCAGCGCGACAGAAACGGCATTTTCGTCTTTGAATAAGACTCGGCTGAAAGTTCTCGCGGATAACGGAAACAGGAGAGCGGCGCTGACGCTCAAGCTGGCGGGGAATTACGACAAGCTGATCTCGACCATCCTGATCGGAAACAATATCGTGAATATCATGGTTGCGTCAATCGGTACGCTTCTGTTTGTGGGTCTTTACGGCGACATGGGCGCGACGATTTCCACTGTCGTTGTGACGGTCGTTGTTCTGATCTTTGGCGAAATCACCCCCAAGAGCGTGGCGAAGGATGCGCCGGAACGCTTTGCCATGGTCAGCGCCCCCTTTATCCGCCTGTGGATTTGGGTGCTGACGCCGCTGAATTTTCTTTTTTCCCAGTGGAAGAAACTCATTTCCCACTTTTTCAAGACCGACGAGAATGCGAAAATGTCCCACGAGGAATTGCTTCTCTTCGTGGAAGACGTTGAGCAGGATGGCGGCATTGATGAAAATGAGGGAGAGCTTCTGCGAAACGCGCTTGAATTCCGCGATCTGACAGCGGCGGAAATCCTGACGCACCGGATCGAGCTGGAAGCGGTGGAGATTCAGGAAAGCCATGAGCAAATTGCAAAAGCCTTTACGCAGTCCGGTTTTTCCCGCCTGCTGGTTTATCGGGATACGATTGATCAGGTGGTTGGCATTCTTTGTCAGAAGGATTTCTATTGCAACGGCAAGATGACGGAGCGCCCCATTGCGGAAATTATGACCGCGCCGCTGTTTGTCTATCAGCACACGAAGATTCGGGATATCCTGAAGACATTCCAGCGCCAAAAAGCGCACATTGCCGTCGTTATAGACGATTTTGGCGGAACGCTTGGCATTGTGACGATGGAGGATATCCTGGAGGAGCTGGTCGGTGAAATCTGGGACGAGCATGATGAGGTGGAAGAGCATTTTGAAAAACTGGATGAAAATGCCTATCGCGTGGATTGTTCTGCCAGTTTGGAAGATTTCATGGAGTTCTTTGACGTGAAGCTGGAATCCGACAGCGTTTCGGTTGGCGGCTGGGTGATGGAACAGTTGAACCACGTTCCGGTTCAGGGTGAATCCTTTTCAGTCTGCCATTTGGAAATTACGGTTTCTGAGGTAAGCGCTTGTCGAGTATCCTTTATCACGGTCAGGCAATGCGAGCCGGACGAAACGTATACGGAATAACAAAACGGAGGAAGCATGGTGAAAAAAGTACAGGATACGGACAGCGATCAAAGCATGACCTCTGCGCCGCAGGAAGGAAAATCCTTCGATCTCTATATCGTGCAGTACATCGTCCGCGCACTGATGATGCTCATTGTTTTTGCGTGGGCGCTGGTGAATCTCGATGCGGTTCTGCGCTTTCTGAACAGCGTGTTCGCGCTGGTATCGCCGTTCCTGATTGGCGGGGCGATTGCGTTTTTGATGAATATCATGCTTCGACCGTTAGAGCGCCTTTGGAAGAATGTGCTCCGGAAAGCGCCTGCGAAACTGATCCGACCGGTGTGTCTGACGTTAAGCGCCGTTCTCATGCTCGGCATTCTATTTGCCGTTGTGTTTATGATGATTCCGAGTCTGCGGGAATCGGGAAATGAATTTATCCGCAATATTCCCGCCTACGTTGAAGAAATTGGTCAATGGTGGATGGAGGTTTCCCGGTTTGCGGCGAAATATAATGTCATTCTGCCGGAATACGCCATTGATTCGGATCTGTTGATTGAAAAAATCACCGCGTGGATGGATATCGAAGGAAGCGGGCTTATTTCGGTAACATGGGGCGCGGCAACATCCATCCTCTCCATTTTGGTCGATGCGGTTCTGGCGTTTGTCTTTGCCATTTATCTGCTTGCGAAAAAGGAGAGCGTCGCGGTTCACTTGAAAAAACTCACCCTGACGGTGCTTCCGTGCCGAAAGGCGCAGCGATTGCTGAACATCGCATCGCTGACGAACCACACCTTCACGAACTTTGTCAGCGGCCAGTTGACGGAGGCGATCATCATCGGCGCGCTCTGCTTTGTCGGCATGTTGATGCTGGGCATTCCATATGCCGGGGCGGTTTCAACGTTTGTTGCGGTTACCGCGTTAGTGCCGATCTTTGGCGCATGGCTTGGCGGCGGTTTTGGCGCATTTCTGATTCTACTGGCAGATCCGGTCAAGGCGGTATGGTTTGTCGTCTTCCTGCTGGTTTTGCAGCAGGTAGAGGGCAATCTGATTTATCCGAAGGTTGTCGGAAAATCTGTTGGTCTTCCGGGGCTGCTCGTTTTGATGGCGGTTACGATTGGCGGCGAGGCATTCGGCGTCATGGGCATGCTCTTCAGCGTTCCGGTCTGCGCGGTGCTGTACAGCCTTTATTTGGAGTTTATGAAGAAATCAGACGCATTGTAAGTGTAAGAAAGGGTGTATAAGAAAAATTCCGTCAGAGTCAGGGATCAGACTCTGGCGGAATCTTTTCGTTATGGCGGATGATCGCGTTCGGCGCTTGGAAGAAGCCCTTTTCCGTCTGCCGTTTTCAAAATTATCGGAATGGAAGGTAAGAAAAAATCCGAACCCATTTCCAATTTGGAAAATAGATTCGGATTATATGTTTCTGGCTCCCCAGGTAGGGCTCGAACCTACAACCCTTCGGTTAACAGCCGAATGCTCTGCCATTGAGCTACTGAGGAATATCTCTTTTTGAGAACGGGATGATTATACCGCTGTCCGCCGAATCTGTCAACCCCTTTTTTACACTTTTTTTGCGCGAACGTCGTCTTTTCTGCGCGAATCGCCCGTTTCGGCATGGCCGTTTCCGCCCGCGCGTGCTATAATAAAAAGAAAACGCGGCTACGAAAGAGAGGATGGACATGAAGAAAATTTACGGGGTCTTTTTCCTGCTGCTCGCGCTGCTGGTGCCCGTCGCGCTGGGGCAGGCCACCAGCACCACCATCATGGTGTACATGTGCGGCACGGATTTGCAAAGCGCCTGCGTGATGGATATGTACGAAATGGCGAGCGTCGATGTGCCGGATGACGTAACCATCGCGGTACAGGCGGGCGGCGCTTACCAGTGGGACGACAGCGACCTGACGGGCGAGGCCGTCAACCGCTTCACCATCAGCTACGATACGTTCAACGATTTGCAGACCCTCGCATGGCAGAACATGGGCGACGGCCAGACGCTCTACGATTTTATCGACTGGGCGGCGGGCGCGTACCCGGCCGACCGCTACATTCTCGTGCTGTGGGATCACGGCGGCGGCTACAACGGCGTCTGCTTCGATGAGACGGCCGATTACGACAGCCTGACCATCCACGAGGTCAACGACGCGCTCTATGCCTATCAGCAGCGCCACCCGAGCTTCCGTCTGGATATCATCGGCTTTGACGCCTGCCTGATGGCGACCTATGAGATGGCGGCGCACATGGCGAGCTATGCGGATTACATGGTCGCCAGCGAGGAGCTTGAACCCGGCATCGGCTGGAATTACCAGGGCTGGATCGGCGATTTGGCCGCCAATCCGGAAATGAGCAGCGCCGATATCGCCGTTTCGATTGCGGATCAGTTCATGGCCGCCTGCCTGAGCGACAACCCGAACGACTATCTGAGTCAGAGCGTCATCAACCTGAGCGCCATCCCGACGCTCAGGGCGCAGCTCGAAACCTTTTCCGCCTATCTGACCGACGCGCTGGAAAACGGGCAGATGCCCACCATCAGCCGTTCGCGTCAGCGCATGTATTCCTTCGGAAAATTCTCCGACGCATCCTCCGATCAGGTGGATTTCATGTCCTTCCTCGATGCGACGCGCCAGTTCGCGCCAAACATGGCCAGCCAGCTCGAAGCGACCTATCGCCAGTGCATCCTCTACTCCACCGGCACGGATATGTTCGATTACCTGACCGGCATGAGCCTGTTCCTGCCGGGCGACAACGTCAGCGATTTCATTCAGGATTTCAGCGCGCTCTATGACTGCGGCGAAACCTACCCGAATTACAGCCAATTCGTTTACGGCTACGCCACGCTGCTGGCGGGCGGCAATTATCACTTCACGCTGCAAAAGCCGGAACAGACGACCGGCGCGCAGACCGGCGGCCTGTTTTCCGGCATGCTGACGACGGCCTATGTCCCCGGCGGCAGCTATGTTGCGCCCGACGACGCGCAGCATGCGGCCGTTCCTGCCGCGACGCAAACGCCTGCGCAGACAAACGGCTGGGGCGGCTTCGGGAACGTCATTTCCGGCGCGATCACGCCGGACGAAAACGAAATCGAGCAGGAGGAATCCGCCTTTCTGTTTGATCTTGAATCGGATTATGCCTGCTACATGACCCTCTCGCAGGATGAGCTGGCCAACCTCTCGCTCGTCGAGGGTCTGCTCTTCCTCGATGCGAGCGACGACGAGGACACCATCCTCATCGAGTTGGGCGCCATGCAGAACGCCGGCATCGACTGGACGACCGGCGATATCGTCAGCGGGTTCGACGGCACATGGCCGATGCTCGAAGATCAGATTGTCGTGATGTACGACCAGATTCGCACGCAGAACATGCGCCGAAGCCTCATCCCCGTGACGCTCAACGGCACGAGCGGCTACCTCGTCATGGTCTTCACAACGGCCAATCCCGACGGCGTGATCGCCGGTTTCACCGAGGGCTACGACGCTAACGGCCTGCCTGTGCGCGGCCTCACCCCGCTGCAAAAGGGCGACGAGCTGATCCCGATTTACCCCATGCTCTACGACGACGGTTCGGATTCAGACGAATTCGCTGAGGACACGTTCGAGGGCGACCCGATCATCGTCGGCGACACGCTGCCCGTGTTTGAATACGTTTCGCTCGAAGGGACGGACTCCACGTTCTATTACTGCTTCCAGTTGACCGATATCTTCGGCGAAACCGAGCTGTCCGACTTCATCGAATTCGAGATGTGATTCGTCCGCATATGCGCCCCCGCAATGGACGCTTTGCGCCCGTCAAAAAATCTCCGTCGGCCTAAATGATATGTACCCAGTTTTCTGGACACCGGTTCAAAATTGAATAATTAAGATTC
>ERZ772820.663-NODE-663-length-31675-cov-4.858950_pt1 | contig 31675 bp, 40 predicted proteins | sample MGYA00511377_ERZ772820 | MGnify/ENA primary metagenome ERZ772820 (study PRJEB29015, sample SAMEA2737684) | human gut metagenome | biome: human gut; feature: human-associated habitat; material: faeces | place: China | collected 2012 ... | reverse complement strand
CAGCATAAGCAAGAGCTGCCGCAGGGGAATACTTCCGATCATGAATCATATATTCCAGGTATTGACAATAAGCCAGGTCACTACCAATCTTTAAGCCGGAACCTTTTTCTTTCAGATTATTCCGGTACTTATCATCAGCCAGATCAGAACTATAACGCGTTTCTGTAGTCAGATCATACAATGTATGCTCGTATGCTCCACGCTTAAGTTCACGGTATACACTACTTACATTCTTATTCAACTCTCCAGCAATAAATTTAATACTCATGCCGGCACGAAGCCAGCTTTCAATCCTTATTCTATCGTATTTTGTAAAATGCTTATATTTACCCATATCAGTACCTCACTAAATATCTTATGATATTTAATATTTTACATTAAAAATACAAGCACCACAAGGGTACTTGTATATTAAATAACGCTAACCTTCAGGTTAAGGAATACTAATCCGGCATATATTCCATAATGTCACCCGGATCCACATCAAGGTATGTACATATCTTATCAATCGTACTGGTAGTAACAACCTGATTTTTACTCAACATTGCCAATGTAGGCGAAGAAATACAATTAAGCAGTGATATTTTACTCATTCTATGCCTACGCAAGTAATCCCATAATTTGTAATACACTATCATATTTACTTCCTTTCTGCCGTGTCAGATTCAACGCTGCGGCGATAACTTGCAATGAACTCTTTCATGAAATAACTATAACTTTTAGCCAATAACGGAAACCAATCATGCTGGCGATACTGTCTGGCATACATAACCAAATCGAAATATTCAAGAATACAGTTATTTACCACAAAGTCCATCATAGTAGCTACCTGCTCCAACTCTTCGCCTGGTCTCATGGCTAAATAACTGTCTACATCAAATCCGGCATGTCCTATAATATAATCCTTATCGTATTGATACTTTTCTGGATTATCCAAATGAGCGAAGTAACGAACAAGGCCAACAATAGAATTGCAAGGCCTAATCTCCGGACAATTAAGATCCTCTACCAATTTAGTAACATTATCAAATGACTTAGGTCCATCAGCGTATAGCAATACATGCCAATGCGGCTTCTTTTGTTCACCAGTTGGGTTCTGATCTTTGTCATGGAGTGGACTCTCACACCATGGGATATGTAAATCATCCAATATATCTCTCCAGTTATCTGGAGCACTGTCAGGATAAACTATAAACGTCCATGCACGCGTTTTAAACCTTTTATCCTTGAAATAATAGTTCATGTAAAATACCTCCTCTATAGTCGGCACATGGCACACCCGGGGGTTGTCGTAGTCCCCCGGGGGCGATTGACCGCCCTTAACTCCGCCGTAAAAATACAGCTTGACAACGAGCCTCGAGGCCTTGCGTGTTATCCGGCTTATGCGTTCGGCGTCTGCGCCGTGCGCCGCTTTCGCGGGGCGCACTTGCTGGAGCCGTCCGGCTTATAAGCCTACACGCGGCCTTCTCATTGTAAAGCAGTATTTTTATCAGGCTCACTTTCTTCAATTTCATCTACACCAGAATTATCATCCTCATGCAGCTCTTCAATGGCTGCATCAGAATCATCCGGCTTATCATCATCAGGATTATCCTGATCAGATTTAGCTTCATCAGATATATCCGGAAGTTTATCTCTGTCATATGTTACACATTGAAATTCAATGTCAGGCAACTTTGGAGCAAGGAAGGAATTGAAGGACTTGGAATACTTCGGGATATATGTAAGTGTCCTGGATCCAACGAAAAACAATATAAATGGTTCAAATTCGTAATCGTCTACAATTTTTCCGCCGCTGCCATCCATGGAATCATTCGATATGTTCTGATATTTCCGGATTTTTTTACCGTAACAGAAAACACGCGCGACGTTTTTAACCAGGTACATAGCATCTGTCAGATCTCTTAGCTTCTTGTCCACATCAAAGGTTTGAGAAAACATAATGCAGCGTACATAATAATGTCTTTGCAACTTAAAGAAATCCCTTACCTTAGAATTGAAATTCTTAAAGTTTCGGTTATCATAAATCATTCCTACCTCATCAATAAGAAGAAGTACCTTAGGCTTATGAGGAAAGAACTTAAGACGCAGCTTAACCAGCAGCTTCTTAATTCCGCGGTAATCATCCGGATCAATAGGTTTGTAATTGTAATCCTTCAAGTTGAATTTACCGATGTATTCCGGCTGGATGAAGTAAACGCCTGGAATATGTTCCGTAGAATATACCGTCCATCCTTTTTTGATATATTGCAAAGCATACTTGGTAAGAATTGTACTTTTTCCGGAACCCTTCTTGCCGAATATCATAATCAGCTTATAAGGATTGACATAGGGATTAGTTACAATCAAATACATTGCCATCAAGCCAAATATTATTAAAACTATAATAAAAAATACACGCATTAAACCACCTCCTAATAATTATGTCCGGAAAATCTATATATAGATGAAAATAAGATTCCGAACAGAATAAATAAAATGCAGGCAATACCAAGATAATTAGTACATACCTTGTTGAAACATCCCCAAAAACAAGTTCCAAAATCCGTCAAAAAAGCAGATAAGCTAGTCCACATATACACACCTCCTACAATATATTGCGCTTATTCTTCTTCATAAGACATATAAAAAAATATATAAGCGTAACAAAGAAATACAAAGCAATCATAATACATTCAATCTGCGCGAGACACTGGATGGAATAAGCATAAGAGTTATTCAATCCTAAAGTCTGCAAGGTATCGATAAAATCAGTACCAAAGACGAAAGCATAAATAAAATCAACCATAACGACCTCCATTACTCACGATTTAAAATTCGCTGTAGCAGCGTGAAGAAAACGGTAAACAAATAAACTGTAAGAGTACCGGCAACAGCCATTAAAACCATTGCAACTACAGAAATAACAACCTGCATATTATCACTTGTCAATCGTGGACCCAGCCAGATAAGATCACTTAATCCGGAAAAAGTCACACCGTACATAAGTTTCATAATTAAATCAACCATTCACTACCTCCTAACGGCTGCCACGCCGATACAACAATACAACGCTTGTAAACAGTGCAGCACAAAATGTAAGAAAACAAAATACTTCAACTAATGAAAAAACGAAACCAGGCAATATAAGCACCTCCTAATCAAAAAAATCTAAAAGAACATTAACAGAACAAATTACACATCCAACAATAAAAAAAATAGAGACATAAAAATCATATCCTAAAAATAAAAACACAAAACCTACAGTAAAAAGCACTAATGATATAACATAAAAAATAATATGTACTAACATATGAAAATCCATAAAACCAACCTCCAATTTCTTCATTCAAAAAACTATCCCGGACATAATGAAATCATATCCGGGATAAAAATTAGTGACGCAGTAAACGCGTAAATAAACCAACAGCACCGCCAAGGATCGGAACTACAAGAGCAATAGCCAGCACCGGAGTACTAACTATAGTCTGTCCGATAGTCGTTGCCTGATTCATCACCCAGGTAGCACCTTCGCCAATCATAGCGAGAAATGTACCCATTGCAGTAGTTTCAGCAGCAACTAACATTACGCATACCTCCTTATATTTTTTTATCCCAAATCAACAAACAATTAATGATGCAGTAGACGCATGAATAAGCCGACAGCACCGCCAAGAATCGGAACAACCAAACCGATAGCCAACACCGGAGTGTTAACTATAGTAGTTCCGATTGTAGTCGCCTGACCCATTACCCAAGTAGCACCTTCGCCAATCATGGCAAGAAATTCAGTCATTTTAACCTCCTTCAATCAATGTTAATAATTAAGATTTTATATGTTTAATCTTGTGCAAGATTGAAACAACGAATGACATAAGGGAAACACAGAATGATAACATCAATATCCAATTCCCTTTGATCAGATTAAATAAATCAGTACAGCAGCCAAGCAGCCACTCAACCAACTGATCCGCTTCGGCAAAGTCCATAATAAGCACCTCCTATCTTGAAAAGATAAAACTAATCAAGAAACCTATCAGGAAGGCAGCCGCGAAAAAACCAAGCAGAGGATAACCGCGGACGATAGAACCGGACGAAAGCCAGCTAATAACCTTCTGCCATAGCTCCGGAATCCACTTAAATACTTCCAGCATGTCCGGAGAAGGGTTGAAAGGCCCATCAGAGCCACCTCCGGAATGTCCACCATCTAAATAAATCGCCTGGTATTTATATATAAAATTTGAAATATGTACTAATACCATAATCACAACCTCCTATCTGTCAATACGAATGATATATAGAGCAAGCAAAGCAAAGGCGAAAGGTAGAATAAAAGTTGGAAGAAAATTATTAAGTAATAAAACTACACTCAACGCGGCAACAACAGCACCAACGATAAGAACCCAAAACAATTTCTGCATTAATTCATTCGCTCCTTCCTGATTAATCCGCTGAATACAGCGAAACCGGCTCCCAGCGTGAAGACAGGAGCAAATATACCGGAATCAGCCACCATAGTAACCATAGTATCATTAATTAAGACAACGTTATTTTTAACACCGTCAGCAAAATCAAGTAGAGTAGTGAAGTACGCAGCATTACCCATTGATACGATATAAGATGTCAAAAAATCAGATAAATCCTTAAAATCAGTAACATCATCAGTATCATTTTTAAGCAGCTTAATAAGAGTATTAAAGTTGTCGGAAATATCCGACTTAAGAGCGACAATCGAACCAACCATGTTGGAATCATCAAAGCTGCCACCTCCGGAACTGGAAGGAATCTTTGCAATAATAGAATCAAGCTTGTCTGTAACCGGATCAAAACGTGAAATTACAGCTTTTCGGAATGTGACGATATCATCAGATATCTGGACGTTAATATTATCAAGCTTTGTCCGGATATCTTTAGTGACTCCGTAGACATATACAAGATATTGCGGAACGTTCGGCAGCTTAGTAACACCTTCTTCATAGATAAGATCATTATGCAGCTTATCCAGAGCAGCCGACAACTTGTCGAATTGAGAAGAATAGTCAGGAGCAGCGGCAGGAATTGATAAGGAATCAAGATTATCAAATATCCGCTTCAAATACTGATTAGATAAAGTGATATTATCAAATACGCTCTTCAAATCAGAATGAATTAATGTCCTTAACGAATTAAGATACCACTGAACATTAGATAGTTTCAGACTAATATCAGAAACAAATCCATATATAGTAGTACGTGGATTATAATAATCCTTACCATTCAAGGTACCAACATAATCATAAGTAACACGAGAAGTTAATTCATTATATTGAAGTAACAACGTAGATAATGTATTATCTTTCAAAGCGTCCGGTGTTTCATCAAGAATATAAGACAATACTTTAGCAACACCAGAAGAAACATCAGAGTCTATACTTGAAGTAATTCCATAAATAATAGTAAAAAGCGGATTAGTAACATCAAGAACATCATCATGATCAACAGTATAACCATTCTGACCATTACCGTTATCGCCATAATTATGTGAAATATCAGGAAGATCACCAGTAATATCAGACAATGAACCATATGAAGGAGTAACAAGAGGAGTTCCAAAGTTTTTATCGTTGGTATAAACAAGCGTATAATCAGTAAATTCATAGCCACAAGATACCTCGAAATATTTATTATACATAGTGTTGTAGGCACTCTTAAGAATCCAAGTTATACCATCAACCGATGTGTATACATAATTATTACCTTCGGATTCAAAATAAAAGCGCGGATTAGTAACTCCGTTAGGGAATCCTACTTCCTTGCAACGTTTAGCAGAGTCAACGAAGATATAACCATAGCCTTTTTTATAAAAAATATACTGAAAATTAAAATAGTAATCAGGAGTACTAACTTTACTGGTATCTGGCTCATAGAATCCGGATATCTCATAATTCGAAAAGATACATAATAAATCATTCGGAATATAATGATAATTCGAAGCATAATCAGTAGAATTTAAATCACCTGCTACCTGATAACCAAGACCTGCCTTAAGAAAATAATTATCATAAAGATAACCAGTCCAATAATAATTAAAATATAAAATATTATTTGAACACGCATACACATCATCATATCTCTTATACGCAGAATCATAAGCATCCCAATAAGAGATTGCTTCCTGAGATGACATTACATTATATACAGCAGCACCAGAAGAATAATCAATAGATACCATATGAACATTATTCATTCCAACATCAGAATATTTATTTTTTAAAACAAAAGTTCCATAATCAGAAGAAGAAATATAACTTTTAATCTGAAAACCTGAAACTATTGATGGAGTCATCAAAACATATACGCGCATCTCAGAAGGAGAAAACCAATAAGAAGCAGAACATAAATCTCCAGCAAAACTACACTCAAACGTTTCAGGCTGATTATAATCACGTCGATAACCAGAATAATGAATCAAATTCACATGATGTTTTCTATCAATGGAATAAGCCTTACCAGCATAAGTAAAACTAACAGTATCAGCAGTATAATCAACATCAATATTAATATCAGCCGGAAGAGTAGAAACTTCAGGAGCTGCTGCATAAGATCTAAAAGAGCCATAACTATACACAACAAGAACAGCTACCATAAAAGCAGCTAAAGCAGAACATATTCTTCTATGCGTTCTTAAAAAATCCATGCTTGAACCTCCATTAAAAATGATGTATAATTTAATAAAAACCGAAAGGAGTATACCGAAATGATAATACTATCAGGAACAACACAAATCATATTCATTATAGGATACTTATTCTTTTTCACATTATTAATAGCAGCACCAATACTAATCGTATTAAACATTACAAAGAAAAAGAAAAAGGACGAAAATAAAAAAACAAATATAGGATGTGATATAGGATGTGAAAAATGCAATATGGAAAAATGTCCTAACAATCCTAAAAATAATCCTCCGGAAGAATAATCCGGAGGATATATTATTTAATCCTCTTCATCTTCAAGGATTTCCTTCACAACTTTCTTTTTTTTAGGCTGCGGAACGTAAGTATGTTCCTCATGCACATGTATAATTTTCCCGCATTTATTCAATCGAATAAGTAAAGTGGTATTAATCACACATACAACCAGAATCAATATAGCAACCATTTATTACCTCCAATTTTATTACTTGAAATTAATATCAGTAATTGCCATTCTGCCATTCTGCCAGGCGGCAGTTATAAGCATCTCTTTAGAAATACAAGCAGGTGTCAGCTTATCAAGAAGCGGCTGGTAGATCCATATATCCTCAACACATGAGCCACCAACACCATCCAATCGCGCAACTTCTTCCGGCGTATAATCACGCACACACTGAACCTTCGCCATAGGAAGGCCTTTTTTACTTGTCAACTTACAATAACCTAAAACTAACATAATTTTTACCTCTTTCTTTCTCGCATCATTCCATGCGTTGTATTGTAAATTCTATATCACTCCCGGGGCGTTTCCACCCCGGTTGTTGATATGGGTATTAAGAGATAATATAAAATAATTACCTCTTGCACTTAATATAAAACTGCACATACTATGAGCCGGTGGAACCGGCAGATGAATTAACGCTTGTTCCGATAGCGGTTGCCAATGAGAAACATCAGATAAAGTATAAGGACAAAGATTATACAGTGGCAGATGATAATGTTATAGAATACTCAGCTAACGGTATGGAATCAAATGACAGCGGTTATTGGATACTTGATGATACGAATGACAACAAGTTGTTGTATAACTTTATACTCGATAGCAATAATACGGAAAAGGCTGTGGTTATCAATCAGAGTGAGAATAACGGGTATGCTGTAATATTTGAGGATGACAAACCGGTTAAGATAAACAACGGATACTTATTCCGGTGGAAGCAAAAACATGGTGAACTGTTTAAAATAAATATAAAGGATGTTAAAGGCAGATTTTTATATTTTTATGAGTACACAGAGGATGAAGATATCGTAGTAAGTCCATTATACTACAATAAGTGACGAGGAGGGATTGACATGTTATTGGAATTAGACGGAATTACGAAAAAATACGGTCAGAATACGGTCGTGAACAGCGTCACACAGAGGTTTGACAATGGTGTGTATGGTCTGCTTGGCCCGAACGGAGCCGGTAAAACCACGTTAATAAATATAATTGCAACAGTTTTGCGCCCGGATGACGGATGCATAAAGTATGATGGAAATAAAATTGCCGATTTAAAGGCATATCGTTCTTTAATCGGATATCTGCCTCAGCATATGGGATATTATCTTAATTTTACGGGCGAAGAATTTCTTGATTATATCTGGAATATGAAGGAACGTCAGGGTGATCAGGAACAGGTAGGCAAACTGCTTAAGAGATTTAATCTGTATGACGTTCGCAATAAGAAAATATCCACATATTCGGGAGGCATGAAACAGAGGCTTGGAATCTGTCAGGCAGTTATCGGATGCCCTAAGATTATCCTGTTGGACGAACCGACTGTCGGACTTGATCTGGAGGAGCGCGCCGAATTCAAAAAATACATTCAGAAACTCGGACAGGATGCCATTGTATTTTTGTCGACGCATATTGTTTCGGACGTCGAAGAAACGGCAAGCGAGGTTCTGCTGATGAAAAAGGGCGTTATTGAGGAGCGCATTACAAGGGAAAAATACTGCGCCATGACCGGAAGTGATGAAATGACGGGACTGGAAGGTTACTATCTTAAGAAGGTCGGTAAGGACATGGGACAGTGGTAGAAGGGGGAACTGACTTATGAATATTTTGTACGAATTAAAGAAAAATCTGTTCACCCGCAGAACCGTGATTGTGGCTGTCGCAATAGTGCTTTTGAGCACGGCGTTTCTTGTATGGAATGAGAGATATTTTATCAAGGATAAGTCGTCAAGAAAGGATTTTTACAATTCGCTTGATTCGGTAAGCGGACAGGCAGAACAGCTTAAAAAAGAATATGATGATATTTACGGCAGGATAATGGTGACCGACAGTGAAGGAAACACAGAAATAGATTCGGATTATGCTAATGCCGCAGCTCCATACGGCAAGAATAACGCAGATTACCTCGGACTTCTCGGTGAAGCCTCCAAGGATGCCGAAAGAGTTACGACAAGGAATACCAATATAAAAACGGTATTGAACAATCCGGGCGATTTTGCCGTGGACGCTTATTATGAAGAAAATAATGACTCTTTTGCGGACAGCAGTTACCTGACTTATTTTATAAATAACGCACATTTTGGATGGGTGGCAGTAATCATATGTATAATAATTCTGGCATCAAGCTGCAGCGTTGAACGCGAGAGCGGAATGGATAAAGTTATCATGCTGACTCCGAAGGGCAATTTTAATCTGTATCTGAGAAAAACTGCAATTGGTGCTGTTACGGCATTGGCAGTCACGGTATTTGGCGCCCTTTGGTATCTTTTTGTCCAGTGGATAATGCTTGGAATCGGGTTTAAAGAACTTGCGGCACCTCTTTTCATGGTAAACGGCTATGAAATGTGTGCTTCAGGAATAACAGTCGGCGGACTGTTTGTACATATGACACTTATGGCGGCGTTGGCGGCCGTCTTGATGGCCTGTATAACGGTTTTGTTGTCAAGATGTATCGGCAAATCGGTATTTGCGGGAATTTCAGCCTTTGCGGTGTATGCAATCGGAATATTATGTGATATAATTTATCTTACCAATTACGCTAAACAGATAACGGCCGGTTCATCGGACTGGTATCTTGTTTCGGTGCCGACTTTTTACAAGATATATAATATGGAAAAAAGAATAAATCCACTGGCTTTGCTGGATGTAAAATATTATTTTGAACAGCCGAGACTTTCACACCTGTTCACGGGATATTACAACGCATACCTGATACCAATAATGGTAACGGTCATATTGTGCTTTGTAATGTTTGCACTGACCGTCAGGGAGGACAGATATGGTAAGTGAATTTAAGAAAATATTTAACATTAAGCTGGTAATCATTATACTGGTCATGCTCATCGGGTTTGAGGCAGGATATTCCGTTATTATATATGGCGTTAAAAATGCGGATAATGCTGAGCTGAAGGAACAGTTATACAGTGAATACGGCGGGAAAATAACAGAAGAATCCGCGCGAAGACTTGAAGAATATAATGCTTATGTCGACGGCATAATGATGTCCGATACGGAGATGGAAGATAAATACAACAAAGGCAGTATAAGCGCTGATGAGTACATGGAATACCGGGAGCAGTACCATTATTGCAACCGGATACAGAAACTTGTCAATAGCATGTGGAAGCGCTGTAACGATGAAAAAGACACTTCAGGGTATCTGCTCAATGATGGATATTACAACAGATTGTTCCTTACAATCCCAGGACTTATATGTATTGCGCTTATCGGCATTCTGATTGCGGTCATGCTCAGGTTGTGTGAGACGGAAGGATTGTATTCAGTGATAACTGCAACAGCGGACGGACGCAGAAAATTAATGCGTGACAAAGGTCTTTTGATAACAGTCAGTATGGCAGCCGTTTCGCTGGTATATATCGCAGTCAGGTACGGCATAACATCAATTGTGACGGATTACATAAATACAGAGGCACCGATACGGGCGGTTGATATATTGGAGAAACTGCCGTTTGGCATAAATATAAAGCAGTACATGGTTATTGATATCATATCGAAGCCGTTGTGGGGAATCCTGACAGGAAATCTTGCAGTGCTTTTGTTAAGCCGCAAAAGATAAAATACAGAAAGTATCACTGCAAAGCAGTATTATTTAAAAAAATTAACAGGAGAGCAATTTATGGAATGTAAGAAAATTATGAGAGGAATATTGGGTGTTACGGCGGCAGCGATGTTGTTTTGCGGCTGTGGAAGGAAGGGAACCGGGCTTGATGACAAGCTGACGGATTATAAAGTATCCGGTTCGGATTCAATAAGCTTGGAATATATGAATTCGGATGACCATAAGTTCGTCACCATTAAAAAAGATGATGATAAGTTTGATGAAGTCCAAAAGAAACTGAATGATGTGTTTGACAATGCAGGTACGAAAGAAACCGGTTTCAAGGGTGAGAAACTGGATGAGGATTTTCAGGGACCGGCGGTATCGTATACTACCAAAACCAGCGATGGAGATTATTCCATAATAACAGTTGACTGGAATACGATGAAAGGTTATGCGACATTATACAAGACAACGTTGACATCGGAAGAGTTAAACGCATGTTATTCGGATTCCGGTTCACTGAATCATCTCGGAAGCAGGGAAGAGCTTGGAACATATTATTTTGAAGCATCCGATACGGATGAACTTAATAAGGTGTTTAAGGAATACTGCGAATAACTGACTCTATACAGAGTGACAGGAGCGTGGGTATTATGAAAATAAAGAAAATAGCAGCATTATTGCTGATATGCATTACTGTCACAGGCTGCGCGGGCAGGCATGAAAGCGTTACGATAAAAGAGTATCAGGATGTAACGGTTGTGCCACATTATACGGATAGGATAGAACTTGATTATGATAAGTCAAGTTCAAGAAAATACCTGACTTATTGTAAGGAATATCCGGATCTGGTCTGCAGAAATCCGGGCGAATGGTACACGGATGACGGTAATCCGGAATATCCATATGTTATTAAAGGTCAAAATCTTAATGCAGCAGAGATTAAAGCGGCATCATTTATACCGCAGAGTGTGGCAGACAGAATCACGGGCAGAGAATTGCTGGATTTGTATGCCGGATATAAGTATCTGGCTTCTTTTCAGGCATATGATAACTGGCAGGATGGATTCAATATGCTCATTTCGGACAATAATGCAATAGATTTGCTTGTGTCACGCAAAGATTGTACAAGAATCCTTTATGATTATCTGATTGAACAGACAGACCAAATATCCCAAACATCGTCACTTAATGAGCAGTCGATTATCTGCGTTGTGGAAATAATGCTGGCAAGAAATACCTGTTACAACGAATTATCTGAAACCGAACGGGAAGAGGTTGTAAAAGCTGCCCGGAAGATACATTCGTCCGATAATTTATTTAACGGAAAGAATTTATTCGAGGCTGCTGTTAATAATGAACCATATTCAAAGTGGGCCGCACTGGTGAGATAACGGCCTGATTACTCAGGCCTGTCATCTGAAGAGGTTTCGTCAGATTCGGTGGTATCGGCTGCGTCATCCTTGTGTCCGATGCGGTAGAACATAATTATAAAATGTATTACTATAGGAATTGCAATGGTTGATATCAGGGATATCATAAGAAGACGGTTGGATAAGTCGCTTCCTATCAGTGCAAATACAAGCGTCGATATGTACATACCGGCCAGAAGGACGATTCCTATGATGGCGGCAATACGTTTAAAAGTCATTTTGTTTGTCATGGATTACACCTCGTCATGATTTTTCTTTAATTTTAACATAAAAGCCAGTAAGTGAACAGTTTTTTCTAAAATATCATTCACGACGGGCAATAAGCCGGTTGACTACCGTGGTTAATTGTTATATACTTTTAAGGTCCGCAGTGGCGGAACATACTATTAATTGATATTTTTTAGGAGACCAGGTATGACTTTATTAGAGCAATGGAGAAACAGTGCCTACGAGCAGGAAAGAGATGCCAGATCCGAGCAGATGTTCTGGGCTAACTATTTTAATTATGAGAAGGGTATTTACGAGCAGATTTTAAAGACCCCTGATGAGCCTGTTAAGGGTACGGTTAAGGAACTCGCAGAGAAGTACAGCGTAGACCTTATGATTATGGTCGGCTTCCTTGACGGAATTAATGACAGCCTTAAGAATCCTAATCCGATTGAGACGATGGATGAGAATACGGAAGTTAATCTTGATTACGATATGGAACTTCTGTATAAGAATATGGTCGGCGCCAGAGCAGAGTGGCTTTATGAGCTTCCTGAATGGGACGCACTTATTGATGCGGACAGAAGAAAGGAACTTTATAAAGAACAGAAGCTTTCCACAACAATTGTTAAGGGTAAGAAAATAGGCCGTAACGATCCATGTCCATGTGGCAGCGGCAAGAAATATAAGAAGTGCTGCGGCAAGAACGCATAATATAATGGGGCTGTTGCTTTAACGATTAGTAATCGTCGAGCCGCAGTCTCTTTTTTTCTATAGACAGTGAGGAATTATATGAACACAAATAATCTGACAGCTTCAATAAGAAAATGTTATTTTCCGAGGGTAATCCTCCCGGCTGTTCTTATTGCGGCATGCATTGTTTTTGCCATAATCAATCCGTTTGAGAGCAGATATAAATCAGCTGACCTTAAGAAATTGTCGGATACTGCGGATTTATATGAGAATCATTCCGGATATGTCAGGTTCACAGCGGAAACATTATATTATGCCGGAATCGATTACCGGGCCAACGGACGCATCAGGGCAAGAGTGTATTATACGATTAATAATGATGTTTTTTATTTCTTTCTGATATCTACGGAGGAGCTTCCGGAGGATTACAGAACTCTTCATAATTATGAGATGAATGCCAGACTTGTTAAGAATGGCACACTGTTCAGGCGTCTTACAGTCGACATTTCAAAGGAACTTGGTTTTCCTGAGAGTGATTTTGAGGAATTGTGCTCGCGTATTATCGTGAGCCAATATCATTATGTACACGGATTTACTTCGTTCTATCTGATTGCGCTGCTGGTATTGTGCATATTGTCGGTAATACGGCTTTCGATAATCATCCTTATATTGGCGATGCCGCAGCTTTCACATGCTGCTTTTATGCTCAGGCATTACGGCAGCAGGCGTGGTCTGTACGGTCAGGCATGCGAAGAATTTGCGTCATCCGCGACACTTATGGAAGAAAATATATATATGACAGAGAATTTTCTTATATACACATCCGGATTTCATGTAGAAATTATTCCGCTTGAGAATATCGTATGGTTATATAATTATAATGTAATACATAAGACCAAGGGCCGCGCCAAGGCATATTTCCCTCTGTGCATAGTTACAGATTGTAAAAAAATATATAAAATACATCATATCAACCAACAGACTTCGGACAAAATAATTGATATTATACAGACGCGTTATCCTGAAGTTATGGTAGGATATGATAATTAGGAGACTTATGAAGAACACAGAAGCATATACCTTTTTTGCCGGGAAATACGACGAATTCATGAGAGACATCCCCTATGAGAAATGGGCAGGTAATATAGCCGCAGTTCTGACTTCATTCGGAGTTAAAACGGGGAGTGAAGTCCTTGAACTCGGATGCGGAACTGGCCAGTTTACGGCACAGTTATCGGAATACGATTATAAAGTGAGTGGTATAGATTTGTCTCCGTCAATGATTAAAATTGCAAAACACAAGTATCCGGGAATAGAGTTTAAGACTGCTGACATGACAGAATATCATGATGATGGCAGGTACAGTGCAATCGTAAGTGTATGTGATTCCGTCAATTATCTTGCAGGATCCGAGGCGCTTACAAATATGTTTTCATGTGCAGTCAGAAGCCTTAAGAAAGGTGGTATTCTCGTTTTTGATCTGAAGACACTGTATTTTTACAGGAAGCTAAGCGATAATGTATATACAGATGAGATTCCGGGATGCCGTTATATATGGGAAAATGAATACGATGAAAGTGAAAGAGTTAATTATTATTATCTGACTTTTTACAAGCATGTCATCGGCAGTCTCTGGAAGAGGCATGTTGAGGAACATTACCAATATGCGTTTACACACGATGAAGTCTGCAAGGCGGCAGTGGATGCCGGATTAGTGATCAAGGATTACCTCAACGAAAAAATGACGGCCGAGCCTGCAGAGAATGAAGACAGAGTTTATTATATTATGGAAAGGAATTAATGTATGGACGATTATATGGTAAGGGCAATAGCAGCAGACGGCACAATCAGAGCTTTTGCGGCATATACACGTAACACTGTGGAAAAAGCCCGTTCACTTCATAATACAAGTCCTGTGGTTACCGCCGCACTCGGCAGGCTTCTTACAGCCGGTGCGATGATGGGAAGCATGATGAAGGGCGACAAGGATGTAATCACACTCCGTATGGAGGGCAGCGGCCCAATGAAGTCGCTTCTCGTAACGGCTGATTCACACGGCAATGTTAAGGGTTATCCGGGCAACCCGGTTGTGCTGCTTCCGGCCAATTCCGCAGGCAAGCTTGATGTTGCCGGGGCAATCGGTGTCGGCGTATTAACTGTAATAAAAGATATCGGAATGAAGGAACCGTACAGCGGAACCTGCGAGCTGGTTTCCGGAGAAATAGCGGAAGATATCACTTATTATTACGCATCAAGTGAGCAGACCCCGTCAAGTGTGGGTCTTGGCGTTCTTATGACGCCGGACAATACAGTAAATGTCGCCGGCGGTTTCATAATTCAGGTAATGCCTGATGCCACAGAGGAGACCATTGACAAGATTGAGCACAATATGGCGCAGATAAGTTCTGTCACGACACTTCTGGAGAGTGGAAAGACGCCGGAGGATATTTTAAACACTATTCTTGACGGCCTTGCCCCGGAGATGCTTGGCACAATGCCTGTCGGTTTCAACTGCAACTGCTCGAGACAGAGGGTTGAAAGCGCACTTGCTCTTATCAACCGCAAGGAAATCGAGGATATGATAGCCGACAACGAGCCAATCGAAATAAAATGTCATTTCTGCAACACCTCATATAAATTTGAGGTAGAGGATTTGAAAAAATTATGTAATTAATGTATATTTGTCAGAAATTTGTTTGACTTATGACAAACGATATGATAGATTAAAGGTATCGTTTGACACGATGTATTTTTTATTTTTTTGGAGGTAATACCATGACCGGTACAGTTAAGTGGTTCAATAATCAGAAGGGATACGGATTCATTTCTGATGAGAACGGCAATGACGTATTTGTTCACTACTCAGGTCTTGACATGGAGGGCTATAAGACTCTCGAAGAAGGTCAGGCTGTTGAATTCGATGTTGTTGACGGAAACAAGGGCTCTCAGGCAGTTCACGTTAAGAGAGTTTAATCTGTTGTAAATAAATTATCATTGAATACGACATGGGAGGGCTGTCAGATGTCTGATAGCCCTCTTGTAATATAATAAGAAAGGGTAAATATGAATATTTTAAGAGATCTTCAATATGAACTTCCGGCAGATTTCGATCTGTCCGCGCAGGTTCCTCGTAACACAATAATGGGTGCCATCATCGGAATCGTTGCGATTCTCGCCATGGCAATAATTCTCACGGTATACATCCGCAAGCGCCAGAAAGGCGGTATTTTTGACATAATCGTCGGTGTGGCCGTATATATGATTTTCTTTTATTTTGCATCCAACACAGTTGCTAACCTGCTTTTTGGTACAATCCTCAAGAGTTTCGTCGACGTCAAGCCGGTTCTTATAACCGTAATTGCGCTCACGACAACACTTGTTCCGATGTTCGGCCGCCTTCTTTCCTTGAAGCTTATGGGCAAAAACATGAACACAGTCGCCGATGCGTATACCGTCGGCATGGGAATAATGCTTACCGAAGGCTTCCTTTATATGGTTGACCTCCTTATGGTAATAGTATCATGCAATACAATCAACAAAATGGGTCTCGAGTCAATCCTTTCCAACGCGACATCACAGGATGAATTCACCAGCACCTTAACCAGTCTCACAGAGATGATCAATTACCGTGCTTCCGATTTCTTATATATGTCGGTGATTGCCATAGCCCTCATGGTATTCCATGTCGGTGTCACATCACTTATCTTTGCCGCATACCAGAAGAAAGAGGGCAAGCGCCTTTACATTTTCAGTTTTGTGACATACTTCATAATCCAGCTTATCGGAGCCATGGCTAACTATGATGTAATACCTGACGGTGCCAAGGCTCTTATCACAGCACTTGTGGCGGCATTGGTAGCTTACATCGGCCTCAAGGTTTATAACATCCATTATAAGAACGAGGAGCCAAGAGAGAAAGCCCGAATCGAAAAAGAAAATACCAAAATGCCGAAATTCGATAATCTGAGTAAATTATAAGAACAGCCGCCGGATAGACGCCGGACAGAACACTTCCGCCGGCACACTCTCGTTTGGATGGTCGCCGGACAGAACACTTCCGTCGGCACACTCTCGTTTGGTTGCAGACGCAGCGGATACTAGGGTTTCGTTCCGAAACCAAGTACCGGCGTCTGCAAACAGCCGCGGAAGTTTTCTGTCCGGCTTTATAAAGCACGCGGATACAGCTTATGGCAGGCGAAACGGTAGCACCGCGTGAATTATATTATACCTTCCGGAGGTAGAAAGGACGCTGCGTGGTGTGACAGAAGAGAAGCAACCCGCGGAGACAGCATATGACCGGCGAAACGGTAGCGCCGCGTGAATTATATAACACCTTCCGGAGGAAAATATTTCCAAAATGATTACTCACAGCACGCAGATTTCTCAAATTTCCAATTTCAACTGCCCGTTCAGGCACAATCCTACGAGCAGAAATCCCTAAACCCGAAAAACAACTGCCCATTCAGGCATAATCCTACGAGCAGAAATCCCTAAACCCGAAAAATAACTGCTTTAGCGTAGCATGAATATAAAGCAACCCGCGGATACAGCTTATGACCGGTGAAACGGTAGCACCGCGTGAATTATATTATACCTTCCGCGAGAGAAAGTACCCTGCGTGGACGTTGAGAACTGCGGCCCGCGTTCCAATCCACCCCGGTCAACCACAACCACGCCCGCAGACATAAGCCATCCGCGGCTGTTTGCACACGCCGGTGCTTAATCCGTCGGAGACGGATTTTAGCAGCCGCTGCGCGTGCAACCAAGCGAGAGCGTGCCGACGGAGGGCTTATGCCAAGGGCGCGTGGGTGCCGACGGAGGGCTTATGCCAAGGGCGCGTGGGTGCCGACGGATGGCTTATGCCAAGGGCGCATTTTATTTTTTTGCTTTCTCCAGAGCATCGTTGATGGCACCGATCAGGACGATGGAGGTGTAACGGGCATCCTGGGAATATGTAATATTTTCGGTTGAATTATTCTTGATTACCTGGGAGGCTATGTCACTTAAGGAAGACGAGATGAGCGGGTACATTGTCTCGACAGACTCGGATGGGTTTACGAGGTTTACGGACTTGATCTGGGTATCATCTACGACAACCTCGATATCGACAGGGTTGGAGGCAAGGACAATGGAGGAAGTATAGACACCGGGCGAATAAGTTGTGACCGAGACGGGCGACGTGTCCTTTTTATGGGACCTGCCTGTTATTAAAATAAAAAGCAGGACAATTAAAATTATTCCCAGAACGACAAAGAGAACTGTGTAAATGATTTCTTTTAATTTTACGACAAGTATTTTGGTTTTGGAACTCATGGAAAACTCCCATATCTGATTAATACAGAATATTAGCAGGTGAGGGGAAATATTACTTTTTTTTGATATATGGGCAGGATGGAGGATGAAGATGAAACTTAAACTTCTGATGGGCGCTTCAGGATATGGTAAAACATATAAATTATATGATATGATAATAAAAGATGCGGCCGGCAATTACGAAGATGTGAACCGCAGATACATAGTGGTTGTGCCGGAGCAGTCATCAATGCAGGCACAGAAGGATATTGTGCGCATGCATCCGAACGGAGGTATGTTTAATATTGATGTGCTTACGTTTGGACGTATGTGCTATAGGATTTTTGATGAATTGGGAATATCGCCGGCCAGGAGTATAGATGACACGGGCAAGAATCTCGTTATACGTAAGATAATGGATTCAGTGAAGGATGAGCTTAAGATTATTAAACCGGGAAGGAACCAGGGGTTTGTAAGCGAAGTAAAATCAATGGTTTCGGAACTTAAGCAGTACGGCGTGAAACCGGACGGGCTTGAAGAAATTGCCGGAAAGATAGAAGCGGGGGACAGACTGAAACAGAAGTTAATAGATATTTCACGCATTTATAAAGCATTTGAAGAATATGTAAACGGAAGGTATACAACCGTCGAAGACAGACCGGAAGCAATGCTTGCAGTTATGGAACGCTCTGTTTTTTTTAAAGGGGCGGATGTGGTATTTGACGGATTTACAGGATTCACGCCGGTGCAATACAGAATAATAGAACAGATTATGAAGGTGGCAAGGCAGGTCACGATAACGGTTACACTTCCGGAAGATGAACCGTATAATGTAATATATGGAGATGAAGACCTGTTTGCGATGAGCAAGACAATGATATCCAAAGCAGTCAGGATAGCAGAGGAATGCGGTGCAGGGATCGAATACGCCAGAATTGAACCTGACTACGATAAATTCAGGTTTGCCAAGTCGGATGCGCTCGGATTTCTTGAACGCAATATATTCAGATATAACGGTAAGAAATTTGACAAGCCGACTGAAGATATAAGATTTGCGAGACCGGAGAATCCGGCGGATGAGCTTGTGTGCACAGCATCCGATATACTCAGACAGGTCAGGGAGAAGGGATTAAGATTCAGGGACATAGCGATAGTTGTCGGTGATATGGAGATGTATGCTGATGATGCTGTCAGAATTTTTACGGAGAGCGGGATACCTTTTTTCGTGGATGCAAAGAGAAGTATCATGGGAAATCCGCTGGTGGAGTATGTCCGTTCGGCAATTGAGATAATTACAAGCAATTATTCGTACGAAAGTATATTCAGATTCCTTAAGAACGGTTTATGTGATATTGCGGATGATGATGTTGATATAGCAGAGAATTATGTTATTGCCTATGGAATCAGGGGATATAAGGCATGGAGTGAGAATTTTGTGCGCAGGTATCCGGGTAAAGAGAAAAATATGACGACGGTAAATGCCGTTCGAAAGCTGCTTGTGGACAAAATCAATATATTAAAAGATGCTTTTTCGGATAAAGAAGCATCGGCGGGCAAATATGTGCATGCCATATATGAATTTATGGAGCAGGAAAATCTCTACGATAAGATGGAAAATTTTGCTGCGGATATGGAAGAGGCAGCCGGAACCGATATGTATATGAGAGCCAGGGCTGACGGGTACAGACAGGTATATGCAGGGGTGCTTGGACTGCTTGACCAGATGTATGCACTTATGGGAGACGAGAAAATATCCTTACAGGATCTGGCTCAGATAATCGATGCAGGTTTTGAAGAAATCAAAGTTGGAATAATACCGCCGTCGGTGGACTGTGTGACACTCGGAGATATAGAAAGAACGAGACTTGAGCATGTGAAAATGCTCTATATTCTTGGCGTCAATGAAGGCGTGATTCCGAAGCTTTCCACATCGAAAGGCGTATTGTCAGACAATGAACGCAGGATACTTGGCGATAACAATGTTGAATTGTCGCCCACACCGAGGGAGAAAATATTTATACAGAATTTTTATCTGTATCTTAATATGACGGAACCGGAATGCGGATTATACCTGATGAGCCACAGGTTTGATAATGCCGGTAAAGAATGCAGGGTTTCGAGAGTGTATACGATGGTAGAATCCATGTATCCGGGAGTGAAAGCGGAGAATGTCAGGTCAGCCATGGCTCATATCACGAGTGCAGAAGCCGGAAGACATATGATAACGGATTCAACCGATATGCTTATGTATTATATGATGCACGAACCGTATAAGAAAGAGATAGACAGGCTTGTTGGAGTTTTTGCGGCAGAAGAAGAGCCGGACAGCCTGACACGCAAAGCTTCGGAAGAGCTTTATGCACAACTTAAGACAGGAAGCATATCCAGAATAGAGAAATATGCAGGATGTGCATTTGAACATTTTGCCGGGTACGGCCTGGAACTCGAGGAACGCCGGATGTATGAACTCAGTGCGGCGGATATGGGAGTAGTGTTCCACCGTGCGATAGAAATCATATCGGTAAGGCTTAAGAGTGAGGGAAGAGATTTCGCGGATCTTGCAGATGAAGAGATTTACACGGTGGCAGAAACCGCGGTTATGGATGCATCGGTTGATTTTTCGCAGTCGTACTTTTCCGATAACAGCACCAATGCCTATATCAAAAAGCGAATTATAGATATGACGGCAAGAACTGTATGGGCACTGGGAAGACAGCTTAAGTCCGGAATATTTAAGCCGGTCGAATTTGAGGAGGATTTTTACCGTAAAGAAGGAGATGTCCTTATTAAAGGTAAAATAGACCGTGTGGATATCGCGGAAGAAAATGATAAGATTCATGTGAAAGTTATAGACTACAAGTCAGGGAAAAACGAATTTTCCGCAGATAAATTGTATGTTGGGCTGAAACTGCAGCTTATGTTATATCTGGATGCGATGCTTAAGAAAGCTGCCGGTAAATATCCTGATAAACAGATTATTGCAGCGGGTGCTTTTTATAATCATATCGATAACCCTATAATTGCATGCGAACGTGACCGGAGCGCGGAAAAATACGAGAAAGCCCTGCTTGAGAGTATGCGGCCGGGCGGAGTTGTGAGTGTCGAAAGCGTGTATTTAATGGATGACTGGGATGAAGGTAAATCGTTATGTACACCGGCATCTAAGCGTTACGGAAAGCTTGCGCTCGGCAGAAATGTATTTACCGACAGGCAGTTAAGATGTCTTGCCGATTATGCAGCGGAGAAACTTGCCGGACTTGAACATGAGATTCGGGAAGGCAATGTCAAAGCCGAACCATATGAAGGAGAGTGCGATTACTGTCCGTACGGCGGAATATGTCATATGGGAAGCAATATGCCTAAGACCAGGCAGGTTCCGAAAATTTCCGGCAGGGAAGATATGTGGCAGAAGTTCGGATACAGGGAGGAAGACTGATGGAGTGGACGAAAGAACAACAGAAAGTAATTGATTTCAGAGGCGGAAATCTTCTGGTCAGCGCAGCAGCCGGTTCAGGTAAAACAGCTGTCATGATTGAGCGGATTATCAAGAAAGTTCTTGATGAGAAAGAACATACGGGAATAGATGATATTGTTGTCGTTACATTTACGAAGGCAGCGGCCGAGGAGATGAAAACAAGGCTTTCGAGGGCGTTTGAGAAAGAGCTTTCGGCAAATCCTGACAACAGATATCTGATCAGGCAGATATCACTGGTGGACAGTGCGCGCATATGTACGATAGACAGTTTCTGTTCATATATTGTCAGAAATTATTATAATACAATAGGAATAGATCCGTCATTCAGAATCGCGGATGAAGGCGAGCTTAACCTTATGCGGGCGGATGTAATGTCGGATATTATAGAAAGACATTTTGCGGATAATGACGGGGCATTTGAAGATTTTGTCGAGGCATTTGCCGGAGGCAAGAAATTAGACAGAATATATGATATTATAATAGGACTTCACCGGTTTGCACAAAGCAATCCGTGGCCGTCTGAGTGGATTAATAAATGCCTCAGGGATTATCTGGTGGATGAAGATGAATATGAGAATCTCCCGGTTGTGAAAGACACGATTGGTTATATCAAAGCATCGCTGGCAGAGTGTGTACAGGAATACGAAGAGATACTTGATGAATGCAGTCAGCCCGGAGGACCGAATAAATACAGCCCTGTCATTGAGGAAGAGAGAGAACGCCTCCAAAAAGCGATGGAAGGCAATACGCTTGAAGAATTGGAGACAGCCCTTGATATTAAATATTCAAGACTTCCCGCAGACAAGAATACATCCGAAGATGCAAGGACATATGTTAAGAGTATAAGGGATGGTATCAAGAAGAGAATAGCAGCACTAAAAGATAATTATCTTACGGACGTTCACAGACAATATGGCGATATGGCGCAATGCAGCCATTATGTAAGAACAATAACATCACTCACATCGGAATTTACTGATGCATATCAGAAAGCAAAGGCTGCTTCCAACATAGTGGATTTTCCGGATATAGAACACTATGCGCTTGACATATTGGTAAAGCGAACGGATGAAGGGTATGAATATACGGAGATAGCGGACGAACTGGCAGCGCAATATAAGGAAATATATATTGATGAATACCAGGACAGCAATCTTGTCCAGGAACTTATATTGAAAGCCGTATCCAGGGAACGTTTCGGCAATCCGGATATGTTTATGGTGGGTGATGTCAAACAGAGCATTTACAAATTCAGGATGGCCAATCCGGGGCTTTTTATCGAAAAATACCACAGTTACGGCAAAGAAGGCAGTCATGTGTGCATGGAACTTCATAAGAATTTCAGGAGCCGTAAGAACGTAATAAACTCAGTAAATGATGTTTTTTACATGGCAATGAAGGAAGAGATAGGCGGAATCGGATACAACAGGGAGGCGGCACTTAATTACGGACTTAACGCGGAAGGTGAAGCGGATGATACCACTGATATATATATTGCAGATAAAGATGGATTTGAAGGTGTCGAGACGTCTGACATATATTACAATATGGCAGTAAATGTAGTAGATCGTCTGATGTCGGAAAACAGTAATCTTCGTTACCGGGATATTGTAATTCTGTTAAGAAGCGATAAGAAAGATGCACCTGGATATGCCGCAGCTCTTAACGCACATAACATTCCGTGCGTGTATTCCAAGACAACGGGATATTTTGACTCATATGAAGTAAGTAAAGTACTTGATCTGCTGCGTGTAATAGACAATCCGAGACAGGAAATACCGCTTGCGGGAGTGATGCGTTCTTTTTTTGCCGCATTTACAACAGAAGAACTTGCCGTCATAAAAGGAAGAAAGCGCAGGACGCAGCTGTATGACTGTGTAACCGGGTATGCCGGACTGGAAGACGATACGGCTGCCAAGTGCAGGAATCTGCTTGATCTTATAGAGCATTACAGAAAAATAAGCCGTGTGGTGACTATAAACGAATTGATATCGGATATTATATATAACAGCGGGTATTATGAATATGCCGGCACAATGACGGGAGGAAAACTCCGTAAGGCTAATCTGGAAATGCTTGTGCAGAAGGCCAGGGAATTTGAAAAAACAAGCTATTCAGGACTGTTTAATTTCTTAAGATATATAGAGAAACTACGCAAATACGAGGTGGATTACGGGGAAGCCCAGTCTGAGTCCGAAGAGGATGATGTAGTGAGGATAATGAGTATTCATAAGAGCAAGGGACTGGAATTTCCGGTGGTCATTCTCGGCAATAGTGCCAAGGAATATAATCTGGATGACACTAAAAATGATATTATATACGATAGTGAATTCGGAATAGGAATTTCGGATGTTGATCTGAAATACCGTATCAAGTATGACACTGCATACAGACGCATGCTTTCACGCAGAATGAAAGCGGATGATATCGGAGAGGAACTGAGGATACTTTATGTTGCGATGACAAGAGCCGTAGACAAACTCATCGTTCTTGGTGTGACATCTTATGATAAGAGGATGGAAGTGTGGAAACGCTGCTCATCCTCCGGAAAAATGGGAATTAATTACATAATGGAGAACAGAAGTTATCTTGATATCATTATGCCGCTTGCAATTAATTCCGGAAGCATAGGAAAATTTGATGTGCATGTGATAGACCGGGATGAATTGTCGCATACGGCGGTAGTCCCGTTAGTTGACCGTTCTGTTGAGATTAAAAGGATGATTACAGGATTATCGGATATAGCAAATGATGGCAAGGATTACGAAATGATGTGCAAAGCGCTTGATTATGTGTATCCGCATAATAATGTATATTCACTCAGAGCCAAATATTCCGTTTCGGAACTTAAGCATAAGGCGATGGAAGAAAGTGAGCTTCTTGAAGCACAGATTACGCCGCCGGAGAAGATTAAACCTGTTCCCGAATTTATAGAGAAGACGGAGAATGACGGAATATCAAGAGGAAATGCTTATCATAAGATATTTGAACTGCTTGATTATGACCATGTGCAGGATATTGATGCCATACGCAGACAGCTCGACGGATGGATTGATGAAGGAAGAATAAGCGTGGAATATGCAGGACTTGTTAATCTGCGCAAATATATGGATTTCCTTGAAACAGATCTGGGAAAACGTATGAAAAAAGCTTATGATGATAATAAATTATATCGAGAACAGCCGTTTACAATGGAAGTCAGCTCATCTGAAATTGACCCATCATATCCTGAAGACGAGAAGGTCCTTATTCAGGGTATAATTGATGCATTTTTCTTTGAAGACGATAAAGTATATATAGTGGATTATAAGACTGACCGTGTATCATCGGAGATTGTTCTGACAGAGCGCTATGGCAGGCAGCTTTCACTGTACAGCGAGGCACTTTCAAGAATAACCGGAAGGGAATGTGGAGGATGTTATATATATTCCGTACATCTTAACCGTGCTGTCATAATATAATATTATATGGATCAGAAAATAGAAAATCAGTTGAACCTTGCGATAAATATACCGGAAAACGAACGTGCAAGAACACAGGATCTTGATACCGGATATAATATGACTGAGAATGAATGGGAACTTATCGTTAAGTACAACGGAAATATTGAGACTGCCGCAATGAATATTGCAGACAGTCTTAAAATACTGCTCGGAGGATACGCACTTGTAAAGATAAAGCAGGAGAGAATAGATGAACTTGCCGCACTCCGTGAAGTTATATATATCGAAAAACCAAAGAAATTATATTTTGAACTTGAGTATTCCGGCAGTGTGTCATGCCTTGATTTTCAGTATACGGACAGTGCACTTGACGGCAGCGGGGTAATTACTGCCATAATAGACAGCTCCGTGGATTACAGGCATCCTGATTTTATGACGGAGGACGGAAAAACAAGAATAATAGAACTGTATGACGAGAATACCGGACGTGTGTACAGTGAGGACGATATAAATGCAGCGATAGATGGTGATACGTTGAGGGTTCCGGTGGAAGATGTGAGCGGACACGGAACACATGTTGCGGGAATAGCTGCAGGAAACGGCATGGCATCGAATGGGAAATACAGGGGAGTGGCATATAAATCGCGGCTTCTTATCGTGAAACTAGGCAACGATTTGTATTTCAGCAGTGCCAGACTAATGGAAGCACTGGATTATGTCATAAGGAAAGCTTCAAGTCTGTCAATGCCTGTTGCGATTAACATGAGTTTCGGAAATAATTACGGGGCTCATGACGGCACTTCGTTACTGGAAACATATATCAATGCCGTGGCTGATATATGGCAGTGCGTGATAGTTGCGGGCAGCGGCAACGAGGCCGCCAGGAAAATACATGTTATGCAGGATTTTGCCAAAGCATCTGCCTCCATTATCTCTACGGAGCTTGTTATTGGGCGCTATGAACCGTCAATAGACATCCAGATATGGAAAAATTATGCGGACATATACAGGATAACGCTTACGGCACCCGACGGACGCAAGTACGGACCGGTGCAGGGTGATGATGTTATCACTGTTTTCAGAGCGGGCAGTACTGAAATATATGTATATTTCGGACAGCCGTCACCATACAGTGTCAATCAGGAAATATTTATACAGATGATAGGAAATGACTTTATTTCAAGCGGTTCATGGCGCATAGAAGCGGAAGCATTGGATGTGCGTGACGGCATATATCATATGTGGCTTCCGGCAGGAAATTTTGTAAGCCGTGATACCGGATTTACACAAAGCAGTCCGGACGTAACGCTGACGATACCATCAACTTCATACAATGTGATAACGGTGGGAGCATATAATGGACGTACAGGTTCATATGCCGATTTCTCGGGACGGGGATATACAAGGGTAATCCGCACTGTGAAACCGGATATAGTGGCACCGGGAGTAAATATAATGTCACCGGCACCGGGAGGTGGATATTCAGCCCAGAGCGGTACATCCATGGCAGCTCCGTTTGTGACCGGCACTGCAGCACTTCTTATGCAATGGGGTATCGTAAAAGGCAGGGATCCGTATATGTACGGAGCCAAAATAAAAGCACAGCTCATACGCGGAGCTGTGCCGTTAAAATCCATTCCGGTTCCGTCGGAGAGAGCCGGATGGGGATCATTATGTGTCAGAAAAAGCATACCGGATTAAACAATCAGGCGGAAACATATATAATTGGTTCCGTCAATATCACGGTTGGAAGCGTCTATGCTTCCTTTATATGTGCGCACCATTCCGGAAAGTCTTGAAAGACCTATTCCGTGCGGCCTTCCGTCATTGCGTTTCTTAGTGGAAAAACCATCGGAGAAAATTTTCTTTATGGACGTGTCACTTATTACAGGTGACGGATTCATAATCGTGAATACTGACTGTTCGCCCATGTTACTGAGTTCAATAAAGGCTTCGCTGTGCTCAGGCGTTGCTTCTATTGCATTATCGATAAGAATTCCAAGCATCTCGATCAGGTCGTATTCGACCACCGAAGTGTTAAGTATGTAATTATCAATCTTTACGGTAAGCGTCTTCCCGGCTGATTGTGCTTCATTGCATTTGGAAAAAATAAAACCGGCAGCCAGCTTAAAATTAAGCTTGAGAAGATTCGATGTGATATTGGATGCAATTATATGATTGGTAAAATCATTAATCGCTGCCGAAAGTTCTTCATAGGTGCTGCATGTGATGGCCAACGATGTGATAGCCTGTATGGTATTGTCATAATCATGCTGCCGCATACGGACTTCTTTGATAAGATCCTCAATGATCGGAAGATAGTGCTTGTAAGCCTCCAGCTGCTTTTGCTTGGAAGCAAGGTCATATTGAGTCATGGCAATCTCGATATTGACAAAAAGTATGATAAGTATACATACAGCAAGCATTATCATATTGTCGATGAAATTATCGGGTGAAACCCTGAAATATAATGCTGTCAGTATGGCAATCAAAGATGTGTTCGATATAATTATCTTAACTTTGACAGATGAATTATCATAAAGGCTGTAAAGCTTTGTTACAGGTGTAAAGTGGCATATGATCACAATTATTGCGAATGTAAATATAGTGCCGAACAGACTGTTGATTCCTGCGTCAAGCCTGAAAAATGACAGGCCGAAAGCAACCGGAACTTCGCAGAAAGTGATTATTATATATTCGACAACATACATCCAGATAAATTCACTCAGACGCATATGCTGGGAATAAGCAAGTGTTATTACCTGTAAGGGGATGAAAAGGATGATTGATACGAGTTGGTTATTTATGAAAACCGAGTATATGCTCATACATATTACAAGAAGCACACCGGGTATGATACGCGGTGTAATGTGCGGCTTCTTATGTATTAATACGGAAGCGGTGTACCAGAAAATGAAATATTCAATGATAGTATATGTAAAGTAAATAAGTGCGTCTGTCATGTTAAGTTATACCTCTTCTCAAATTCTGATTTGTAAGTGCGGCCGATAGGAATGGTTTGGCTTTCAATGCGTATAAAACCCAAAGTCCGGTCGTAATTATCAATCCGGTGCCTGTTCACGATATATTTGCGATGAACTCTTATAAAATAGGGTGGAAGCTCTGCAAGAACCGAATCAATATTAAACTGTCTCGTGGTCAGATCACCATCATCACAGTGTATGGTAAGTATATGACTGGACACCGATAACATAACAATGTTCTCTACAATAACATTATGTGAGACCGAATTAACGTCAATTATTCTTAAGGGCGAAGCCGAAATCATAGGAGAATCGGTTAAGGACTTAAGAAGCTTCTCTACGTCCTCACGCTTATAAGGCTTTATAAGGTAATTATAACAGTGTATATCATTAACCGCATTACCTATCTGCCCCGGAATAGATGTAATATACACAATCGGGGTGTAACGGTACCGGTCAAGGCTTCTTATGTAATTGCCAAGATCTATGCCACAAGGAACATTCTTATCTTCAGAGAAAAGAATATCCAGAAAAAATATATCAAAATGCGCCGAAGAGATAATTTCAACTGCCTCATCATATCCAGAAGCTGTATACGGACATATCGGCTGCCCTATTTCTGTATCCTCTATAATGCGTTTTAATGCATTTAATTGTAATATATTATCTTCAACAACGAGTATATTAATCATAAAATCACCTAATAAGAATTATACAATATTTGGACAAAACGGTCAAACAAAACAGTCAAAAATTGCAGTTCAGGTCGTTATACTTGCAGTTCAGGTCGTTTTGAGCCAAACCTATTGAAAAATCTGTAATGAAATTGTATATAAAAAGCATGATTGATTGTAAAATTCATGAGCTGGCAGTGTGGCTGGAAAGCAGAATATCGAAAGATAAGAAAAGGTCTCCGAAACAGAAAGCAAAGGTAACTTATGCAATAGAAATTACTATTGCGGAACTCAGTAAACTGGCGATACTGGTAATCCTTTTTACGGTAACCGGGAATGCAATGAAGTTTATAATATTGTTTTCGTTGCTTTTATTCACGAGGAGTTTCATGGGAGGATTTCATGCAAAGACTTATCTTGGATGTCTTTGTATGTCCTTACTCTTCTTCGGAGCCGGCATATGGGCAGTCCCATATATGCGTATAAGCAGAATAATTTCCGGAATTGCATTCGTGGTATATATAGTCTTCGTGATTATAATTGCTCCGGTACAGTCACCTAACAGGCCAAAGCGTACCGTTAAATGGCGCCTGGTACAGAAATTGGCCGCAGCCGTGTTTTCGACAGTCAGTTATATTATCATTACAATAGCAGCACCGGAGTACATATTGGCATTATTGTATGTCTTTTATTTTCAACTGACCGGTGCATTGGTGGTTTTAATCAGAAGGAGGTTTGTAAGATGAGCACATTAGGAGAATTCATATGCAAGGTATTTGAAAAGGTAACGGAAACCGAACTCAGCGGAAGAAGCTGTTTCAGTTTATTCGGCGAGGTTGAACTGCCTGAATGCCTGAAAGAAGAGTCATCGAAGGAAGATTAAGGACATAACAGCGGGGGCGGTTTATCCGCCCCATGTTATGAGAGGAGGAAGGAGATTATAAGAATAGATAAGGATATTATATAGAAAGTGCATAAAGTATAATAATACATAAGGACATACAGAAAGTATGCAAAGTATAATAATTAAGGCAGATATAGAAAGCACACATGAGCTGGAATATGAACTTCTTAAGGAAAGGGTGGCTGCAAGCCTGTAAATGGTTGATAAGGGGTAAATATGAAACGAAAATGTTGAAAATATCACTGCAAAGCAGTGTTATTTAATAAATTAATCTAAGGATGAGTTAGTTATGAGACTAATCAAAAAAGTAGGAGCAGTTATTTTGGCAACGGTAATGATGGTGTCCACCAATATGTTTGCGTATGCATCAGACAGTTATACCGGATACACTAGTGGAGGCTCTCGTGACAAAACAAAAGTACAGTGTAGAGTGGGAGACGGTAGTTGCAGTGTGTATAGTCAGGCATATTTACAAATGACAACAGAGAATACAGTTGATAATATGAAGATTAAGAATATCAACATTATTACAAGTAACGGAGGTGGCATAACCGGAGAGAATACTTCAGGCAAATCAACTAAAAATTTGATTTATAAGAAGTCATTTGCTCCTAATCTTTGGATAAAAAGTGCGTCAGGAACTTTTAGCATATCATGCTCTGCATTTGGCTCTTTTACTAGAAATATGAGCCTATAAATGGCAATATACATATGGTGGTGTAAGTAGCACCATCATATGTGTATAATATTATGTATGGAGGAGATTGAAATGTCATCAAGAAAAACGACTATCATCGGAGCGAGTGCGGTAATAATTGTATTGGCGGTAATATTGATAACCTGTCGTAAGAGTATAAATATTGTGAATGGTGTAAATGGTTATTCGAATGAAAACAGTATGTATAATCAGGCAAATCTTATACTCGGCGAGGAACAGGTATACGGTGGGGCTGGTAAGATAATCACAGAAGTGGCAAATGACGGACAGGTGTACAATGTTGCGTTTAACGTAAATACGCAGACTTTTGATATGGCATGCTCCAAGCCGGGATGTGTACATAATAAATCTGACTGCATATCAAGAATAGATATGATCTGCGCACAGAATATAGGCGAAGATATATACTATATTCCGAGCGATAATAAGACTAATATATGGAAATCCGTAAATGGTGAAACAGATTTGGTATATAAGAATAATGAAGAGATATCGACATTCAGAATGACCAATGAGTATATATTCATAGAGACGGACACAGGAATATACAGGATATCGAATGATAAGACCAAGGAACAGATAAGTGATAAACATTCGCAGTACGGAGATATTTATATCGTGGATGATAATATATATCTTGTATTGGAAGACAGTATGTTATACAGGATGAAGAAGGATGGAAGCGGATTCAAAAAGATTCTGAATGAGAAGGTTGCATTTGCACAGGTATATAATAACCGGATATATGTCAGAAGTATGGAATATGACCCGGAGGGCAGATGGGAACTTAATAATGAGTTGTTCAGCGTTGACTTGAATGGAGAAGACAGAAAAACCACAGGAATAAAGTGTATGCAGTATGTGATATCTAAAGGTGACATATACTATACTGAATTGCCTGATGATAATTATACATGCTCGATCAGGCGGATGGATATTGATACCGGAGAAAATACAGAAATCGCAAAGAATGTTGATGCTGGATGTCTGCAGGTCATAGACGAATCGCCGTATATAATATTTTATCGCGTTAAATATGTGAAAGAAGACCCGTAAAGTCAAGTAGTAAGTGCAATTTTTTGAAAAAAATACAATAAAATACAATCATAACCCAAGTTCCTTTAACGCTGCGTCGAAC
>ERZ772820.647-NODE-647-length-32199-cov-9.429691_pt1 | contig 32199 bp, 29 predicted proteins | sample MGYA00511377_ERZ772820 | MGnify/ENA primary metagenome ERZ772820 (study PRJEB29015, sample SAMEA2737684) | human gut metagenome | biome: human gut; feature: human-associated habitat; material: faeces | place: China | collected 2012 ... | reverse complement strand
CGAGGACCGCCCCGCCGTCCAGCACAACGGCGCGGTCGGAGAGGGGCAGCGCCTCCTCCAGCCGCTGCTCGGAGAGCAGCACCGTCGTTCCCAGCTCCCGGTTGACCCGCGCGAGCGCGGCGAGAAAGTCCGCCGCCGCGATGGGGTCGAGCTGCGCGGTCGGCTCGTCTAAAATGAGCACGTCCGGCTGCAGGGTCAGCACGGCGGCCAGGTTCAAAAGCTGCTTCTGCCCGCCGGAGAGCGACGCCGCCTCCCTGTGGAACCAGCTCTCCATGCCGAAAAAGCCCGCCATCTCGGCGACGCGGCGACGGATGGTGGGCGTATCGTACCCGAGGCTCTCCAACCCAAAGGCCAGCTCGTGCCAGACCTTGTCGGTGACGATTTGGTTTTCCGGGCTTTGCTGCACAAAGCCGATGCGCTCCGCCTGCTCGCGCGGCGAAACGTCGGAGAGCAGGCGGCCGTCGAAAAGGACCGCGCCCCGGCGGACGCCGTTGGGCGCAAGAGCGGTCTTCAGCTGGCGGAGGAGCGTGCTTTTACCGCTGCCGGAAAGTCCGCAGAGCGTGACAAACTCGCCCGCGCGGAGCGTCAGGCTCACATCCCGCAGGGCGGGGGCGGACTGCACGGGGTAGGTAAAGGTCAGGTTTTCGACGCGATAGAGCTCCATGTGCGCGCCTCCTTTCTTTGCAGCAGCACCGGCGTCAGGCACAGAAGAAGATATACAAGCAGAATACTTGCGGAATACGGCGTCAGCACGCCGCGCGCCGTGGGATAGTAGCGCCACTTCACGCCGCCGAGCGCCCAGCCCGCGGCGACGTAAGCGCCGCAGAGCGTCAGCCACAAGAGCAGCAGCCTGTCGCGGCGGCTGTAGCGATAGAGGGAAAAGGCCGTGCGGCCCGGCAGTCCGTAGCCGCGGCTTTTCATGCTGTCCGCCGTCTCCACGGCATTCTCGAGACTCCATGTCACCATAACGGAAAAGACCGTCACGGCGCTCTTGAGCTTTTGAAGCCGGCCCTTTTCCGCGTACAGTCCCATGCCCCGCCGCGCCGCCGTCACCTCCCGGAGCTTTGCCTGAAAGCGGGGCACAAAGCGCAGCGTCATGGAGAGCAGGAGCGAGAGGGCGGGCACGACGCGCCCGAAAAGGTGCATGAGCTTGTCTGAGGTCATGACTGTGTTCCAGCAGGAAAACCACAGCACGACGGCGGCGAGCATCGCCGCGGCGGCAAAGCCGTAGGCGATAGACTCCAGCGTCAGAGGGTTGCCCGAGGGAAGATAGGCCAGAATGGTCGCGCCCTCGTGATTGAAGGCGAGGTTCACCAGCGCGGCGAGCATCGCCGTCGGCGCCAGCCACAGCGCGGTACGCCGCACCGCCGCGCCGCCGTTTAACTGCGCGGCACACCAGAGCGCGGCGCAGAGCGAGACGGCGAGGCAGAGCGGGTGCAGGAAGAACATGGTGAAGGTCAGAACCAGTACAAAGTACAGAAGGTTCACCGCCGGATGGCAGGCGAGAAAGGCGTGATGCTTCATGCGCCGAGCCCTCCGCCCACATCCGCGCCGAAGTCGCAGGTGTAGACCCACTCGACGGTGTCGCCGTCCGCGAGGGTATAACGCGAGCAGCCGTAGTTGGGAAATTCGCCGTTCACGCGGTACATCCAGCCAGAGCCTTCGCCGCAGTCGAACTCGTAGAGGTTGCCGATGCCCTCGATGTAGGCGGACTGGTAGACCGGCGTTTCGGAAAATTCCATGTGTATTTTGTTCTCGCGGCACACGCGCTTGAGCACGTCAAACACGCTCTCGCCCTCGGCAAATTCCACCGCAGCCGGGGCCAGCAGAACGCCGTCCGCAGGGATCAAGTCAGCCTTCTCCGCGTTGAGCCGGTCGAGATTTTCCAGGATCGTCGCGCAGGAGATGGAGACCGTACACGTCGGCACGGTGCTCTCCGGTGATGCATCGGGTTTGTTGGAAGAGCTGTCCTGTGCGTCGGAGCTGCTGCCTGTCGGCAATGCGTCGGAGGCGTTTCCCTCCGGCGCGCCGCTTTCCACTAGCTGCTGTTCTCCGACCGGCGGAGCGGCAGGAGTCTCTGCCTCCTGCCGTTCGGTCTCGGAGGGAGCGGACGTGGCGGGCACATCCCGCGCCGCATCGGGCGCGGGCGTTTCGCTCTGCGCCGGCGTGGGTGTCGGCGTCGGCTCCGTCGTTTGTGCATTGCAGCCCGCAAGAGTGAATATCAGTGCAAGCGCCAGCAGCGCCGCACAAAGGCGCTTTGCCGTTTTCATGTCCGTCTCCCTCCTTTCGTTTCGGTGCTGCTATGCCATCAGGCGGCAGGCTGCGTCAGCGCCGCCATCCGGTAGAAGCTGCTCTCGCCGCGCTCGGCGCGGACGAGCGACGCGAGGGCGCAGGCTGCCTGCTCGCTTGCCATGAGATTCGTTTCCCCGCCGTGCTCGTGGCAGAAGCCACCGTCTGCGTTCTGATAGGTCAGCAGCGCGTCGAGCACGCTGTGGCCGTTCTTTACGAAGCGGCTGTCATCCGCATCGAGACCCAGCGCGTTGAGCGCAAGGAGCACCTGCGCGCAGCTCTCGGCATTCTCACTCCCCCAGGAAGAGAAGCCGCCGTCCGCGTTCTGCATGGCGCTCAGGCACACGAGCGCGCGGTTGGCCGCCAGTTGGACGCTGCTCTGCTCCCGATACTTCGCCAGCGCCTGTAAGGCCATGGCGGTCAGGTCGGGATCGGCATCCTCGCCCATGAAGCTCCAGCCGCCGTCTGCAAGCTGGGCGGCAAGGATGGCGTCCACATACAGCTGCCGCGTCGCCTGCGTGCTTGCCGCCGCGTTCTGCGGCATGGGATAGTCGCGGCTGTCGAGCGCGAGGAGCGCGTAGATCGCGCCGTTCACGCCTTGCGCCGCCGTCTTTTCGTAGTCGCCGAGCGGGAGGGTCAGGTCATAACCCGCGACGTCCCGCGCGTCCTTCCCGAGCGCGGAGAGCGCGAGAATGACGCGGCTGTACTCAGTGTACTTGCGTTCGCTCAGCACGCCGTTTGCTTCGCGGACGGTCTGCTCGAGCGCGGCGTAATAGTCGGTGAAATACGCGGTTTCCGTGTCCGCGCCGCCGCGGGCGAGGGCGAGCACCGTCCACTCGCCGCCGAGACTGCCATAGCGCGGCGCGCTCACGGCAGCGGTCAGGTAGGCCGACGCGCGGTCATAGGCGGTCTGCGCGTCGCTCTTGCTGGCGGTATCCTTGGGCAGTTCGCAGAAGCGCTGAAGGATGGTCGCCAGCTGCGCGCGCGTCGCGGTAGCCCGAGGGCTGAGCGCCGTTTCGCTCGTGCCGTTGAGGAGGCCCTTCATCACGCACCAGTGCATCGCCTCGTCTGCCCAACTGCTGATGCTGGCCGCATCGTCATAGCGCAGCGGGAAGTACCACATACCGGTAAAGCCCTGCCCCTGTGTCTTAACATAGCGGTAGAGGATCGCGGCGAGCTGCTCGCGCGTAATGGCATCGTTCGGACCGAAGCTGCTCTCGCTATAGCCGGTGACGACGCCGGTGGAGGCTGCCCAGCGCACGGCCTCGCCGTACCACGCGCCCTCGTCCATATCGGCGTAGCGCATGGCATAGTTGACCACAGGGCTGCCCGCGAGACGCCAGAGGATAGTGACGATCTGGCCGCGCGTCGCTGTGCCGTCCGGCGCAAATTCGCTCTCCGAAACGCCGGTCATAAGACCGTTTTCATAGACGTACTGCACCGCGTCCGCGTACCACGCGGCAGCGGGAACGTCGGCAAAGGACGGCGCATTTTCCGCGGCGCGAGCCGCGGACGGCAGAAGGCCGACGGCCAAAGCGAGAGCTGTCAGCAGAGAGCATAACTGTTTTTTCATTGGAGGTTCTCCTTTCCTTGTAAGCGCCGCTCACGGGGCGATCTCCCCGGGCGCTGCGGTATGTCAGAACGGCAGGATGCCCATGAAATACTCCACGGCCAGCGCCACGAGGACGACGAGCGCGGAGATCAGGAAGCCGTGCACCATCGGGGCCGCGCCGGACTTTTTCATTTCGGCGAAGCTCGTGTTGAGTCCAACGGCGGCGAGCGCCGTGACCATGAGGAACTTGCTGACCTTCTTGAGCGCCGCCGCGGCTGCCGCGGGGATCACGCCCACGCTGCTGAGCACCGCCATGGCGAGAAAGCCGAGGATGAACCACGGGAAGACGCTCTTCCACTTGATCTGCACCGCGCCGCCGGACGCGGCGGCTTCCTTTTTCCTCAGGTGCATACTCACAAACGAGAATACCACCACCGTCGGGATGATGGCGAGCGTGCGCGTGAGCTTGACCATGGTGGCGAAGTCGCCTGCGCCCTCGCTGAAGGCATAGCCTGCGGCGACGACGCTGGAGGTATCGTTGACCGCCGTGCCTGCCCAGAGACCGTAGGCCATATCGGAAAGGCCCATCGCGCGGCCCATGATGGGAAAGAGCACGATCATCGCCATATCAAAGAGGAAGGTGGCGGAGAGGGCGTAGGCGATGTCGCTGTCCTTGGCGTCAATGACGGGCGCGACCGCCGCGATGGCGCTGCCGCCGCAGATGCCGGTGCCCGCGGAGATGAGGTTCGAGAGCTTCCAGTCCAGCCCCAGCGCGCGGCCAATGAAGTAGCCGCCGCCGAAGCAGGTAAGGAGCGTAAAGAACATGACGGTCAGCGACATTCTGCCGACGTTCAGGATGGTCGTGACGTTCAGGCTCGCGCCGAGGAGAATGATGGCAAATTTCAAAATCTTCTTCGCCGTGAACTTCACGCCGGGCGCGGTGGTCTTGCCGGGCTTGCGGTAGCCGTTAATGAGCATACCGATGAACATGGCGATGACGGACGCGCCGATGACGTCGAACGGCAGCAGGGCCTCGATGCCCTTGGCGAGCAGAGCGATGACGAGCGCGAGCGCGAAGCCCGGCGCGTAGCTTTTGATTTGAGCGGGAATGGAGCGCATGGTGATCTGACCTCTCTTTGCCGGTAATGATTTCTTTTGAATTTGCCTTGCAGGCCGCGCGCACTTCTGCTATGATCTTTGGCAGAAGCACAGCCAAGGAGCAGAGGAGCACGATAGCTATGATAGAGAATTATGCAGAAAAAATCAAGCACGAATCCAATGGATTTATCCGGCACAACGGCATCCGCATCGTTTCCGTTGATGAGGAAAGGAGCGTGCTGGAGGCCGAGATCACCGACAACAGCCGCAACGTTTGGGGCAGCGTCCACGGCGGCTTCCTCTACACGATGGCGGACACCGCCGCCGGAGCCTTTGCGCGCATCAGGTACGGGCGGCGCAATGTCACGCTCAACGGCTCGATGAATTACCTGCGGCCCACCACGCACAGCAGGACGCTGACGGCGGTCGGGCGCGAGATCAAGGTCGGCGGACACGTTGGCTTTTTTGAAGTCAATATCACCGACGACACCGGCGCGCTCGTCGCCTGCGCGCAGATGAATATGTATTTTCTGGATTGAACGGATCGCTTTGAGGTCATGTTCCGCTATACCGGCAGGGTCGGGCGCAACACCCGGCCCCGTTTTTCATTCCGCCGCGCAGAGAAAGGATAAGGGAAGATACGCAGCGCGTGTCTTCCCTTTGCCTTATATTGCCTTATTTTTCCGCTGCGCGGTGAACAGGCGGACGACGGATGAGACGAGCAGGATCGCGGCGGCGATACTGCCGGCGATGCCTGCGGTGGCGAAGCCCCGCTGGAGGGCGAGCTGGGTGCTGCCGTTCAGCCCGAGGGACATGGTGTAGTAAATACCGGCGCCGGGCAGCAGCGGTACGGCGGAGATGACCTGATACGAGGTGACAGGATACTTGCGGGCGCGGGCCATGCCCTCGGCATAGACGGCGGCGACCGCGGCGGCGATGAAGTTCGCGCCGTAGGGACCGAGACCGAGCTCGCCGCACAGCAGATACGCCATCCACGTCACGACGCCGCCGAGCGCGCACAGGCAGCGCCCCCAGCCGTGGACGTTGAAGAGGATAACAAAGCCGGTGCAGGCGACCGCGATGGCGATGGCCTGAAGCCAGAAGGGATAGGAAAGCGTGCTGGCGGCGGTCTGGCCGTAGAGGGAGGAGGTGATGTGCCACGCGGCCGCGGTGCCCATGGCGATGGCGAGCGCCGAGAGGAGCACCTGCACGATGCGGTTGACGCCGGAGTTTGTGTCGCCGTAGATGATGTCGCGCATGGAGTTGGTGATGAGCAGACCGGGGACCAGGATCATCAGCGAGCCGATGATGACCGCGTCCACATAGTCGACCAGCCCGAAAGCGGCGGCGAGGTAGGCGGGCACCGCCATGGCGAAGGCGGCGGCGATGGTGCTGAAAAAGGGGTTGGTCTCGAGCTTATCCATCCGGCGCGTGACAAAGCCGATGATAAGCCCCATCAGGCCCGCCCACAGGCTGTCGCGCAGGGTTCCGCCAAAGACGGGGCAGAAGCCGGACGCGGCAAGAAGATTGCCAAGGTAATAAACGGGAACGGAATAGCTGCGGCGATCGTTTCTTGTCTCCTCCAGCCATTGCGCGGCAACGGCGGGGTCGGGCGTTTCGGCGCAGATGCGGCGCGAAAGCGCGTTGAGCCGCTCGACCGCGTCAAGATCGTTGCCGTGGAAGCCGACGCGCTTCATCACCATCAGCGGCTTGCCGTTGTCCGCCTCAAGGCTGACCATGACGCAGTTGGGGATCGCAAAGGCCTCGCATTCGATGCCGTAGGCCGCGAGCACGCGGCGCATCGTCTCCTCGATGCGGAAGGTCTCCGCTCCGGCGGCGGCCAGCTCGTAGCCGATCTGCGCGGCCATATCCGTTAAAAGATAGTAGTCCATGAATATCACTCCTGCCGCCGTTTTGTGGAACGGCGGGCATTATCTTACTGCGAAAGCATTCCCCTGTCAAGAAGAGAAAACACCGCTTAAAAGGCGGTGTTTTGCGCGCTGTGACATTTTTTCTCCGCAAGCTCCAGAAGCGCCTGGCGGAAGCCGTATTTTTCGGCAAGCTCCCGCGCGGCGGAAAGGTTCCTCTCGCCCGCGCGGCGGTCCTTGACGCAGCGGAGCATGAGGTTTTTCGGCGAGTGGGCGAAGTCGATGAATTCGATCACGTCCACCGTGTAGCCCATGTCCTCGAGCACGGCGGCGCGGATGGAATCGGTCAGTAGGGCGGAAAAGCGCTCCTGCAAAAGACCGTGGCGCAGCAGCACGTCGAAATCGCCGCCCTTGTGGATGGTGGCGTTGATCTCGTGCTGGCAGCAGGGAACGGAGAAAATGTGCTTCACGCCCTTTTCGACGGCGTACCAGAGGGCGTAGTCCGTGGCGGTGTCACAGGCGTGGAGCGTGACGACCATATCCACATGGGTGTCCGCGAGCGTGTCGCGCGTGACGTCGCTCACGACGAAGCGCAGGCCGTCGTAGCCGTACTTTTGCGCGATGGCGTTGCAATGCTCCACCACATCCTCCTTGAGGTCGTAGCCGAGGATGGTCGCCTTCACGCCGCGCTTGACGGTGAAGTAATAGTAGAGAATGAACGTGAGATACGATTTGCCGCAGCCGAAGTCGAGAATGGTGATCTCTTGCTGCTCCGAGGCGTGGAAGGCGTCGTCCACCAGCTCGATGAAGCGGTTGATCTGTTTGTACTTATCATACTTCGCCTTGACGATGCGGAGGTCCGGCGTAAACACGCCGAGGTCGACGAGCGCGGGAATGTTCTCGCCCTCGGCAAGAATGTATTCCTTTCGACGGTCATGCGCCTTCGGCGCGGCGGTGCGCTGCGCCTCGCCTTTCGCGGTGCATTTGTAGCTGCCGTTCGTTTTGCGGATGTACTGGCGCGTCTCCGTCTCGGTGCAGAGCACGGCCTGAAGATAAAGACCGTCCAGCTCCTGCGCGAACAGCCCGGGCAGCTCGCCCTTCGTCACGTTGCGGTGCGTGACCTTCTGCCCATGCTGGTATTCAAGCTGAAAAAACGCCTTGCCGCGCAGCGACAGCGGGCGGATGGTCACCCTGGAGCAGCCGATGCGCGCGAGCGGCTGAGAAAGCACGGCCCTGGTGAGCGTGTCGAGCCGCGCGGTGAGGTCGTCCAACACGATGCTCATGCGCCGAACCTCTCTTTCAGGGCAAGATGCGCGGCGTAGAGCTCGTTTTTGCTGTAGGTGTTGTTGTCGTCCTTGAGGAGCAGCTTGATGGCGTCCTTGGCGGTGCAGTCGCAGCGCACCATGCAGTCCACCAGCAGCGCCTCGGGCGAGGAGACGTGCTCGACCTCGGTGATGAGATAATCCTCCTCCACCTCGCAGAGCAGGACGTATTCGCCCTTATCGTAGCTGCCCTTGGCGAGCAGTTGATCACGCACCTCGGCGGGCGTGCCGCGGAAGGTCATCTCGTGGAGCTTCGTCATGTCGTTGCACAGGCACAGCCGCACGCCGGCGTGCTCCGAGATAAAGAACTCCACCGCGTCCATGATGCGCTTGGGGCTTTCGTAAAAGCAGTAGGTGCGCGTGTCGCCGCGGCGCATCATGGCGAGCGCACGGCGGCGGTCGGCGGCCTCCCGCGGGAAGAAGCCGAAGAAAAAGAAGGTCGAAAGGTCGAAGCCCGAGATGGACAGCGCCGTGACCGCGGCGCAGCAGCCGGGCACGCCGACCACGCGGATGCCCGCGTCGATGGCGGCGCGGATCAGCTCGTTGCCGGGGTCGGAGATGCAGGGCGTGCCCGCGTCGGTGATGACGGCGATGCTCTTGCCCTGCCGGAGCTGCTCGATGAACCACTTGGCCTTGCCGTATTCGTTGAACTTGTGGTTGGCGGAGAGCTGGTTGCCGCGGATGCCGAGCTTGTTGAGCAGCACGACGCTGCGGCGGGTGTCCTCCGCCGCGATGATGTCCGCCGTCTCTAAAATTTGGCGGCCGCGCTCGGTCATGTCGCGCGCGTTGCCGATGGGCGTCGCCACGATGTAGAGCGTGCCGACGGTGTTCATTTCGTCCATAGCGTTCTCCTCTTAGAATAGCATGACCTGGTCGGGGTCGTCGCCCTGCCCGATGGCGCGCAGCTGCTCGGCGTTCTTCTCGCTCAGCGCGTCGGAGACTGCCATTTTGCGCAGAATGTTGTGCACCGTTTTATCGAACTCCGTTCCCTCGCGGTAGTCGGCGGGGAAAATGAAGTCCACGCGCCCGTCCTGCAAAAGCTTTTCCACGCCTGCGCGGTTGCTCTTCTGATAGACCGCGACGGCCTGTCCGCCGTAGGCACGCATCATCTTCATGCACGGCACGTCGGAAAGTCCGTCGCCGACGTAGACCATGTTGGTGAACGGCACGCGCTTGGAGTCGTCGGGCATGGAGTCGTTGAGCTCCTTGTCGCGGGCGATGTCAAGAATGCCCTTGTTGATGCGGTAGACGAACTGCGTCTTGTTCGTGAAGTTGACGTCCAGCTTCGGCCAGGCGGCGAGGCCGCTTTCGTCGTAATAGAACTCGCAGGCGTAGATCTGCTTGAACTCATGGGCAATGCCGCTGCCCTCAATGATCTCGCGCAGACCGGAGGAGATGACGTAGTGCTCCACGTCCACGCCGAGGTCCGCGCCATAGGCGGTGATGCGCGCGAACCACTCGCGCACGCCGGGAAACAGCTCGATGGCCTCGCCCGAACGGACCAGATAATTGCGGTCGAGACGGATGCCCTGCGCGGCGCACTCGCGGATCATGGTGTACATATAGGCGAGCAGGCCGTCCATTTTGTTCTCATAGCCGAAGCCGTTGGCCTTGGCCCAGAACTCCGAGGGCGTGTAGCCGAGGGATGGAATGAAGGCGTAATCCTCCATATCGGTGGTGCAGAGGGTCTTATCGAAGTCGTAAAGGAACGCGACGATAGGGCGTTTGGTCATGGTGTCCTCCTGTGAAAAAAGCGGCTCGGAGAGCCGCTCTTTTGAAGTGCGTTTTATTCTTCGCCGTGGTAGTTGCGGCCGAACTTGAGGTCGCTGAGCTTGATGGCGCGGGTCGCGGAATCGAGGAAGGGATTGCCCTCCTCCGGGCTTTCCTCCGGCTCCTCGGGCGCTTCCTCGGCCTCCGGCTCGACCTCCGCCGCTTTCGTGAGGTCGGGGAGCTTGAAGGAATCCATGATGCTCTTTTCGATCTCGCTGACGTCGGCGGCGGGCTTGGCGAGCTCCAGCGGAGCCGCAGGGGCGAGGTCCGCTTCGGGAAGCTCCTCAAGGAGCTTCATTTCACGCTCGTAAAGCTCGCGCACGCGGGCGAGGAAGTCCGCGGTCTCGGCCTTGGCGGCGGTCAGGCGGCGCTCCTCCTGCGCGACCTCGTCGCGCAGCGCGCCGATCTTGCGGTTGGCCTCGCTTTCGGCGTTTTCGAGCAGGGACTTTTTCTTCTCCTCCGCCTCGACGACCATGCTGTCGGCCATCTTCTGCGCGGTCAGCAGCGCGGCGCGCATGGCGTCCTCGGTCGAGCGGTATTCCTCGACCTTGTCCACGAGCACCTTCATCTTCGCCTTGAGCGCGGCGTTTTCCTTGTAAAGCGAGGTATAGTCGTCGGTCAGCTCGTCAAGGAACTCATCGACCATGGCCATGTTATAGCCGCCCATGACGGCCTTGGCGAATGCGTGGTTGGAAACCTCCTGCGGTGTCAGCATCGTGCAGCCCTCCGTCTCTTATAAGTACAGTCCGTTGTTTTCCAGCTCGTCGATCAGGTCGCCCATGATATCGACGTGGTAGGGCGTGATGATGTAGGTGTTGGCCGCGACCTTCTTGATCTTGCCCTCGCCCGCGTAGGCGACGCCGGAGAGGAAGTCGATCAGGCGGCGGGCAATGTCCTTGTTCGTGGATTCGAGGTTGATGACCACCGTGCGCTTTTCCTTCAGGTGGTCGGCGATCTCGCTGGCATTCTCAAAGCGCTCGGGCTTGACGAGCACGACCTTGAGCTGCGTCGTCGCGTGGATGTTGACGACCTTGTTGCGGCGGTCCTCGTCGCGGTCGCGCTCGCGGCGGCTGGGCCGCTCGTCGGCAAAGGCGCCCGTGTCGCGGGAGCCGAGCTCGGCAAAATCGTCTTCGTATTCTTCGTCCTCATCCTCGTAGGGATGCGCCCATTTCTTCAGATCGTCAATGAGTCCCATGGAAAAAACCTCCCTGTATCAAAGCGTATAGTGGCGCGCGCCGAAGATCGCCGTGCCGACGCGCACCATCGTCGCGCCGCAGCGGACGGCGTCCTCATAATCGCCGCTCATGCCCATAGATAATATATCAAGCTTATTATCATACAAACTCACGTTGATGTCAACATAAAGCGCATGAACTTTTTCAAAGTAGGGCACGCTCCCGTGCTCGCTCTCGGCGACCGGCGGAATGGTCATCAGCCCGCGCAGCACGACGTGGGAGAGGCTCTTGGCCCTTTCGGCGGCGGCGCGGACCTCGGAGACGGCAAAGCCGCTCTTGGCCTCCTCCCCGCCGACGTTGACCTCAAGGAGAATGGGCTGGACGATGCCGAGCTTTTCGGCCTGCCGGTCGATATCCTCAAGCAGCTCATAGGAGCCGACGGATTCGATGAGCGCGACCTTGCCGACGACCTGCTTCACCTTGTTGCGCTGGAGATGACCGATGAAGTGCAGAGGCGCGCCGTCGTAGGCGTTCTCCGCGAGCTTCTGCGTCATCTCCTGCACGCGGTTCTCGCCGAGCGCGTCGATGCCCGCGGCGATGGCCTCGCGGCAGGCCGCGGCGTCATTCATCTTGCTCGCGCCGACAAGCGTGATGTCCTCGGGCCTGCGCCCGGCAGAGAGCGCCGCGGCGGCAATGTTTTCCCGTACCTGCTGAATGTTTTCCCGAATGTTCATGTTCATTTGACCACCTTTCCATCGTATAGATCGTTTGCCGAGACGATCGCCTCGTCGCCGGCGCGCAGCGTGTAGAGCTGGCGCAGGCTTTCACTGGTCGTTTCGATGCCGACGGGCCGGACAAGGCAGTAATCCTCGCCCTGCCAGAGGACCTCCACCGGCTTGCGGTAGGCGCGCAGCCCCACAAGGCAGTAGACGCCGCTGCTGCCGTCCGCGTCCACGCGGAGGGCATTTTTGGGGATGCGCAGTCCCTCGTAGCGCGCGAGGATCAGCTCGACGTTCTGCGCGCGCAGGAGCGTGACGTAGGCCAGATGGCTACCGCCGCGCAGGACGACGATCACGCGGCCGTTCTCCTCACGCCCGATGCGCTCGACGGTGACGTCAAGATCGAAGTCCACGCCGGTCGCGGCGCGCAGGCTGAGGGCCTGTCCCTTTTGCAGCCGCGCGGCGTCTGCGGCGCTCAGCACAGTGACGAAGTGCCACTCCTCGCCGGCGATCAGCCGGCCCACGGTCGAGCTTGCCGCCTCCGGGGCGATGGCGTCGTACTGCGCGACGGTCATATTCTCCAGCGCCGCGGGGGTGAGAACGGCCTCGTAGCCGTCGGCGACGGCGCTGTAGGTGCCGGCAAACGGCGCGCGGATGGTCTGCGTGCCGCCCTCCAGACGGCCGGAGAGCGTGCTGATCTCGGCATTGAGCGCGTCGATGCGCACATCCAGATCGTCCGTACCCGCGTAGGCGTATTCGCGCTTGAGGACTGTCGTGCGCAGCTCCTCGCCGGAGGACTCGACGCTCGTCCAGCTCCCTGCGGCAAGGGAAGCGCGCAGCGCAAAGAGGTCCTCGCGGATGTCGCCGTCGAGCTTGAGCGCGGTCTCGGCGTCGCGGGATGCCTCGCGCGCGTAGCGCAGCTGCTCGAGCCGGGATCGGAGCGCGCGGAGCTGACGGTGGTCGTTCAGCGCGCTCTCGCTGCGGTAGACCGTTGCGAGCGTGCCGCCCGCGTTCACGCGTTCACCCTCGGCGCGCTCGAGCTCCAGAAGCGTTTCGCTGCACGCGATCACCTGCTCGTCGCGCGCGAAATAGCCGGTCGCGGCGATGGCGTCCTCGCTGGAGTAGGCGTAGACGAGCGTGGTGGTCTGCGGGTCGACGAAGTAGCGGTAGGCCTGCACGCTGAAGTAGGCGGCCACCGCGAGAAACAGGAAAACAAAGATCAGTTTTGTCGATAGGGATCGGGATCTCATAGGCACCTCGGGAGGCTCAGGTCATTCCTCCCCGGTCTCGTCCGCCTCGTGCAGGTCGATGGGGCTCAGCGGCGCGATGGTCGAGATCGCGTGCTTGTAGATCATCTGCTGCCGACCCTCGCTCAAAAGAACGACGGTGAAGCTGTCAAAGCCGGTCACGCTGCCGCGCATCTGGAAGCCGTTGACGAGGAACACGGTCAGCGGCACGCCCTGCTTGCGGGCTTTGGTGAGGAAAATGTCCTGAAGATTGGCTGTCTTTTTCATGTTGGATGTACCCTTTCTTTTTATTCGGGCGGCGGTTTTATGGGTGCCGTCCGTATAAAATCAGGATACGCCAAGGTTCGTGAGAATTTCTGTCGAAAATTGTAAAGCGGCGGGAAGATCGCGGGAATTTTTCCGGTAGAACCAGTGAATGTCCCTGTTCCGCCGCAGCCAGGTGAGCTGGCGCTTGGCGTACTGCCGCGAGCGGAGCTTGATCTCGGCGACGGCCTCGTCCTGCGTGCATTCGCCCGCGAGACAGCCCAGGCATTCCTTATAGCCGATGGCCTGCATTGCCGTCGCCGTGCGCGGCACGCCGCTCTCGACCAGAGCGCGCACCTCGTCAAACAGACCCTGTGCGACCATTTGGTCCACGCGGAGGTCGATGATGCGCTTCATCTCCTCGCGGTCGGCGTAGGCAAGACCGAGGTAGACGGGCTCGTAGCGCGGCGGGACGAGCCGGGTGTCGGCATTGTGCCGCGACATGGTCTTCCCTGTCTCGCGGTAGACCTCGAGCGCGCGGATGACGCGCTTTTTGTCGTTCGGGTGCAGCACGGCGGCGCTTTCCGGATCAATGGAGCGCAGCTCGGCGAAGAGGGCCTCGCCGCCCTCGTCATCCCAGCGCCGCTCCAGAAGCCTGCGCGTCTCTCCGCCGGTCGTGCCGGGAGCGTAACCGTGTCCGCGCAGGAGCGCGTCGAGGTACAGCCCCGTGCCGCCGACAAGAATGGGCAGCTTGCCGCGCGCGAGGATGCCGTCCACACATTCGGCGGCGTCTGCAGCGTAGCGCGCCACGGAGTAATCCTCGCGCGGGTCGATCACGCCGACCATGTGGTGCGGCACGCCCCGCGTCTCCGCCTCGGTCGGCGCGGCAGTGCCGATGACCATGCCGCGGTAGAGCTGCATGGAATCGCAGGAGACGACCTCGCCGCCGAGCCTTTCGGCCAGCGCGACGCCGAGACCGGTCTTTCCGCAGCCGGTCGGGCCGACGATGCAAACTACCTTGGGCGGCATGACGTCTCCTTTCCGCGCTCAGGCGCGCTTGAACATTTTTTCCAGCTCGTATTTGGTGAGCTTGACGGCCACGGGTCGTCCGTGCGGGCAGAATCGGACCTCGCCCGACTGCACCTTATCCACCAGCACGCGAAGCTCGCGCTCGTCGCTTTTCCAGCCGCCTTTGATGGCGGCCTTGCAGGCCATGGTGTGCAGCAGCGCGTCGCGGGCGCTCTCGGGGTCGGCGTGGTGCGTCTCGACGAGGCGGCCTGCAAGGTCTTCAAGACTTGCCGCGGCGTCCTCGGCGGGAATGTCGGCGGGCAGGGCGCGGATCAAAATTGCGCCGTCGCCGAACTCCTCGCAGGCAAAGCCGAACTCGCGCAGCAGCGCGAGCTGCCCGACAAGCGCGGTGTACTCCGCTGCGGCGAACTGCGCGACCACGGGAGTCAGCAGCTCCTGCGACATGATGGGCTCAAGATTTGCCTTGAAGCGGTCGAAATTCACGCGCTCGTGCGCGGCGTGCTTGTCGATGAGCCAGACGGTTTTCTCCGCGTCCTCGCAGACGATGTAGGTGTCGAGCACCTCGCCCGCGATGCGCCACGGTATGACCGGCTCCGGCTCGATCGCCGTCTGCTCCGGCTCGGCGGGCGCGGTCTCGAGCGTGGTCTGCACGGCGAAAACGGGTGCGGCGGGCGCTTCCGGCTTTGCCGCTTCATCGCGCGGCGGCATGAAGGCCGCCTCGACCATCTTCGGAAGGATGTGCCCGTCCTCCGGCTTTTTCGCCGGGGGAGCCGGTGTGCGGCGGACGAAGTCGCTGACGCTCACGCGCCCGCCCAGCTCGCTCGAGGCGGACGTGACGGCGATGAACGGCGCGTCCCTTTTGGGCGGCTCCGGCCTTTTGACCTCGTTCTGCGTACGCCACTCCTGCGCCGTCATGCTGCGGTAAAACTCCTGCGGCTTGGGAGCCTGCGCGGCCGGTCTCGGCGATGTGTGCAGCGGCTCGGGCGCGCCGTCGCGGTCGAGAGCGTCGGACGCGGCGTGGTACACAAGGTCGAAGATCTGCTTTTCATTGAGGAATTTCACGACCGTCTTGGCGGGGTGGACGTTCACGTCCACCATGTCCGCCGGCAGCGTGACGTTCAGCACGCAGCCGGGGAATTTGCCCTTCATCAGACGGTTTGCGTAGGCTTCCTCCACCGCGGCGGTGAGAAGCTGGGACTTGATGAAGCGGCCGTTGACGAAAAAGGTCTGCATCCCTCGCGTGCCGCGGCCCGCGAGGGGCTTGGTCACAAAGCCGTCAACGGCGAGCTGACCGTCGCGCCCGTGGACCTCGACCAGCGCGAGGGCGAAATCGCGGCCCAGCGCGGCGTAGACGGCGCTGAGGGGTTTACCGTCGCCGGGGGTGTGCAGCTCCTCCCTGCCGTCCTTGATAAGACGGAAGGAGATATCGGGGTGCGAGAGCGCGATGTGCGCGGCAAGGCCCGCAATGGCGGTCGCCTCGGCGCGGTCCTGCTTCATGAACTTCAGCCGCGCGGGCGTGTTGTAAAAAAGGTCGCGCACGATGATGCTCGTGCCCTCGGGACAGCCCGCGGGCTCGACGGAGAGCGGCTTGCCGCCGTCAAGATGCAGCGTCGCGCCGCTCGCGGCGCCCGTCTGACGCGAGAAAATATCCAGGTGAGAAACGGACGCGATGGCGGCGAGCGCTTCGCCGCGGAAGCCGAGCGTGCCGATGGCGGCCAGATCGGCGGCGGTGCGGAGCTTGCTCGTCGCGTGGCGCAGAAAGGCGGTGGGCAGTTCGTCGGGCGCGATGCCGCAGCCGTCGTCCGTGACGCGCAGATAGGTCAGCCCGCCGTTTTGCAGCTCGACGGTGACGTTCCTCGCGCCCGCGTCGATGGCGTTTTCCAAAAGCTCCTTGACAACGCTCGCGGGACGCTCGACGACCTCGCCGGCGGCAATGAGATTGGCGATATGGGGGGATAGCTGTTCGATGTGCGGCATGGTATTCTCCTTATCCGACGATGGCCCAGAGAGCCAGCGCGTTGACGGTCGCGTGGAGCAGGATGGACGTCCAGAGCGTGCCGGAGTGGTCGAACGCCCACGCGAAGACGAGGCCGGGAACGAGGTATTGCAGCATGAGGATGAGATAGCTCCAGTCCCACGAGGAGAGAGCGAAGGTCCACACGTGCATGAACGCGAAGAGCACGCAGGAGATGACGTAGGCGGCGACGCGGCTCTTTTCCTTCAGGCAGCCGAACACGAGGCCGCGGAAAAGGACCTCCTCGACAAAGGGGGCGAGAAAGACGATGATGAGCGCTGTCAGGCGCGGTGCGGCGTTGATGGACGCGGCGATGGTCATGTCGTTGAGGTTGGTGCGGCTGTTGAAGAGCACGTTCGCCACGCGGTAGAAGAGCTCGTTCGCGCCGTAAAAGACCAGAAGGCCCATGCAGAACGTCGTCATCGCGCGGCTCACGCCGCCGAGGAAGCGGCTCGTCGTGTGCGCGAGGAACGAGTGAAAGAGCAGCAGCACGATGGCGAAGAGCACATAGTAGTAGATGATGTTCGCCAGCGAGTCACTGATCTTCGTGTCGAGCAGGACCTCGACAATGCCAAAGAGCTTGTTGGCCAGCAGCGGCAGCACGAGCAGATAGACGATAAAGAAGATCGTCCCCGCGACGCGCTCGGTCTGGTTCATGTGGGAGGTAACGGCTTTTTTTGCCATGTGGATGGACCCTTTCTGTCTGTTTCGGGGTTAGTTCGGGAGCTTCTTTTTCAGGTCGTAGAGCAGCTGCATCGCCTCGATGGGCGACATGGTGTCCGGCTGGGCGCGGCGCAGCGCGTCGAGCACCTCGGCTTCGCCGATGGCGTCAAGGCTCACCTGCTCGCGCTCCTCGCGCGGCGGGATATAGCTGCCGCCGGCCTCCAGCTCCTCCAGTATTTTCTTCGCGCGGGAGACGACCTCCTTCGGCAGTCCCGCGAGCTTGGCGACCTCGATGCCGTAGCTGCGGTCGGCTCCGCCGGGAATGATCTTGCGGAGGAATACAAGGTCCTCCCCGCGCTTTTTGATGGCGATGTTGTAGTTTTTCACGCCCGCGAGCGTGCCTTCCAGCTCGGTGAGTTCGTGGTAGTGGGTGGCGAAGAGCGTTTTCGCGCCGAGCCTTTTGCGGTCGGCGCAGAACTCGAGCACCGCGCGGGCGATGCTCATGCCGTCGAAGGTCGAGGTGCCGCGGCCGATCTCGTCTAAGATCAGCAGCGAGTGTGCCGTCGCCTGCCGCAGAATTTCCGCGACCTCGCTCATTTCCACCATGAAGGTGGACTGGCCGCCGGCCAGGTCGTCGCTCGCGCCGATACGGGTAAAGATGCGGTCCACCACACCGATGCGGGCGGCGCGGGCGGGAACGAACGAGCCGATCTGCGCCATGAGCGTGATGAGCGCGACCTGACGCATATAGGTGGATTTACCCGCCATGTTGGGGCCTGTGATGATGGCGACGCGGTTTTCCTTTTCGCCCATGTAGGTGTCGTTCGGCACAAAGAGAGCGTCCTTCAGCACGCGCTCGACGACCGGATGGCGTCCGTCGTGGATCTCGATCACGCCGGAATCGTCCACCACCGGGCAGCAGTAGTTGTTCTTGACCGCGACGACGGCAAGCGACGCGAGCGTGTCAAGCTCCGCGACTGCGGCGGCGGTCTTCTGGATGCGCTCGGCGCCCGCGCAGATCTCGTCGCGCAGGGCGGAGAAGATCTCGTATTCGAGCGCGTTGTCACGCTCCCCCGCGGTCAGGATCTCCTGCTCTAAGTCCTTGAGCTCCTGCGTGATGTAGCGCTCGCCGTTGACGAGCGTCTGCTTGCGGATGTAGGTGTCGGGCACCTGATCCTTGAAGGAATTGGAGACCTCGATGTAGTAGCCGAAGACCTTGTTGTAGCCGATCTTCAGCGTGCGGATGCCGGTGCGTTCCTTTTCCTTCGTTTCAATGGAGGCGAGCAGCCCCTTGCCGCCGGAGAGAATGTCGTGCAGGCGGTCGACCTCGGCGTTGAAGCCCTTGCGGATGAAGCCGCCCTCGCGCACGGAGAACGGCGGCTCGTCCACGATGGTTTCGGCGATGCGCGCGGCGATGTCCGCGAGCGGGTCAAGCTCCTGCGAGAGCTCGCCGAGCCGGCCCGTGGTGAAGTGCGCGAGCTGCTCGCGCACGGCGGCGAGCTGCTCGATGGAATTACGCAGCGAGACGAGGTCGCGCCCGCCCGCCGTGCCGTAGACGATGCGGCCGATGAGCCGCTCCATGTCGCTGATGCCGGAGAGGGCGAGGACCAGCTCCTCGCGCGCCATCGTGTCGTTCACCAGCGCGCCGACGGCGTTCGAGCGGCGTGTGATGGCAGCGACCTCGCGCAGGGGACGCTCCAGCCAGGAACGCAGGCAGCGCGCGCCCATGGCGGTTTTCGTTTTGTCAAGTACCCAAAGCAGGCTCCCGCGCTTTTCCTTGCCGCGGATGGTCTCCGTCAGCTCCAGATTGCGGCGGGCGGAGAGGTCCAGCTCCATGAAGCGGCCCTGCTCGTAGTATTCAAGATCGCTGATGTAGGATAGGTCGCTCTTCTGCGTTTCGTGCAGATAGCTCAGAAGGCCGCCGAGCGCGAGCGCCGCGGCGGGGTTGTTGCGCGGGAGCGAGGCATAGGCATCTTCACCGTACTGCGCGAGCACAGCCTTCTCCGCCGCCTTGAGGTCAAAGCGCGCCTCGCCGCGCTCCACGCGGCAGGAGAGCCTGTCGGCAAGCAGGGCTTTCAGCTCCTCGTCCGCATACGCGCCCGCGCTCAGTACCGCTTCGGCGGGCGTGAAGCGCGCAAGCTCATTGCACAGATGCTCCGCACGGTCCGCGCCGGAAAAGGCGGTGACGTGCGTGTGGCCTGTGGACATATCGCAGAACGCGACGCCCGCATTCTGCTCGTCGAGGAACACGCCGCACAGAAAGTTGCCGCGCCGGTCGTCCAGACACGCGCTGTCGATCACCGTGCCGGGGGTGACGACGCGGATGATGTCGCGCTTGACGAGTCCCTTGGCCAGCGCCGGGTCCTCGGTCTGCTCACAGATGGCGACCTTGTAGCCCTTGGCGATGAGCCGCGCGATGTAGCTGTCGCTCGAATGGTACGGGATGCCGCACATCGGCGTCTGCTCCTCGGCGGATTTGCCGCGGTCGCGCGTGGTGAGAACGAGATCCAGCTCGCGCGCGGCGAGCTTTGCGTCCTCGTTGAACATCTCGTAGAAGTCGCCGAGACGGAAAAAGAGGATGGAATCCTTATTCTGCTCCTTGATCTCAAGATATTGGCGCATCATCGGCGTGAGGTCTGCCATGTTCGTTGCTCACTTTCTAAAAAATCAGATCGTAAAGGTCGTTCCGGTCGCCATGTAGGCGAGGCGGTCGCCAAGCGTTTCGTGCAGCCAGGCGTAAGCGTCGTCGCCGGTGCAGTGGCCGGTGACGTAGCGCGTCGCCTTCCGCGCGCGCAGGCGCTCGCCCACCGCATCCACAAGGGCCCTCGGTTCGCTCTGACCGAGCGAGGGATTGTAGAGATGAAAGCCCGCGAACACATAGTCCGGCGCGCGGCCCAGAATGTCCTCCGCGCGGTTGATGATGTTGACGATGCCGCTGTGGGCGCAGCCGGCAAAGAGGACGGTTTTGCCGTGCTCCGTTACCAGCAGGTCCTGCTCGTGGCGGAAGGCGTCGCGGGGATAGTCCCCGCCGACCTTTTCGCGCAGTGTGGCGTTCGCCTCGCTCAGGAGCTCGTGCGTCCGGATGCCGGAGAAGAGCGTCAGCTCCTCGTCGAGCTTTGTCACACCCTCGGCCATCACGAAGCGGTCAGCGTACTCGTGCAGCTTGGGATCGAGACCGATGAAGGCGCATTTCGTCGGCGTCACGACATAGTAATCACCGAAGGCCTCCTTCTGAAGATAGACCTTCGCGGTGCGGTTGCCCCGCAGGAAGGTCAGCAGGCCGCCGCAGTGGTCGTTGTGCGCGTGGGAAAGAAAGGCGATATCGACCTGTGCGAGGTCGATGCCGAGCGCCTTGGCGTTTTCCCAGAAAGCGTCACTCGCGCCGGAGTCAAAGAGGATCTTGTGCTTTTCCGTTTCAATGTAGAGCGAAAGCCCGTGCTCGCAGCGGAGCGCATCGCAGGTGGTTTTATTTTCCAGTAAGGTGGTGATCTTCATATCGTTTCCTCCGCGGCTCCGTAGAGCGCCCAGGTGTTGCTGCCCGAAATTTTTGCTGTGGCGAACGTTCCGATAAGACTCTTGTCGCCCTTCATGCGCACGAGGCGGTTGCCCTCGGTGCGCGCGGAGAGCGGCCAGTCCGCGTCGTCGCTCTCGCCCTCGACCAGCACGCGCACGGTCCTGCCGATGTAGGCGGCGTGCTTCTCCGCGCTGATGGCGTTCTGGGCGTTGCAGAGCGCGTTGAACCACCTCTGCTTTTCCTCGTGCGGCGTGGGATCGTCCAGCTTTGCGGCGGGCGTGCCCGGGCGCGGAGAGAAGATAAACGTAAAGAGCGCGTCGAAATGGACTTCGTTGATCAGACTTACGGTGTCCATCGCTTCCGCCTCGGTCTCGCCGGGGAAGCCGATGATGATGTCGCTCGTGAGCACAAGGTCGGGCATGACCCTGCGGGCATAGCGGATCAGCTCAAGGTAGCCCGCGCGGGTATAGGGGCGGTTCATCGCGCGCAGCACGCGGTCATTGCCGCTTTGGACGGGCAGGTGCAGCTGATGCGTCACATGGCGGCTCGCCGCCATCGTGTCAAAGAGCTTGGGCGTCGCGTCCTTGGGCTGGCTGGACATGAAGCGCACCCAGTAGTCGCCGTCGATCCGGTCGATCTCCGCGAGAAGGTCGGCAAAATCATAGCCCGTGCCGAGATCCTTGCCGTAGCTGTTGACGTTCTGACCGAGCAGCGTGATCTCTTTATAGCCCGCCGCGACCAGCTCGCGGACCTCGCGCACGATCTGCTCCGGCTCGCGGCTGCGTTCGCGGCCGCGGACGTAGGGCACGATGCAGTACGAGCAAAAGTTGTTGCAGCCGTACATAATGCTCACCCACGCGCTCACGCCGCCGGCGCGGTAGACGGGGATGTCCTCTGCGATGCGGCCTGGCTCGTCGTCGATGGAAAAGACGCGGCCGCGCTCGGTGTAGGCGCGGTACAAGAGCTCGGGGAAGCGCCACTCGGCCTGCGGACCGAGCACGAGATCGACGTGGCGGTAGCTGGTTTTCACCTTTTCCGCCACGCGCGGCTGCTGTGCCATGCACCCGCACAGGCAGATGATCTGGTCGGGATTCGCCGCCTTGGTGTGCGTGAGCTGGCCGAGCATCCCGTAAACGGTTTTCTCCGCGTTCTCACGGATGGCGCAGGTGTTCATCAGCACGATGTCGGCGCGCTTTGTGTCGTCGGTGAACTCGCAGCCCATCTCGCGCAGCATTCCCATCAGCCGCTCGCCGTCCGCCACGTTCTGCTGGCAGCCGTAGGTGTGGACGTAGGCCAGCGGCTTCGTCGTGCGCCGCTTGTGCAGCGCGCGCACCTTATCCATATATTCCTTTTGCCGCGCCGTTTCCTCGGCGCTGACCAATACCTTTTCTCGTTCCAAGGGGTTATCCTCCCGGTTGATATACTTTAACTAATAAATTATAACACGGAGCGCGCGCCCTGACAAGATGAAGCGAAAATTTTGTCGTGCCGGCGCGGCAGGCGTTTTGCTGCATTTTTCGGAAACCGCGGAGATTTTTACACAAAGTTTGTGCGTCCCGCCCTTGCAATCGCGGCACAGGCATATTATAATCTTTCATTGAAGATATCTATTATTTTTGTAAAGAAAGAAGGGTCCGTCTATGAACCTCTGGCATGATGTTGCGCCCCACCGCGTGCGCCCCGAGGACTTCCTCGCCGTCATCGAGATCGAAAAGGGCAGCAAGAACAAATACGAAATGGATAAGGAGACCGGCGCCCTGCGCCTCGACCGTATCCTTTATACCTCCACACACTATCCGGCGAACTACGGCTTCATCCCCCGCACCTGGGCGGACGACGGCGACCCGCTGGACGTGCTGGTGCTCTGCTCGGAGTGCATCCGTCCGCTGAGCCTCGTTGAGTGCTACCCCATCGGCGTCATCACGATGGAGGACGGCGGCTCGCTCGACGAGAAGATCATTGCCATTCCCTTCCAGGACCCGACCTACAACACCTATCAGGATATTTCCGAACTGCCCGACCACGTCGCCAGCGAGATCAAGCACTTCTTCCGCGTCTATAAAAGCCTTGAGGGCAAGGAGACTGTGGTGAGTGACGTGCTCGGCCGCGACGAGGCTGTGAAGATCATCATCAAGTGCCAGAACGCCTACATCGAGAAATACTGCCGCTGAAAACAGAACAGAAAAAAGAAGGCCTCTTGAAAAGAGACCTTCTTTATCTTATGCTTCGGGAAGAGAATCGTCCTCGTCGATCCACTGCTGCACGGGCACGACCTCAAACTCCGTCTCCGTGCGACGGATGACGACCTTTTCGAGCCCTGCGTTGATGATCTGGCGGCGGCACATGGCACAGCTCGTCGCGTCGTGCAGCAGCTCGCCCGTGCGCGCGTCGCGGCCCACAAGATAGATGGTGCCGCCGACCATGTCGCGCCGGGACGCCGAGATAATGGCGTTCGCCTCGGCGTGGACGCTGCGGCAGAGCTCGTAGCGCTCGCCGCGCGGGACCTGCAGCTCCTCGCGTGTGCAGAAGCCGAGGTCGACGCAGTTTTTCCGTCCGCGGGGCGCGCCGTTGTAGCCGGTGGAAATGATCTCATCGTTCTTGACGATGATGGCACCGTAGACCCGCCGCAGGCAGGTCGCGCGCTCGAGCACCGTTTCGGCAATGTCGAGGTAATAGTTTTCCTTGCTGATGCGCGGCATGGCGAATCCTCCTCGTAATTTTTTTAATAAATATTGCATAGCGTTATCAAAACTCGCGCTTGCAGCTGAGCGGTCGTTTATCCGTCCTCTTAGATTCCTTGTAGATCAAAGGCCGGCGTATACTCCTCTTTCGCGCTGGAAAGCTCCTGACAGAAGCCGTCCGTGATGCCGCAGTCGGTCATGTACCGCACCGCCGCGCGGTACTCCGCGTGGTTCAATCGCCGCGCGAGCGCGCCGCTCGCGCCGGGCTGCGGCGTGTACTGGCTCATAAGGGAAAAAAGCACCGTGTGCGGCGGGAAGTGCGCGGATACATAGTCGATGACCGCCTTGGTGTTCTCGAGCTGGCCGGGCAGGACGAGGTGGCGGATGATGACGCCGGACTTCATCAAGCCGTCGTCTCCGATCCGGTAGGGCCCCACCTGCCGCAGCATCTCGTCGATGGCCGCGGCGGCGACGGGAAAGTAATCGCCCGCGCAGCTCAGCTCCCGCGCGGGCTTTTCCAGCGCGTACTTGAGGTCGGGCAGATAGATCTGCACCCTGCCCTCCAGCGTTTTGAGTGTTTCCACGCGCTCATAGCCGCCGCTGTTCCACACCACCGGCACGGGCAGCGGATCTTCCAGAGCCTCCAGCACCCAAGGCGTGAAGTGCGTGGGCGAAACCAGGTCGATGCAGTGCGCGCCCTGCGCGATGAGCTCGAAGAAAATCTCCCGCAGCCGTGCGGGGGAAAGGACCTTGCCGAAATTCTCGTGGCTGATCCTACCGTTCTGGCAGAACACGCAGCCGAGATTGCAGCCGGAGAAGAAGACGCAGCCCGCGCCGTTCGTGCCGCTGAGCACCGGCTCCTCCCATTGGTGGAGCATGGCCTTTGCCGCTACGATGCCTGCGGGCATGGCGCAGACTCCCCCGCCGCGCGTCTCCGTGCGCTCCGCGCCGCAGCGGCGCGGACAGATATTGCAGAGCATCAGTCGCCCGTCCCCTGTCCGTTGAAGTCGGGGCCGAGGTCGCCGGCCATCCAATGGCGGCGGCACAGACCGATATACTGGTCGTTTGCGCCGAGCACGACCTGCTCGCCCTCCTTGAGGACCTTGCCGTTCGCGTCGAAGCGGGCGTTGAACGCCGCTTTCTTGCCGCACCAGCAGATCGTTTTGACCTCCTCAAGCTTGTCCGCCATCACGAGCAGCTCATAGCTGCCGGGAAACAGCTCGCCGCGGAAGTCCGCGCGCAGACCGTAACACATCACGGGGATGCCGCAGTCGTCCACCAGATGGACGAGATACATGACCTCCTCGCGCGTGAGGAACTGCGCCTCGTCGACGATGATGCAGGCGTTCTTCTTCAGCTCGTCCTCACTCATCTCGCGCATTTCGTGGAAGTAGACGCAGGGGAACTCCAGCCCGATGCGTGAGTGGACCATGTGGTCGCCGTCGCGCGTGTCGAGCTGCGGCTTGACGAGCAGCGTCTGCTGCCCGCGCTCCTCATAGTTGAAGCGCGCCATAAGCGCGTTCGCGGTCTTGCTCGAGCCCATCGCGCCGTACTTAAAGTAAAGCTGTGCCATGATCGGTTCCTCCCTGTTGTGCGGCGAGCCATCGGACCGCCGTGTCGAAGTAGTATCGGAATGCCGAGGGGATCGCTGCCGCTTGCAGCGCCGCGCCGTCCGCCCAGAGAAATTCATTGTTCTCGCCCGCTGCCGCGGCAAGATAGCCGTGCATATCCCATTCCACATGGGAAAAAATATGCTTTGCTGCACCGACCGGCGTGAGCGTCCGCGCCGTAAGCCCCCATTGCGCGAGCGTGATGGCCGCCCCGGCCTCGTCAAGATTCCCGGGGACATTCGGAAGCTCCCACAGTCCCGCGAGCAGCCCCTTGGCGGGACGCTTGCGCAGGGCGAGCCTGCCGTCCCGCACGAGCAGGAACACGGTCCGCTCCTCGACCCTGCGCGGTTTTTTCGCCGCGCGCACGGGGAGCACATCGGTCATGCCGTTTTGGTACGCCGCGCAGAAGGCGCGGGCGGGGCATTTTTCGCACAGCGGCGCGCCGTTCGGCAGGCAAACCGTCGCGCCGAGATCCATCATCGCCTGGTTCCATTCGCCGGGGCGCTCACGGTCGATGCTCTCAGCGAGCATGGCGCGAAAACGCCTGCGCACCCTGGCGTCCATGATGTCCTCCGCGATGCCGCCGACCCGGGCGGCGACGCGCAGGAGATTGCCGTCCACCGCAGGCTCCGGCTCGCCGAAGGCGATGGAGGCGATGGCGCTCGCCGTATAGTCGCCGACGCCGGGGAGGCGCAGAAGCTCCTCGCGCGTGCGGGGAAATTCCCCACCGCAGTCGTTTACGAGAACCTGCGCCGCACGGTGCAGGTTCCGTGCGCGGGAGTAGTAGCCCAGACCCTCCCAGAGCTTGAAAAGCCGCTCCTCGCCCACTGCCGCGAGCGCGTACACGTCGGGCAGCTCTGCCATAAAGCGGGCATAGTATTCCAGCACCGCCTGCACGCGCGTCTGCTGCAGCATGATCTCCGACACCCAGATGCGGTAAGGATCGCGGATGCCGCGCCACGGCAGGACGCGCTTGTGGATATCGTACCACGTCAGCAGCGGCGCGGTGAGGGCGTTGAGTCGTTCCTGTTCGTTCATGCTTCTCCTATCGGTCAAAAGCGCGCGGCGAAGCCGCAGCGGCGGCAGAGCTCCTCGCTCGGACAGCGGCGCGAAAAGCCCTCGCGCAGCGCGCACGCACGTTCGCTTTGCAGAATTTCCGAAAGCGGCTGCGTAAACAAATTCCCCAGCGCGATATCGCCCTCGTGATCGAGACAGCACGGCACCGCCGTGCCGTCGGCGAGCACGCCAAGCTGGTCGCGCAGGCCGTAGCAGAACTGTGTGCCGCGCTCCTGTGCGCTAAGGTCGGGCCAGTCGAATTTTTTTGCGCGCTCAAGGTACAAATTGTCCCGCAGGCGGAAGCTGCCGCCGCGCAGCTCGGGCCACTCGCCCGGACATTTTTCGTGAAGAAAGGCTTCGATCACGCCATTGCGCGTCTCTGCGCCGCCCTCATTCCACAGCCGCAGCGCAACGATGACGCCCCGCGTCGCCGCGCGGTCGGCAAAGGCCCACACCGCGTCAAGGTATTCCTGCTCGCGCTCCTGTGCGCCGTCGTTCCCCTCAAAGCTGTGGAGCGATACGCTCACCTTATGGAGCGTCCGTGCGGCGAGCAGCGTTTCCGTCTGCCGCGCGAGGAGGGTCCCGTTCGTCGTGATGCAGACCTTCCTCTCCCGCGCGGCGGCGAGAGAGAGCAGCTCCGCGAGTTGCGGATGGCTCAGCGGCTCGCCCATCACATGCAGATACACATATTCTACCTGCCCCGTGAGGCGCTCGAGCACGAGGTCGAACTCGGCGGGCGTCATCGTGCGCGGCGCTCGCTTTGTGCCGGGACAGAACGAGCAGCGCAGGTTGCAGCGGTTCGTGATCTCAATGTACGCTTTTTTCAGCATCCGCGCCCGTCCTCCCTTTATTTTTTTCAGTATAGCACAATGCCGCGCCCTTGCCAATACGGAGTTTTTCTGCTACAATGGCGGCACCTGAGCAAAGGAGTCCTTCCCATGAAGATCACATTCATCGCCCACAGCGCGTTTCTCGTTGAGTGGGACAAGTTTTATACGCTGTTCGACTACGTTTATGAGCCGGACTACACCGGTACGCTGCCGCCGCTCGATCCCCAAAAGCCGCTGCTGGTCTTTTCCAGCCACAGCCATGAGGACCATTTTGACGGGAAGGTGTTCGGCCTGCTGGAGCAATATCCGCTCACGCAGTTTTTTGTCTCGCGCGACACGCGCCTGACCGAGCGCCGCCGCAAGTGGCTGGGCATCTCCGACGAGGCCTTTGCCCGCACGACCGTTCTGCGGCCCGACAGCATTCTGCTCACGGAGGCCGCCGGCGAGGAGCTGAGCGTCCGCGCCATCAAGTCCACCGACATCGGCAACGCCTATCTGCTCCGCGCCGAGGGCAAAATGGTCTACCACGGTGGCGACCTGAACTGGTGGCATTGGGAGAGCGAGGGCAAGGCCTACTGCAATAATATGGCCGTCCACTACAAGGCCGCCATAGAAAAGCTCGCCTCCGCCGTGCGTGACGAGGCGGCGGACAACGGCATCGCGCCCGCGATCACGGCGGCGATGGCACCGCTCGACCCGCGTCTGGGCGAGGAGGCCGAGGGACTCGGACTGGAATGGCTGCTGAAGAACGTCGAGGTCCTCCACGCTTTCCCCATGCATCTGTGGAAAAGGTTCGAGGCCATCGACCGCTTCCGCGCGGCATATCCCGCGCTCGCCGCGCGCGTCGTGCGCATCACGGCGGACGGAGAGACCTTTGAGGTCTGAGCGATACAAAAAACGGAACGGTAAGCACCGCTTACCGTTCCGTTTTATCTTCAGGCTGACAGCAGATAGCTGCCCGAGGCGGGCGCTTCGCTGAGAATGGGCACCAGCTCGGCGTCATACGGCTCCAGAGCCGCGGTGAGCGCGGGGAGCTGCTCCGCCGTCGTTTCCACATAGATGCGGTCGAAGGCCGCGGCAAGCGCGGCGAGGTCCTGCCCCGCCGTCTCGTTTCCACCGGCGAGCACGGTCGCCGCGTCGAGCTGCACGGAAAGGCGGACGCCGTATGCCTCCGTCCCGCTGCGAAGCTCCTCCGCGAGCTGCGCGAGCGCGGCGCTCTTGGAGAGTGTGCGCGCGGATTCGTCGATGTTGTTGAGCCGCCCGCGGGTGGGATAGCCGAACTCGTCAAAAAGCAGCTCGTCAAAGCCAAGCTCCGCACATTCGCGCGCGACGGAGACGATGTACTGCCGCGCGGCGCTCTTTTCCGGCGCCAAATAAAAGGTGCTGTCGGGATCGTACCAGATGTAGCCGGCGTAGTTGAGCTGCAGCACACCGGCGTCGGCCATGTGGGCAAAGGAATAGAGGCTGTCGTGCGTGGTGTTGATGCGGGCGATGGTGTAGACCTCGCTCCCGGTCAGCGCCTCAATGACGGCATTCGCGCCGCTGCCGCCCTTGACGGCATTGACGTCGATGGCTTCCTGCAGGGCGGAGTCATACAGCAGCTCGCCCCGCGCGTTTTTCAGGCGCAGCGCGACGGCGTTTGCGCCCTCGGGGACCGCGGCAAGAGCCGCGTCCGCGTTGCCGCGCAGCACGCTCTCACTCAGCTCGGCGCCGTGAAGCTCCGTAAGCTCCGGCTTGGCCGGCGGCTCGGGCTCGTCGATGATGACGTCGGGGCTATCGTCGGGAGCATCCGGCGTCCGGCTCGCGCCGATAGCCGTCGGGCGCGGAGGGGTCGGACGGCTCCTCGGTCTGCTTCCACGGCAGGTCAAAGCGGATGCTGCCGTCGGAGCCGTACACCGCATAGCGCTGCAGGACCAGAAAGCCGACCGCCGCGAGCAGGATCAGGCACAGCAGAACGATCAGAACGATCCGTCCCGCACCGCCCTTGCCGTGGTAGCTGCGGTATCCTTTTGTCGATGGCATCCGTCTCACCTGCCTTTCAAGCTGTACGGACATTTTACAAGCATGGAAAAAGAAAATCAACAGAAATTCGTAAATTCCTGTTGATTTTCGTCGAATTTTCCGGTTTCAGCCCTCGATGGCGTCCAGCAGACCGACGCGGCGCTCGTGGCGGCCGCCCTCAAATTCGGTGGAGAGGAAGACCTCAACGATGCGCTCGGCCATATTTTTGCCGATCATGCCGGCGCCCATGGCGAGCATATTGGCGTTGTTGTGGCGGCGGGTCATCTCCGCGCTCAGCGGCTCGCTGCACAGCGCGCAGCGGATGCCCCTGACCTTATTGGCGGCGATGGAAATGCCGATGCCGGTGGTGCAGATGACGATGCCGCGCTCGCACTCGCCGCTCTGAACCTTGCGGGCCGCGGCCTCGCCGAAGATGGGATAGTCGCAGCTGTCGGTGGAATAGGTGCCGCAGTCCACGACCTCGTGGCCCTTGGACTCCAGATATGCCTTGATGTGCTCCTTGAGGGCGTAGCCGCCGTGGTCGCAGCCGAGAGAAATTTTCATCGTTCGTTCTCCTATCGTTAAATTTTGTGGAAAATGGGCTTTTTCCGGTCGTAGGTCGCAAAGTAGCGCAGACCGCAGTCCTTGAGCAGCTCCTGCCGCTCCTCCATCGCGCAGGAGATGTACTCCGGCGTGTGGGCGTCGCTGCCGAGGGTGATGAGCTCGCCGCCGAGCTCGTGGTAGAGTCTGAGCCATTTGCCGTCCGGCAGGGGGAGATGGCCGCGGTTGGTGTTGCACTCGATGCCGAGTCCCTTTTCGATGGCGCGGCGCATCACATGGCGCAGTTGCTCCTCGTAGCGGTCGAAATCCAACTCCACGCCGCGCAGCTCCTTCGCCCAGCGCAGCGGGAGGGTGATGTGTCCGAGAACCTGAAAGCGGCCCCAGTCGATCAGCTTTTCCATCTCCTCAAAGTAGCTCTCGCAGGCGGCGTACCACACCGCGGGATCGGTGCTCGTGATCCAGGTGAGGTCGTTGACCTCGCCCGAGACCGTGCGGTAGCAGTGGACCGAGCCGATGGTGAAGTCCAGCGGCGGCGCGTCGTCCAGAAAGCTGTCTGCCACGTCGGGAGCAAAGGAGCATTCGCCCAGCTCCGCGCCCATGTGCAGCTTGATGCGGCCGCCGACGGCCTCCTGTGCCTCACGGAACTGCGCGAGCATGGGAGCCCAGTCGTAGCTGTGCTTTTCTCTGGGCGGCTCGTTCCAGCGGTCCCATGGCAGGGGCTCGATGTGGTCGGTGAAACACAGGTCGTCTACACCCAGCCGCACCGCGGCCTCCGCCATCTCGCGCATGGTGTTGTGCCCGTCGGGAGAGACGGTGGAATGGCAATGGTAATCGGCGATGAAATGTCCGTTTCTCATAGCTTGAATTTCCCGAAGAAGCTCTTGCGCTGCTCATAGTTGCTCTCGCCGAGCGTGTCGCTGAACTTGCGCAGCGCCTCCTTCTGCTCGCGGTTGAGGTTGCGCGGGGTCTCGATGTAAACGGTCACGTACTGGTCGCCGCGCGCGCGGCCGTTCAGGCCGGGGATGCCCTTGCCCTTGAGACGGAAGGTCGTGCCGCTCTGCGTGCCCTCGGGGATGGAATACTTCACCTTGCCGTCGATGGTCGGGATCTCCAGCTCCGCGCCGAGCACCGCCTGCGTGAAGGTGATGGGCGCCTCGCACAGCACGCTTGTGCCCTCGCGGCGGAAGATCTCGTGCGGACGCACGGCGATGACGATCAGCAGATCGCCCGCCGGGCCGCCGTTCCTGCCGGCATTGCCCTGCCCGCGCAGGGAGATGGTCTGCCCGTTGTCAATGCCCGCGGGAATGGTGACCTTGAGCGTCTTGCGGCGGCGGAGCTGGCCGCTGCCGTGACAGGCCTTGCAGGGCTGGTGGATGATCCTGCCCTTGCCGCCGCAGCGCCCGCAGGGCGCGGAGGTGGACATGAAGCCGAGCGGCGTCTGGCGGCGCTGCTGCACCATGCCGGTGCCGCGGCAGTCGGGACAGATCTCGGCGGTCGTGCCCTTTTCGCAGCCGGTGCCGCGGCAGGTGTCGCACTGCTCGACGCGCTCGATGCTGATCTCCTTTTCGCAGCCGAAGGCGGCCTCCTCAAAGCTGATGGTGACGCTCGTGCGCAGGCTCTCGCCGCGCTGCGGCGCGTTGGGATTCACCCGCGTGCCGCCGAAGCCGCCGCCGAAAAAGCTGCCGAAGATGTCGCCGAGGTCGCCGAAGTCGAAGCCGCCCGCGCCGTAGGCTCCGCCGCCCGCACCCGCGCCGTAGCTCGGGTCCACGCCGGCAAAGCCGAACTGGTCGTAGCGCGCCTTCTTCTCGGGATCGGAGAGCACCTCGTTGGCCTCGTTGACCTCCTTGAACTTCTCCTCAGCTTCCTTGTCGCCGGGGTTCATGTCGGGGTGGTACTTGCGCGCCAGCTTTTTGTATGCTTTTTTGATCTCTTCCTCGGAAGCGCCCTTGGAGACGCCGAGGACCTCATAATAGTCTCTTTTATTCTCAGCCATAGACTATGCTCCTAAAAACGCCGCAATCGGGGGCAGTAGAATACTGTCCCCGCTGCGTTGGTTGGTCTATTTTACTTCTTGTTCTCGTCGTCGTCAACCACCTTGTAGTCGGCGTCGTAATACTGCTGACCGTCGGGGCCGGTCTGAGCGCCGCCCTGAGCGCCGCCCATGTCGGGGCCTGCGCCCTGCGCGCCCTGCGGGTTCGCCTGCTGGTAGAGCTTCTCACTCATCGTGTAGAAGAGCTGCGTGAGCTCCTCGGTCGCGGCCTTGATGGCGTCGGTGTCGTCGCCCTTGAGGGTCTCCTTGAGCTTGTCGATGCCCGCCTGGACCTTGCTCTTCTCGTCCGCGGGGATCTTGTCGCCCACCTCGCCGAGGGTCTTCTCGCTCTGGTAGACCATCTGGTCGGCCTGATTGCGGACCTCGACCTTCTCCTTGACCTTGGCGTCCTCGGCGGCATACTGCTCCGCTTCCTTGACGGCCTTCTCAATGTCCTCCTTGCTCATGTTGGTGGAGGAGGTGATGGTGATGTGCTGCTCCTTGCCGGTGCCGAGATCCTTCGCGCTGACGTTCACGATGCCGTTCGCGTCGATGTCAAAGGTGACCTCGATCTGCGGCACGCCGCGGCGCGCCGGAGCGATGCCGTCGAGGTGGAAGCGGCCGAGGCTCTTGTTCGCGGCGGCCATCTCACGCTCGCCCTGCAGGACGTTGACCTCAACGCTGGTCTGGTTGTCGGCGGCGGTGGAGAAGATCTGGCTCTTCTTCACGGGGATGGTGGTGTTGCGGTCGATGAGCTTGGTGCACACGCCGCCCATCGTCTCGATGCCGAGGCTCAGCGGGGTGACATCGAGCAGCAGCAGGCCCTTGACGTCGCCGGTCAACACGCCCGCCTGAAGAGCCGCGCCCATGGCGACGCACTCATCGGGGTTGATGCCCTTGAAGCCTTCCTTGCCGGTGAGCTTCTTGA
>ERZ772820.645-NODE-645-length-32246-cov-24.573794_pt1 | contig 32246 bp, 28 predicted proteins | sample MGYA00511377_ERZ772820 | MGnify/ENA primary metagenome ERZ772820 (study PRJEB29015, sample SAMEA2737684) | human gut metagenome | biome: human gut; feature: human-associated habitat; material: faeces | place: China | collected 2012 ... | reverse complement strand
AGAACTCGGTGCCCATCATGGAGCCGCCCCAGCCGTCGGACAGACCGGCGCGCAGAGCCTGACGGATCAGAGCTTCGGGCAGAGAAGAGCAGCCCATGTGGGTCATGTGCAGCGCGGTGGAGACTTCCCGGTCGATGGCGCGGGGTTCGATACCGGCTTCATGCCACAGCTTCTGGGTGTACTCGGGGGCGCGCTTCAGGAAGCGCTGTACGCCGAAGGGCTTGCCGTACTCCAGCAGGCCGATCTCGGCCATTTCATGGGCCAGATCGTAGATGTCCTTACCTTCGGTCTCTACGCCCCACTCCTTGGCGATGCGGATCAGCTTCTCAGGGTCCTTGACCTGATAGTTGCCGCCTTCCTTGGTCTGGTACAGGGTGTGCATGATCTCGCGGCCATGGTCGGAGTGCGTAGCAGAGCCGCCGGCGGTGAACCGCAGATAGTTACGGCCGACGATACCATGTACGTCGCAGCCGCAGATGCCCCGGGGGGCCTTCTTGGTGATGCGGCACGGGCCCATGGAGCAGATACGGCAGCAAGTGCCGGATTCGCCGAAGCCGCAATGGGGGGTCTGGTTCTTGACCCGCTGCTGCCAGGAGTCAGCGCCAACCTTGCTGCCGTTTTCCAGCAGAGAGTTGGTAGCTTGCTCCATCTCCTCAACAGTTGTCAAATAAGCCCAATCCTTCAAAGTGATTTCCTCCTAATCATTTGATTCTTTGAAAAGCCTGTGCGTACCCTACGATAGGTCATAGTGTATCGATAGTATTGTACTCATTTGGCGCGCAGTTGTCAATCGTGCAATTTGACACATTTTGCGCAGTTTTTACATCCCCCCAGGGGGGATTTTTGGTTATTTCCCTTGAAGTGAGGACAAATCGGGCGCTATTTTCGTCTCTTTTCGCATTTTTTAAATTTTTCGCTCCAAAAATAACCGGCAGGGCAGCAAAAAGCAGCGGGAAAGCGTCTCCGCTCTCCCGCCGCATAATGGATTCCGGTACTTATTGGATCGTCAGCTTATGGCAGTGGCCCTCTCCCAGGACGTGCTCGACGCAGGTCTTGAAGCGCGCAAACCTGTCATTGGGGACAAACGCCAGCGCCGTACCGGCAAAGCCGCCGCCGTGGATACGGACAGCGCCCTCGCCCTCCAGCAGCTGCTGGCACAGTGCGATGGTGAACGCCATATCCTGCTTCTGGATGTAGCCCGCCGGGGTCACGTTCTGCAGCAGCGTCCATGACGCCATGCCGGAAGCATTGACGAGGTGCAGGAACGCGTCAAAGTTGCCGTCCTTCAGCGCGCGCACCTGGGACTTCACCCGGCGGTTCTCGTTGAAGAAGTGGATAGCTCTGAGCACTGCCCGGTCGCCGGTGACCTTGCGGACTTCGGCGATGTGCCTGTAGAACGCCGCCTCGTCCACATCGTGGAGGACTTCCTTACCGAAGAACGCCGCCACCGCCTTCATTTCCACGGGCATGGCCGCGTACTCGTCCGTCAGGTCGGCATGATCCGCACCGGAATCGATGGTGCAGAGGGTATAGCCGCTGTGGGCGAAATCGTAGTCTACCTTTTCCACGATGGGATTTTTCGGGTCGGCAAAATCGATGTACACCAGTCCTCCCACGCTGGAAGCCATCTGATCCATCAGGCCGGAGGGCTTGCCGTAGTAGACGTTTTCGGCGTACTGGCCGATCTGGGCAATTTCAATGGCGGAAACCGCGCCGCCCGCAAACAGGCCGTTCAGGATACGGCCGATCAGCACCTCAAAGGCCGCGGAGCTGGACAGGCCGGAGCCGGGCAGAACGGTAGACCTGACCTTGGCTTCAAAGCCGCTCAGCTTGTACCCCCGCCGGGCAAACGCCGCCGCTACGCCGCGGATCAGCGCCGCCGTGGTGTTCTTCTCGGACTCTCTGGCATCCAGATCGTTCAGGTCGATCTCCACGGGCTTGTAGCCCTCGGAATCCACGCGGATGATGTTCGTGCCGGTCAGGGTGACCTCCGCCGTGGTCTCCATGTCAACTGCTGCCGCCAGCACACAGCCGTGCTGATGGTCGGTGTGGTTGCCGCCGATCTCCGTGCGGCCGGGGGCGGAAAAATGATAGGTGTCAGCCATTTTGAACCTCCGTCAAAAATCGTTTCAGGGCAGCTCTGCCCGATTCGGTACACTTGTAAACGCCCGCGCACTCCAGAACCTGCGCAAACACCTGACCGATCTCATACTGAATGATCGTCTCGGCGTTTTCGGCATTGAATTCCGGATGACGCGCCATGAACGCATCCGCCCAATCGGCGTGCTTGGAAAGCTCCTCGCTTACGTGCAGGTTTTCCCCATTCAGCAGGGCTTCCCGCAGATCGGCCATTTCCTTTTTCAGTCTGCCGGGAAGAACGGCAAGACCCATGACCTCGATCAGGCCGATGTTCTCTTTTTTGATGTGGTGGAGTTCCTCGTGGGGGTGGTACAGCCCCATGGGATGCTCCGGCGTTGTCAGGTTGTTCCGCAGGACCAGATCCAGCTCATACCGCCCCTCCCGCATACGGGCGATGGGGGTGATGGTATTGTGGGGCTCGCCGTCGGTCTCCGCGAAAACCGTCGCCGCCGGGTCGCTGTAGGTGCGCCATTTGGCAAGGATCTTGCCCGCCAGATCACAGAGGTGGTCTTTGTTCTGAGAATTCAGGCGAAGCACCGTCATCGGGTATCTCACCACGCAGCAGTCCACGTCGTCAAAGCCGGGAACCTCGAAGCCAAACTCCTTCTCCGCCTTTTCCATGGGGAAGGTGTGGTGGCCGCCCTGAAAATGTTCGTGGGACAATATGCTGCCGCCCACAATGGGCAGGTCCGCGTTCGACCCAAGGAAATAGTGGGGGAACTGCTCCACAAAGGAAAACAGCTTATCGAACACTCCCCGGTCAATGACCATGGGCGTATGCCGGGCGTTCATGACGATGCAGTGCTCATTATAATAAACGTAGGGCGAATACTGGAAGCCCCATAGCTGGCCGTTCACCATTACCGGCATGACCCGCAGATTCTGCCGCGCCGGGTGGGAAATGGTTCCCGCATAGCCCACGTTTTCGGGGCAGAGCAGACACTTGGGGTAACCGGACGCCTTTTTCAGCTTCGCCGCCGCGATGTCCCGGGGGTCTTTCTCGGGCTTGGACAGGTTGATGGAAATTTCCAGCTTCCCGTATTTGGTCTCCGCCGTCCAGCGCTCGTCCTTCGCGATGCGGTCGCGGCGGATGTAGTTGCAGTCCTGACTGAGGGTGTAGAAGTAGTCCGTCGCCGCCTTGGGAGACTGGGTATACCGCGACCGGAACTCCCGCACCACCTCCGACGGGCGGGGCGTCAGAAAGCCCATGAGCTTCGTGTCGAACAGGTCGCGTTCGGCGATGGTATCCGCGATCATCCCCTGCTGGGCGGCGTAATCGCACAGCAGATTCAGGCACTCCGGGAAATCAAAGCGCTGCTCCTGCTTTTCGTAACTCTCCAACCGCAGTTCAGAAAGAAGGGTATTCCGTGCGAACGTCTCGTCCAGCGGGTGGAGAAGGCCGCAGTTTTTCGCGTAATCCAGCAGCGAATCCAGCGCCGCCCAAACAGTTTCAGTCGTCATAGCCATGAGGATGCTCCTTGTGCCAGTTCCATGCGGAACCGATGATGGTCTCAATATCGTCATATTTCGGCTTCCAGCCAAGCACGGTCTTCGCCTTTTCGCTGGACGCCACCAGCTGCACCGGGTCGCCCGCGCGGCGGGGGGCCATCTCGCACTTGATGGGCTTGCCCACGACCTTTTCCGCCGTGTCGATGATCTCCTTCACCGTGAAGCCCACGCCGTTGCCCAGATTGAAGACGTTGTTTTCCCCGCCGTTCATCAGGTACTCCGCCGCCAGAATGTGGGCGGAAGCAAGGTCAGTGACGTGGATGTAATCCCGGACGCAGGTGCCGTCCCGGGTGGGATAGTCGTCGCCGTAAATCGACACATGATCCCGCCGTCCGTTGGGGACCTGCAAAATAATGGGGATCAGGTGGGTCTCCGGGTCATGCGCCTCGCCGATCTTACCGGACATATGCGCGCCGCAGGCGTTGAAGTAGCGCAGCGCCACAAACCGGATGCCGTGGGCAACAGACGCCCAGTAGAACATCCGCTCCATGGAGAGCTTCGTCTCGCCGTAGCAGTTCGTCGGGTGGGTGGGGTCGGTCTCCAGAATCGGCACATGCTCCGGCTCGCCGTAGGTCGCCGCCGTGGAGGAAAAGACGATGTACTTTACCCCATGCTCGATCATGGATTGCAGCATCGTCCGGGTGCCGCCCAGATTGTTATCGTAGTATTTCAGGGGATTGACCATACTCTCGCCCACCTGAGAATTCGCCGCGAAGTGGATGACCGCGTCGATCTTCTCGGAGGAAAACACATGGTCGCAGAATTCCTTACTGCGGATATCGCCCTGATAGAATCTGGCCTTCGGATGCACCGCCTTGCGGAAACCGGTTTCCAGATTATCGGCCACGACCACGTCGTAGCCGTTGTCAATGAGTTCATACACGGTGTGGCTGCCAATGTAGCCCGCGCCGCCAAGTACCAGAATCGTTTTCATTTATACTGCCTCTTTTCTCCACAATAGCGGCAGATGACCTTCATCTGCCGCTATTATAATACATGGTTTACTTCTTGGCAAGATATTTCCGCATATCCAGCGAGCAGGCCGCCAGGATGATGCCGCCCTTGATGATGTACTGCATGGAGGGGTCGATGCCCAGCATGGACAGTGCAACGAAGATGATACGCAGCACGAACACGCCCAGCACAATGCCGCTGATCTTGCCGGTGCCGCCGACGAAGGAAACACCGCCGATGACGCAGGCCGCGATGGCGTCGCACTCGTAGTTAAGGCCCGCCGACTGGGTGATGGAGCTGATGCGGGCGCCCTCAATGAAGCCCGTAACGCCGTACATCGCACCGGCGAGGGTGTGGACCATTACGGTCGTCCAGAACACGTTGACGCCGGAGACCTTGGCAGCGTCGGCGTTGGAGCCGACGGCGAACATGTTCTTGCCGAAGGCGGTCTTGTTCCAGATGAACCACATCAGCGCCACAAAAATCACGGCGTACAGCACGTACCACGGAATGGAGATCTTCGCGCCGGAGCCGGTGGTGAACTGGATCATGGGTGCGGAGACCACGCTCTTATACTCCTGAGACAGGCCGGAAACGGGCTGGCCGTTGTTGCCGTTGAGCATGAAGAAGATCAGGATCAGGCCGTAAGTAATGAGCTGGGTGGCCAGCGTCACGATGAAGGGGTGCAGGCTGAACTTGGCTACGAAGAAGCCGTTCACCATACCGATCAGCGCGCCGATGGCGACGACAATGAGAACCGTCAGCAGAATCCAACCCGGGGTAATGGCCGGGAGGTTGGAGAAAAGCTTCCGGGAGATGGTGCGATCCTGCAGCAGCGCGCCCGCGACAGCTGCGGTCAGGCCGACCACACGTCCGCCGGACAAGTCGGTACCGGTCAGGACGATGCAGCCGGCGATGCCCAGCGCCATGGGCAATGACGCCGCCACAAGGGAAACGATGTTCGCGATGGAACCCGCGGACAGGAAGTTCTTATTCTTGATTGCCGTATAGACGATGAAAATGACCATCAGAATATACAGCGCGTTATTCAGAATGCCGTCCGACCAGAACCGGCGGCGATCCGCCTTGTCGAGTCTTTGGTATTCTTCACTCTTTCTCTGAAGCTGTTTGACTGGATTTGCCATACCGCTGCCTCCTTATACATACTTCGCCGCAAGACGCATGATGTCTTCCTGCGTTGCTGTCTTTGCATCGACTTCACCGGCCAGCCGTCCGCCGGACATGACGAGGATCCGGTCGCACACGCCCAGCAGCTCGGGCATTTCGGACGAAACCATGATGACCGTCTTGCCTTTGTTCGCCAGATCGAGGATCAGCTGGTAAATCTCGTATTTCGCGCCGACGTCGATGCCGCGTGTCGGCTCGTCAAGCAGCAGCACGTCCGGCTCGGTGAGCAGCCAGCGGCCGATGATGACCTTCTGCTGGTTGCCGCCGGACAGGCTGCGGATCTTCGTCTCCTGGGTAGGCGTCTTGGTGTGCATGGCGTCGATGGACCACTGGGTGTCCTTCTTCATGGACTTGTCGCTGAGGACAAAACCCGCCCGCTTGTGCCTGTCCAGACTGGAAATGACGGAATTTTCCCGGATGTCCAGAATTCCGAAAATACCCGTCGCCCGGCGCTCCTCGGTGAGCAGGGCAAAGTTGTTCTTGATGGACTGCCGGGGATTCAGGTTTTTGCACTCCTTGCCGTCCAGCAGAATGCGGCCGCTCTTGCGGGTGGCGACGCCGAACATGGTTTCCAGCGTCTCCGTCCGGCCGCTGCCGTCCAGACCCGCGAGACCCACGATCTCACCCCGCCGCGCGGTGAAGGAAACGTCCCGCAGGTTATTGTACAGTCCCGTCAGGTGCTCCACTTCCAGATAGACCTCGCCGGGCTTGTTGGTCTTCGGGGGGAACTGGTTGCCAAGCTCACGGCCGACCATGAGGCGGATGATGTCGTTCATCTCCAGCTCGGACGCCGGACGGGTCGCCACCAGCTGGCCGTCGCGCATGACGGTGATCTCGTCGGAGATGCGCTTGATCTCCGCCATTTTATGGGAAATATAGATGATGCCCATGCCGCGGTCGCGGAGCATGTTGATGATCCTGAACAGATGCTCAACCTCTTCCTCGGTCAGCGAGGACGTGGGTTCATCAAATACGATGACTTTCGAGTGATAGGAGACAGCCTTTGCGATCTCCACCATTTGACGCTGGGAAACCGGCATCGTGCCCATGACCCGGTGCGGGTCGACGTCGATGCCGAGCTCTTCAAAAATCGCTTTTGTGTCCCGGAGCATTTTGTGTTCGTCCACAATAAAGCCCGCGATCTTGGGATAGCGCCCCAGCCACAGGTTGTCCATGACAGTCCGCTTGAGCGCCTGATTCAGCTCCTGGTGAACCATGGCGACACCGTTGTTCAGCGCCTCCTTGGAGCTGGTGAAATTGACCTCGCGGCCTTCCAGATAAATATGGCCGCTGTCCTTGCTGTAAATGCCGAACAGGCATTTCATCAGCGTGGATTTGCCGGCGCCGTTCTCGCCCATCAGCGCGTGTACGGTGCCCGCCTTGACTTCCAGGCTGACATGGTCCAGCGCTTTTACGCCGGGAAAGGTTTTTGTGATATCCGTCATCCGGAGCAGTACGGTTTGCTCCACCTGGATTCCCCTCCTTTTTCGCTAGCATGCTTAGCTGTGAAGGGCAGCCGCCGACACAGCAGCGGCTGCCCTTTTTGGGTTTATAACTTACTTGGTGTAGGCAGCGTAGGCGACGAACAGCTTGTTGGCAATGCCGTCGGCGATGGAGTACATCTCGGCGTTGGTGCCGGCGGTGGCGGCGATGGCGTCAGCCATGGCGGTGCCTTCACCGGCGGCCTTGACGACGGAGGCGATGGCGACAGCCATGCCCTCGGCATCCTGCTTGACAGTACCGGTCATCTTGCCGGCAGCGATCAGCTCCTTGGCAGCGTCGGTAGCGTCAACACCGAACACGGGGATGGTGGTCGCGCTCTCGGCGCCGGTGTTGTAGCCGGCAGCTTCCAGAGCGGAGATAGCGCCTTCAGCCATGTTGTCGTTGTTGCAGATGATCAGCTCGATCATGTTGCCGTTGGCCTCGTTGTACTGGGACAGGTTGGTGTTCATGTAGTCCAGAGCAGCCTGTGCGCTCCATGCGCCGCCCAGATCCACCTGATACTTGGAGGCGTTGGAAGCGTCGAAGTACTCCAGAGCGGGCTTGCCGGCAGCGGTCAGGACAGCGTCGGCATCCTCAACACCGAACTGGGTGCGGTAGATGGCCTCAACGTTGGCCTCGTCGCCCTTGAACATGGCATAGGAGATCTTGCCGTCGCCGTTCAGGTCAACAGCATCCCAGTTGGCCAGCAGGTACTCGCCGACCATCTTGCCCTGCAGGTGACCGGCTTCGGGAGCGTCGGTGCCGATGAAGCAGATGTTGGTGTTGGCGTTCAGGACGGTGCCTTCCTCGCCGTCAGCCTCGATGGCGCGGTTGAAGAAGATAACGGGGGTGCCGTTTGCCAGGGAGATGATCTCGTTGGCAACGTCGGGGGAGCCGGAAGTGACCATGTTGACGACCAGCAGGTTGTAGCCGTCGGTGACAGCGGTCTGGATCTGCTCGTTCTGGGTGGTCTGGTTGTTGTTGCCGTCGAAGTTGTTGTAGGTAACGCCCAGGCTGTCCAGCTGTGCGTCCAGAGCGGTGCGGACGCTGGAAATGTAGGTGTCGGCGAAGGTGTAGTAGAACACGCCGACCTTCAGCTCGGAAGCTTCGACCTGAGCCTCGGTCTCGTTCCCTGCGGGAGCGGGGGTGGTAGCGGCGTTAGTGCTGGGGGTGGTGGTCTTGGAGCCGCAGGCGGCCATGGCGACTACCATGACAAGCGCGAGCAGCAATGCAAGTGCCTTTTTCATTGCTTTTTTCCTCCATAAAATTCATTTTTTGGTTTCGCCGGGTTGGCTTCACCGTGACTATATTGTATCAGATACGGATTTTTTTCACAGTCATTTTTCCTCGCGGATTTTCTCAAAAAATTTTGCCGCCTCCAAAAAACGCGCCGTGTTTTTGTGCAAAAAGCCCTAAGAAACTGTAAAAATTGCAAGTACGCCGATCAACCGAAAGAAAACATGGCCTTCTGGCTCTCCATGGTAAACATATTTTCTTTGGTGACGATGGTGGTCGCGGTGTCGATGAGCGCCGTGGAATCGAATTTTTCCCCCTGCAAAACCTGCCACGCCTTTTCTACGCCCAGATACCCCATGGCGTAGGAATTCTGCACCACCAGAGCGGCCACCGCCCCGGTTTGCAGCAGCTCGATGCAGTTGATGTTGCTGTCAAAGGACACGGCGTGTACCTGACCCGTCAGCCCCAGGGAGTCCACCGCCTGAGCCACGCCCACGGCCAGCGGCTCGTTGAAGCCGATCAGCACGTTGATCTCCGGATGCTCCCGCAGCAGCTTCTCCGCCGCCAGACGGGCTTCCAGAGCATCGGTGGAAACATTGACGGCGTAAATGCCCTTGACCCGGCTGTCCCCAAGCAGCACCTCCCGGAAGCCCTGCTCCCGCTCCCGGCAGTTCTGGGTCTCGGCGTAGGCGTTGACAATGCCCACAACGATTTTTTCCTGCGCCGTTTTCAGCGCGGCCTCCCCGCTCATGCGCCCGGCCGCCACATTGTCCGTCCCGATGCGCACGGAAACGCCTTTGGAATCCACATCGCTGTCAATGACCACCACCCGGACGCCCGCGGCCACGGCTTCGTCGATGGCGGCGGCGTTTTCCGTGTAGCTGATGGCGGAGAAGACGATGGCGTCCGCCCCGTCGGCCACGGCCTGGCGGATGTAGTCGTTCTGTACTTCAAAGTCCTCCTCCGTGTCCGGGGCAAGGATGGTCAACTGCACGTTATATTCGGATTTCGCGGCGTTTGCCCCGGAAAAAACCGCTTTCCAGAACTCCGTGGTGGAGGATTTGGCGATCAGATAGATATTGTACGACCCGCCGCTCTGATGCGTACCGGCGCAGCCGGAAAGGCACACCAGCAGCGCCAGAAAAACGGCGATCCACTTAATGCTTTTCATGCTCCACCTCCTCCCGTACCTTCGGCATACGCACCGTTACCTTCGTTCCCTCGTCCGGGACGCTTTCGATGGTGATGCCGTAGGCATCGCCGAACCAGATCTTCAGACGGTCGTTGACATTCTTGATGCCGATGCCGGACTTTCCGTCAGGCTTGCGGCGGAAAATTTCCTCAATCTGCTCCGGCTCCATGCCCACGCCGTTGTCCTCCACCGTAAAGAGGACGTCCTCTCCCTCGGCGCGGACACGGATCTCAATATGTCCCTCGTCCACCAGACCGTTGACGCCGTGGTAGATGGCGTTTTCGATGATGGGCTGGAGGGTGATCTTGTTGCAGAGATACTCCGTGCAGTCTTCCTCCACATCGAAATGGTAGGAAAACTGCTCCTTGTAGCGCACGCTCTGGATCTGCAGATAGCTCTGGGCGTGCTGCACCTCGCTGCGAATGGGGATCAGCTCGTGTCCCTTGCTGATGCTGATGCGGAACAGCCGCGCCAGCGCGTTGACCATCACCACGGCTTCCGCGTTTTTTCCCCGCTCGCACATCCACGAAATGGAATCCAGCGTATTGTAGAGGAAGTGGGGGTTGATCTGCGCCTGTAGGGCTTTCAGCTCCGTCTTGCGCAGGTTGACTTCCTCACTGCGCACCGTGGCCATGAGCTTCTGGATCTTTTTGACCATGTGATCAAAGGACGCCGACAGGTTCTCCACCTCCCGGACGCCGGTGACGGGTTCATAGGAAAAGCCCTCGCCGGTTTTCTCAAAGCTCTGCATGGCGACGATCAGATCGTGAATGGGACTGGACAGCACCCGTGAAAGCATCAGGCTCAGCAGCACCGCCGCAGCCAGAATAAACAGTGCGCCGATGAAGGTAATGCGCATGATCTCCCGCAGGGCGTCGGTAATCAGCTCCTGAAACGAGCTGACGCCTACGACCCGCCAGATGCCGTTTTCCAGCGTCTGGACGGTGTAGATGGTGCTTCCCTCCACATGCGTCCCGTCCGGGAGGGAGGCCGTCAGGTCGGTATTCTCGTTTTTCAGCTCGGAATAGATGAGCTGCTGCTGGGGATGGTAAACCAGATTCCCCTCCGTGTCCTCAAGGAAGCAGTAGCCCCGCTGGCCGATACCCACGCCGCTGATATAGGTGGAAATATTGGAGCAGCTCACGTCCACGGCGATGTACCGCTCCCCCTCCCGGGTAAGGGACGGGCGGATGATGGTCACGACCCATGGGTAGTCCTCCACAAAAATCGACATCACGTGGGGCGCGGAAATGAAGCCCGTCTCGTAAAGCTCCCGCTTGTCCGGGTCAAAGGAGAGGTTTTGCAGGATATCCTCCCGCAGACGGCGGCCAAGGCTGTAGCAGTTGCGCATTTCCCCCTCCGCGTCGTAGGTGGTGACGGCCACCACATCGGCGCGGATTTCCAGAAACGCCTCGAACCGCGCCTCCCGTTCCTCCGCGGGCAGGTCTAAGTAGCCGGTCAGCAGCGTCACCGCGTCGTTCATGTCCTCCAAATATTCATTCATGGTGCTGCCGGCCTGTGCGATGGCCTGACGGCTGGTGGTCTCGGCGTTGCGCAGCAGCGTCCGGCGGTAGGTCTGCATAAAGACCAGATTGGCGCACAGAAGCACACTCACCGCAACCGCCGTAAGCGTGAGCGCCATGATAAGATTCATGCTGAGACCCTTTTTCTTCATGCGTTGGCCTCTTTCTGCTCCTGACGCATCCGCGCCGGGGATTTGCCGTAGTATTTTTTGAAGCAGTAGCCGAAATAGCTCTGGTCGGCGTAGCCGCAGCGGCGGGACACCTCGGCAATGCGGCTGCTGCCGCCCCACAGCAGCTTCAGCGCCACATCCATCCGCTTCTGAATCAGCAGGTTCATGAAGGTGTCGCCGTAAAATTTCTTGATGTTCGCACCTAAGTAGTTCGCGCTGATGTGCAGCCGCTCGCTGACGGATTGCAGCGACAGCTCCTCGTCCATGTATTCCTTCTCGATGATCTTCAGCGCCCGGGCGCAGAGCATGGCCATGTCGTCCCAGCCCCCGGCGGCGTACAGTCCGCCGCCTCTGCGGGCGATTTTCAGGGCTTCCATGGCTTCTAAGTAAGCGGTGTGTCCATCGCCGAGAGAGGCGTACTCCTTGCTTAAGCCCGCCAGCGCTTCGGCGCCCCATGCCCGGCGGGTAGCCTGCCGCAGCTCGTCCAATGACGCATACAGCCGCCCGAACCCGTTTACGGAAGCCAGCAGAAGCACCGCCCGGTCGCCGCTGGAAAATCCGCAGCAGGAAAACGCCCGGGAGAAAATCCGCTCCGCCATGGGCAGCAGCTCCGGGTGCGCCCCGTCGGGCAGGCTGAACGCCGCCACCACGATATGCTCGTCCCCCCGGATTTCCATTCCGGCGCTTCGCAGGGATTCCGCCGCGGCCGGCGGCTCCGGACGGGCGTACTCGTCCAAAAGCATCGTGGCCGTGACCATCCGCAGCGCTTCCGCGCCGCCCTGAGGCCGGGTCAGGCTGGCAAGGCGTTTCTCGATCTTGTCGTGAATCTTCCGCAGTTCTTCCGTCAGCTCCGCCATGCTGATGGGCTTGAGAAGATAGGCCACGATCTCGTCCTCGATCCCGGCCTTGGCGTACTCAAAATCGTCGTAGCCGCTTAGGAAAGCCACTTGCAGCAGCGGCTGGACGGCCTTCGCCTGTCTGGTGAGAGCCGTCCCGGAAATAAACGGCATCCGGATATCCGTCAGCAGGAAATCCGGCTGAAGCGCTTCCACCAGCTGCAGCGCGTCCAGCCCGTTCCCGGCGCGTCCCACAAGGCGGAAGCCCAGAGATTCCCAGTCGATCAGCTGGCAGACGGCGCCCAGCAGCTCCGGCTCATCGTCCGCCACCAGAACGGTCAACACCTGATGCTTTTCCATGCTCAGCCCTCCATTCGCATTGTTGATTTGATTATAAAAGATTTCCCGAAAAAACACAAGCCCGGAATGTTACATTTTCACATTCCGGGCTTGCCCCTTGATTTGATTTTTGGTTATTTTACAAGTGCATCAATATTCGCTGCCGTGATCTTCTGCCACGGAATGGTCAGGGGTTCCTTATTGGTGAATATCCCCGCTTCCCATTTCTCGTAGTCCGCCCTGTTCATGAACCGCCGTTCTCCGTTTTCCGTTATCAGGTAGACATAGCCGTCATGCCCGGTGTCAATGTCATCCGGGTAGGGCGTTTCCGTATAGGAATCGTAGTCGGTGATATCCTTGCACCATGCGTCCACATAGAAGGCGTCTTTATAGCTATCCTCCGCTTCGTCATAATACGCAATGGCGTAAGGCCAGAGGACATCCCCCGCATACCCCTGATTGTGGGACGCCTCCACCTTGAGCATACCGGGATAATGGGTCACTCCCACATAACTGTGGGACTCAATCCGCACGCCGTCGGTTTGGGGGTCATAGCCATAGATGATCTCACACATTCCCACCGTGTAGGTGTTGGATACGGAAACCAGCAGTTCTTCCTCCCCGTCTCCGTCCACATCCGTAACGGCAAATTGTTCGTCTTCAATCGTACCCGATTCCCACACTTCAATATTCCCCGAGTCGGGCAGTTCCGGCCAGCGCAGATCGTCATGGACAGTCCGGAGCGCCCGCTGGAACGCGCTGCGGGCAGCGTCGTTCCGGTCGGGGACGGTGGTTTCCAGCTGGGTGGGTTCTGCCGCCGTTTCCACAGGGGTGCTTTCCGTGGCAGCCGTACTCGGTTCCTGCGCCGTGGTCTCCGGCGCCTTCTTTCCGCCGCAGGCGGAAAGAAGCAGCAGCATCACCGCCAGCATAAGACAAATTTTCTTTTTCATTGTGTTCCCTTTCCGCTCTTACTGAGCTGCCGGATAGGTTTGCCACTGAATATCGGTTTTGCCTTCGCCGTCTCCTGCCTGTCTTGTCTCCCATTGATAGGTGAGCCAGTTCCAGTGCAGCTTTGCCCAGCCGTCATTGTCTCCGCCGCCGGAATAGGAAAAGCTTCCATCTTCCTTGATATTCGACAGCTGCCGGTGATAGAATCCCGTGCCGTCCACCATGGAGAATTTGCTGACGTACTTCATAACAATACACATGACCTGACTGTTTTCCCCGTATTGGAAGTCAACGACCGCCTCCCGGACGCCGTCTCCGTCCATATCGACGAGGGCGTACCGGGTGACAGAGACGTCGAAGCCCAGCTCCTCACCGGCCTTCTGGCAATATTCCTCCAATGTACAGTCGAGGTATTCCTCGGAGAAGAACGTTCTCTGATTCTGAATCACTTCCAGAAGGATGCCTTCTTCCTCCTCCCGGACGCCCTGGACGTTCTCCGGGAGGGGATTCTGGGGCACGCCCACCCGGACGTAGGATTCCCGAATCCGATTGTATTCCGCCTCGGTGATCTCCGTCCACATCAGGCCGGACGCGCCGCCGGATTCGCTCCAATAGAATTTCCCGTCGGCGCTCTCCATGACGGTCTCCGCCATCGTAAGCTGCTTGTCCTGCACCCGGTAATATTCGTTCAGCTGGACGCCCTGCAAATCGCCGCAGTCCTTTTCCAGAAGGTTCCCCTCGCACAGGTAAAGTCCCACGGTGGGGTCATCCTCCGGATAGCTGCCGCCGCCGTATATGCACTGCGTCTGCCCGTCGGCCTGCACCACGACCTCGTAAAGGAAGCCGTAGCGCGTGCTCCAGATGAGCATTTCCTCCCCGCCGTCACCGTCCAGGTCCACATATTTGGGGCTGAAATCCCCGATGCTGCCCTCCGAGCCGGGGGAGCCGGGAAGCCAGCTGGCATAATATGCCGCATATGCCGCCCGTTCGGGGGAATCCGCCGTCTGGTCAGGGACGGCGGTTTCCGGCTGGGTGGGTTCTGCCGTTGTCTCCACGGGGATACGTTTCGACGGAGCGAAGTACTGTGCCATGGTGGGCTTCGGTGCGGTTGTCCTGCTGCAAGCGGAAAGAAACAGCAGCATCACCGCCAGCATGAGACATAGTTTCTTTTTCATCGGTCTTCCCTTTCTTTAGTTCAGCACAATGGGTGCTTCCTCCACGACCTCTTCCGTCAGGCAGTCGTGCTCCCGCATCCACTCCAGCGTATGCGCGGAGTCGGCAAAGACGGACAGGTACGCGCCGGTGGCATACACATCGTTCTCCCCCCAGAGGGATATTGTCAGGGACTTTGTCTTGTAATATTCCTCGTTGTACTTGTCGTAGTCCCAGAAATATCCCAGATGGTAAGCATCTCTCAGGGTCATGGTGCGCTCATCGCAGTCGGCCTTGACGGCGGCCAGCAGAGACTCCACCAGCTCCGGCGTGATCTGGTATTCATGCAGAGTCATGTCTCCGATGTTTATGGAGGTGATATCCTCCGGGTTAAAGCCATCCTGATAGCCGTACCGTGACTGCTTCCATACCTGTTCCCAGCGGCTTGCGTACTCTTTTACGATCTTGCCCTCGTCCAGATTTGCCCAGATGTTGTAGTTACGGGTCATGGTGCAGCCGTTTTTCAGCTTGTAATAGAGGGTGATATTGTCCACAGTCAGCATCGGCCCATCGGCGTTGTAGCCGCCTTCACCGTAGACGAAGCCGTCCTCCGGCATGACCGGGTGCTTTTCCTTTTCCTCCCGGTGCAGGATGTAGGCCAGCGGATAATCGCCGTAGCTCTCGATGCGGTCTTCCAAAGCCATAGCGTGGAGGGTGGTGATCTGCCGGATGTCTTCCTCGTCGGTCAACTCCAGCCCGTCATAATTCAGGGTCACGGAGCCGACGTCCTCCACATCCGGGATGCGGTCTTCAATGCCCAGCACGTCAAAGCGGGTGGCCACCAGCGTCACGGCGACCATGGCGGTCAGAAGCCCCAGCCCGATCCAGCTGCGCAGCTGGAACACCCGTGTGGTGCGCTTCAGAAGCATTTTTGCGCCGAACCAACCGGCGGCGCCGCCGCAGAACAGGAGCAGATACAGCATGGAAATACCGGCGCCGGTTCTGTACGCGAGGAAGGTTTCCACACCCATAACCGCCAGCGTACCGACCCCCACAGCGCAGACCAGCTGAAATAGCGGCTGCAAAATGGGGAATGCAATGGCGTCCCCGGCGCATTCCAGATTCCGCTTCCGGTACAGGAGCAATCCCACGATGGCAAAGACGATGCCCACCGCGGCGTAGATCAGCAGAGAGGTAAACTTTTCCCCGTCAACGCTGAACGCCGCCACCATTTCACTTTCCCGGCCGTAGAACCGCAGCGACAGCTGGTGAAAATCCTCTATGGCCACATAAGCGCCGTTGGTCATATCCGCCACGGGTGTCAGCAGGCTGACCCACCTGTCCGGCGTGACCACGCCGAAGAGCATGGGCGTGTAAAGGGTATTGATAATATAGTAAAGGATAAACGCGCCGCCGTTCAGCACCGCGTACACAACTGCCATGGCAAAGCGGTTACCGGTGCAGAACACGCTGAAAATCGCCGCGCCGAAGAAGGTGATGAATTGCAGGTTGGTGCCGACGTACCATAAAAGCGCGATCTGCCACGCGTTTTCCACAATGGTGGCGTTCAGCAGCGGCACGGACAGCAGCGCCATCACCGCCGTGGGAATCATGGAGAACAGCAGTCCGGAGACCACGTTGGTCAGAAACAGCGTCTCCCGGCGCATGGGCATGGCGTGCAGGGCGTTGCACATCCGGGAATTGTACAGGTCGCCGAACAGCAGCATGGCGCACAGCGGCGCGAAGAACAGGTTCACCAGACCCATGATCTGAATACATTCCCCCATCCGGGAGGCGAACCAGAACGTCCGGCCCATTTCCTCATTGTTCTGATACAGCATCATCATGCCCAGAATCAGGCACAGGGTGTACACCGCCATCACCGGGGCGAACCGGGTCAGGTTCTTTTTGAACACGGTTTTATTAAAGAAGGATGTCTTTGATTTCATAGTCCACGCCTCCCAGCTCATAAATGAAGATTTCCTCCAGGGACAGGGGCAGCACGTCAAAATACGCGGGCTTGCACGCCGCCATTTTCGCGCCGACCTCCTCGGCCTCCCCCCGGACGATCAGGGTCTTCAGCCGTCCGGAAACGGACGCGTTGAGGATGTCCAGCTCCTTGGGGGCATCGCCCACCAGCTGCAGCTTCACGGTGCTGCCCTGCATGTCCGCAAGGCTCTTTTCCAGCAGCATTTTGCCCCGGTTCATGATGCCCACGTAGTCGCACACGTCCTCCAGCTCCCGCAGGTTGTGAGACGAGATCAGCACCGTGGTTCCGTGCCCCGCCACATCGGAGAGAATCAGACCCATGACCTGCCGCCGCATCACCGGATCCAGGCCGTCCACCGGCTCGTCCAGAATCAGCGTCTTCGGGCGGGTGCAGACGGTCAGGTGGAATGCCGCCTGCTTCTGCATTCCCTTGGAAAACCGGCGGATGGGCGTCCGCTTGGGAAGCTGGAACACGTCATACAGCTTGTCAAAAAGCTGATCGTCAAAGGTGGGGTAGATGCCCCGGTAGAACTTTCGCATATCCTCCAGCGTTGCGGAGGGGTAGTAGAAAATCTCGTCAGGGATGTAGCCGATGGTCGCCTTCACGGCGGGATTTTCGTAGATCGGCTGCTCATCCATGGTGACGCTGCCGCTGTCCGGGCGGTAGACGCCGGTGAGGTGCCGGATGGCAGTGGACTTGCCCGCGCCGTTGGGGCCGACAAGGCCGTAGACCCGCCCGTTGGGGACGGTCAGGGTCAGGTCGTCCAGCGCCTTAAAGGTGCCGAAGGTCTTGGTCACATTCTTCATTTCAAGCATGTCTATGGTCTCCCTTCTCGATTCTGGCCACCAGCTCGCCGTGGCTCGCGCCCATGGTCAGCAGCGCCGCGGCGGCTTCGTCGAAGCTCAGCAGCAGCCGTTTTTTCTCCCGTTCTCTGATCTCTCCGTCGCCGCAGACGAAGCAGCCCTTTCCCGGCACCGTGGCGATCCACCCCTCCGCCTCCAGCCGTCGGTAAGCCCGCTGGATGGTATTGGGGTTAATGGCAAGCTGAGCGGCCAGATCCCGGACGCTGGGCAGCTTCTCCCCCGGCCGCAGCACGCCGCCGGTGATCTGCTCCCGGAATCCGTCCACGATCTGCGCATAGATCGGCCGGGAGTCCCGGTAATCCAAGTGTACCATGGTATTCCTCCTTAACTGTATTAGTTGTACTAGTACGGTTAGGATAACGCAGGATGCAGGATTTGTCAATACGAGGGGAGATTAAGAGTTTATTAAAATAATGAACCGTTAAGGGACGGCAAAACCCCGGCAGGCCGTCTGGCCTGCCGGGGCGTGTACCTGAGGCGAAAATTTGTCAAGGATATTTTTGCTGACTGTCATGTATCTCCAGACATAGAAGCAGCACCTGTGGTTTCAATAGAAGCACCTGTGCTCTGTCTGCCATTCGCGCTACATGGCAGAGCAAAGGCAAGTCCGGCGAGCATTTTATGAAAAACCCAGAGGACAAAAAGAAATGGATCGTCGATGAAGAAGCCGCAGCCGTCGTACAGAAGATATTCTCCCTGTGCGCGTCCGGCAAAGGACCCACGCAGATTGCTAAATGGCTCAAACAGCAGCAAATCTTGAACCCAACCGCCTATTGCCATGCGAAAGGTCTGCCGACCAGCAACAAGCCGACAGCAGACCCGCACAAATGGACGAATGATACTAAAACCTAATTAAACGCTTTAATAATCCAATCGCGTCCGGTAATGCTGAAAATGGTATTATACTAATTCTTAGGGTCTATCTGAAAACCGTCAACATGCCCAAACAGCGGGGCTTTTCCGTCTGTTGTGCACCATTTTCCCTTGCAATACACAAAGTATTCCTGCGGAAAAATGGCTTCATCAGACGAAAAATCCCTCGCTGTTGGTCATATTTCCGGTTTTCAGATAGACCCTAACTATCCGCAACGATGTGATATACTATATCTGGTAAGACGGTTAAAGTGGTTTACTAGATTTTAGTATCACTCCGACACGTATTGCGATTATTTGTTTTTTCTCTCTACCCCAACTATTGACATAGAACCTCTTTTTATGAACAGTTTTCCGGGGTTTCCTGTCGGAAACCCCGGAAAAATATCATCTGCTTCCCTTGTCGTAGGGGATGCCCTCGGCCTTGGGGGCGCGGGACTTCTTGGAGGTGAACGCCAGCACCACCAGAGAAATGATGTACGGAAGCATGTTGTACACCACGCTGGGGATGTTCATGTTCAGCAGGAAGTCAAAGCCGGAATACACATTGCCCAGCGCCCGGCAGAAGCCGAACAGCAGCGCCGCCAGCGCGATTTTCAGGGGGTGCCACGCGCCGAAGATCATGACAGCCAGAGCCAGGAAGCCGAAGCCCGCCACGCCGTTTTCAAACTTCCACACGCTGACGCCCGCGGTGATGTACACGATGCCGCCGAGACCGCCCAGCAGTCCGGAGATCAGCACGCCGGCATAGCGCATCCTGTAGACGTTGATACCCACGGAGTCCGCCGCCTGAGGATGCTCACCGCAGGCACGCAGCCGCAGACCGAAGCGGGTCTTGTACAGCGCCACATAGGCCGCGATCAGGCACAGCACCGCCACCAGCATGAACCAGTTCAGCTCGAACCCGCCCACATGAACCAGCAACAGGTCTTTCGTGCGGGTGTAGGAGATGTCGGAGGACACGTCGTTGCCGCCGGAGGCCGCGGTGTTCATGGCCTTCACCGCCACGGTAGCCGCGGCAGTTGCCAGCATGTTCATGGCGGTGCCGGTGATGGTCTGGTCAGCCTTGAAGTTGATGGCCGCCACCGCAAGCAATAGCGAGAAAACAAGGCCGAACAGGGCGCTGACAATGACGGTGGTGATGACCATGACCGGCGCTCCCACGGAGACCGGCATGAATTTCAGCACCAGAGCGCCGCCCAGAGCGCCGATGACCATGATGCCCTCCAGACCGATGTTGATAACGCCGCTGCGCTCGGCGAAGCAGCCGCCCAAGGCGACCAGCATCAGAACGGACGCGAAGATCAAAGTGTATTGGATCAGCAGTGTCATTTGTCCTCGCCCCCTTCCTGAATTTGTGCGGCTTTTGCGGCTTTCCGCTCATCGGCCTTCCGCAGCCGGGTCTGGATGAAATACTTGAAGAAGCCCACAAAGGCGCACAGATAGATGATCAGCGCGGAGATCAGGCTGGAGATCTGGGAGCAGTAGACCTGCAGATCCACGTTGCCGCCGCCTGTGGTGATGTACTGGATGAAGAACGCGGACAGGATCGAGCCAATGGGGCTGAGGCCGCCGAGGAACGCAACGGCGATGCCGTTGAAGCCCATGGCGGGGACGGAGGAAATGGTGGTCTCCCAGTCCTCGATGCCGGTGAGGTACAGCAGGCCCGCGCCGAAGCCCGCCAGAGCGCCCGCGATGACCATGGTGAGGATGATGTTCTGGTTTTCCTTCATGCCGCAGTATTTGGCGGCGTTGTAGTTGCTGCCGGTGGCCTTCAGCTCGTAGCCGAATTTGGTCTTGTTCAGAACCACCCACACCAGCACCGCCGTCAGAACCGCAATGGGAATGGCGATGGTAACGCTTTTTTCGTTGTTGAAGAGCTTTTCCAGTCCCAGACTGGGGATGAGCGCGCCGGGGTTGGTGGACTGGAGGGTCTTGGTATAGGGGCTGGTGGGATTCTTCACCGTGCCCAGCACCAGATTGGTCAGATACAGGGTGATCCAGTTGAGCATGATACCGGAAATGACCACGTTGACGTTGAACAGCGTCCGCAGCGCACCCGCCAGCATACCCAGCAGCGCGCCCGCCAGCATACCCAGCAGGATGCAGACATACCACGGCATATTCCACGCCAGCGCGGCATACAGCGCGGCGCAGGCGCCGGCGCAGTACTGACCCGCCGCGCCGATATTGAACATACCCACCTTGTAGGCAAACAGAACGGACAGGGCGCACAGCAGCAGCGGCGCCGTGCGCACCAGCGCCTGGCCGAAATACTTGAGCTTCAGCGCACCTGGAAAGCGCAGGAAGCTCTTCATCACCGCGACGATCGCTTCAAACGCGCCGCTGGGTTCGATGATCAGCAGCACCAGATATCCCACGATCAGGCCGCCCAGAACACACACCAAGGAGGCAAGCAGCGTCTGGAAGCCATCCTTGCGGATCAGGGATTTATGTTCTTTTTTCACCGCTCCTTCGCCTCCTTCTTTGCACCGGCCATGTACAGACCCAATTCTTCCACGGTGGTCGTCTTGGGGTCAAGCTCGCCTACGATCTCGCCCTCGTACATGACGAGGATGCGGTCGGACACCGTCATAACTTCGTCCAGCTCCAGAGAGACCAGCAGCACTGCCTTGCCCGCGTCCCGCTGGGCGACGATCTGCTTGTGGATATACTCAATGGCGCCCACGTCCAGACCGCGGGTGGGCTGCACCGCAATAAGCAGCTGGGGGTTCTTGTCGATCTCCCGGGCGATGATCGCTTTCTGCTGGTTGCCGCCGGACATGGAACGGGCCACGGTGACGGGGCCCTGACCGGAACGGACGTCATACTGCTCAATCAGCCGCTCGGCATAGGCGCGGATGTTCTTCCGGCGGAGGAAGCCGAACTTGTCGGTGAACTCCGGCTCAAAATACCGCTGCAAGATCATATTGTCTTCCAGCGTGTAGTCCAGCACCAGGCCGTGCTTGTGGCGATCCTCCGGAATGTGGCTCATGCCCAGAATGCTGCGGCGGCGGATGGGCGCGTGGGTGATGTCCACGCCGCACATGGTGATCGTGCCGCCGGACGCGGGTTCCAGACCGGATATGGCATATACCAGCTCGCTCTGGCCGTTGCCGTCAATGCCCGCGATGCAGACGATCTCGCCCGCGTGTACCTGAAAGCTGACGTTTTTGACTGCGTTGTTCTTATGGACTTTGGAGGGAACGGTGAGGTTCTTCACATCCAGAACCACCTCCGCCGGGTGCGCCTCGCCCTTGGTGACTGCGAATTCCACGTCACGGCCGACCATCATCCGGGACAGCTCTGCCTTGGTGGTATCCGCGATGTTCACGGTGCCCATGTACTTGCCCTTGCGCAGAACGGAGCAGCGGTCGGCAACCGCCATGATCTCGTTGAGCTTGTGGGAGATAAAGAGGATGGATTTCCCTTCCGCCGCGAGATTGCGCATGATCTGCAGCAGCTCCTGGATTTCCTGGGGGGTCAGCACGGCGGTAGGCTCGTCGAAAATCAGGATCTCGTTGTCCCGGTACAGCATTTTCAGAATTTCCGTGCGCTGCTGCATACCGACGGAGATGTCCTCGATCAGCGCGTCAGGATCGACCCGCAGGCCGTATTTTTCCGACAGCGCCATGACCTTTTCCCGGGCGCGGGCGCGCTGAAGAATGCCGTGCTTCGTATCCTCGTCACCGAGGATGATGTTGTCCAGCACGGAGAAGCACTCCACCAGCTTGAAGTGCTGGTGAACCATGCCGATGCCCAGAGCATTGGCGTCGTTGGGGTTGTTGATTTTGACCTCCACGCCGTCCTTTTTGATCACGCCCTCTTCGGCCTGATAAAGGCCGAACAGAACGCTCATCAGCGTGGATTTTCCGGCGCCGTTTTCACCCAGCAGGGCGTGTATCTCGCCCTTTTTCAGCTGGAGCGTAACGTTGTCGTTTGCGATGATACCGGGGAAGCGCTTCGTAATGTTTACCATTTCGATTGCGTAAGGCACATCCTGCAATCCAATTACCTCCTTTTCGTTCCCGGCGGGGCAGCGGCACAATTCGCCCCTTTCCTTCCGCCGCCGTCCGGCAATCCATCATGGGAGGGCTGCCGCTGCCGGACGGTTCTAAACTCGTGTGTCACTTTTTATTATACACGACCTATCGTCAGATTTCAAATAAAATCCGTAGAAATTGGGAAATTTTTTGGTAAAAAAAGAGAACGGGCAGTTTGCCCGTTCTCTTGCGGTTGGAAAAGGAAATTACTTCAGGTTGCCCAGCCAGGAAACGTTGACGTTGGTCACGGCAGGCTCAACGGAGGTATCTTTGGAGACGGTGATGGTGCCGTCGAACATACCCTTCACCAGAGCGGCGTAGTCGTCCTTGGAGAACTTGCCGTCGGCGAACTGAGTGGTCTCGGCCAGCTGCACGTAGTTGGCAGCGGGATCGTCGCCGGATACCAGACCCAGAGTCTCGATCTTGCCGGCATAGTCAGCCCACTTGCCATTGATGATGATGTCGGTCAGCGCATTGATCGTGGTGGGGTACAGGCCCTTCATGGCGGAGGTAACGGTCATGCCCTCACCGTAGTCGCCGTCGATGATGCCCTTCTGGTCAACGTCAACACCGATGACCTTGGCATTGACCTTCTTGGCAGCCTCAGCCGCGGAGGTGTAGATGCCGCCGCCGCAGGCGAAAACGACTTCGGTGCCGTCGGCATACCAGGTGTCCATAACGGCAGTGATGTCAGCGTCGCCGTAGAACTGGTTGCCGTAAGCGTACTTCATGTCAACGGTGATGCCCAGCTCCTTGGCAGCGGCGTCAACGCCCTGCACATAGCCATAGCCATAGCGGATAACGGCGGGAACGGCCATGCCGCCCAGGAAGCCCAGCTTGGTGTAGCCCAGCTTGACAGCAGCGTAACCGGCCATGTAACCGGCCAGCTCTTCCTGATAGATGGCGCAGTAGACATTGCTCATGTCCACATAGTCTTCCAGCTTCCAGTTGTCGGGGTTGTAGTCATAGCTCTCGCCCTTGTTGGCAACGGCGGTCTCCAGCAGGTCGCCCTTGGCAACGTCCAGCGCGACGAACTTCACGTCGGGATAGTTGGGAGCAACTTCCACGATGGTGCCGCCGAAGGCATAGCCGGGCATAACGATGACGTTGTAGCCCTCAGCGATGGCCAGCTCCACGGAAGCCACACGGCCGGCAGTATCGTTGCTGGTGGGCTTGTAGTACTTGGTTTCCACATTGTTGTCCTTGCCGAAAGCAACGACGGCTTCCCAGGTGGTCTGGTTGAAGGACTGGTCGGTGATATCACCGTAGTCGGTAACCATGGCGACCTTGTAGCTGCCAGTGGAAGCTGCGTCCTTCTTGCCGGAACCGCAGGCGACCAGAGTCAGGGACAGCGCCAGAACCAGCAGCAGAGCCAGAATCTTTTTCATGATTGCATTCCTCCATATTTTCTATTCTTGGTAGTGTTCGATACACCGATAGTATTGTCGCACATTTTGATAAAAAAATCAACCCATTTTCGATGGTTTCCCGGTTTTTTTCACGATGTCTCCGTCAGGTGTGCATATGTTTCTGCGCAGAGAAGCTGAAAGGCAGGATCTCGGCCAGCGTATGGGCTTCGCAGCCCTCCGGTGTGATCATGTAAATGAGAAAATCGTCGCCGCAGAATTCCCGCATCACCTGACGGCACACGCCGCAGGGCGGGAACGCCCCGGTGATGACGCCGTCCTTTCCGCCGCACACGGCGATGGCAGCAAAGTCCCGGTGGCCGTCGTAGACCGCCTTGAAGAAGGCGGTGCGCTCGGCGCAGACCGTGGGGCTGTAGGACGCGTTTTCGATGTTGCAGCCCTGATACACCGTCCCGTCGGCGCACAGCAGCGCCGCGCCCACCTGATAGCCGGAGTAGGGGACGTAGGCATGGGTCATGGCCTCTCTGGCAAGCTCACACAGTTTTTCGGGTGTCATGGTTTGCCTCCTTATCACGTCTTCCGTAAAATGGTGCTTACAGTATTTCTCCCGCGAAACTCGTGCCCGCGCCGTCCCAGTGAACGCCCAGCAGGTCGGTGACGGTGGCTGCAATGTCCGCGAAGGTGGGCTTCGTGCCGAGATTTCCGGGTTTGACGCCCTTGCCCAGCACCAGCAGCGGCACATACTCACGGGTGTGGTCGGTGGTGGCAGTGTAGGATGGGTCGCAGCCGTGGTCGGCGGTGATCATCACCACGTCGTCCTCCCCCAGAGTGGGCAGGAACGTACCCAGCCAGCGGTCAAACTCCGTCAGGGCGGCGGCGTAGCCGTCGATGTCCCGGCGGTGGCCGTAGAGCATGTCAAAATCCACCAGATTCACGAAGCACAGCCCGTGAAAATCCCGGGCGGCATAGTCCGTGGTATGTGCCATGCCGTCGGTGTTGGACTTGTTGAACACGTACTCCGTGTCCCCCCGTCCGGCAAAAATGTCGTGGATCTTGCCCACGGCCAGACAGTCCAGCCCCGCCGCCTTTACGGCGTCCAACATGGTCTGCTTCGGCGGCTCCAGAGAAAAGTCGTGGCGGTTGGCCGTGCGCTTGAAGCCGTGCTCCGCGTCGCCCACATAGGGGCGGGCGATCACCCGGCCGACGCCATACTTTCCCTGCAAAAGCTTCCGCGCCTTGCGGCAGGCATCGTACAGCTCCTGCAAGGGAATCCATTCCTCGTGCGCCGCCACCTGAAACACGGAATCGGCGGAGGTGTAGACGATCCACTTGCCGGTTTTGCGCTGCTCCTCGCCGTAGTCCCGGATGACGTCGGTGCCGGAATAGGGCAGGTTGCACAGGACGCCCCGGCCGGTCTCCTTCTCGAAGGCATCCAGAACCTCTTTGGGGAAGCCGTTGGGGAAGGTGGGCAGGGGCTGGGGGGAGATCACACCGGCGATTTCCCAATGGCCGATGGTGGTGTCCTTGCCCATGGAGCTTTCCGTCAGCCGGGCGAACGCGCCGGTGGGGGCGGCGGCCTTAGGCAGGCAGGTCACGCCGTCGATGTTGCCCAGCCCCGCGGCGGTCATGTTGGGAATGTCCAGCTTTGGGGAGGTGGCGCAGGCACGCAGGGTATTGACCCCCACGTCCCCGAAGGATTCCGCGTCGGGCATCGCGCCGATGCCGAAGGAATCCAGAACGATCAAAAATACTCGCTTCATACTATCACCTTATACGAGTTTTTAATAAAACGCTTAAAAGCGTTTTATTAGGCCGCAGGATTGCGGCCAGCGGCCACTGCCGCTAAAAAACGAAGTCAATACATTTCTTACCGCCGCCCAGGCGGTCTGCCGTGAAACGGCTTTCATAAAATGATGAAATCATTTTATGAAGAAATAGTATTAGATTCTGGGGTTTATTTGTTCTCCATGGCCACGGCGGTGTCCAGCGCCACCTTCATCATGGTGGTGAAGGAATTCTGGCGCTGCTCAGAGGTGGTATCCTCGCCGGTGAGGATGTGGTCGGAAATGGTGCAGATGCACAGCGCCCGCTTGCCGTACCGGGCGGCGTTCATGTACAGGGCGGCGGCTTCCATTTCCAGCGCCATGACGCCCATCTTCTTCAGGCCGTACAGGCTGTCCAGTCCCTCGGGCACCAGCGCGTGGTCGCCGTAGAACACGTCGGAGGAATTCACGTTGCCCACATGGTAGACGGCGCCGTTTTCCTCGGCGGCCTTCACGGCCTGCTTCAGCAGCTCCCATGATGCGATGGGGGCGAAGGTGCCGGGGAGATGGAACTGGGCGGCAAAGTTGGAATCGGTGCAGGCGCCCTGGGCAATCACCAGATCATACAGGTGGATATTCTCCTGAATGGCGCCCGCGGAGCCGACACGGATGATATTCTCCACGCCGTAGCCGTTGAACAGCTCGTGGGAATAAATGCCGATGGCGGGCATACCCATGCCGGAGGCCATGACGGAGACCTTGACGCCCTTGTAGGTGCCGGTGTAGCCCTGCACGCCCCGGACGTTGTTGACGAGGACGGGGTTTTCCAGGAAATTCTCGGCGATGAACTTGCTGCGCAGAGGGTCGCCGGGCATCAGTACGGTCTTGCCGAAATCACCGGGCTTTGCGGAAATATGCGGGGTGGGGGTTGGGAACATAGCAATCATCCTTTCGTTTCTGTAATTTTATAATGCAGGGGGACGTGGGTTTAGTAGCCGCTGCCCTCCAATCCCTTTGCGATCTTGACAATGCGGGAGGTTCCCAGACGGGACGCGCCCAGCATAATGAACTTCTCCGCGTCGGCAAGGCTGGAAATGCCGCCGGCAGCCTTGATCTTCACATGGGGCGCAACGTGCGCGGCGAACAGCTCCACGTCGTGGAAGGTCGCACCGGCCTTGGAAAAGCCCGTGGAAGTCTTGATGTAGTCCGCGCCGGAGTCGGAGACGCACTTGCACAGGGCGATCTTTTCCTCGTCGGTGAGCAGGCAGGTCTCGATGATGACTTTCAGCAGCTTTCCGTTGCAGGCGGCTTTCACGGCGGCGATTTCCTCCGTGATCTTCTCCCACAGGCCGTCCTTCGCCCAGCCGATGTTGATGACCATGTCCACCTCGTCCGCGCCGTTCGCCACGGCGTCGGAGGCCATGAAGCACTTGGCGGCGGTGGTGTCATAGCCGTTGGGGAAGCCGATGACGGTGCAGATGGGCAGCTTGTCCCCAACGTACTCCTTCGCCTGCTTCACGTAGGACGCGGGGATGCAGACGGAGGCAGTGTGATACTTCATACCGTCGTCGCAGACGCCTTTGATCTCCGCCCAGGTGGCGGTCTGGGTCAGCAGGGTGTGGTCGCACTTGGCGAGAATGTCTTTCAGTTCCATGATGATTCTCCTTCTGTATATGATTCAGTTGTGTCCGTGGAGCCGGATGACCCGGTGCTCCCGGATGCCCCGGATGTAGCACTTGTGACACATGGCAATATAGCTGTCGTTGCCGCCCAGAACCACCTGCGCGCCCTGGGTGATGATGTGGCCGTCGCCGTCGATACGGGCGTTCACCGTAGCCTTCGCGCCGCAGTCGCAGATGGTCTTGATCTCCTGAATGGTGTCCGCCACCTCCATCAGGCGGCGGCTGCCGGGAAACAGGCGGGTCTGGAAGTCCGTGCGCAGGCCGAAGCACATCACCGGAATGTTGTAGTCGTTGACAAGTGCGCGGAGCTGGTCGATCTGGCTTTCCGTCAGGAACTGGCATTCATCCACGATAATGACGTCGCACTTGCCCTCCTGCGTGTCCTGAAACAGCAGGTAAATGTCCGTGCCGGGGGCGATGACGTCCGCCGGGGATTCCAGACCGATGCGGCTGCGCAGAATCTTCGCGCCGTCCCGGGTGTCAGTGCCGGGCTTGATGAGCCAGACGTTTAAGTCGTTTTCCTCGTAGTTGTACTTGGTGATCAGCGCCTGAGCCGTCTTGCTGGAACCCATGGCGCCGTACTTGAAATAAAGCTTTGCCATTGTGTCTACCTCCGTTCGTCCTCCTATTATAACGAAAAAGAAGGCCATATGCAACCCCTTTTCTGGGCGAAGTACACAATTTATGCTTGCATTCCCGCCTGCCGGATGCTATACTGAACAAAAGAAGAAAAATTTTTCGGCAAATTTTCCATTTTCTGAAACCTTCGCCGCAGTTTGTCGAGTATATGGATAGAAGCACATAATAACAAGGAGGTAACTCAAATGAAAAAGATGACCGCATTTCTCGTGACCCTGTGTATGCTTGCCGCTCTGCTGGCCGGATGCGGCGGCGCAAGCAAATCCACCCAGGCCTTCGACGCAGCCACCCCCGCCGCAGCTGCCCCCGCCGGGGCGGCGAATGGCGCTTACTATGATATGGAGAGCGCCAAATCGGAAGACGGCGGACTGACGGGCGACACCGATTCCACCGTGCTGCCGGAAGGCCGCAAATGGATCATCACCGTGAATATGTCCGCCGAGACCGAAGATCTGGACGCTCTGATGGAAGCCCTGAACGGAAAGATCTCCGGTCTGGGCGGCTACGTGGAGGATCAGGACAGCTATAACGGCAGCATGTATTCCTCCCGCCGCTACCGCAGCGCCAGTCTCACCGTCCGTATCCCTGCCCAGCGGGTGGATGAATTCACCGAGGAAATGTCCGGCATTGCCAACGTGGTATCCACCAACCTGAGCCGGGAGGACATCACCCTGAGCTACGTCGCGACCGAAAGCCGCGTCAAGGCGCTGCAAACCGAGGAAGCCCGGCTTCTGGAGCTGATGGAGCAGGCCGAGACCATGGCCGACCTGCTGGAGATCGAAAGCCGCCTGACGGACGTGCGCTACGAGCTGGAAAACCGTGCTTCCCAGCTGCGGCTGTACGACAATCAGGTGGATTACGCCACCATCTACTTATCCATCGACGAAGTGCAGGAGTACACCCCCGTTGAGGAACCCACCGTGTGGGAGCGGATCAGCGGCGGCTTTGTGAGCAGCGTGAAGGGCGTCGGCAACGGGCTGCTTGACCTGCTGGTGTGGGTGCTGGCAAAGTCTCCCTATCTCGTCATTCTGGGCGGCGTTACCGTGGGCGTTGTTGTCCTCATCAAGAAGCGCAAAGCCCGCAAGGCGGAAAAGAAGGCCGCCAAGCAGAATCCCACTGAAGAAAGCAAATAAGTACGTGTCCCGCCGGGCGCACCTTTCGGTGCGCCCGGTATTTATTTTGGAATTGTAATGGTCAGCACGATCTGGCTGTCCGTCTCCCGGCGTTCCGATACGGCGGGAATGCCGGACAGCTGGATTTTTTGCAGGGACTGGGTCAGGTTGTTGAGAAACGCGCCCACGTTGGCTCTTGACGGCCTGTCCGCCCGGGCAGACAGGAGCGTTTCCACATACTTTTCCGTCCGCGCCACGCTCATGCCCTGCCGGACGATCTCCTTCACCGCCGCGAGCTTACACTCCTCCGTTGGCAGCTTCAGAAGCGCCCGGGCATGGCGCTCCGTCAGTCCCGCCTCCCGCAGGGCAAGCAGCACCGGCTCGCTGTGCTTCAGCAGCCGCAGTTTGTTGGCCACCGCGCTCTGGCTTTTGCCCAGAAGCCGCGCCGCCTGCTCCTGACTCATGTTCCAGTCCTCCAGCAGCCGGGAAATGCCCATGGCTTCCTCGATGAAATCCAAGTCCTGCCGCTGCAAATTTTCCACCATGGCCGCCATGCCGGATTCCCGGTCGTCCATGCTCATGATGATGCAGGGGATGTCCGTGATCCCCGCCAGCTCCGCCGCCCGCAGACGGCGCTCCCCCGCGATCAGCTCATAGCCGTTTCCGCTGCGGCGGACGGACAGCGGCTGCAAGATTCCGTGCTGCCGGATGGAATCGGACAGCTCGTCCAGCGCCTCCGGGCGGAAAATTTTCCGTGGCTGCGCCGGATTGGGGCGGATGGAACGAGCCGGGAGAAAAACCACCCGTCCGGTCTCCATGTAGGTTTTCAGCTTCTGACATTGCATTGCCCGTCCTCCCTTGTTGATATGGAACCATTTTACGTTCCTCAGAAACGGGAATACCAGCGAAAACGGCGCAATGTTCCGGGGAAATGCACGACATTTTCTTCTCTCTTTTACCGTTCTTTCCCAGTTCATAAAATATTTACGGAATATTGCATTTTCCCTCTTGCTTTTTTTGCCAAGCTGCGCTATTATATTAGCACTCAGAACAAGTGAGTGCTAAACCGCGTAGATACAGGCGGGCAGGGTTCGCCCGATACCCGTCGTCTAAATGCTTATATGTATGGAGGAATTCAAAATGAAACTCAAGCCCATGGCAGATAACGTTCTACTGAAAGCCCACGAGGCGCCCGAGACCACCGTCTCCGGCATTGTTCTGGCTACCACCAACAAGGAAAAGCCCATGATCTACGAAGTCGTTTCCGTCGGCCCCGGCACCAAGGACGTCACCATGACCGTCAAGGCCGGTGAGAAGGTCGTCGTCGGTAAGTTCACCGGCACCGATGTGACCATCGACAAGGAAGATTACAAGTTTGTCAAGCAGGACGACATTCTGGCCGTCGTCACTGACTAAGGAGGAAGATTATCATGTCCAAGATGATTGTTTACGGCGAAGAAGCCCGCAAGAAGCTGCAGTCCGGCATTGACCAGCTGGCCAATACCGTTAAGGTTACCCTGGGTCCCAAGGGCCGCAATGTGGTTCTGGGCAAGAAGTACGGCGCGCCCCTCATCACCAACGACGGCGTGACCATCGCCAAGGAAGTGGAGCTGGAGGACGCCTTTGAGAACATGGGCGCACAGCTCATCCGGGAAGTCGCCACCAAGACCAACGACGTGGCCGGTGACGGCACCACCACCGCCACCCTGCTGGCACAGGCCATCACCCGTGAGGGCCTGAAGAATCTGTCCGCCGGCGCGAACCCCATGGTCATGCGCAAGGGCATCGACAAGGCCGTCGCCGCTGCCGTTGAGGCCATCAAATCTAACTCCGTTCCCGTGTCCGACTCCGCCGCCATCGCCCGTGTCGGCACCGTGTCCTCCGGCGACGAGACCATCGGCAAGCTGATCGCCGAGGCCATGGAGAAGGTGGGCAAGGAAGGCGTCATCACCATCGAGGAGAGCAAGACCGCCGAGACCGGTCTGGACGTGGTCGAGGGTATGCAGTTCGACCGTGGCTATATCTCCCCCTACATGGTCACCGACACCGACAAGATGGAGGCCGTTCTGGACGACGCTTACGTCCTGATCACCGATAAGAAGATTTCCTCCATTCAGGAGATCCTGCCCATTCTGGAGCCCATCGTCAAGTCCGGCCGCAAGCTGATGATCATTGCCGAGGACGTGGAGGGCGACGCTCTGGCAACGCTGCTGCTGAACCGTCTGCAGGGCCGCTTCAATGTGGTCTGCGTGAAGGCCCCCGGCTTCGGCGACCGCCGCAAGGAAATGCTGCAGGATATCGCCGTGCTGACCGGCGGCACCGTCATTTCCAGCCAGCTGAACATGGAGCTGCCTGACGCCAAGATGGAAGATCTGGGTCACTGCCGTCAGATCGTTGTCACCAAGGACACCACCACCATCGTCGATGGCGACGGCGCTCCCGAGGCCATCCAGGATCGTGCCCACATGATCCGCTCCGCCATTGCCACCACCACCTCCGACTACGACCGTGAGAAGCTGCAGGAGCGTCTGGCGAAGCTGTCCGGCGGCGTGGCCGTCATTAAGGTCGGCGCTCAGACCGAGGTCGCCATGAAGGAGCAGAAGCTGCGGGTCGAGGACGCTCTGAACGCCGCCCGCGCCGCTGTGGAAGAGGGCATCGTGGCCGGCGGCGGCACCGCGCAGGTCAACGCCATCCCCGCTGTGGAAGAGCTGATCGCCACGCTGCACGGCGACGAGAAGACCGGAGCACGGATCATTGCCGCCGCTCTGCAGGCCCCCATCCGTCAGATCGCCGAGAACGCCGGTGTGGACGGCAGCGTCGTCTACGAGAAGATCCGCACCTCCGGAAAGGTCGGCTACGGCTACAACGCCTACACCGAGGAGTATGTGGACATGATCCCCGCAGGCATCGTCGATCCCACCAAGGTGACCCGTTCCGCTCTGGAGAACGCCGCTTCCATCGCGGGCTGCGTGCTGACCACCGAGTCTCTGGTCGTGGATAAGCCCGATTCCGCCGCCGACGCCGCAGCAGCCGCTGCCGCAGGTCAGGCCGGTGGAATGTACTAAGCACTTCCCATAAAACGAATCAGTCCGGCGGCTCCAAAAGGAGCCGCCGGACTTTTCTGTTCAGGCGTGATTACGTAACGCAAAAAACCCACAGAATGGGCGGAGCGCATCAGACGGTTGACACCCCCCTTGCCTCTCCCCTTGGGAGAGGTGGCTGAGCGAAGCGAAGACGGAGAGGGGA
>ERZ772820.644-NODE-644-length-32322-cov-8.915269_pt1 | contig 32322 bp, 19 predicted proteins | sample MGYA00511377_ERZ772820 | MGnify/ENA primary metagenome ERZ772820 (study PRJEB29015, sample SAMEA2737684) | human gut metagenome | biome: human gut; feature: human-associated habitat; material: faeces | place: China | collected 2012 ... | reverse complement strand
TAAAGGCTTACGAGCCTAAGGTAAAGGCCGCTCAGGAAGCTCTTGAGAACGGCACATGTGAAGGTAACGATTTCTTGGGATGGTTGCATTTACCATCTTCTATCACTCCTGAGTTTCTCAATGAAATCCAGGCTGTTGCCAACACATTGCGCGAAAAGTGTGAGGTCGTTGTTGTGGCAGGTATCGGTGGTAGCTACCTCGGTGCACGCGCCGTTATCGAAGGTCTCGGCAACTCTTTCGCATGGCTCGTCAACGATAAGAAGAACCCAACTATCCTCTTCGCAGGTAACAACATCGGTGAGGATTACCTCTTCGAGTTGACTTCTTTCCTGAAGAACAAGAAGTTTGGTGTCATCAATATCTCTAAGTCTGGTACCACAACTGAGACAGCTCTCGCTTTCCGTCTTCTGAAGAAGCAGTGCGAGGATCAGCGCGGCAAGGAAGAGGCTAAGGATGTTATCGTTGCTGTAACCGACGCCAAGAAGGGTGCTGCACGTACTTGCGCTGACAAGGAGGGTTACAAGAGCTTCATCATCCCTGACAATGTAGGTGGCCGTTTCTCTGTTCTTACTCCAGTAGGTCTGTTGCCTATCGCTGTAGCTGGTTTCGATGTTAAGCAGCTCGTAGCTGGTGCTGTAGAGATGGAGAAGGCTTGCGGCAAGGACGTAGCCTTCGAGGAGAATCCTGCTGCTATCTATGCAGCTACACGTCAGGCTCTCTATACTCAGGCTGGCAAGAAGATTGAGATCGTCTGCAACTTCCAGCCTAAGCTTCACTACTTCGCTGAGTGGTGGAAGCAGCTCTATGGTGAGAGCGAGGGTAAGGACCAGAAGGGTATCTTCCCAGCAGCTTGCGACTTCACTACCGACCTTCACTCTATGGGCCAGTGGATTCAGCAGGGCGAGCGCTCTATCTTCGAGACTGTTATCAGCGTAGAGACTCCTAACGAGAAGTTGCTCTTCCCTCACGATGATGAGAACCTCGACGGTTTGAACTTCCTTGAGGGCAAGCGTGTTGACGAGGTGAACAAGATGGCTGAGCTCGGTACACGTCTGGCTCACGTTGACGGTGGTGTTCCTAACATCCTGGTTAACGTACCTGAGTTGAACGCTTACTACCTCGGTCAGTTGATCTACTTCTTCGAGAAGGCTTGCGGTATCAGCGGTCTCTTGGAAGAGGTGAACCCATTCAACCAGCCAGGTGTTGAGGCTTACAAGAAGAACATGTTCGCATTGCTCAACAAGCCAGGTTATGAGGCAGAGAGCAAGGCTATCCAGGAGCGTCTGGCTAACGAGAAGTAATTGATGAAGGAAATTATTTCAAAATACTTAAAAGACCACGGCTTTGGGGAATTCAACCCTAAAGCCGTTCTTTTTGATATGGATGGCGTATTGTATAACAGTATGCCCAACCATGCCGTGGCTTGGCAGGAGTCAATGAAGCAGTTTGACATCCACATGACTGCCGCCGATGCCTATGCCACCGAGGGAGCCCGAGGCATCGACACCATCCAGATGATGGTAAAGAAACAGAAGGGTATCGACATCACACTGGATGAAGCACAGAAGATGTATGATGTAAAGACCGACATCTTCCATTCTATGCCTACCGCCGAGATTTTCCCTGGCGTGAAGGAAATCATGCAGAAGATCAAGGAAGCCGGTATGCAGGTAGGAGTCGTAACGGGCAGCGGTCAGCGCCCACTCATCCTGAGACTTCTCAACGACTTCGGCAAATATCTCGATGAAGCGCATATCGTAACTGCTTATGATGTGAAGCGAGGCAAGCCAAATCCTGATCCTTATCTGATGGGATTGCAGAAGGCTGGCAACCTGCAGCCTTGGGAAGGCATCGTGGTAGAGAATGCTCCTTTGGGCGTTCGTGCCGGTGTGGCAGCCAACATCTTCACCGTAGCCATCAACTCCGGTCCTCTGCCAGATACAGAGTTATCTGATAAAGGCAGCAACTTGCTCTATCATCAGATGACAGAGTTCTGCTATGATTTTGGAAGCTTAATTGATGCAGCAAAAGAATCAGGCAATATATCCGTTCAATTTAACTATCAAGGTATATGAAACATTTCAAATTAATGATGCTCGGCCTTGCCTTATCTGCAGGATTCACTACCCAGATACAGGCACAGGAAGCACAGAGCTTCGTTCACCAACAGTCAAACACAGAAGATTACGTCTGGCCAACAGATCCACAAGTATTAACAAAACTCAAACACTGGCAGGACCAGAAGTTCGGTGTATTGATGCACTGGGGACTCTATAGTGTACCCGGCGTTGTAGAATCCTGGTCAATCTGTTCGGAAGACTGGATTGTACGTGAGCGCAAACCAACCTACGAGGAGGACAAGGCATGGTACTGGAGTCAGAAAGATTCCCTCAACCCAGTGAACTTCGACCCTAGCAAATGGGCTGACGTGATGAAAAAGGCAGGTATGAAGTATATGATCTTCACCACCAAGCACCACGACGGCTTCTGCATGTTTGATACCAAATATACCGACTTCTCCATTGCCCATGGACCTTTCGGCAAGGATCCACGCCACAACATCGCCAAGGAGGTATTCAATGCCTACCGAAACAAGGGATTCATGATCGGTTGTTATTTCTCCAAACCAGACTGGCACAGCAAATGGTTCTGGAATCCTTATTATGCAACCCCTAACCGCCGCATCAACTACAAGAAGAAGCAGCATCCTGACTGGTGGCAGAACTACCGCAAGTTTACCCAGAACCAGCTCAACGAGCTGACCACCGATTATGGCAACATCGATATCCTGTGGCTCGATGGCGGATGGATTACCGGTGATGAGATTGGTCTTGATACCATTCTGGTAGATGCCCGCAAGCGCAATCCGGGTATGATCAGCGTAGATAGAACCATTCGTGGAAAGAATGAAAACTATCAGACTCCAGAGCAGGGTATCCCAGCCAAGCAGCTCGATATTCCTTGGGAAAGCTGCATCACCCTGAGCCATGCCTGGGGATGGACACCAAACGCCAAGTTCAAGTCACCGAACAAGGTGATCGGTATTCTCTCAGAAATTGTGGCAAAGGGCGGATGTCTCGCTCTCGGCGTTGGTCCGAAGGCAGATGGAACCCTGCAACCGGAAGTTGTGAATACCCTCCTGATGATAGGAAGCTGGCTCAACAAGAACGGTCAGGCTATTTACTCTACCGTCAATGCAGCCCACTATAATGATGGCAAGGTATGGTTTACCGCCGACAAGAACGGCAAGACCCTCTACGCCATCTATGCACTGGAAGATGGAGAGAAGACCCCTAAGACCATTACCTGGACAGAGAACAAGCCTAAGGGTAAGCTCGTTCTGCTGCAGAACGGCAAGTCTGTCAAGTACACCGTCAAGGGCAATCAGGTAACCGTTACCCTTCCATCCGGACTCAAGAATGAACCTTTGGCGTTCAAGTTTAATTCTAAATAAAGAAAAACAAATATAAAAAAGTATAAAGGTAGTGATAAGATTCAGTTTTTATCACTACCTTTGTGCTTACATATAATATAATGTATATAAAATATAGTAACTATAAAAACTTAAAGAACAAGAATTATGAGTAACTATCCTAAAATCGGTATCCGTCCTACTATCGACGGACGTCAGGGAGGTGTACGTGAAAGCCTCGAGGAAAAAACCATGAATTTGGCTAAGTCTGTAGCCAAACTGATTTCAGAGAATTTACGTAATGGCGATGGCTCACCTGTAGAGTGCGTGATCGCTGACAGTACCATCGGTCGTGTAGCAGAAAGTGCAGCTTGCGCTGAGAAGTTTGAGCGCGAGGGTGTTGGCTCTACCATCACCGTTACTTCCTGCTGGTGCTATGGTGCAGAAACTATGGATATGAATCCACACTGGCCAAAGGCAGTATGGGGATTCAACGGTACAGAGCGTCCAGGTGCTGTTTATCTGGCTGCTGTTCTCGCAGCTCATGCCCAGAAGGGATTGCCAGCTTTCGGTATCTATGGTCATGATGTACAGGACTTGGAGGATGACTCTATCCCTGCTGACGTAGCAGAAAAGATTCTTCGCTTTGCAAGAGCAGCCCAGGCTGTAGCTACCATGCGCGGCAAGTCTTATCTCTCTATGGGTAGCGCCTGCATGGGTATCGCTGGTTCCATCGTTGACCCTAACTTCTTCCAGGAGTACCTCGGTATGCGCAACGAAAGTGTTGACCTTACAGAGATTATCCGCCGCATGACTGAAGGTATCTACGACCCAGTGGAGTACGAGAAGGCTATGGCATGGACCCGCGAGCACTGTATGTGCAATGAGGGTGAGGACATCGCCAACAATGAAAAGGCAAAGACACGTGAGCAGAAGGATGCTGACTGGGAGTTTATCGTGAAGATGACTATCATCATGCGTGACTTGATGCACGGTAACCCAAGATTGAAAGAATTAGGTTTCAAGGAGGAAGCATTGGGCCACAATGCCATCGCCGGTGGTTTCCAGGGACAGCGTCAGTGGACAGACTTCTACCCTAACGGCGACTATCCTGAGGCTCTCCTCAATACTTCATTCGACTGGAACGGTATCCGTGAGGCTATCATTCTCGCTACAGAGAATGATGCAGGCAATGGCGTAGCTATGCTGTTCAACCACCTGTTGACAGGTCGTGCCCAGATTTTCAGCGACGTTCGTACCTACTGGAGTCCAGAGGCAGTGAAGCGTGTTACCGGTAAGGAACTTACAGGTCAGGCAGCAGGTGGTATCATCCACTTGATCAACTCTGGTGCTACCACACTCGACGGTACAGGTCAGGCTACAGATGCAGAGGGCAACCCAATCATGAAGCAGCCTTGGGAGATGACCGAGGAGGATGTAGATAAGTGCTTGAAGGCAACTACCTGGTATCCAGCCAACCGTGACTACTTCCGTGGCGGCGGTTTCTCTTCCAACTTCCTCAGCAAGGGCGGTATGCCTGTAACCATGGTTCGTCTGAACCACGTAAAGGGTCTTGGTCCTGTGCTCCAGCTGGCAGAAGGTTGGACTGTAGAGATTGATCCTGAGATTCACAAGGTTCTCGACAAGCGTACAGACCCAACATGGCCTACAACCTGGTTCGCACCACGCCTTTGCGACAAGGCTCCATTCAAGGATGTATATTCTGTGATGAACAACTGGGGCGCAAACCATGGTGCTATCAGCTATGGTCATATCGGTGCCGACCTCATCACCCTCTGCTCTATTCTCCGCATCCCAGTATGCATGCACAATGTAGAGGACGATAAGATCTTCCGTCCAGCATCTTGGAACGCATTCGGTATGGACAAGGAAGGTGCAGACTTCCGTGCTTGCAAGAACTACGGTCCTATATATAAATAAGGTGTAACACCATCAGTACGAATATCATTCAAAAGAAAGAAAAAGAAAATGATTACAGAAGAGCATATTCAGAAATTCCTGGAGCAGGCTCACCGCGTAGGCGATGCAGCTCTCACCATCTGCAGTAGTGGCAACCTTTCTTGGCGCATTGGCGACGAGGCTCTTGTCTCAGGTACAGGTTCATGGGTTCCTAGCCTCCAGAAGGAGAAGGTATCTCAGTGTCTGGTAGCAACGGGCGAAGTTCTCAATGGTGTCAAGCCTTCTATGGAGAGCGGATTCCACCTCGGCGTACTCCGTGAGCGTCCTGACTGCGACGTGGTTCTCCACTTCCAGTCTCCTTTTGCAACAGCTGTAGCTTGTATGCAGGAAACTCCCAAAGACTTCAATGTAACCGCAGAGGTACCATGCCACGTAGGCAAGGAAATCCCTGTGATTCCTTACTATCGTCCAGGTTCTCCAGAATTGGCAGCAGCTGTCATCGCAGCCTTGAAGGATCACAACTCTGCTCTCTTGCTGAAGCACGGACAGGTAGTTTGCGGCAAGAATTTCGATGAGGTGTTCGAGCGTGCCATGTTCTTTGAGATGGCTTGTAGAATCATCGTTCAGAGTGGCGGCAAATACACCACACTGACACCGGAAGAAATCGACGATCTCGAGGTTTACGTATTAGGTAAGAAACAATAAACCTCTATCCTCTATATGAGAGAAGCGGTAGGAGAGAAAGCTGCCCGCTACGGGCACTCTCCTACCGCTTTTTATACGAAACAACTTTTATCTACCCAAACATTTATAAATAACTATGATTTATCTAGCTATAGATTTCGGTGGAGGCAGCGGACGAGTGATTGCCGGAAAACTAGAAAACGGCAAGCTCGAAATGGAGCTCATCCATCGTTTCCCTAACCGACAGGTAAGATTAGGCAACCACGTCTATTGGGATTTCCTCGCCCTTTTCGAGGATATGAAGACGGGACTGAAGATGGCAGGAGCCAAGGGACTCAAGGTGGATGGCATCGCCATCGATACCTGGGGAGTGGATTTCGGTCTCATCGACCAGGACGGCAACCTTCTGGGCAACCCGGTATGCTATCGCGATGCCCGTACCAAGGGAATGCCGGAAGAAGTTTTCAAGCAGATTGATCCATCGGCACATTATGCCATCAACGGCACGCAGGTGATGGAAATCAATACCCTCTTCCAGTTATACAGTCTGAAGAAAGCCAACAGTCCACAGTTGGAGAAGGCTGCGCATCTGCTTTTCACCCCAGACCTCTTCAGCTACTATCTCACAGGCGAAGCCAACAATGAATATACCATCGCATCCACATCAGAACTGCTGAATGCCAGCACCAAAGATTGGGATTGGGAAACCATCGACCAGTTGGGTCTCCCACGCCACATCTTCGGCAAGATCGTGATGCCGGGCACCGTAAGGGGAAAGCTGCGCCGCGACATCGCTGAGGAAACCGGACTCGGAGAAGTGGATGTCATTGCAGTAGGTTCTCATGATACAGCCAGTGCGGTAGCAGCCGTACCAGCCACAGAAGATGAATACCCGATGGCATTCATCAGTTCAGGTACCTGGTCGCTTCTGGGTGTTGAGATAGAAAAGCCAATCCTTACCGAGGAAGCCCGAAAGGCAGAGTTTACCAACGAGGGCGGCATCGGCGGCCGCATCACCTTCCTGCAGAACATCACAGGTCTCTGGATCATGCAGAGACTGATGGCAGAATGGAAGGAGAATGGCGAAGAACAGCAGTTCGACATCATCCTTCCTCTGGCAGAAGAAGCTCACATCAATGCCATCATCCCTGTGGACGACGCTGCGTTCCAGAATCCGGCATCCATGCAGCAGGCTATCATCGACTACTGCGCCACCCATCAGTTGCAGGTTCCTCAGACCAAGGCAGAAATCGTGCGCTGCGTACTCCAGTCGCTGGCAGCCAAGTATGCCGAGGCCACTGCTCACCTTAACGAGATGTTACCGCAACCAATCAAGTGCATGCACATCATCGGCGGCGGTTCACAGAACAAGTTACTCAACCGTCTCACCTCCGAAGCATTGGGCGTTCCAGTCATTGCGGGTCCTATAGAGGCTACGGGTATGGGCAACATCCTGACCCAGGCACTTGCCAAGGGAGAGATCAAGGATATCGACGAGCTGAGAGCCGTGGTAAGACAAAGCATCTGATCCATCCGAATATTTACCTACAAACATAAACGCAGACAATATTAACCTGAAATATGGAACAAAAAAAGAAAGAATCAATTCTCATGAAGGATGGGGTTAGCTACCTCGTACCTTTCATATTAATCACATCGTGCTTTGCACTATGGGGATTTGCCAATGATATCACCAATCCGATGGTGAAGGCATTCTCCAAAATCTTCCGAATGTCATCTACGGATGGTGCACTGGTACAGGTAGCCTTCTACGGCGGTTACTTCGCCATGGCATTCCCTGCCGCCATCTTCATCCGCCGCTTCTCCTACAAGGCAGGCGTACTGCTGGGATTAGGACTCTATGCCTTCGGTGCATTCCTCTTCTATCCGGCAAAGATGATGGGCGAATATTATCCATTCCTCCTCGCCTACTTCATCCTGACCTGCGGACTCTCCTTTCTGGAGACATCGAGCAATCCTTACATACTCTCGATGGGAACGGAGGAGACGGCTACACGCCGACTGAACCTGGCGCAATCGTTCAACCCGATGGGTTCGCTGCTCGGTATGTATGTGGCGATGAACTTTATACAGGCAAAACTCAACCCGCTTGATACGGCTGGGCGCGCCAATCTCTCGGCTAGCGAGTTTGAGGCAATCAAGGAATACGACCTTTCGGTACTAATCAATCCATACCTGATTATCGGTCTGGTCATCCTCACCATCTTCTTCGTCATCCTGTTTACCAAGATGCCGAAGAACAGCGAGAAAGACAACAAGATCAACTTCATGCCTACCCTACGCCGCATCTTCCGCATGCCGCACTATCGTGAAGGCGTATTCACCCAGTTCTTCTATGTAGGCGCACAGATTATGTGCTGGACCTTCATCATTCAGTATGGTACCCGCATTCTGATGCAGGAAGGTATGGCTGAGATTGATGCCGAGGTCACCTCGCAGAAGTTCAACATCGTAGCGATGGTACTGTTCTGCTGTTCCCGTTTCATCTGCACCTTCATCCTCCGCTTCTTCAATGCAGGACAGTTACTGATGATATTGGCGATAGCAGGTGGCTGCTTCACAGCCGGCGTCATTGCCCTTCACAACATCTGGGGTCTCTACTGCCTGGTAGCAGTAAGTGCCTGCATGTCATTGATGTTCCCTACCATCTATGGTATAGCCCTGAGGGGACTTGGCGATGATGCCAAGTTTGGTGCAGCCGGTCTCATCATGGCAATCCTGGGCGGTAGTGTCCTGCCACCTTTGCAGGCATCCATCATTGATATGCATACCGTATTCGGAATGCCATCTACCAATGCATCGTTCATTCTTCCATTCATCTGTTTCGTGGTGATTGCCATCTATGGATATCGCACAAAGTTGCGCAGCATTGGCAAACTTTTAGGTTAAATCGAGTAAGCAGTGGCCGTTTGTTGTCGGTCACTGCTTATTTTTGGTTAAATAGTCTTAAAACTAAAGATTATTCACAGCTTTTTCTATATCAATTAATACTTTTTACGTATTTTTGCAAAACATTTTTAAATGAACTTACCAACCTAGATAATAAATAAAAGAAAATCAGATTGTAAGTGAGTATAATTAAACATCTCAAGCAAGAACAATTAAATATTAATAGTTATTCATTACATTAAAAGTTTGTATTATGGCAAAAACTAACAAAACAATGAATCTGGCATTCGCCTTGATGGTTGGTTCTGCTGGTGCTGCTTACGCAGGTATTCCTGCCGTTAACAGCGTACAGAACGTACAGCAAGACGAGACATGTACAGGTATCGTCAAGGATGCTACTGGCGAAACAGTCATTGGTGCTTCTGTTCTCATCAAGGGAACAAGCAACGGAACTGTGACAGACATTGATGGTAACTTTTCACTCAAGGGTGTGAAAAAGGGAACTATTCTCCGCATTTCTTACGTAGGATTTGAAACTAAAGAGGTTACTTACAATGGCAAACCTCTCGAAATCACTTTAAAAGACGATTCAAAAGCACTTGAAGAAGTCGTAGTAACTGCTCTTGGCATCAAGAAGGATGCCAAGAAGTTGGGTTATGCAGTCAGCTCTATCAATGCAGAAGATTTGAACAGAACAGGTGGTGCAAATTTGGCAGCTGGTCTTTATGGTAAGGCATCAGGTGTTCGTATTCAGTCAGCACCTGGTGGCGGTACATCAGCTGTATCTATCTCTGTTCGTGGTCTTTCTTCTATCAATGGTAATACCCAGCCTTTATTGATTCTTGATGGCGTGCCAATCCATAATGGTAACACCAACAATAATGACTATTGGAGCAATCAGCGAATCAACTCAAACGGTCTCGTAGATATCAACCCAGAGGATATTGAGAATATCTCTATCTTGAAGGGTGCAGCAGCTTCAGCTCTTTATGGTTCAGAGGCAGCTAATGGTGTAGTAATGATTACCACCAAAAAGGGACAGAAAGGAACCGGAACTCATGTTGACTTCAGCGCAAACGTAAGCTTCGACAAGGTGGCTTATATGCCTGAAATCCAGAAGGAATTCGGTCCTGGTTATGACAACTGGGCTCTTGGCGACACACAGGAAGCAGCTACAGGTTTCCGTAACACTCGCTTCGACCGCAATGGCAACAACATTGTTACTCCAAACCGCGAAGCCATCTATACCTATGGTGCCCGATATGATTCCAGCAAAAAGGTTACCTACTTTGATGGTACAGAACGTTCATTTACTCCTATTGATCACAACCAATGGGAAGATATCTTCCGTACAGGTATAAACCAGACTTATAATCTTGCATTGACCAACAGTACAGACCGCAACAACCTGCGTTTCTCTTATACATACAATGATGTACAGGCAATGCAGTATAACTCTAACAACAATAAGCACAACTTCAACTTAAATGGTACATTTGATGTTACCAAGACCATCAAGTTGAACTATGCTGCAACATTCACATCACAATATATCAAGAACCGTCCTTATCGTATCAGCCGTCTGGTATGTAACTATTCTGGAATGTTCGGTGGTTTCACAGATGTTAAATATATCCGTGAGCACACACTTACCAGTCAGGGATACCAGAACAGTATCTACCGTGCCAATGGCGGAACTGACCAGACCTTGACTCCAGACGAGCAGTTCCTTTACACACCAATGGGTTCTACTTCTTTGATGTCAGAGTACTTCTGGAATATCCTGGGTAAGACACAGGAAGAGAATCACACTCGCTTTATCGGTTCTGTAAACCCTACATGGGACATCATCCCTGGATTGAAGCTGAGTGCCCGTATCGCTACAGATATCACAACCAATAAGATTGAGAATAAGAACCGTGCAGAAACTCCACACTTGTTCTCTACTACAGGTCAGTTCTCTGATTCATACGGTTTGAGCAACGACCAGTATTCTATCGTATATGGTGATGTCATGTTGATGTTCGACAAGACTTTCGCTGAGAAGCATAACATTACCGCCAATTTCGGTTGGAATGGACGTCATGAGTCATATTATCAGTCAAGTGTCAGCACAACAAATGGTCTGTCACAGGAAAACTGGTTCCATTTGAATGCTTCCGTTGGTACAAAGAGTGCAGATATGAATAAGCAAGACCAGCTCCGCACAGGTATGTTCCTGACAGCCAGCTATGGCTTCGACAACTGGGCTTACCTGGAAGGAACCATCCGCCAGGAGAAGACTTCCACATTGGCTGACGGCAACAACTCTTTCTGGTATCCATCAGTTAGTGCAAGTGTTCTCTACACAGAACTTCTGAAAGATAAGTGTCCTAAGTGGTGGAACTATGGTAAGATTCGTGCTTCATACGGTATCGTAGGTAATGCTCCTGAGATTTACAGAGCAAACATGGCCTACAAGCAGGGTTCTTTGAATAAGAACAATACCTATACATACGCATTTGTTGATACCGAGATCGGTAACGAAGGCATCAAACCAGAAAAGAAGCATGAGTATGAGTTGGGTATCGAGAACAAGTTCTTGAACAACCGCTTGGGTATGGAATTCAGTTACTATTACAATGATATCAAGGATCAGATTCTCCAGACTTCTGCAGCAGCCTCTATGGGTGGTCGCAGTATGCTGATGAATATCGGTGAGTTGACCAACAAGGGTATTGAGTTGAGCGTATATGGAACACCTATCCAGAACAAAGACTGGAACTGGGAGCTCCGTGGTAACTTGGCTTGGAACAAGAATACGGTAAAGAAGCTGGCAGATGGACTTGATGTTCTTTCTCACCAGACATTCGATGGTGGTGCAGCCAGCCTTGAGTCTCATGTAGGTGAATCTATGGGTGACTGGTATGCATATACCTGGAAGACCGACGATAAGGGCAACTACATCATTGGTGCCGACGGTCTTCGCATTGCAGACACAACAGAACGCCACAAGGTGGGTAATGCCATGCCTAAGATGACTGGTGGTTTCGGTACCAGCTTAAGATACAAGAACTGGGCTCTTGATATGTCATTCGACTTCCGCATTGGTGGTGATGTACTCAACCAGCCATGGCAGTATATGATGGATGCTGGTAACATCAAGGATGCAGTAGGTTCACGTGACGCAGCCTCTGGCGGTCTCTTCTACTATAGTACTGCAGACGATGTTAGCAAGAAGGGTTCTATCGTAAGAGTAGATCCTTCAACTATCAGCAACTACAAGCGTGGTGAGACTAAGATTGATGGTCATTTGGTATGGGACAATGGTGTTATCCAGAAGGGTGTAAAGGAAGACGGCACTCCTAACGATATCATCGTTACCCAGTTTGAAATCAATGACAGCCAATATGGTTGGGGTACTGGTGCAACCAAGAGTTACGCAGATGCTATCCAGAAGAACAGTTACGTAAAATGCCGTGAAATCAGCTTGGCATACACATTGCCAACCTCTTTGACCAAGAAGTTTGCTTGCACCAACCTGACGATTTCTGCATTCGCACGTAACCCATTCTATATCTATCGTTCATTGAAGCTGTTCGATTCAGAAACTACTGATGGTACAAGCTGGATCTATCAGTCACAGATAGGTGGTTCTACTGCCAGTGCCCGTACATTCGGTGTTTCACTCCGTGCTAGCTTCTAATTAAATTAGTAATTCATAGTTAATTAAGAAACATATATGAAAAAGAAGATATTTTCAATCATGATGGCTGGTTTGGCACTCGTTGCTCTCGGTTCATGCTCTAATACAGACTACACCGAGAAATATCCAGATCCTTCAAAAACCAATACGGTAAGTGTGCCAGACGTATTCACTGCCGTACTTTTCAAAGGTAATACTTGGTTGAACCCTGTATATTATCGCTATTATTGCCAGACCCAGACATCAGGTGTCTTTGGTGGAATGATCGGTTCTTCCAACGGAAAAGGACGTTTTATGGGCGGTGGTGAAGGCCGCTTCAACGACCGATGGACTAACTTCTATGATATGCTGACTCAATATCGCGTATTGGAGAAGACATACAATAAGCTTGATGAGTCAGAACAGAACGCCAACAAGGTTTACCTGATGGTTAGCCGTTCTATACTGGAGTCTCAGCTCCATGAGATGTTGTCACTTTTTGGTGCAGTTCCATTCAAGGGTGCCGGCACTTTATGGGAGAATAGCGACTATACCGGTGCAAAGCAGAAAGCTGCTTACGACGATGATGCAGACCTCTACAAGATGATTCTGGCTGATCTTAAAGAAGCCGGTGATTATTTTGCAGAAGGTGGTCCTTCTACAGCCGTACAGAACGCAATGGCTTCCAAGGATTATACCATTGCAGCAGGAAATGCAGCTCGCTGGCAGAAGTACATCAACTCACTTCGTCTTCGTATCGCTCTCCATCTTTCAACAAATGGTAGCGTAACAAGCGAAGCTCATGCCGCAATCAAGGAAATCGTTGAGAATCCATCCAAGTACCCAGTTATTGAAAGCAACGCAGATAACATGGGTGTTGAGCCTAGTACAAACTCAGATGACTTCAACTGGGGCAAGAGCATTTCACAAGCTCTCTGGACAGGTTACACTCCATCACAGGCTATGCTTGATGCTTTGAACGTGCCAGCCAATGGTATTCCAACAGCAGATACCGACCCACGTATCCAGGTAATGTTGGATCCTAACCCAGATGGTGAGTATATCTCATACGATGTTACAAAAACTAGCTCACAAATTTCTGATATCGCTACAGAAAAAGGTAAGGACTATCAGAAACGTAAGCTTTATCCAGCTAACTACTATTGTGTACTTGACTCACAGGCTGTAGCAGGTTGGAAAGAATACGAAGGTAATTCCAACGTATTTGGTCTTTGGATGGGTGCTGCAGAAGTAAGCTTGAGCAAGTCTGAAGCTTATCTGATGGGCTATGGTGTTACCAAGGATGAGGCTAAAGCTAAGGCATGCTTCATCAAGGGTGTTGAACTTTCAACTGAATACTTCTGGAATGAGAAGAAAAACAGTTCTCTCTACAAGAAAGGTAATGACAGCTACAATGCTAACCGCGATTTGATTGAGCCGACAGCTGAAGAAATCGCTGCATACGCTGAAAAAGCTTGGAAGCCAACCCAAGAAGCTGTTTGTACTCAGTTGTGGTTAAACTTTGGTTGGACAAACTTGCTTGAGGCTTGGAATGTAACACGCCGTACAGGTTATCCAGAAGTAAGCTTTGCAAAGGACAATCAGCTGGCTAGCTATCCAACACCTCCGGGTCGTTTGCCTTATCCAAGTGATGAGTTGAACTACAACAAGGATAATGTCCAGGCTGCCATCAGCAAGTACTACAAGGAGCCTCTCGGCTACTTCAGCACTTTGTTCTGGGCAAAGGATGTTTACTACAAGATCGTAGCAGAACACTAAAATAATTATAAAAGGTGTGTCATTGTATGATGGCACACCTTTTTTGCATAACAACAAGATTATCACCTTTTGAATATTCCAGATAGAGTTTCAGCGCAAAAATTGCAAAACACTCTTCACCCCTCACCAACCCATTATAACCATCTGATATACAGAAGTTTTAATAGGGTGAAGAGTCAAGTTGACTCTTCACCACTCTTCACCCCCTCTTCACCTTATTTATTTTTTCCGTTTCTACAGCATCCATCTGAAGATTTCCGGCAGGTGAAGAGTGGTGAAGAGTGAGTGGGTACTCTTCACCTCCCGAAACCCCAGTGTTTATCGGGGTTTCAGGCGCAAAGGTGAAGGGTGAAGAGTAAAAAAGAGATTAGGATTCTATACGACGCATCAGAAGAAAACCTGATACGCCAATTCCTCCAATACGAGAGGACACATCGTTTCTTGCCTCGCCTTGGCATATTATTGCCCTGTACTAGAGCAATATCTTGCCAAGGCGAGGTAAAATATGAAAAGAGGACATTGTGGCAGCAAGTGCTTGGATAGACTTATATCCGAACACTTGTTGCTATCTCCATAAAGGTTCGTTTTCCCATCCTTGTGGAAAGCCCATGGCATGTAAATCAATATTGGGATAATCTGCAAGCAACCTGAGCAGCGAACTTTTCAAATCCATACAAGGAGTTATAGTTTGCTCCATATATAATAAGGTGCATAACTGATGGTAAAGTTTGATAGGCTTTTGGGTTGGAGCAATCCAAGAAAGTGGAAGCCGATTTGGCAATTGTGGCTTCAATGCAAAACGCCTATTCCATATACGAGCATGGTGTGCACAACAATTGCGAAGCACGGTTATGCACCTTATCCAACTTTCCAAGTAAGTGTATTGAGGTAGTCCAAACTCTCTTGCCACTTGCTTTTTAAGACGATTGTCCTTAAACAGACAAAATAATTTGGAAAGCGTACCAAACGAAACGACCTCCAATGTTTTCCACACAGGAGGGAGAGAAGGGAAAGTATATTTCTCGGAATGCTCCTTGATGAAATCTTCATTTGAACGAGACACCTCTTTCTTGATATTGTCAAGGCAGCCTTCATAAAAGTCTGCATTCTTGAACAATGATGCATCCATAAACCAAAATGCGCCATGCTCCATAGAAAATATCTGAATCATTTTGGTCCGAAGAGAAATCTCTATATCTTGAATTGCCTTGAATATAAGTTGACGAAGTTCTTTGTCAAAGAGATAAAGGTCGATGGCTTGTTCAAATGTACTACCCAGTTTATAATGATGAAACTGTCTGTCTTCCTCCATATATCGTAGGTAACTGGCAATACGAAAATAACTGATATTGCGAAGCTGCAATTTGGCAGTTGCAATATCTTCTATCACCAGCCCTCTGTTCTGGAGCAAGGCAACCTGTTCATCTACGTTTATCGGTTGTTTGTCGTAATCCATATACCCTTTATAAAAAGCGAAGTCCCACCGTGGTACGCATCGTTGAGAGGCGTGGTGGGATTTGTTGCTGCAAAAATACTCTTTTTTATTGGAAACTCCAAATATTTTCTTCAAAATCTGCTTGTCAAATATGGATTTTAACGTAAAAAGTTCTAATTTCTAAGTTTTTCTCCTTGTAAGCTATGCGAGATTTAGAAAAATATCGTATCTTTGTCCCCGAATTAAGGCGTTCTTTGCATATTGCAAAATACAGAAACGAGCAGAAGTCCGCTCGTTTCCATATTGTTACCTATATAATATAGGCAAACGCCCAACTTCTTGATTTTCAATCAAAGTCCAAATTAGAGCGAGTTAGTTTCGTTAACAAATTAATGCAAAAAGTCATTTTATATACAAAAGAAAAATTGATTTTTTCTTGGTTGATTCGAGAAAAAGGCGATAGGTGTACTAAATCTTATTGATTCAAGAGTTAGTGCACCTATCGCCTTTTTTGAGTATTCCAAGATAAGCTCTATGAAAAGAGGTTTACTTGACCTTCACTTCTATCTTAGTCTTGGCTGCATCAGCGCTGGAGCCGCCAACAAATACCTGGTAAGTGCCAGGAACCACGCGGATGGTGTTGGTCTGGGCATCCCAACCCTCGAAACTCTTGCGAGGAAGATCGATGCTTACCATCTGGCGCTCGCCAGCCTTCAAAGACACACGCTTGAATGCCTTGAGACTCTTGATAGGACCATCCACATCATCTATGCGCTTGATATAAACCTGCGCTACTTCGGTACCCTCTCGCTTGCCCGTATTCTGCAAGGAGAACATCAGCTTGTAATCAGCAGCCTTGCTGCCACGCTTCTTGCTCTTCACCTGCATCAGGGTAGGCTTGCCGTACTCGAAAGTGGTATAACTCAAACCGTAACCGAATGGGAACAAAGGCTCACCCTTGAAATAACGATAGGTACGATTCTTCATCGTATAATCGAGAAAATCAGGAAGATCGTTCACACTCTTATAGAAGGTAACCGGAAGCTTGCCCGATGGATTCACCTCGCCAAAGAGAACCTTGGCTACAGCCTCACCACCCCGTTCGCCAGGATACCATGTCTGAAGAATCGCCTCGGCATTTTCCGTCTCAGGAACCATGGCGATGGCACATCCAGAACAGTTGACAAAGACGACACGCTTGCCTGCCTGATGCAGCATGGCAATGACCTGACGCTGAGCCTTCGGCAACTCCAGGTCGGTTCTGTCGCCGCCCTTGAATCCAGGCTCCTCAATCTCAAGCTGCTCGCCCTCCAGATTTGGAGAGATACCGCCAACGAATACCACGGCATCCGCATCGCCCACCTCTGCCAGGATCTGCTCGCTGGTAGGCTTCGAAGTCTTCAGGATATCAAACTGCATCACAGCCACATCTTCCCTCTGGGTATAATCTATCTGAATCTTAACCGGCTGGCCTGCTTTCAGAGAGAGCGGTTTGATAATAGGCGCCACGCGGCCCCAGCACTCCCTCATGTTCACGATGGTATCGCCATCCACTATCAGGCGGCAACCGTCATCAATACCCATATTGATGGTAAGATTCTCATCCCTGTCAGGAGTCAGCACTCCCTCATAGCGGGCTGAGAAATGGGTGAGATTCACTCCCGGCGCAAACACGGTATTACCACCATTGCTCAGATTGATGGCAGTCTTCATCACATCCGTAGCCACCGGCTCACCCTTCTGTTCCTGATTGTTCCAGTAGGTGGCCTTCATACCCTCACGGAAGAGGTTGAAACGGCTTTCCTGCACCTCGTTTCTTGTCAAGGTACAAGCCGGAACATACTTTACCTCAGTTCCCTTCAAATAGTTGCGGATGCCCTGGAGGATAGTGGTAGAACTGGTAGGATAACCCGAATAGTTGCCTCGCAGCATGATGGAGTCATTGGCATTAGGTCCCATCACCACAATCTTCTGATTGCGGTTCAATGGCAGCAGCTGGTTTCTGTTCTGAAGAAGTACGATACCTTCTTCTGCTATCTTCTCAGCCAGATCCTTATGAGCCTTGCAGGCGATGACTTTCTCAGGAATCTGAGTCCATGACACGGTTTCATCCTTATCAAAATCGCCGAGCTTGAAACGAGCCACCAGCAGACGCTTCAGGCTCTGGTTTACCTTATCTTCATTGATCATTCCTGCCTTCACAGCTTTCGGAATAGTACGATAGGCACTGCCGCATTCCAGGTCGGTACCGGCATTCACAGCCTGGGCAGTTGCCTCGGTAGCGGTCTTTGCCGTACCATGATAGCCCGGCATATAGAAATCGTTGACAGCTCCGCAATCGGAAGTAATCAATCCCTTGAATCCCCATTCGTCTCTGAGGATCTGGCGCTCAAACTTGGCGTTGGAACAGCAAGGAGCACCATCTATACGCTGATAGGCACACATCACCTCAGCCACATGTCCATCCTGTACCAGCGACTTGAAGGCAGGAAGATAAGTCTCCCACAAATCACGGGCTGGCAGATTCTCCAGATTGAAGACGTGGCGATTCCACTCCGGACCGCTATGCACGGCGAAATGCTTGGCACAAGCCAGTGTCTTGACATATTGGGGAGTCTTAGACTGATCAGAAGCCAGAACACCAGGAGCCGCCAGCGGCTTGCCGTCGAACGACTGTCCCTGCAAGCCATTCACTACGGCGAGTCCCATACGTGTAGTGAGATAAGGATCTTCGCCATAAGTCTCCTGTCCGCGTCCCCATCTAGGATCACGGAAGATATTGACATTCGGAGTCCAGAAGCTCAGACTCTGATATCTCTTTACATTACCCGACTTCTTCGCTACCTGCGCCTTGGCTCTCGCCTCATCGCTTACGGCAGTAAACACCTGATAGAGCAAGGCATCATCCCAGGAAGAAGCCATGTGCATGGTGATAGGGAAAACCGTGGCATATCCGTTGCGTGCCACGCCATGCAGCGCCTCGTTCCACCATTGAAACTGAGGGATACCCAGTCGGGAGATGGCAGGCGAAGCATCCATCATCAGCTTCGTTTTCTCCTCCAGAGTCAGGCGTGATAGCAAGTCATTGGCTCTTGCCTCGGCAGAAAGGTTAGGGTTCTGATAAGGCAACAGCTGACTGGCTGGCTGTTGGGCATGAGCTGAGAGCGCCAGAGCGGACAGCATAGCCAATGTAAGTATTTGTTTCTTCATAACTACTATTGTTAGTACGTAAATATTATATAGATTCGTTTTAATATGCAAAAATACATATTTTTCCTGAATTCAGAGATAGATGAAGTGTTAAAAAGCTCAACTAGTTTCCATTTTTATGTGATTACTTCCTAATTTTTTCGATTCATTTAAACAATTAAGCCTTTTTTCCTTGCTGATTCCAAATATTAGTGCTAACTTTGCACTCTGAAACAACACTATCTTTTTAGAAGACAAAGATACAAGTAAGAAAGATACAACAAGACAGTAAGATCGCAATGACATGGAAAAGATTCTAATAGTTGAAGACGACATCGCATTTGGAACCATGATTCAGACATGGCTCAGAAAGAAGGGATTCGAGGTGGAGAAAACTACTTCGGTCAAGGCCGCCATACAAGTTTGCGAGGAGGCGGAAAGAGGATTCGATCTGGTATTATCAGACCTCCGCCTTCCCGATCACGACGGCATCTTCCTGCTGCAATGGATGAGAAAGCATGGCATGCAGGTGCCTTTCATCGTGATGACCAGCTATGCAGAAATTCAGAATGTGGTGCTCGCCATGAAATCGGGCGCTACCGATTATGTGGCAAAGCCTTTCCATCCGGAAATCCTTCTGGATAAGATCAAGGAAGCTATCAAGACTCCGAAAAAACAGGATTCGCATGCAAACTCAGCAGATAGTCTGCGTTCCACAGACTCAAATTCTACTCCTACCAACGCAGCACCTGGCAAGCAGGCAGGAAATCAGGCTTCATCTGCCAATGGGGATGTACCCAAATACCTGGAAGGTGAAAGCGAGGCTTCACGCAAGCTCTACAGTTTCGTTTCGCTGGTGGCCCCTACCCCTATGTCGGTACTTATCTTGGGTGCCAGCGGTACGGGTAAGGAATATGTGGCTAGAAGAATACACGAACTCAGCACTAGAGCCAATAAGCCTTTCTTCGCACTCGACTGCGGTGCCATTCCTAAAGAGGTGGCGGCATCAGAATTCTTCGGTCATGTGAAGGGATCGTTTACGGGAGCAGACCAGGACAAGAAGGGCGCTTTCGAGATTGCCAACGGAGGAACTCTCTTCCTTGATGAGATGGGAAACCTGAACTATGAAGTGCAGGTACAGCTGCTCCGTGCCCTCCAGGAAAGAAAAATCCGTCCGGTGGGAAGCAACAAGGAAATCGATATCGATATCCGACTGGTTTGTGCTACCAATGAGAACCTGGCGCAGCGTGTGGCTGAAGGCAACTTCCGTGAAGACCTCTACCACCGTATCAACGAGTTTACCATCTACATGCCGGAGCTGAAAGACCGTGGTGCCGACCTCTTCCTCTTTGCCGACCTCTTTATCAAGCACGCCAACAAGGAGCTGAACAGAAATGTGGAAGGACTCGACGGCAAAGCCAAGGAACGAATTGCCGCCTACAACTGGCCGGGCAACCTGCGAGAATTGAACAATGTGATGAAACGAGCTACCCTGCTCGCCACCGGAAGATACATCGGAGTAACCGAACTGGAACAGAGTATGGCGCATATCCAGCCACAAGCCCCTACCGCCCTGCACGATGAGGAAACGGAACTGCAGAGAATAGAAGCTGCGCTGAAAGCTGCGGGAGGCAACAAGAGTAAGGCTGCACAATTGCTCGCCGTGGATAGAAAGACGCTCTACAATAAGATGAAGAAATACGGTATCTGATGACCATTCCCCAACTTTTTGGGGAATAATTCCACACTAGTTCCACAACTTCCACAATGTAGAATTCTGGCACGAAAAGCAATTACTACTGATAATCAAACGATTAGATAATTCTTTTGTTTTTTGGCACACAGATTGTGATATTAGAAAGTGAACACGCCAATGAGCGGTAACGCAAGCAAGGTTTGTTCACAAAGAAAGTAATAAATATAATATTCACAATAAAAAAACAAAAGATTATGAAAAAGTTAGTTTTCGCAGCTATCGCTGCCATGGTTATGGTATCAGTTAGCAACGTATTCGCCAGCAACAAGATGGCAAGTGTTTCATCAGTAGCTCCAGTTGACACAGTAGCTCCAGCAGAACCAGCTGCTCCAGCAGACACAACAGTAGAGAAAGAGACTCCTGCAGAGACACCAGCTGAAACTCCAGCAGAGACTCCAGCAGACTCTACAGCAACAGATTCTACTGTAGCAGAGTAATATCACCTTTAAAAAATAGTAATTAACAGAGGAAAAGATAGAATAACACTAGTAATTACGCGTCGCTTTCAATCAGGCAGGAGACTAATGATAGAATTCATTGGTCTCCTGACTTGTTTTTAGCCCTTTTGTTTTCTAATATCATTTTTTTGCATTAACTTTGCAAACAAATATCTATTGAGCAAGATTTCAGTCTGCTCATCATTTTAAACGATTTCTCATGCACAAGAACAATATTCCTCTCAAGGTAGCCCTCGGATATAGCGCCATTGCCATTATCATGATTCTGGCAATCAGTCTGGTGTATAGCAACACCAAGAGCATCAATGCCATCAATGAAGCTTCGCGCGAGTATATCCAGAAAAGGAGTGCCGCCGATAGTACCATCTCTTCCCTGCTCAAAGAGGAGCAGAGAAACCTGAAGCAACTGTCTGATGCCATGGCAGGAAGACCTACCCGAAACTATCTGCAGAATAAGGTGAAGAATCTGAATACGGGAAAGGATTCCATACTGGTTCACTCCAAGGCACCTCAAACCCACGAGGCGAAGAAGACTACGGTAGAGGTATTGAAGACCCGAAGGGGATTCTTCCGCCGACTCGCCGATGCCTTCAAGAAGGAGCACGCCGAAACCTTAAGCGTAAAACAGGACAGCAACCGGGCTGTCATCGATTCTGTTACCACTCCAGTAAACGTGGCGGAAAACGTGGCAAACATCCTAGAACAGATAGACAAGAAGGAGAAAGTGGCTACACAAGACCACAAGCAGAGCATCAACAAGGAGATGGAAGAGCTGAAGATGGTGAGTGCCAAACTCGCCCTGCGCTCCGCCAAACATCTGAGCGATGTGCACCAGCGTGAAAAAGACAACATGCAGGAAGCCATCAAGAAGGCGATGGAAGCAAGAAAGCATCTGTTGTGGCAGATGGAACTGCTCGCCATCGTAGCCTTCTTTGCCATCGGCATCATGATCTGGTTTATCTGGCGCGATGCCAGAAAGGAGCGCATCTACAGGGAAAACCTGGAGGCTGCCAATGAGGAAATCCAGCGTATCATGAACCAGCGCGAGCGCCTGCTCCTCACCATCACCCACGATATCAAGGCGCCAGCTGCCTCTATCTCGGGCTTCATCGATCTGATGAAAGATTACGTCAGCAATCCTCAGGGCCTCGAATGCCTCCAGAACATCAAGAACTCTGCCGCTCATCTTTCACATCTCGTTGCCTCGCTGCTCGATTATCATCAGTTAGAGAACGGACTGATGAAGGTTCAGCCTACCTCTTTCTCACCGGCACAACTGGTAGCAGAATCGGTAGAGGGAATGAAATTGCGGGCAGAAGAGAAAGGATTGGAGATTTCATTCGAATGCAAGATGAAGGGGATGGGAACTTCGGATTCTTCGGATTCTCCAATGAAGAAGGAATTCTTCCGTGCTGATGCCTTCCGCATTCGTCAGATATTGGATAATCTGGTAAGCAACGCCATCAAATATACTGACCGGGGCAGCGTTACCATCCAGGCACAGGTTTCAGAAATCCTGGGCAAGCCTACGCTTACCCTGAGCGTAAAGGATACGGGAAAGGGAATGACCGATGAGGAGAAACAGAAGGTGTTCCAGGCGTTTACGAGATTGAAGAGCGCCCAGGGTATTGAGGGTACCGGTTTGGGATTGTCCATCACCCAGGAACTGGTTTCGCTGCTTGGCGGAGAAATCATCCTCCACTCTACCCTGGGCAAAGGTTCTACCTTCATCGTCACCATCCCTATCGAGTCAGCACCAATGGAGGAGTCTCAGGAAATGGCTCCATCAGAAGTTGAGCATGATCCTTCTCCCGATTCTGCTCAAGATAAGGAAGGACAGAATTCCGGCAGCCATCAGGTTACTGATATAAAGAAGAAGCCGGAATTTGCCAACCACAAGATTCTGATTCTGGATGATGACAAGCTGCAGCTCCAGCTTCTCCAGGAGATGTTGCGCCGCATCGTAGGCGACACCTGGCAGGTATTCGCCTGCAACCATGTGATGGATGCCCTCACCACGCTGCATAACGAGCAGCCAGCCCTGATGCTGATGGATATCGAAATGCCGGAGATGAACGGCATGGATATGATTGCCCACATCAACCATACCCAAATGACGGTGGTAGCGATGACGGCTCACGATACAAGCATCCTGGAACAGCTTCTGAAAGCCGGCTTTGATGATTGCCTGTTCAAGCCATTCAGCATGGAGAAACTATCTGATATCCTGGGAACAGAGTCCCAGCCTCTACCGGATGCCCAGTCTGAAACTCCATCCCAGCCAGATTCATCATCCCAGCAGAAATTCAATCCTCAGCTGGATGCTCTCCTCGCTTTTGCCGGAGGCGACGAAGAGGCGGCTAAGGAGATTCTTGATACCGTGAAGCAGGAACTTGCCGCTCATCTCACGAATCTGGAAGAGGCTGTAGAAGAGGAAGCCTTATCTACCGACCGCATAGGAAAGGCGGCACATAAGCTCCTCCCTATCGCCACCATGATGCAGATGGGATGCCTCGAAGAACTCAAGGCGCTGTCACCTGAATACATCGGCGAGATAGAAGAAGCCGAGATCAGAGAAAAACTGAAGGTTGTGATTACGACCTTATCTGCTGCGGTGTCAGACCTGTATGCTTCTTGAAATAGCGGCAGAAGAAACTGACGTCGGCAAAATGAAACTCCCAGGCCATCTCCTTGATGCTTTGCGTGGTCCGCTTAAGATGCATCTTGAGCTGCAGAATCACGTATTGGTCGATGATGGTCTTGGGGGTATGCCCCGTCACCTGATTCACGATGTTGGTCAGATATTTCGAGGAGATATTCATCTGTTCGGCATAATAGTTCACATCCCTTGAAATCTTGTAGTCCCTCTCCAGCAGCATCATAAACCGATTGAACAATTCTCTTACACGATACGATTTTACTTCATCTGGTCGGTATTGCGGATTGCGCTGAAGATACTCATGAAAACCAATGAAGAACGCCTTCAACTGGCACAATACCAGCTGCGAAATGCAGGTACACTCCGACTGGTCGAAATATACCTTCAATAAGGAGAACATCCCATTGATGATGTTTGTCACCACAGGGGTATCCTGCCGGCAGCGGTCTTCCCGCAAGGAAGAATACACCGTCTGCTCCAGCTGCAAGCTTGCTTCGCGAAGCAAGGAAGGATTATATTTCAGGATTTCGGCCTGGAAACTGTTCGCTGTTTGAGGGGATTTGCAATCCCCGTTTTCAGTTTCAGGGGATTTGCAATCCCCGTCAACCTTCAATTCCACTACATCATTCGGAAAGAGCGTAATCACCGCCCCCTCATAAAGTTCCCAATCCTTATAATTCACATTCAGTCTCGCCTTTCCCTTCCGGCAAATCAATATAGCTCCGTAAGTCAAAACTTGCGGACCCTCCTGCCATTCCTCCAAACCAGAGCGAAAAAGGCTTGCTTCCTGATAACTGCTTAATTCTGATAATTCCATCTACACCTTATTATATATCGAGTTATTATGTCTCTTTATTCCTATTTCGGTTGCAAAATTACACAAAATATGTGATATAAAAGAACTATTATTCCCAAATCGTCCATCCGCTGCGAAATATTTAAAGTGATTGTTCGCCCAAAACTCCGTACCTTTGCACCCGAAATTCAAAAAGTAATGATCAATGATTAAGAACATCTTATTTGTAAGCCTTCTGCTTGCAGGAGGACCCCATTGGGCTTCGGCTCAATCACAAACCACCGTAGGAGCGGCTGCTTCCTTGCCCGTCAGCAAGAAAGAAAACATGACCATCAGCCAGCTCTTCCAGAAGGTGGAGGATAACAGCAAGAGCCTTCGCACTTCATTATCAGGAGTAGAAGCAGCCCATCTCGGCATCGAAGCGGCTAAAAGCAAGAAACTGCCCGACCTTGATACTTCCCTCTCATTCAGCTACATCGGCAATGCGCTGATTACCGACCGTAACTTCAGCAACGTTCATGGTCTGAAATCCCCACATTTCGGCAACAACTTCTCCTTCCAGGCACAGCAGGTGGTTTATGCCGGTGGAGCCATCAACGCAGGCATCAAGCTCGCCGAACTCGGAAAGCAGCAGGCAGAAGTAGGCGTAAAACTCACCCGTCAACAGATTCGCTTCATCGCCCTGGGGCAATATCTCGACCTCTATAAGATAGACAACCGCATCAAGGTGTATGAAAAGAACATCGAGTTGACCCGCCAGCTCATCGACGACATCAAGGAAAAACAGACGCACGGAATGGCGCTGAAGAATGACATCACCCGATACGAACTCCAAATGGAAAGTCTCAAACTCGGTCTTACGGCGCTCAGGAACAACCGAAGCATCCTGAACCATCAGCTTTGCAATACCCTAGGAATGAACCAGGGAAACCTGAAGAAAGAAGGAAGCCAGATGAACCAGACAAGCCAGGAGATTCAGATTATCCCCGATGCCACTATCGCCGACAAGACCTACGGCAAGGAAGGCGCGGCTTACTGGCAGACAGCAGGCACCCTGAACTCCCCACTCCTGGAGCAGAGCAGTAACACCATCCGCATCGCCGAACAGAAAGAGAAGATTGCCAAGAGCGATCTTCTGCCAAAAGTGGCTTTCGTTGCCGCAGACAACTTCGACGGACCTATCCTCTTCGAATTGCCACCTGTTGATAAGAACCTCAACGTCTGGTATGTGGGTGTAGGCGTGAAATACAGTCTCAGCTCTCTCTTCAAGAGCAACAAGCGCATCAAGCAGGCAGCCGTGGAGACCCGACAGGCTAAAGAGGCACATGCCGTACAGGCAGAGCAGCTTAACAATAATGTGCAGGCTGCCTACGTGCAGTATCAGCAAACCTACGTAGAACTGGAAACGCAGCAAAAGAGCGTGGAGCTGGCACAGCAGAACTACGACGTGATGAATGCCCGCTATCTCAGCCAACTCGCTTTGGTTACAGATATGGTAGATGCCTCCAACCTCAAGCTCAATGCCGAGCTTAGTGAGATGGATGCCCGCATCAACATCGTCTATGCCTACTATCGCATGAAGTACGTGGCAGGAGAAATTTAACAAAAAACGCGGCAGGAGAAATTTAATTTTAAAAACAGAATTAAGAGTCTTTATCGAAAACTATTATCAAGAGATTATGAGCAAGAAGATTATCAAGAGAATATATAATGTAGTGATTATCCTCCTTTTTCTGGGAGCTATCGGCTGGTGTTTCAGCCATTTCTATCATGGCAGCGATGTGGCTTACACAGATGATGCACAGGTAAACCGCCATATCACCCCTATCAATACCCGTGTACCGGGATTCATCAAGGAGATTCGTTTCAACGATTATCAGCACGTAAAGAAGGGCGATACCCTCGTCATCATCGAGGATGCTGAGTTCCGCCTGCATGTAGCTCAGGCAGAGGCAGGCTTGCGTGGATCCAAGTCAAGTTCTTCGGTGGTAACCGCCAGCATGGGCACCACCAATACCAATGTGCAGACAGCGGCTGCCGGCATCGAGGAGGCTCGTGTGGATATGATGAATGCCAAGCAGGACTTCGACCGCTTTGCAGCCCTGATGAAGAAGGATGCGGTAACCCGTCAGCAATACGACAATGCTTATGCCCGCTATCAGGGAGCCAAGGCACGTTATGAGCAGGCTAGCAGCCGCAAGGCTAGTGCCGCATCAGTTCGCAATGTACAGACCCAGCAGCTCGGCGGTTCACGTGCCGGAGAGAGCGTGGCAGAAGCACAGCTCAACCTGGCTCGCCTGAATCTTTCTTATACAGTAATCGTGGCAACCTGCGATGGCGTGATGGGAAGAAAGGATATTCACGAGGGACAGTTGGTGCAGCCTGGTCAGATGCTCGCCCGCATCGTGGATGACAATGATGTTTGGGTGGTAGCCAATTATCGTGAGACTCAGATGGACGGCATCACCGTGGGCAAGACTGTAGATTTCACCGCCGATGCCATCCCGGGTGTAGTATTCCATGGCAAGGTAGAAGCCCTTTCTGCCGCAGCCGGCAATGCCTATTCCATGATTCCTGTGGATAATGCCACCGGCAACTTCGTAAAGGTAGAGCAGCGTGTGCCTGTTCGCATCGCCCTCACCAAGGACAATGATCCGAAACAGATAGCCTTGCTCCGTGCCGGACTGAACGTAGAAACCAAGGTCCACATCAAATAGAATGTTCTATAAACTATAAATTATTAATTGAAAAAATGCCAGGACCTCCTATGTTACAGGGACCCTTCCGGGTGCCATCGTTCAATGGATATATTCCTCGTCGGTTACAGCCATGGATTTATCTCCTCTTCGCCTTCATCTTCCTGATGTCGGGCGGAATCTATGGAGGAGCCATGAGCCAGGTGATGGGCGAGTACAGTTTGATGAGAGAAGACGTGCTCATGATCATCATGTTCAACGTGGTGGGCGTGGCGATGCCATTCCCCTTCCTCTTCAAGATGAAGTTCCACTTTACCAACCGCCAGCTCCTGCTGAATGCGGCACTGGTAGTGGCAGCTTGTAATTTCCTCATCATGTGGACCGACTCGGTGCCCCTGATGTGCATCCTCGCTTACATCGCAGGTTTCTTCAAGCTCTGCGGAACCTTCGAATGTATGAGCACCATCCAGTTGTGGATGACCTCCAAGCGCGATTTCACCATCTTCTTCCCCCTGCTCTACTGCATCGTTTTGGGAAATATGTTCCTATCGCCTTGGATTACCGAACACCTGATTTACATCTATCAGGATTGGCGCATCATCAACTGGGCGATGACGGGAGCCCTGCTCCTGGTGGCATTCATCGTGTATGTCACCACCCACGACTTCCGCTTCATGAAACCCATGCCCTTCATCAGTCTCGACTATCTGGGCTGCATCCTGTGGTCGGCATGGATGCTGGAGTTCATCTTCTTCTTCACCTATGGCGAGCACTACAACTGGCTCGATTCGAAGATCATGCAGATGGATGTATTGCTCTTTATATTTACCGGATATTTTTGCATCCAGCGAATGCTCCACATCCGTCACCCTTACATCGAGCCGGCGGCGTGGAAGTATAAGCGACTCATCCCGCTGCTCATTCTCTTCGCCTTCGTAGAGTTCATGGGCAGTACGCCTAAAGTGCTGCAAACCGCCTTTACGGGTGGCGTGCTGCATTTCGGCAACATCACCACCAATGTGCTCAACTTCGTGGAATGGACGGGAGCCATCGCCGGCTGCCTCTTCTGCCTATTCTGGTGCAAGGTGCTTCATCAGAAATACACCCGTCTGCTCACGATAGGCGTGGCAACGATGGTATGTTATCCCGTGATGATGTATTTCCTCATCGATCCAGGTCTCAACATCGAGGCACTCTATCTGCCTTGCTTCCTGCGGAGCTTCGGCAACGCCATCTTCTTCTGCATGCTCACCGTGTATCTGGAAGAACTGATGCCGTTCCAGCATTTCTTCATGGGATTGACGATGGCAGGCATCATCCGCAACGGTCCGATGTCGGCGATGTGCTCAGGTCTGTACAGTTTCGGGCTCCGTTATCAGATGGCAGACAACATGTCGCGCGGCTTGCCCTACGATGCCACCAATCTTCTGATGCTCAGCATCCGGAATCTCTATGGCATCACCTGTCTCATCGGCATTGCCGTGCTGATCATTTTCCTGCTCTGGGATGTACAGCCCGTGAGAAGTACCCTGAAGAAGATGCCTTCCTGGAACTTCGTGGGAAAGAGAATGAAGAATAAGAAAGGATTTGCGAAATAGTCATTGGTTCTGCCATCGGCGTGATTATCAACCTCGTACTTCCTAAATCGAAGACGGAAGAGGTGTAAAGAAAAAAGGGGAAAATCTTTGATTATGAGATAGTTTCCAAAGTTTTTCCCCTTTACAAGAGTAATGCCCCAACTAGATTGCAAGATTCTTGCAGATTTGTGAATCGATACAATTTACCTAGATGTTCCTCATCATATTTTATAGAGGAACCTTTATAATTTGGGCAGGAATCTCTGTCTTTGTATATTTTAGCAAGAGTTGAGCCACATTTTTATCCTTATCATCCTCATTATCTGTACAGCCTCCAATTGATCTTTCGCCAAAGGTGAAAAAATAATCTTTTGCTCTAGAAACTGCTACATTTATCAGATTGTCATTCTCCTTGATAAACTTCCACCCCTCTTGACGACCATATACAGTAGAGAATATAACTATCTTGCTCTCTGCACCTTGGAAAGTATGTACTGTTCCACAAGGAATCTTTCCAACCTTATGCTTCTTAGACACTTCTTCTAAAGCTACTTTTATCTTGTCCACCTGAGCCTTAAATGGCGTAATAACCGAAATTGTTTTTTCTATCGCAAATGTACGATCAATCAACAATTTCATATCTTTCGAATATGTATTCCTTATCTCTTCAAAATTTTGGTCTATCCATTTTGCAATAGCTTCAGCCTCTTGCATGCAAATTCTACTCTCACCATCAACCTCAGAGTTCTGATGACTAACATGAAAAGACCCCATGACAGGACAGTTTGGACCTAAGAATCTATCATTTTCAAACTCATCTGGCCTACGAGGATTCAGACGTCCATGATAAACCAACTCATTGCAGAAGCTTATGATTTCTTTGTAACAACGTCTATGCTCACTAAGAAACATTCCTCTCTCCCCTTTCTTTTGAAACTTGCATGCACTTGTTGCCAAAGACATCAAGCTTGAAGAAGAGCAGTTTAAAGGAAGAGTTAAGAACTCCGATATATTTTCTATTGAATCCTTACCAAGAATTTTCTTATGCATTTCATAATCTACGATCTCACTAACAGAATACACTGGTGGTATTTGATGCACATCACCTACGACGATAGCCTTCTTGGCTAAGGCAAATGAAGGAATGGCCAATTCTGGAGCGACCTGTCCTGCTTCATCTACAATCAAAAGATCTATGTTCCGCATATATGGTAACTGTTTTAAATCATCAGATTCTTTCGATATTTTCATTTTTCCCGATTGATTTGAATTCCTTGTTCTATCTAATGCTCCCCTAAAGACATCTGGCAATTTAAAGAATGTCATCACCATACATGGTGTAATCTTTGCCATTCTATGGAATCTTTTGTCTTGGATGCTTAAATATTTATAGGTATATTTTCTTTCATCTAGACAATCATTTGCCATTAACCAACTAGCCTCATAATAATGAACTGCAAGCCAAAACATCTGATATCTTAACGTTATATCTAAAATACCATTTATTTCTTCAAGCCCCACAGCACTCAACTCACTAATACCATTTTCGGGGATATCTTTAACTTTTTTATCATCTTTATGAAGACTTTTTGTTATATGCAAAAGTTTCTCCTTATAATCGAATCCAAATTCGTTCAGACTCTTTAATAGATTCTCAAGTTTTCTATTAGAGGAATCGGGCTGAGCTTCAGATTTATAAAAACCTAAAAAGCTCAAGAACTTCTGACACAATGTCTTTTTTTTCTGATTACTATATTGAACCGTCGGCTTTTCAACAGCAGATAATATTTCTTTTAATTTCGATTCACGCTTTTGAATTTCGTCTTGAAGATACTTCATTACACCCTCCCAATAGAAGTTCTCATTAGTATTTTTTATATGATAACATTTATCACAACACTCCTGGAACGTATTCTTAAATTCCTCAAATTTTTCGTTTTCTGCTTGGCTATTATTTTTATGTTCTATACTCTCGTAATCTATACCACCTTCTTTATTCGTCTTAAAATGTGGATCATTCTTCTTAGCATCAGAAGGAAAATATACCGAAAAAGAAGATAGTCCAATCCATCTTCTTTCTAACAACTTTCTCTTTTCATTCTTATCAGAATCTTCCTCTACCACATTTGCAAAAGAATCCATTATATTGGTAACAGCTTTGTTATTAGTAGAAGTTGCTACAATGATGGGAGCATTCAGACCTTCTTTTGCATGTTTGACAAACAAATCAGCAACAACACTTTGTAAAAGTGTTGTCTTACCTGTTCCCGGAGGACCTGACACTGCTAAAATCTCTCCATCTTTCGTTTCATTCAAATGATGAAGTGATTCTCTTTGAGAAGGAGAAAGAGGCCATTTACCACTCATAACTCCTAAATGTTTTTTCATTGATTTAATATTCAATTCTCCATATAAACCTTCTTCGGTATCTTTTGAAGGAAAAAGCAGCTTGTTGAGTAATGGAACCGATTTCATATTTTCATCAATATGCTCAAACAAGAAATGATATAATTCGAGTATCTTGCCATAAGCTTCCACTGTTTCATCCAAAATAATCCATGCAGAAGGATAAATCTCATAGTAACTGTTTTTCTTTTCAGAATTTTTAAGGAATGTAGAATCCCAGTCATTTTCTATCTGAAATTTGTAATATTCCTTCACCATAGCAATATATTTATCCCAAAGAATTTCATTTTTATTGCTGATACCTTCTGTTAGATTGAAATCTTTATCTTTCCATTCACCAATAGAAACATTATTTCCAAAAGGAGCCAAAATCTCAATCGGTATCCATGGAGTCTTAGTTGTATTGACCTTTAATTGTCCATTCATATCAAGAATAGCTGGAATATAAAGAACTGGTATATCTAGTACGTCTGTCTCATGACATATCTTCCCTTCTTTATTCATTTCATCAATAAGTCTTTCGCTTTTGATAATTTTAGGCAAAACCAGCACTTTTAGATCATCTTCCTTTGTATCCTTTATCTTTTTCTGCTTATTTTTTTCATCATAGATTTGAAAAAGTTTTTCATAAATTTCTCTACCCAAAAAGCCATTTTCGAAGTTAGAAGATTCATCTAATTTCAAAGGCTTTTCCTTTTTAAAATCGATACCGCTTTTGATTTTAATTATCTTAATGAGATATTCCAATATTCTTTTTTTGTCCATATCCTTATTTCCGCAACACTATAATTTAATATTTTTTATAAGCACCTGAGCAACAATAAGTTGCTCAGGATTTTGCCATGTCAGAAATTTCACTTATCTTAGTGTTGCTTAAAAAAACAAATAAAACTCTGAATGACATGGCAAAAGTACAAATAAAATCCGAGAAACTCACTCCTTTTGGAGGAATTTTTTCTATTATGGAGCAATTTGATGCTC
>ERZ772820.642-NODE-642-length-32377-cov-14.204350_pt1 | contig 32377 bp, 34 predicted proteins | sample MGYA00511377_ERZ772820 | MGnify/ENA primary metagenome ERZ772820 (study PRJEB29015, sample SAMEA2737684) | human gut metagenome | biome: human gut; feature: human-associated habitat; material: faeces | place: China | collected 2012 ... | reverse complement strand
GATAACCAGTAAACTTTCCTCATTCTTCTCTCAAACACTTTTTATATGTACTTTCCAGATGGAAAACTTGCCGTATCCGTCAAGAAGGATGGAAAGGAAACCTGGGGTATCATGAACGACAAGGGAGAGATCATCGTCAAACCATCGTCCAAGCTGAAGAATATTGGCACCATCCATGGAGATGTCTTCACCTATAATAATGGTGACGGCTGGGGACTCATGAATGTAAAGGGAGAAACCCTGGTAAGAGCCAAGTATGAATTCCTTTACTATGATGATGACAGAACTTTGATTGCTCTGGTCAAGAATGGAGATACCTATGAATACAAGTATATTGACCAGCAAGACAACCAGATTGGGGAAGATTCCTATGTAAAGGCTACCCTATTCTCCATGTTCGACGGCCAACATGCTCTTGTGAAACCCAATGACAAGATCTACTCTATCATTGACAAGAACGGAAAACAGCTGGAGAACCTTCCGGACATCGTTGATATCGGCACCTACGAAGGAGAAAGCTACATAGAAAGTGACTATGTGGATATCAACAAGATGATTGCAGGATTCAACATATCACCGGACGGCTTGTACGGCTTCAACTATCAGTCCACTCCACAGCAAGCAGTCAAGATGGAGGTGCAACAAGACTTAGCCATCGGTGACAAGCAGCATGAGGCCGGTACTCCTTATTGGTATGACTTCAAGGACAACATCATGCTATATGGTGAATCAGAGGGTATCAATGGCTGGATTAGCATCCAATACTCAGGAAATCTCAGCAGGCTGACCTATAAAACCAAAAGAGTCATAGACTATGATTTTGGTGACTACTATTGGTATCATGATGATAAAATACCAACTGGCTATGTTTGGAATAAGGTAAAACCAACATTATTTGGTCTCACCATTTACAATGGAGGCAGGATGCATGGCAAACTGAGAACTCTTTTCAATGCCCTATCCCAAAAAGTCAAGAGTTGGGGTAAGGTTGTCAAAGAAAACAATGGTGCAGCTATCGTTAATCTCAACAATGGCAAGAGAGCTATCATTACCATGGAAAAAGACAAGGTATCCGTATTCTGGGGACAGTTGAAAGCTGCTAAAGACATTGACATATCCAAATACAAGGACGCATGCGAGGAAGATGACCTCAATAATATATCTTATGGCTACCTCAATGACTTATTCTCAGACGAAGTAGCAGCAGATACCGCTGTTGTAAAAAGTGATTCAACGGCTGTAGAGTAAAGCTTACATGCCTTAAGTTACTATTGGGATATGCCTTAAGCTAATCCTTATTAATTCTCCGAAAATCTTGTAGAACTCTCCAAAATTCTACAAGATTTTCGGAGTTTTTCAAAGATACGTTGAAGAACCCACAAAAATTTCAGAGATATTCAAAGGAAACTTGGTACCGGTTACTGCGCTACAGTGGTACCGATTGGAGTGATATATTGGTACCGATTAGAGTGCTACGCATGACACAAAGACTATGCAACTATCATTTCTCTAATGCCCCCAAAAACATTTCCAAGCTTTTTTTTCACATTTCTTTTCCTGCGCAGATAGACTGCACACATACTTATTACCTTTGCAACATCAAACCGAGAAACCAAGGGATTGTCCCAAGGTAAGGTAAAAAGAAGGCTAGTATGAAAAGACATCTAAATCGATAAGCCATAGTTGCTTGACAATTGCAACTTAAATATTAATCAGAACTTTGTTGAACTAAAAATATCAAAAAGATGAAGACTGTTGTTTTAATGTGGAATCCTGCTATTTCAAGCTTCCATAAGGAAGACTTGAGCAAGTGCATCCAAGTATTGGATAGCTATAATGAAGAAGACTGTCCCAACGAATATCTAGACCTCAACTGGTCTATATGGGACCATGAGCAGGTAAAAGATGGAGATCGATTCTTCATGGTAAAAGTAGGGGAAGGAAAAACTGGCATCATCATGGCTGGAACTATCCAATCTGATCCTTATAAAGATAAGGATTGGAGTGGAAAAGACCGTGAAGTTTATTATGCCGACCTGTTTTGTGAATGCATTGTTGACATAGAGACAGCCCCTTACATATCCACGCAGGAACTCAAAGAAGCCATGCCAGAATTTGACTGGACGGGTGGACATAGCGGAAGAGTCATCGAGGATAGTATGGCTTTCAAGCTTGAAAAAATGTGGGCTGAATACATCTATAAGTACTATAATGTTTTAGACTCCCAAAGAGCAAGTAAGGCATTTACGGCTGGCTATATCCCTGATCGGCTTGAAGAATACCTATCCAAAGTTACTGAAGGAACTTGTGAGATCTGCGGCTATAACTACAAGAAGATATGGGGAGAGGATTGTGAGCAGAACAATCATTTTGTACGCTTCCTTCCAAGAAGAACCGATCAAAAATGCAAGAACGGAGACAACGTCTGGAAACACTTCCACTGCATCTGCCCTAGCTGCAGCCAATTGCCATACAAAGCGATTGGTGAGAAACTGGGCGAGAAGGACTTCTTTGACGATGAACTATGGATTGTTTAGCAAATGGGGGAAATCTGACTATATGCTTAAAACAACACTGTAGGTGACCAGGAATAAGACGGTGGAATACCTTTCCCACTACTTCTCCACCTCACCTTTGGCAGAAAAATATATTTGGCATACCCTTTGTTAAAACAGAAATAGCAGGAAGATTTCTACCGGAACCAGATGGATAATTCCGAGAGAGATCAATCCTTGCTCAAAAAAGCAATTTTATCAAATAACAGAATATTAAAGATATCGATATGAAAGAACTGAAATGCCCTAAATGCGGCAACGTCTTCAAGGTAGATGAAGCAGACTATGCTGCCATTGTTGGCCAAGTCAAGAATGCAGAGTTTAACCAGGAGGTAGAACGACGCATGAAGGAACTCGAGAAACAGCAGAAGGCTGAGCAAAAGGCTGAGACCTTGAAAGCAGAACAGAATTATCAGAAACTGCTTTCTGAGAAAGAGCTCAACCTTACCCAGAAAGATGCTGAGATTGCCAAGCTTCAGAGCCAACTAGAAGGTATTGAGAATACCAACCAACTCAGTCTGGCAAAAGAGATTGCCAAAAAGGATAAGGAAATCGCAGCCTTGCAGACACAGCTGTCCTCTAACGAGAGCAAATTAAAGGTTGCCATCCTGGAGGAGCAGAATAAGAGCAAGGATTTCCTCCAGAAGAAGGAACAGGAGATTCAGAAACTCAAGGGAGATATGGAGCTGGCCCAGAAGGAAGCAATCATCAAGGAAAAGAACCTGAAAGAAGACTTTCAAAGCCGACTGAAGCTCAAGCAGGAGGAAGTAGATCACTACAAGGAGCTGAAAGCCCACATGTCCACCAAGATGATTGGAGAGAGCCTGGAGGTTCACTGCAGCACTGAGTTCAACAGAGTAAGAAGCATGATGTACCCATGCGCCTACTTTGAAAAGGACAATGATGCAAGTGGCGGCAGTAAGGGAGATTTCATCTTCCGAGACACAGCAGATGGCGTAGAGTACATTTCCATCATGTTTGAAATGAAAAACGAGATGGAAACCACGGCTACAAAGCATAAAAACGAGGACTTCTTTGCCAAACTCGACAAAGACAGAAAAGAAAAAGGCTGCGAGTATGCGGTTTTGGTCTCTCTCCTGGAACCAGACAGTGAGCTATATAACGAAGGTATCGTTGATGTTTCCTACAAGTATCCGAAGATGTATGTAATCCGTCCTCAGTTCTTCATGCCATTGATCTCACTCCTCACCCAGGCATCCAAGAAGAGCATAGAGTACCAGAAGGAACTCATTTTGGCTCGCCAGCAAAGTGTGGATGTTACCAACTTTGAAAACAAGGTCAACGCCTTCCGTGACAAATTCGCCGGTCACTATCAGAAAGCCAGCGAAAAATTCAACAAGGCCATTGAAGAGATTGACAAGACCATCAAGTCTCTCCAGAAGATGAAGGATAATCTCCTCAGCTCAGAAAACTACCTTCGCCTGGCTAACAATGACACGGAAGAACTGAGTATCAAGAAACTCACTCGCGGTAACCCCACGATGAAGGAAAAGTTTGAAGAGGCTAGAAGAATGGATGAAACTTCCACTCACATAGACTAACAAAAAAGCCAGACTTAAAAAGCCTGGCTGGAATAAGAGCGGGTCTCTGAAGGTTAACCCATCCCTCACGCTGCAAATATACAATAATTATTTTGCAGTTGCAAAGAAAGTAGGTAAAGATTAACATAGATTATCATAAATGGCGGGTGTCGTGATGACATTCGCCTTTTTATTTTAGTGAACTTTATAACTAAGTCATCGTGAAAGTTTTCCGACAAACGTCAAGATATATGTAACTAGCCACCTAAAATTCTACTAAAACTGGCTTTGTCAGAAACTACATCAGACAAAACTATATAACCTCTTCTCCTATCAACAATACATCACTGAGCAAATTTCTTATCGATGAACACGATTAAATGACATCACACTTTGAACATAAAAGAGACATCGCTAATGGCATTAAAAGCGATTTTTTCTCTTTTTTTATGCATTTTCTTAGAAATATTTTTCTATGCAGATTGACTGCACAGGACGCCCGTACCTTTGCATCGTGATTCAGAGAAACCGAGGAATGGTTCCAAGGTACTGACTAATAACATTCATAACATGGGAGCAATTTTCTTATTACTGTTTTTTGCTAATTTCTTCAAGGGTTTTGGTAAAGCTATGAAGCATAGTACTGATACATATCGCCAAGATCGTTAGAAGCATAGCACGTATACAATGATGAACCAAGATAGTTCATTGTATCATGCAGGAATGTATCTCAATACAATATCCCTGCACAGCAAACACATATTTATAATAAAAATCAGAGAAACCGAGGAACAGTTCCAAGGTGATGACTAACTATTTTAAAATTATGGGAAGTATATTTTTGTTTATGTTCTTTGCATGGCTGTTGAAGGGTTTTGGCAAAGCCATCACCCACACCGACAAGAAAAAGCCTCGTACCAGCTGGGATAGACTCAGCTATGAGCAGAAGGCATGGATTCATGACCATGACAACGGAAGATAAGGTATCTACAAAATATTAGGAGTTTACATTCCATCAAGAATGGCCTTACCGGCAACGAGAACGACAATTGGTAAAAATATAGCGTTTACGAACCTGTTTTTTCGTGGATGCATCCATTCAATCGACAAATCAAGGAGGATTCTTGCTTCAGGAATCCTCCTTTTGTATCTTTTTATGCAGGAAAAAGTTAAAATCTTACCACTCCGCAAATAGATTGCGGAGTAATTTATTATCTTTGCAGCATGAATTAAAATGAATAGCTTATGCCAGCAAACAAGAATGCCCTGATAAGGTACAAGACAATAGATAATTGCCTGAGAAACAAGTATCGCCGATGGACCATCGACAACCTGGTGGATGCTTGCAGCGATGCCCTCTATGACATGGAAGGCATCTCAAAAGGCGTGTCTTTGAGAACCGTGCAGGCAGACCTGCAGATGATGCGTAGTGACAAGCTGGGCTACAATGCCCCTATAGAGGTGTATGATGGCAAATACTACCGCTATGCAGACCCCAACTATTCCATCTTCGACATGCCTCTGTCTGAAAACGACTATGAGATCATGAAAGAAGCCGTAGAAAAGCTCAAGCAGCTGGAGGACTTTGACCACTTCTCGGAAATGGCAGACGTGGTGGGAAGACTGCAAGACAAGCTGTCTATCAGCAAAAGCAACAGAAAGCCCATCATCCACTTTGACTCGATGCCGAACCTCAAAGGCTTGGAACTCCTGAACCCTCTCTACAATTACATAGCCAATAAGCAGACTCTGAGAATCATGTATCAGTCATTCAACGCAAAGGAGGCAAACGAATACATCCTCTACCCTTATCTGCTGAAGGAATACAGAAACAGATGGTTCCTTTTCGGCTCAGTGAAGAAAGACCTGGTCTATATAACTTGGCCCTTGACAGAATGTTATCCATTGAACCAATCGAAGAGCCATTCCGTGAAAATCCCAAGTTCAATAGCGAGAAGTTCTTTGACGATGTCATAGGTGTGAGCAAGAATATCGACAACAGACCACGCACCATCAAGTTCTGGGCATCCGTGGAACAAAGCAAGTATATCAAGACCAAGCCCCTTCATCATAGCCAGGAACTGATCAGACAGAATGAGGACGGCAGCTGTATCTTCAAGATCTCCGTGGTCATCAACTTCGAACTCTACTCCGTCCTCATGAGCTATGGTCCTGGAGTAAGAGTCATCTATCCACGAAATGCGGTAAACTTTATGAGAGAAAAGACAAAGGAAATGGCAGATATGTACGAGCAACATGGCCAATTTGATGAAGACAACAATTAAAAAGAAAGAAATGAAAGAACAGAATAATAATAATCAACCAGAGCAGAACGCCATCCGGGAAAGAATCTGCAAACACCTTCGGGAAATTGAGGAGCAACACCACATCAAGATACTGTATGCCGTAGAATCCGGCAGCAGGGCATGGGGCTTCTCATCTCCTGACAGCGATTGGGCTGTACGCTTCATCTATGTCCATGAACCAGAGTGGTACTTCCATATCGAAGAGCAAAAGGATACCATCGAGCAGATGTTCCCTGATGAAACAGACATGTCCGGCTGGGATCTGAAGAAAGCCCTGCGCCTCTTCGAAAGCTCCAACCCTTCACTCTTTGAATGGCTCCACTCTCCTATCATCTACCAAATGGACGAAACGTTCATCAACGAGATCCGCCAAATGGAAGGCCAATATTTCAACAAGGAGAAAGCCATGTTCCACTACAACCATATCTACAAGAAGCATAATGACAGATACATCAAGGACTATGGACTGCCATTGAAGAGATTTCTCTACTACCTCAGAGGTATCCTTGTATGTAAATGGTTATCTGACAAAGGCACCATCCCTCCTGTAAGATTCACAGAACTGGTGGATGCCACCGTAAAGGAACCAGACATGAAAGCAAAGATCGCTCACCTGCTGGAACTCAAAAAGAGAAGCAACGAACATAACCTGGAACCCGTGGATGAAGAACTCTTCACCTGGGCAGAGAAATGGGCAATGTTCTACGATCAAAAGGTAGAACACATCCACCCGGAGAAAAAGACAATGCCCGATGAGAAGCTCAACAGGCTAATGTACGATACGGTCAAGAGAATGGCCACTCAATACCCCAATTCACCATCTCAACACCCCCCAAAAATATCAAAATAAATAAAAAATACAAACAAAATCGCATAAGAAAAGGCTCAAGCCCTCATCCCTGCAGGTAAACAGAAATGTGGTTTTGAGCCTTTCTGTTCACCTGAAATCTAAAGCCAAAAGTGGTAATTCTATCAATTTTTGTTCATAGAGAGTGCAATTATTCATGCTGGAAATCCTATATACATGCCATTGAACCAAACTCATATATTGAACAAATCCCCGAATATTACCATATGTATTATATTTACCAAGATTAAGTACCTGATGCTTCTGGAAATCTCAGCCAATGTGCAGGGTATCAAGAAGGCATTGATTACTAAAGATTTCATAGATATGGATGGAGATACCGTATCTTTCAACGACCCGTTCTTCAAACTGTGGATCAGAAGAAACATTGAGCAGCTTTGATGGAATAAGAATATACCAGGCACTTTTTTAAGAAGGTGTGCCATAAGACCTAGGCACACCTTTTTTAAAATGAACCGTCATTTTCCCAATTTCAAAATAACATTCTTAGCCTCAAGCATTTTAGTTTTTAAAAAATCAGCTAATAAAGATGATTGGTTATTATGCGGAACCATAGCAACTAGAGTTTCACTGTTCCATAGCCACCATTCTTCACCATTAGGCCCCCACATCCATTTTGCTGCAACGAAAGAATAATCATTTGGAAAACATTTTTCATCGGAAAGGGAACTACAATCATCTGTCCATCCGATTTCATCCTTTATCGAGTCAGGAGTTTGAGCCCCTTTAAGAGAAATCAATCCATAGGCATGACCACGCTTTCGGGTATTATCACCACCAATATAAAAATAAATACTTTCATTTTGAGGTAATTTAAACAAGGCATAGCCTCCCCAGCCTTCATACAGATAAGTTCTCTTATCTCCCACAGGGACAATTTCATATCCCATATCCAAGGCCATTTTTTCTATTTCAGCCACAAATCCCAACCGAATTCTATTTTCTATAGGCGTCTGATTATTAATGATCATCAAATACTCAGCTACATGCTCAGGACTTGCCACTAACTCTACAAGTTTATTGTCTTCTAACGTTCCCATACTTTGATTCGTTAATTGTTTGATTAAATTAATATATTGTCTAATTGTTTCCCTAACCAAAGGACGATCGAAAGATATCCTAGCACACTCCTCAAGCCATTTGGAAATTTCATTCTTGTAGGAGATACACTGGTAAGGACATCCTTGAGCTGAATCATCACTCGCCTCTTTCCCATCTAAAGTGAGATACAATAATCTGTAGCCATGAGGGTAGTTATCCCTAGCAAAATTGGTATATTTCAGAAGTTGTGCTGGTTGATCCTGAGCATAAATCTTATTTTCGATAATGACGGCATGATTGCCATCCTCCATAATGATATCTATGCGTCCTCTTTCTGAATCTGTTGTAGTTCCAATGGAAAGTTCTACAGATACCTTGCCATCAACTATATAATTTTCAGGAAGCCCTAAGATAGCAAGAAACGCTTTCTGAAAGGCATTTCCAACTCCACTCATGCCATTGGGTCTGAGAAGTTCTGCTAAAAGAGCAGAATGCAGCCTTACTTCATTGGACCCTAAGCCTAAAATATTAAACACATTGAACAATTCTCCATGGGAATATCGCTCTTTAGTTCGCTCATTTTGAGCTACCACTAATTTACCTATCTCGTTTAATAGCTTTTCTACATTGTTATTCATGACTCTATTATATTGAAAGAACATACAAAAAAAGAAATTTAAAAATAAAACGGGGCATGAAGCCCCGCACTGAGGTTAGAGTCTCAGAGCTCAAAAATGAACATAACGGTAGGAATCGAACCTACGATATGCGCTCTGAAGACCGCTCGGCTACCTGCTGCCATCATCGTAATTTTTATCTCTGCACAAAGGTATAACTATTTTCTGAATCACCAAACAAAAAACAGAAAAAAATCACTTATAGACGCAAAAAACATGGAAAACTATACAAAAAGACCCAAAATGCATCATAAGGAAGGCAAAAGTAATGTACCTACAGATAAGAACAAGATTACCCAACATTTCGTCACCAAAAACAAATTATTCTGCTGATTCATTTCCATCCCTATACGCCAGTATGACAAGCAGAAGTCTCTGCTCATCACCTGCCTGTATCTGCTGAAGAAACTCCACCTGGGCAGAATCCTTGAATGACTGCGCTATCGACATGAGCTGAGAAAGTTCTCTCATCAATAAAGGGTGCTTCACAGAAGATACAATCAGAAAGGACACCTTATTATATAATGCCCAATCTACAAGTGTATACTGCTGAAAGGCACGGCAGATTGCCTCTGCCCTACTCTCGCCGTCCATTTGAAAGGAATAGATACGGCGCTTGACCATTTGTCTGTTTCTGTTACAATTCATCATTTCTTTCTAAGTTTTTAATGCAAAGATAGAAGAAATGGGTGTAAAATCACTTCACACATCAAAAATAATTCAACTTGTGCAACATATTTTCCTGCTTTTTCATTATCTTTGTACCAAAATTATAAGAAACAAAATAAAACAAGATAATATGGCAATCAACCAATTAAACAAATATGTCTGGCTCGTGGAAACCATCCACAAGGCAAAGAATAGGGGCGGCATCACCCTGAAGGAAATCCAAAGCAGATGGTTGGACTCTGACCTCAGTGAGGGAACGGAGCTCTCCCGAAGAACCTTCATCAACAACATCCATAGCATCGAGGAACTGTTTGAGATAAACATCGAATGTGGCAGCGGATACCGCTACAACATAGAGTATGGCGACTGTTTCGATGAAGGAAGTACCCGAAGTTGGATGCTCAATGCCTTCTCCCTCCATGCCATGGTTGGCAACAGCCGCAAGCTCAAGGAACGAGTCCTTTTGGAAGATATACCTTCTGGCAGAAACTTTCTGGAAGACATCATCAAGGCCATGCGTGACAACCATGTCATTTTCATCTCTTACTATAGTTACAATTCCGAGAAGTATTATGAGTTTGACATCCATCCTTATTTCGTGAAGGCTTTCAAGAAACGCTGGTATGTGGTTGCCTATAGCCCTGGCACAGACGATATCCGTTGTTATGCCCTTGACCGTATGGAAAATGTCATCATCTCAGACAAAGTTTTCAAGATGCCAAAGGATTTGGAACCGGCCGAATATTTCAAGGATTGCTTCGGAATCATCAATAACGAGGATTCCGAAATTCAGAAGGTGGTGCTCAAGGTAGATGCCTTCCAGAGCAACTACATTCGTAATCTTCCTCTCCATGAGTCTCAAAAGGAAATGAAGCGTACCGATGAATACTCCATCTTTGAGTATCACCTGAAACCAGAGTTTGATTTCGAACAGGAGATTTTCTCCAACATGGACACCATGGAAGTACTGGAACCACAATGGCTAAGGGAAGAGGTGAAGGAAAGAATAAAAAATCTTGCAAGTAAGTACCTTTGAAAGGCAACCCATCAACATTCTTTTGTCAAGGGACTAAATATCCAGTCCCTTGACACTATCTATAGCTTCGTCAAACATTCTTGAGAAATCATTTAAAGTTTTACCGTTCAGTAAGTCTTTTATCCCTGAGGCATTATCCCAATATTGATTTCCATTAAAATCTTTCCAAATCCAACTTTGATTATTGACATCTTTTGTGGAATAGTTTTTTTGAACTTTTTCCCAGTCTTTTACATCTTCACGCTTGACACCATCTTCATTTTTTGGTCGAAAGCCAAAGATTAAAAAACCTAAGCCTTTATGTTCAAACTCGAAAGCAAGTTTAAGATACTTCCATTTTGGATTATAAAATGATGCTCCTGCCCACGATTCTTCCATCCAATTCTCTGTACAATTATCTCCCATAGTCAACCCTTTGCTTTCTGCTAAATCTCTTAATTTAGGAATAAACACTTCGTTTATAAATCTGTTTACAACAATATTTTTATTGTTTGCAATATCATAAATTGCATCTAAATTTTCTTCTTTGCTTAAAATATCTAATAGTTCCTTATTATCTTCCATAACGTTATTTGTTAATATGTCAATAGTACTAATATATTGATTGATAGTTTCTCTCACGAGCGGAGTTCTTGAAGCCAACTCCACGCAACGATCAAGCCATCCTCTAATATCACTCTTATAGGATAAGCAAACTATATCATTTTCCTTTAAGTCTTCACCCAAAGAGTCTTTTGAAGGAGAACAACCATCCAATGTCAAGTAAATCAATACAAATGATTTTTCCGTATCGTTTCCTTTTTGTGACATTCCATAATTCCAGTATCTTAGCATCTGATGATATTGGTCACCTGCATAGATTTTATTTTCTATGATAATACTATGCTTGCCATCGGTAAGATAAATATCTATTCTGCCGCCTTCACTATCTGTCTGCCTACCTATATATTTCTCTACTTCTACAGAAGCGATAGCCGTGTCTAATTCTAAACTATCTGCAGATATTGCAGGAAACGATTTTTGTAGCATTTTCAAAAATGCCTCAAGGAATTTTCCTCTTTGTCCGTGACTTCCTTTTGGATTCAGCAGGTTTGCCAAAAACATAGAGTGTAGATGGACTTCATCTGACATGAAGCCCAAATCATTGAAAATATTATAATTTTCACCACGCTCAAACTTTTCTTTTCTTTGTTCTTTTATTTTCTGTGAAACTATTCGAACTTGGTTTAGAATATTGATTATATCATTCATCACATTATAAGCTATAATTGTTTATCTTAGAAACGAGATTTCATATAAATTATTGTAGAAGTTGTTATTTTTGCCAATGAAAATGATTACGCAAACACTCTTGGTACATAAGGGAACGACGATTCATGTTGTTCATCTCTTTTTCTGGATACCAGTAAAAATAAGCCATGAAAAGCATCACCATAAGGATATAGACCGCAATAAATTTTAGGGCACCATAAAACCAACGTTTCATTTGAGAGATCTCTTTGGTATTTAAGATTTGAATTGCTCCTCTCACATCAGCCTTATCAAGACCTTTGCTACCATCAACTTTCACAAGATGTTCACGTTGATTGAACAGGATATCCTCTTCATCATCTAAAATGACATAACGATAAGGCTCCTTGGCATTCAATCTCAACCATTCTGCGATTTCCAATCCCTTTGCCTCATGTAAGCATTGCCACTCTTTAGTACCGTCTGCACTACTGAAAGTGATGGAATTACATGAAGGAGTCAAGTCAGTAACCTCACCTGGCAAATGATACTCCTTCCATAATTGTCGTATGTACTCCACGCCTTGCAATCGCCAGGTGGAAGAAATGATGACCTTGGCATCACATCTTTCCAACAAGCGGCGTAACTTGCCTATCGCTTTCTGATCAAACTTACCTTTAGGAGTATTGAGCACTCCATCGAAATCCAAAAATATATACTTCTCCATAGGGGATATTTAATTTTAATTATACATTAGAATCCTATCTTTCTCTTGGTCCTGGTACCTTCCAACCTCTCGCTCTCGCAAAACTCGGTAAGAGACTTGACCATCTTCTCCGGGCTACCATGCAAAATGGTCTGAATGGTGTAATGACGGGCAATATTCTCAATCTCACCACCACTGAAATCATAGCGGGCAGCAAGGAAAGAAGCATCAGCATCCTCCAAAGAAGGTATCATCGCTTGCCAAATCTGTGAACGGCAAGCCAAATCAGGCTTCTCAAATTTCACTTTATAGAGGAAACGACGCTCAAAAGCCTTGTCCATGTTCTCTGCGAGGTTGGTTGTGGCGACGAGAATACCATCCAGCTGCTCTATCTCCTGAAGGATGATGTTCTGAATACTGTTCTCCATCTTCTCCACAGCCCTTTCCGCTCCCACCTGACGCTTGCCGATGATAGCATCAGCCTCATTGAATAACAGGATAGGAGCCTTGACAGATTGCTTCACCTTCTGCTTATAGTCATCGAAGATACCCTTGATGTTCTTTTCGCTCTCGCCAACCCACATGCTCTTAACCTCTGACACGTTCACCTGAATCAGGTCACGCCCTGTCTTCCTGGCTATCTGAAGAACAGTCTCCGTCTTGCCAGTACCAGGCGCGCCATAGAAAAGACAAGCAAAGCCACTCCTGAAATTGGTTTCCCTCAGACGATTTCTGATACTCTGGTAGTACTCTTCCTCCAAGAGTGTTGCCAGCTCATCAACTTGCTTTCGTTCCTTACTGTTGTAGAACAGCTGCTTGGGTTTGATGTCCTCAAATGACAACATCCCTCCCTTCGGCCGGACACCACGCATGGAAGACAGGTTGAGTTCAGAGAAGAGCAGTTTCTTGGCATCGTCTGTAATCTTGAAGGACTCCCTGTCCACAAAGCCATCATCATTGGTATACTCGATGAACTTCTCCACTAAGAACAAATGGTCACCTTGGCTCAAGCCTCTCTTTGCCCATCTCCAGTCAGCCTCTCCCTCCTCGTAGAGAAATTCCAAGTCGTGATAGCGGATATCGTCATCACCATCTATGACAAAGAGTGTACAGAACAACAGAAAAAGAGAAAATTCTGTATCCTCCACATCTATGTCAAATGAAGACATGGCCTTGACAAAAGCCAGGTTCTCATTCTTGCGAACCAATGCCGTGAGCTTCTTTTTCAATATTTGCCTGTCAAGTTTCCTGCGACGGCATTTTGTGAACAGTTCATTGAACTTGTCAAACAATTCCCTGTCTGTAAGCTCCTCCACATCAGAGGGTATATAACGTTGATTCTGCTGAAATGCCTCCATCACCTCCATGGGGATGCAGTAGTAAAGACCTTCATCCTTCCTCCGGCAGACATATTCCTTGTCAACAAGTTCCTCTGTCTCCTTGGAATATCGAAGCAAGCTAAGGATTCTGCAATCCAGAAAATCCGTATAGTCAGAAAACTGGATGTGATTGTCATCACACCTGTCGGCAAACAATGCCATGATAGCACTGGCACGCTTGGAGATACACAACTTGTCAGAAACAAATCCAAGATATGGGTCTGCCTCCTGATAGAACTTCTCACCAAGTGAAGAACCCTTGGCCTTGACTACGATAATCTCGAAGGCTTGGAGCAAGTCCATCTGCTCCATACCTTTCTTACATGATGTTTGCATAACCATAATAGCACTACATTAATACATATAATTTTCTTCATGAGGGAAAGACTTTTGAAGTCAGTTCCTCCCAATATGATTCTCAAATAAGGTCTGTTTCCCATCAGTCATCTTTAAATGAAGAAATCATCCTCTTCTTCGTCCTCACCATTAGGAAACATAACACTTCTCTCATACTCAGGGTCATAAAAATTATACCCATTCTTCACCTGCCGGATTTTCTTCTGGATGGCACCAATCTTCTTCAGCTCAGAAAGCAGCAGATGATCCTGCCTGAACTCCGATATCTCCTCCAACTCTCTCTCAAAGGAATCTACCTCAGCCTGAAATTCATTAAATTCAGATTCAGATTCTTCGAAGAGGTCAGTATCAAGGGCCTCATTCAAACGTCTGTTCATTTCCTCCAATTTCATCTTTAATGCCGTATTCATCTGTCTGATATTTTAAAAGTAAAACAATTGACACTCATATACTTTGTGCCTGATTCTGTATCCTGGTGCAAAGTTACGGGGTAGCTATGAAAGTTCGTTTCACAGGTCGAGAATATTTTCTCCAGAGCAACTATTTTTCTCACCATTCAGCTAATTTTGGATATATGACCGATAGCCTCGCCATAGTATAGCCTTAACCATTAACTCCGTAAGCAACTTTTTAGCGAAGAAGCAATTTTAGCGTTCATCTATTCCATCAACAAGAACTTTACGACTATATTTGGGACACCATATCAGGAGATATGATATGGTGTAGATGGAATTTTAGCTTGTTGTATATATGTTCTTTGTTACCATCAGTCTTTTTGAAATCTATGAATAGGACAGCATCTTAAAGAATATTTGTAAATTACAGGTTAATATAATGTAAAAAGAAGACTTAGGTGAATAACTTAAGGCATTTTTTTGTATCTTTGCAACATAAAAAATCGTCAAAACGTGAGAAATAGCCTACTATTATCTCGTCAAAACGTGAGAAACAGAACAAAAATAGGGCGTCATAATGTGACAAACAGATAATTATGAAGAGAAAAATATATACTGAAATGCTGCAATGGAAGCAGAATTCTCAAGGAAAATCTGCTTTGATGATAGATGGAGCACGCCGAATAGGTAAGAGCTATATTGTGGAGGAGTTTGCTAAAAAAGAATATAAATCATATATTCTGGTTGACTTCAACAATGCAGATAGTGATTTAATGGAAATTTTTGATAAGTATCTGAAAAACTTGGATTTGTTTTTCAGTTACTTGGCTTTGTATTTTAATGTAACACTGTATCCTCGTAATACCGCCATTATATTTGACGAAGTACAGCTTTATCCAAAAGCACGTGCTGCTATCAAGTATCTGGTAAAAGATGGTCGGTACGATTATATTGAAACAGGCTCACTGGTTAGTATCAATAGGAATGTGAAAGATATAGTTATTCCATCGGAGGAATGTCGCATGAATATGTATCCTATGGATTTTGAGGAATTTCTATGGGCAATGGGAGATGAGCAAATGATGCCGTTCATCCGTGATTGTTATGAGAAAAAGCAAGCTTTGGGACCATTGCATCGCAAGGTAATGGATTACTTCCGACATTATATGATAGTGGGAGGTATGCCTCAGGCTGTTCTCGAATATGTAGAAACCCATGATTTCATGAAAGTGGATATGGTTAAGCGAAATATCCTTTCTCTTTATAAGGCAGACATCGAGAAGTATGCTGTAGGCAACGAAATCAAGGTGAAGGCGATTTTCGAAGAGATTCCTTCGGCTCTCAGCAAACATGAAAAGAAGTTCCGGTTGGCAGCTATCAGCGATAAGGCTCGTTACCGAGAATATGAATCTTCATTTTTCTGGCTGGCAGAGTCAAGAGTGGTAAACATCTGCTATAACTCTACTGCCCCTGATATCGGACTGCGATTGAATGAGGAACGCACCACCTTGAAGTGCTATATGGCTGATACAGGTTTGCTGATAAGTCATGCTTTTAACCTGAAGACGATTATGGGAAATGAACTTTACCTGAAGTTGGCTTTGGGAAAACTGGAGTTAAATGAAGGTATGTTGGTCGAAAATGTTGTGGCGCAGATGTTGAGAGCTTCTGGCTATGAATTGTTTTTCTTTTCGAAGAACTCTGCGACAAGTGCGGAAGATAGGATGGAGATAGATTTCCTGATTCCTAAGCCTGTCATCACGAATCGGCATAACATCTCTCCTATAGAAGTGAAATCAGGTAAAAGCTTTACCACTACTTCTCTTAATAAGCTAAGAGCCAAATTTGCTCCTATGCTTGCCGAAGCGTATGTGCTTCACCCAGGTGATGTAGAGGAGAAGGATGGAGTGATCTATCTACCATTATATATGGCAGGACTGTTGTAGAATGAGATTTTTGATGATATTTATATAATAGTGCCAATTCATCCCAAAGGCAAAAGACCTTTTTGATGAATTGGCACGATATGTAAACAAAAGCATCACCAATGCTATTTAGCAGAGAACACTACCCTCTAAAGCCCAAAACTCAGCCAAAGGAAGAATGCTATGATGCCTTTACTCCATTACCTGTTGCTATCTTCCTCTAACCGGTGATACCGTTCATATACATCAATGGCATACCCCTGTCTGAGCAGTTCACCGCGATGGAGCTCTTCAACCACCTCTGCCGTCAGTCCACAATCACTGAAATCAACAAGATATGTGCAAAGCAACTTGTTGATGATAGGAATGAGATCCTTTGCTCCTAAGCTGCAGGCTAAATCAATGGCCGCAGCCACCACATAACCATCACAACAGTCAGAAGTTTCCAATCTTCTATCATAGAAGACGAGCATGTCCTTCACCCACGCTGTCGCCTGTTCTTTCAAGGCAGGATTCATTTCTACAAAGAACTCCACATATTCATAAACATTCATGCGGCAGAAATGGTCAAGCTTTGGCGTTTTCAGGAATTTCGTGAATTCAGAGAAAGGATCCGGATTCAACTTGTAGAGGGTTGGAGCAAAGAGATAATTGGTCGCCAGCCAGCTCAACTGATCGAAGAAATCACTTTCAAACTTCAATACATCCATCAGAAGACGGAAAGATTCCATGTTACCCACCTCTGCAAGAAGGATGATGCTATGACGTATGGCAGCAAACAGTTCCCCTGTCGCTTTCAAATGCTGGTATTTGCCCAAACCATACCTGATTATGTTCTCCAAGTCCTGACACAACTCCTCGTGATCTATAGTCAGCAAGAGATCGATGATGAAATCCGGCAGGATCCTTTCATAGGCATAAAAAGTCAGATACGACATCACTTCGGGATGCAGCAGCTTAATATGAGTTGGATATGATGGCAATTCGTAGCCATACACTTCCTCATGGATTTCATATTCACAACCCAGAAATTCCTCTTCATGCCAATCCCATCCACCAATATATGCCGAACTATCTCCTACACGGAACTTGAAGTTTCTGCCAAGATGTTCCTGCATGGTAGAAAGATAACAAGATACCTCCAACCTGTCTTCTGCAAGCAGATAATGCATACCATTCAAGCCCCATTGATATTCAATGAGAGGAACGTTGTCATCATCTTCTTCCAGGATATATTGGGTAATGCCCCATTCATCAACAGGCTCAATGCCGGCTTCCCCAGCTAATTCTATGGAACCATAGATCAGATTGTGAGCTACCTCATATGGTATCTCAACCATCCTGTCATTCTCAGCATCCGAGTAGTACTCAACAATCTCTTCTAAGTTCTCGGGGGATATATTAAAGAAATATCTGGTTCCTCTCACCCCCCGACACAATTTGTCAATGCAAAAATCCGCACATGTTACAGTTCCCTTAGGGTGAATACGTGATACAATGACCATAATGCCACCAGCATCTTTCCAGTTGGCGTAAGTATAGCATTTGCCAAGAGGAAGCATACGGGCTTTCTCCTTGATATATTTCTCCGGACTCATCGGCGGAGCACCGGATTTGTTGTTTTTTTCCCCATCAGTTATTGAATTTATTGAAATTTATAATATGTAATCTCAAGCTCTGCCTAATTCTTCTGCAAAAGAAAACAAAAAATATCACATATGCAAAGAATTTGAGTACTTTTCATTTCACAAGCTTTTTCTACCACTTTTTGACTGTCATATGAGAGTCACCTATTTCATCATTGAAATCTTAAAGAAATATGCTTGAAAAATTGGATATTTCATTAAATCATTGTATCTTTGCACATGTTTTAATTGGTGCAGTTCCGAATATGGAAGAAAAGATACGAGTGACATGATGGTGCAGTATAACCATTAGTTTTGTATTTTGGAGTTAAGAGAATTACCATACGCACTCGCAACAATGTATTATAAAAAATTTAATATGTTAGATATATCATCAAAAATAATCCTCATAAAAGGAGAGCCACGCTCCTTGAATATTGAGAGCATTACTCCCGCCAATGAGCAGAAAATGGCTGTGATGTTTAAGGAAAACCCGAAAACATATCTTTACAAAAAAGAAAATGTGGTCATCATAGAGGAGTCTTTCCATATTGACGGAGAGTATGCTGTAGTAATGCTGGATGGTACCATAAGACAAGGCATTTCTGATCTCTGGTGCTTCACACATCATGGTATGAAGTACTGGCGCATCAAATATAAAATTGACAAGGTAGAAGAATATCCAGGAAGCAGAATTCAAGTAGAAGTTTCTTGCCTGGCAGATGAAAAGGCAAGAAATGTCTGGGCCTATCTTAAACAGGTGGCAGAGATCAATCCCTTAAAGAATGACATCAATAACCAAAAGATTCTCTTAACTGCCTATGAAAAGATAAAGCAGATACCTAATTCTACAGCTGCTGATGTTTATCTTAATACTAAACATCATAGCAAAAAACTTAGAGCAGACTACTTTATCTACCCTTTTGGCTGCAATTCCAGTCAGAAGAAGGCAGTGGAGAACGCTTTGAGAAATCAGGTTAGTATCATCCAGGGACCTCCAGGTACAGGCAAGACTCAGACCATTCTCAATATCATAGCCAATCTTCTCATACAGGGAAAAACAATACTCGTAGTATCAAATAACAATTCTGCTACAGCAAATGTAAAGGAGAAACTCGCCAAGTACGGGATTGATTTCATTATTGCAACTTTGGGAAGCCATGATAATAAGGAGACCTTTATCAAGGAAGGACAACCCCCAATACCAGAGAATGTAAAAGATTGGGGAATAGAAGAAGAGGAAAAAACTGTTGTTGAAAAAGAGATTCAAAGAATTTCTTTGCAATTAGACAAAGTCTTTGATTTAAAGAATCAACAGGCAACTTCAAGGTTGGAATTGGAAAACCTCAAATTGGAATGGACTCACTTCAAGAGCAATCATAAGATTTCAGATAGCACATTCTACCTCAAGCGTTCTTTATCTTCTATAAGGCTGACGAAAATGTGGGTAAAACTTCAGGAGTTTGCCGATACCAGGGATGATAATTCCAAGAGTTTTTGGCAATGGCTGAAATGGTTATGGTCAAGCCTGCTTATCAGATATTGGCTGCATCTCAAGAGTAAGTTTGACAAACATCACCTGAATGAGCTCATTATAGAACTTCAGGCCCTTTACTATATGAAGAGAATTGAAGAACTGGAACAGGAGCTAAGAAAGATAGAAGATGAATTACAGCTGCATGACAACAAAACTCTTATGGATTCATTATCTGATCATTCAATGATGATATTGAAAAATACGCTTCATGCCAGATATTCAGGCAGAATGCGTCGTGAGTTTACGGATGCAGATACGTTGTCCACCCAGGCTGAGGAAGTCCTCAAGGAATATCCGGTTATTACGAGTACAACTTTCTCTGCTCGATCTTCATTAGGCGGCAATACGATCTATGATTATGTAATAATGGATGAATCCTCTCAAGTATCACTTGAGACAGGAACGTTGGCTCTTACCTGTGCAAAGAACGCTGTAATTGTAGGCGATACAAAACAGTTGCCAAACGTAATTACAAATAATGATAGAGAGAAACTGAAAGTTATTTTTGGCTTATCCCAAATAGATGATGGATATGATAGTGCTAATCATAGTTTCCTGGAGTCAGTAAGTATCATAATCAAGGATGTACCCCAAACCTTACTGCGTGAACATTATCGCTGCCATTCCCGTATCATCAACTTTTGTAACCAGAAGTTTTATGGTGGAAATCTTCTCATTATGAAGGAAGATGAGACCAACAAAAATGTTCTTGCTGCTTATAAGACAGTAAAGGGTAACCATGCAGCAAACATGACCAATCTGAGAGAAATTGAAGTCATCAAACAAGAGGTAATTCCTGAGCTGAAAGATATTTGCTTGGATGAAATAGGAATCATTACCCCCTATAATAATCAGGTGAATGCCATTCGCCAGCAGTTACCTGATATTGAAGTGGGTACTGTTCATAAGTTCCAAGGAAGAGAGAAGGATGTCATTATTATGAGTGTAGTAAGCAATCAGATTAATGATTTCATTGATGATCCACATCTCATAAATGTAGCTGTATCAAGAGCTAAGAAGAAATTCTACCTAGTGGTAACAGGCAATGAGCAAGAGAAGACAAGTAACATCAAAGATCTCATTGATTATATTGACTACAATAACTGTAAGGTCGTAGACAGCAAGGTGTTTTCTATCTTTGACTATCTCTATAGTCAATATACTGATATGCGCATCGCATTCTTGGAAAGCCATCCGAAAATCTCAGAGTATGCTTCTGAGAACATTGCGTATTCTCTGATCAAAAGTATACTTGAAAGTGACCGGAAGTATTCCTGTCTCCATGTATTATGCCATATCCCTTTGCGTTCAATCTTCAGGCAAACAGACTTAATGAGTGAAGAAGAAAGAATTTATGCAGGCAATTTCAATACCCATGTAGATTTCCTGATCATAAATCGGGCTACCAAGCAACCATTACTCGGTATAGAAATCGATGGTTATGCCTATCACCATAAAGGAACCGTACAAAGTAGTCGTGACGCCCTAAAGGACCACATCTTCAAATCATATCATCTCCAACTCTTAAGATTATCAACAAAGGGTGCAAATGAAGAAGAAAAAGTGAAGGAACAGCTGGATACGATTTGCTGACACAAATGCAAACACAAACATAAGAATAAAAAAGAATGATATGAAAGTATTTGCACACTATATGGGAAATGAAAAAGATTGGAATCTTTCTGAGGATGGATTCCAATACCGCTGGCGTACCCTGCTGAAGTTTGGAGACTCCTGGAATGTCATAGGATCAGTCATCATGAAAAATCCAGGCAGTGCCCAACCTCTCAAATCAGAAATATCAAAAGCAGAATCAGATGCATTGGCAACATTTGACAATAGTAAACATCCATGGTATCGTTTCACGGCAGACAATACCATGCAGCTGATTGAGAAACTTTTTGTGGCACGCGATGAGGGTAAGCCCCTAAATGGCGTCATCCAGATTTTCAACCTCTTTAATATCAGAAATGGCGATTTAGAGGCGGCACTCATGAGTAGCAAAGAGGCAAAGGAAAGTGTTCTCTCTACTATAGATGAAGACATAGAAGCCATGAGAAGATTTGCTTCACCTATATATATAGGATGGGGATCACTGGGAAAATATCTTCATTTCAAGGAGCAAGCTGAAAAAATCTTTCAGTTTGTAAGAGGTGAAATGAAACAGGAATATCTGTTCCCAGAATTTGAGACAAATCGTTTTACCACCCCCAGTATCTCATGGGACGAGGAAAAAACAAGCCCATTTCACAGAGCATTATTAAATCCTTCTGCAAGAACTCATGTGAAATGAATCATGTTGAAGCATTCATTCCTTCCATAGAGACCATCTCGGGCAAAGAAGTGATGGATTACATGAAGAAGGCTTCAGAACAAGAACTGTGGTATGAAAATATCAGATACAGGTTCTACCCAGGACTCCAGGTAACCTTTGACAAGAAAACGGTCAATATACGCTTTGCCTATAAAAAGAACAATGGCTTTTCCATAGCGGATTACAACAATCCAGATGAGAAAAATACAATTGAACTTCTGGCAGGAGAATTTGGCTACACCGGACCAGAAAAGGTTTGGATAGGAAGAAAAAAGTATTCAGATTTCGGCCATGATGCCCAATCCATCGCAAGAAATATCTGTGATGAACTAAATAGGATTTCAATGGCATTAAGAAACAGTCATATAGAACTATGATATTATCGTAGTCAAACTCTGTAAAGTACATCGGTATCATTTGAGCGCTATGATCAGTAAGCCACTGATAATATGAATATAAAGCAAAGAAGATAGACTAGACGATAAAAGACTTTCATCATCTAGCCTACTTCCTGTCTTACTTCTGATGGGAAAAGTTTAGATAGTTCATCGGCATGAAAGATGCAAACTACTAGCAAAAGCCGATCAACTATCTAACTATCAATTAAACATAATGAGCAGACTTTATATCCACTCCTATCGTTTTCTTTGAACCTTCTGAGAAGGTCTCATCATGTGAAGAGCCATGAAGAAGCAACGCTGGCGGAATGCCAGATCATCTTCATCATCACGCCTTCCCCATCCTATGCCTGGTCCGCCACCACCACCACCGGATTGTGAAATCTTAGTGGCGGCATCCAGATAGCCCAGATATAGAGCAGCGGCAATGGAAGTCACCTGTACGGCATTATCCATGATGGTCTCTGCTATGGAACCATCAAAGAGAATGTCTCCTGTCTGCCTTGCCACTTGCCTCTGTTCAAAAGGAAGCGAAGAAAGGAACTCATGATATTTGGCTACCCGGTGCTTGGCATCTGTGGCCATCATCATATACCCCATTTGCTGCATTTCCTTAACAGTGGCCTTGTTGAGCAGAGGTACTTCCTTCTGGAGCTTCTTCTGTACCTCTTCAAACTTTCTCTCAGCCGAGAGGGTCTTGGTTTGCAACTGGGCAAGCTGTAACTCTGCAGTATGAAGTTTTTGAGTCTTGTCAGCAATTTTTTCATCCACCTCTTCCAGTTCCTTCTGAATCCTATCAAGCCTGATCTTTGCCTCTTCGGCACTAATCTTTCCGGAATCACGGTCTCGCTTGAGTTGCTCAACCTCCTCCAACAACCGATTCTTCTTAGACTCCAAATTGGCAATCATGGTCTGAAGGGCCTTGAACCTGGCAGTGGCATGTTTGATGTCTTTCTCCAAGCCACTCAAAGTAGCGCGCTGCTCCCTGATGACAGTCTGCTGCCCCTCAATGGTCTGAGATAGCTGCTCATTCTCACTCACTAACTTTTCCCGAAGCTCAGCGTGGTATTCCTCCGTGGAACGATGCCGGGCTCCTGTTTCAGAAATTCTATCACCACGCTCTAGACCATACTTCTGATTAATCTTAGCAATGTCATTGTGAAGACTGCTGTAAATTCTGAGACCATCCGTCTTCAACTCACCGAAATAGGACTTCCAGGAAAACTTATTGTTCTCAGTAATGGGAAGCATTGTACAATGCACATGAGGATTGGTTTCATCCAGATGCACGATAAAGGATGCTATATTCTGTTCGCCAAACCTTTCACATACAAATTTATACATGTCCTTAGCCCATTCTTCTATCTCCGGATGCCGGACAATATTAGAGTTATCAGCCCCTTTTTTGAGGTTCACCACCTGTTCACCAAAGGCCAGACGATGCATCTGATCTCTGGAACCCCCTAAAATGATATTGGCCACCGTACGGAAAAACGGCGGATTCCTACCCCTGTTCGGGTCCCAAATCTTTCGTTCCTCAAGCAGCATCTTGATTCTTTTGGGGACAGATGTTTTCTTATCCACCTCACAAATCACCCCACCTTTCTTAATCTCAAAATTCAGGTGCTCGCGAGTAGAATCATAGTTGCCGCTCCAACGCTTCAACCTCTCGCCACCATTAGCATTGCGCAGAAACTCATTGCTCTGAGAGGTTGTCATGCCTTTTCCGGCTCTAATGTCGAGTACTTGTTTTGCCATAACTTCCATTGTTTGTCAGCAGGGACTAAAGGGTTCTTAGGGACTTTCCCTAAGCCTAATCGCTTACCTCGGCTTGCCGCACGAAGTCGCCAAGAAATTGGCAGGTAAGCCACCGTGTTTCAAAGCGTTAGCCATGAAACCGGGGATTAGGCTCCCCCCTGTTGTAAAAAAGTGCGGTTTCCGGCGCAAGCGCCCCTGGAAAACGAGCCTTCGATAGAAGCAGTTTTCCTGATATGGCAGGCCACCTGACCGAAGCCGAAAACTAGATTTATCCATCGTGCCCATCTTCCAGGAAAGAGGGCTGAAGAGAGGCTATCCACCAGGAGTTGGAGAAAGCCCGGAGCTAAAGATGCTGGGCTTCAAATGCACCACCTTACTGGTTACCATGTTGCACACCTCCAGAATCTCATACTTTTGAAGCTGGTCAACAAAGGCCAGCACCGCCGGGCGACTCCATCCCCATGCCTTCACCAGTTGCGCGATGTTGACATCCATGTCCTTGGAAGCGAGCTTAGCCTTTTGGAAACGGATAAGCAAATCCTGCAAAGCCTTCAAACGAGAGAATCTGTTGGGATTGCGATACGAATAGTCGTTACAGAGATAAGCAATCAGCTCTGACGACATGTTGATGACGAATCTCTCCTCCTTCGGAAGCGATTCGCTACTGCTATTATTTTCTTTTACCATTTGAATATTTCTTTTAGATATAACCATTCAACAATATAATCAACCTGAGAGACAGATGAAGATTGTGATGCGCTTTCAAAAGCTCCTAGGCAGCATTCCTTCCCCGTGGCCAAGAACCCAAGCTGCGCCACCTGCTTTTCATCCCGGGAACAGGCGGAAGCTGCTTGAACGGATAAACCATACCGGCCATGAGTAGGATAAAGGTCAGCTCACCCAACAGGAAGGCACGCCCACAATCAACCACTGCCACCACAACAGCTAGACTGGCAAGGAGAATTTGCAAGCACCTGCTCCCATGAATTCCAACCAACACCCTGTCGGCAAGCCTATAGGAAAATAGCAGCAACGTCATCATCAAAGCCACCATGTAAACCCAGAGAGAGGTCTGAAACGGATAAAGGACGTTCTCCATGAACGACTTGGGACCCAGTTCAACCTCACCATCAATACCAGGCAATCCTATATAATAAGGTGTAAGGCTCAAAGCCTTCCCTTTGGCTGCACATTCCACCTGAAACGCACAGGCTTCCTTGGCTGCATGAAAATCCACCACCTGAAACACCAGCATACAAATGACAAGAACCAATATAAAGAATTTTCTTCCGTTGTCACTTCTATACATCTTGTGATATACATAGGAGATCCATGCCTTTACGGCAAACGCCTTCCTTTTCAGCCAAGGCATTCGGGCAGACAGGAAACTATAGAAGTTGCGCCACTTATCAGAGCTGGCAGCCTTAGGCTTGATGCAATAGTGGAATACAAAGGGAACCAATGTAAGCAGCATAGCCAGGAGCCATTTCAATACAATCATCACCATCTTTTACAGATATGCTAAATTAGAAAAAGAACGAGAGAATCTCATCCATCTTTTGATACTCCAGAACTTCTGCCGGCACCCTGGTAACATTCCTGAGCACATGCTGGATGCCCAAAAGCATGGTTTCATCACTGTCGTAAAAGTGAACCGTCAACGAATCAATGACCCCATACTGCTCACTCCCCATGTGAATGATAAACATACTGCCATCCACCGGTGTGGAATAAGCTGCCGCCTTTAACAGCTTGCCATAGTTCTGCTTGCTGGCATAGAGGATGTGAAGCCCAAGTTTCTTCTCCAACCACTCTACCAAGTCCTCCATCATAACCTGTTTGGAAGTAGGTATGACAACTTCCACGTAATCCTCATGAGGAATCGTAGGTAGAGGAACCTCCTTAAAGAATTCCGGGAGCTTGCTACGCAACTCCAGGAAGAGCGTATTAATGGAATCCTTCCATTCCTCGCTCTCTAAAAGATTGTAGTCGCTTAATATCTTAATCATTTGATTGCAATTATAATATTGATGATAGATATGATTTAAGGAAATACTCCGACAACACCTCTGTCAAGTTATTTTCCTTATCTCGAACATGTTTCCTGGCATCCAACCTTTCAAGCAAGCCGGGCAAGTCATCTGAGAGGGCAAGAAGTTGCTCTCTTTGCTCCTCAGTCAACACGGCAGCAGAATAATCATCAATGGCCATGAAAGGCTGGATGAGCATCCATCGATAGTTGGCCTGCTGGGTGATACCAAGGCGTCTTCTGGACAAAATATCCTCCTTACATGCCAAGGCATTCTGAATGATGCGCCGGTTGAAACGCATGCTTAGATATAACATGGTTCTGTCGTTGACATCATCCACTTGTGCCCCCACAGATGAGTAGAGTCCATCAAATACCCGGGTGGTGCCCATGGTAAGCTTCTGCAGGGTCTCGGTATCCACCTGAGCAAGATACTTCATCAAACTCCTGAAGCATTTATCCTCCAAGGCTATGAAGTTCATCAGCTCATCACCCTGCTTGAACGACGTGGTAGAGGAAAGCAGTTTGCCATAGGCTGCAAGTGTCGCCTTCAATGATGGATAGAGCGGATAAGTATCAAGTTTCTCATAATACTTCACCGCATCCTGGAAGATGGCATTCATCTCCAACACCTTCCGCTGCATGGCAGTGTTCAGCTTGAAATACATCACCTCACGAAGCGAGCGAGGCTTGACAAACGCCAAACGGGTGATTTCCGCCCGTATGGAATCCGACACCATGAAATATGCCACAGCCATCGGACTCTTGAGGTTGAGAGAAGAGTCCCTGCCAAAACTACTGTAGGCAGAATCCCGTACCTCTAGCCAAGTGGAGGTAAGAGAAGAAAGGTCCTCAATGGACGCATCCTGCTTCTGCTTCAAAAGCTCCAGCTGCTGCTTGCATCCCTGTAATGCCTCCTCAGACGAAGAGAAGGAAGGATGCCGCTCACAGGAAACCAATATGGCCATCAAGGTCATACCGAATACAATTAACTTTTTTACCTTCATTTTATTCTAATGCGATTATTGATATGTTACCTGAATCTGGGTGCAAAAGTAAGAAAGAAAACTTAAAAAGTAGGAGTTTTCGCAATATAACTTTATATTTAACATTTATACAAAACCTTATTATGCAAGTTTTGAAGCTCCAAAAAGTAGATATAAAATTCCAAAAACGCCGTATATAAAGGCTTTTTGACATGTTCTAGATATAATAGAAGCGCCTTTTCAAAATGTTAACTACAAACATCTTATATGTTAAAATTGCAGGGCTAATTTGGCACAAAATGGGAGTATCATCTTAGCATAACAACTCCCGAAACTCCCTCATATACATCAAAAAACAAAAAAAGTTCCTCGCCTTTTGGCGAGAAACCCTCAAAATTCATCGATAAAGATTGATGATGTCCAATCCTTTCAGCCTGGCTTTTCTGCAGGTGTAGAAAGTTCCTCCCTTAGGCTTGCCATCATAATAGGCGATGATGCCACTTGCATGGGCTAACATGTAGTCATTTCGCTTGAGCAGACAACCATTGTAATACCCCTCACTGAGCACTATTTCTTCATCAACCTCATTCAAGATACGCTGATACCGCTCACGCTGATAGGGAGCCCACCTTTCACTCTGACCTCGGTAAGGAACAACCGCAACCAACTTTACCCCCTTCAGTTCCTCCTTCAGCTTGATAACCTCCTCGGCTGCCAACATGTCAAAACCTAACGCCATGCCCGAAACAAACTTTCTGAAACCTAACGAGAAAAGCAACCTTATCTTTCCTCTCACCTGCTGTCTCACTTCCTGCTCCTTGTCCTTTGGAACAGAACGATGTCCAGTGAAGACAACGCTCTGCTTTTTGAAAATCTGATTCATACCTTCTTATATATATAATGTGTTCTAGCTAAAAACAAACCTCCCACCACATGAGCGCCATGTTTCTCCACCTCCTCGGCAAAGATGGCATAAGAGCCACCGGTGGTGATGATGTCATCAAAGATGAGCACTTGCTTACCCTTGAAAAAAGGCTTGTCAAAATCCATGATGCTCACCTTGGAAATCTCCTTCTCTCTTCCTCTTCTGCGCTCATGAACTGCCAAGCGGTCTTCCATCAAGATAAGATGGGAATAACCATTCTTGATACCACTCAATCGGCTCACCTCCTTGCAGAACTCCTTGTAGCGGCTCTTGTTCACCTCCTGACGGCTAGCTGGCACACATAGGAAAACCATGTCCTTCACCTGCTCGCCATACTCACGCTTCAAATAGCCATCCACCATCTGCGCCACCATCTTGTAAGCATCATCCCTTGCATCCTTGAACGCATAGATAAGCTTTCTATCTTCCTTGGCATCCTCACCCACATTACGGATTCTTGCAGGAAAGTACTTCAAGAAATATCCCTGCTTCTTACTCAACTGGGCTATCATGCCCTCATCTATCAATCTAGCCATAAAAAATCGTTTTAAAAGTTACTCATTCAAATGGTTCGGAGTCCAAACCTCCACTTCCCACTCATACCCCACATTATTGCACTGACTTTGGTTCATTCGTCTTATATCCTCGGCTTGCTCCTCAGTAATAGGCTCACTCTCCAACTTCATCAGCTTCTTGATACTAGCCTCCCTGTTAGTCCCGATGTAAACCAAGTCCTTGCTCTCACGGGAGTTCCAATTGTCTGTACGATAAAAAAGAAATACTTTCATCTTGTCTCATTTAAAAGTTCAACACTCAAAAAAATATTCTGGATTTCCTGATTCACAGCCTTTTCAAGCTTTTGTTTTCAGAAGAATCCGAGCTTTTTTTTAAAACATTCCGGCATAACCGTCATCACTTTAGCCTTTTTACGTGCATAAAAGAATGGAAGTCCAAGGGGGCAGTAAGCCAAACAATCGGTCAAGAATCTTTTCTAGAATACCCAATCTCTGATTGCGGAAGTCTGCTGGAAAAGAATCTTAGCCGATAACAAAGTGGTGTTTGGTATCTGCCAGGACTTCACATACCTTTGCAAAGTAAAAAGACTATGGTGATGGCTACCGGCTAGAAAAGATAAAAAATGAGGAGTATTCCCCATAAAAAACAAAATAGAACCCTAGATATATCCCATCAGAAATCACATCAAACATAAAACACGGTGTTTTCCCACCATGACCAAAGGGAACCGTGGGAAAACGAACCTCTCTCCCTTTAGCCTTCTGACAATATGGTCAGGTGGCAAGGTAGCATGGCAGGCCATACTGCCTTGGGGATTAAAACTGTCATGTACATGAAGAGAACGCCTGAGCGTGAGTCTTGAAGAGAATGGTCATGCGTGAACTACCCAGTGAAGATGGGAAATAGTCCACCTTCGCGGGTAAGTCACCCTTGACCAGACTCAAAAAGACCTCTTCTTGTGCATGACATCAGCAAGAGATACTCTAAAAGGCAATACACACCTTTTCAATAACCAGATATCTTGCTGACATAGATACAAGCCACCTCACCTGCCCCAATCATATATGAATCTACAATGATATACATTGCGAAGGAAACTGAAAACTTGACCAAAGGGTCAAATCCCCACAAAGACAAAACAACATCAAAGGCGAAAAGAAACCCTACCAAGACATAGGATTTCTTTTCTAAATTTACTCTTAAACATCAAATCTTCATCTTCCTTGCCTCTTCCACAAGAGACACCCATTCTTCCTCTTCTCCTCCACAAGCCCATGAGAACTCATCACCATTCGCCCAATTCTGAGCAAGGATATACAAAAAGAACGACTCCTCTATGGTCAAGCCATCGGCTTTCTCCGAGGCAAGAATCTCTCCCATCACAACTTCATCCTCTCGGTACAACACCTTCAATTTCTCCAAAGACATCTTTTGAGCAGCCGCTTTCTCCGTCACATACGCACTAGCCGCCTTCTCTATTAGATAAGCCATGACCTTGAGCTTACCGCCGGCAGAAAGCTCCTGGCAAGGAACCACCTCATGAGCATAACACTTGGAAAAATGAAACTTGGCTGTAGATATATCAAACTCCACCTCCAAATGATAAGAAACACCCTTCTCATCTTTCTTGCAAGAGGTGACTACGCCATAACAATCCCCTCCAAGAAAAGACTCTCTTTCCACACGAAAACCATCAAACTCCAAAACTTCTTTCTGATTCATAATCCTTATTTTTAAACTCTTTGAAATTTTCCCCATGCTTCCAAGGTATCAACCTTGCAAGCATTCTGATAAACACGCTCTATTTTACGAAAAAAGCCTTTGGCGTACTGGATAAAGCTACTCGCTTTCCCAAACTGACTTTCTGCCCCACTTCCATGGATTCCCAACAACAACGTATCATGCCTTCATCTGTAGGCTTGCAACCTAGATAAACGCCCTTGATATCCGTAACCCTCTGATATTTCTTAGGGTAAGGACAATAGATAGACCATGCATCCGGCGCATCCTTGGCGCTTACCCTTTCATCGTGATATAAACGTACTTTCATACAAATATTTTTTTATGGAGAGGTGGTGAGCCTCTCCGTTACCTTTATAAATCCAATCTACCTTTATCATGGTAAGAGAAATAACACCCATCAGCAATTATCACATGGTCCATGAAAAAGATGCGCATGATGCTGCAAGCTTCCTTGACGCTCTTGGTAAGCATATCATCAGCCTTGCTGGGATGAGGGCTATTGGATGGGTGATTGTGAGCAATTGCCAAGATAGTGGCATTGTTCAAAACTGCCTCCCTCATGATTCTGCGCACATCTACCGCCGTCTCCGTGATACCCCCATGGCTCATAGGCACATGCTTGATAAGCCTAAAGTTCTGGTTCATCAAAAGCAGATGGCATTCCTCCACCTCCAAATCCTTCATATGCGGATAAAGGAAATTATAGATAGCCAAGCTACTGCCCAAATCGGGACGCTCTGCCATATTCTCCAAGCTGTAACGCTTACCCAGCTCTATGGCTGCCTGAAGAGCTATCGCCTTGGAATCCCCGATACCTTGAACCACCTGCAAGTCCTCTACCCTAGCCTTGGCTATATTACGCAAGCTCTCCTCCATCACATTGAATATCTGACGTGCCTGTTCCACATTCTTCTGTGTACCTGTACCGATAACCAAAGAAATCAGCTCCACTGTGGTCAAGTTTCCAAGCCCATTGTTATAAGCCTTATACTGAGGAAATTCCTCCATGCAAAACCCCGAAAAATTCTGTCTCATATCTCAAATTGCTTTAAATTAAACTTAAAATATTCTGGATTTCCTGAAACAACCAGCCTTTTTCAAATCCCTGGAGTTTTGAGGATAAATCCGAGTTTTTTTTTAGCATTCCGGCATAACCTTCACACCAAGCCTTTTTTCGTGCCTAAAAAGCATGGCAGTCAAAAATGGCAGAAAGCCAAACAATCGGTAGAGAATCTTTTCCGGAAAACCGCAATCTATGATTTCGGAAGGCTGCCGGAAAAGATTCTTCGCCGATAACAACGTGGTGTTTGGTATCTCATACCTTTGCACGATAAAAAGCCTGGTGGGATTATGCTGCGACAAAATGATAAAAACGAGGTTCTATTCACAAAACTACAGTAGCAAACAATAGATATAAGTATCATCTTCCCATGGATATCTACCTAAACCACGACACAGTAAAACCAAACCATAGTTATCAACAAAACAGATAGACAAAGATAAGCATAAAAGAGCCGGCATAAAAGAAAAAGAGCCAAGAGAAACACATGCAGTCCATATCAACCATGTATTCCTCCTTGGCTCCCAAAAGAACGATTTCATCGAGATACCACTACTCAGATGAACCGATAACGCCATAAACTTCGCAACTTAATCAGACGATGGCACAAAGATACACCAAAAATCCAAATTCACAAAGAAAACACTTGAAAATATGCGATTCCATCGAAAAGTAGATATAATACCATCCCCTAAGTACCATCAATCCAAGACTACCTAAAAGATAGCCTTGGAAAGATAAACATGGCAGATATGGGAAAGGAGGCTAAGCTGCCTCCTCCTTCTTTTGCTTCTCCACCTC
>ERZ772820.640-NODE-640-length-32393-cov-58.138382_pt1 | contig 32393 bp, 38 predicted proteins | sample MGYA00511377_ERZ772820 | MGnify/ENA primary metagenome ERZ772820 (study PRJEB29015, sample SAMEA2737684) | human gut metagenome | biome: human gut; feature: human-associated habitat; material: faeces | place: China | collected 2012 ... | reverse complement strand
TTAAATATACAGAGAATTTAACACTAACAGAAGATACTGTTAAAAATATTACAATCTAATGGCACAAACAGAAATTAAAAAGGTTATTAGTATTGATACTAAGTCAAGTAATAAGTCAATAAACTCTTTAAAGAAAGATATTGACGCATTATCTAGTTCTCTGAATGATTTAGAGATTGGTACTAAGGAATATAATGAAACTCTTGCATTACTTGGTAAGAGACAATCAGAATTCAATAAGATTAATGAGCAGATAGCAAGATCTTCGAGAACTACTGCTCAAAGATTTGAAAGTGTAGCTAAAATATCCACTGGCTTAGCTAGTGGATATGGTGCTGCAACAGCTGCCATTACTTTATTTGGGAAAGAATCTGAAGATTTAACTAAAGTAATGGTTAAGTTACAGTCATCTATTGCATTAGTACAAGGTATTGGAGGTATAAAAGATTTACTTGAAGAATTGCCTACTTTAGGTAATTGGTTTAAGAAATTAACTGATTTTATCTCTCCATTTAATACAGGGTTGAATAATGCTGCCAAAAATCTTAATCAGATTGATGCATCTAAGCTTAATGGCATTGGCACATCTGTTGGTAATGTTGGAACTGAATTAGGTAATATCTCTAAAGTAGTCAAGGATTTAGAAGGCACCAATATTAATTTTAAAGGAGGTATGATTCAAGGAGTAATGGGCACTCCTGCTGAAATATCTGCTACTAATAAGAGTGTATCTAATACGATTCCGATTATAGGTAAATTAAATGATAGTACTAAAGAAGCTCGTAATAGTATAGCTGTAACCAATGAACAATTAGAAAGACTAAAAAGAAATTCTCCTGGGATAGCTGCAGTTCTTAATAAACAAGCTGAAGCATCTAATGCAGCTGCTAAAGGTGCTGCAGAATTAGCTTCTGGAGTAGGTAAAGTTAAAACTGCACTTAAAACTATTGGTAATGTAACTGTATGAATTGCATTAGCTACAGCTATTGGAGTAGCTATTAATAAGATAATAGAGTATATATCCTCAATAAAATCAGCTGAAAAGGAGGCTGCTGAATTTAGAAAGTCTATTACAGATACTACTAATCAGATTGCTTCTAAATCTATAGCTATCTTTAGAGAGTTACAAATAGCTTACGAAAGGGTTGGAGATTCTGCAGATGCTAAGCGTAAGTTTATAGAGCAATATTCCGATAAGATTAAAGAGACTGGTTTAAATATTACTAATGTAAAGACTGCAGAAGATGCGTTTGTAAATAATACTGGTAATTATGTAGAAGCATTAACTGCAAGAGCAAAAGCTCAGGCTATTGAACAGGCTGCAATTAAGCTTTATGAGGAGTATTTAAACAAACGTACTGAACTGGAGAATCAAATTTCTGATACAAGCTTTGGAGAGGCATCTGCTTGGCAGGCTTTTAAAGCTACAGCAATGTTCTGAAAAGATTATTCAAATACAATTTATGAGTATACAAAGCAAAATAAAGAGAATACTTATAAACAGTTGGATGATTTAAATAAAGACATTGAGAAAAGGATTAAAAAGCTATTTGAGGATGTAGCAGATACTAATAAAAAGTATGGTGGGTTCTTTAATATTCCAACTATTACAAAGAACACTACTGAAGCTAAGAAGGTAATAAATGAATTTGATGAATGGCTTCAAAAGAGATTAGAGGATAAAGACCCAGTAGATGAACTTGAAGATGAATATATTAGACTATTAGCACTAGCTATTAAAAATAATAGAAGTATTGAAGAAGTTGAGGCTTGGCATCAAGAAGAGCTGAAGAAAATTAGAGATAAAGCTAGAGAAGATGAAGAAAATGCAAGAAAAAGTGCTGCGGATAAAGCTTGAGATGATCTGCAGACTGAGTTAAAAAGAATGCGCGAGGCAAGGTATGATATAAAAGATACATCTTTAGAAATTCCTAAAACTCAATATACACAAGGATTTGCCAAAATATTTGGATTAAGTGGTGAGTTCTCTTATTCAAGCAAAAAAGACATAGAGGGATATAAAGATCGTTTATTAGGAACAGATACTGAAGAAGGTTCTATAGATAAATATCATAATCAAATAAAAACAAGATTGGAGGAGCAGAAGTCTTTTCTATTAAAACAATTAGAAAATGAGACTTTAACAGCTGATCAGAGAAAACTTATTAAACTAGAATTAGATTCTATTGATGAGCAATTAACTGAAAATGAAATAGACAGAGAAAATAAGAAAAACAAAGTTAGAGAAAATGTTAATAAGCAATATCAAGAATCTATAAAAGCTCGCCTTGATCTAGCATCAAAGGTTGCAGGAAGTATGGCAACTATATGAGGAGAGGAAAGTAAAGTAGGTAAAGGATTCGCAACAGCTCAAGCTTTAATTGATACATATAGTGCAGCTAACAGTGCTTATTCTGCAATGGCTGGTATTCCAGTTGTAGGTCCAGCTTTAGGTGCTGCCGCCGCTGCTGCAGCAATTGCAGCTGGTATAGCTAATGTTAAAAAGATCTGGGAAGTAGACGAAACTAGTGGAGCATCTGCATCTTCTGCTTCTGCATCTATTGCAGCACCTGCTGCTTTAAATACTGCTCCTGTAGAATATACTCGAAACTTACTTGGAGATAAAGAAACTGACCTTTTAAATGAACCTGTTAAGTGTTATGTTGTTGAATCTGATATTACTTCAGCTCAAACTAAGGTAGCAGTTACTGAATCTAATGCTTCATTCTAAAAATATTTAGTGTAACTTTTTTATTCTTATTAACTACAAAATATGAGTAAAAAGGTTACATTAGATATTCTAAAAATATTACAAATTTATAAAGTGCTATATATTAATAAAAATGGAAATTACTTATAATGATCTTCCATTATTTCAGGCAGTGATTACTGATGATTGTGATGGAATAGAATATGTTGCTTTAACAAGCAAACCAGCTACACAAGTTAACTGGGTTGCTTTTAGTAATTCTCAGAAGTTCTCGATGGATGAAGATAAGCATTTAGTAACATCTTGCTTAATGTTAAGTGATACTCCAATTTTCAGACGAGATGAGAAACTCGGAGAATACTACATACAGTATGATAAGGAAACTCTTCGTAAAATGGCAGAGAAGATGCTGTATGATAAGAGAACTACAGATGTAAATATTGAACATTTAGAAGATTCTGATTTAAATGGAATTACTCTACAAGAAATCTATGTAAAGGATATTAATAGAGGAATATCTCCAGTTGAATTCCAGGATGTTCCTGATGGTTCTTTATTTGCCACTTATAAAGTAGATAATCAAGTTATTTGAGATGCAATTAAAGCTGGTAAGTTTAAAGGGTTCTCAATTGAAGGTTTATTTACTTTAGAGAGAAAGTCTGATGAATATGACGAAATAAAAGAGATCCTTAATATGATTAAGAAGATAAAAAGAGTTAAACATTAAAAAGAGGTTAATGTATAGTGGATGTATATACTTAGCAACCAATCAAACTAATGGTGCAAAATATGTTGGGCAGACTAATGATTTTAGTCGCAGACAAAAAGAACATAAGTACAGAACTAAGAATGATAAATTTCATAATGCAATTCAGTATTATGGTTTTGATTCCTTTAAATGGGATATTCTGCAAGTATTTTGCTGTTCAACAGCTGAATTACTAAGAACAAAACTGGATGAAGCAGAAATGAGATATATTAAATTATTTGATACTTATTCAAATGGTTATAATCTTACATTAGGTGGAGGAGGCAATAAAGGACAGATTCATACAATCGAATCTAGAAATAAAATGTCTGCAAAACAGAGAGGAAGGATTATAAGCGATGAAACAAAAGATAAGCTTAGATTAGTACGTTTAGGTTCTGTACAGAGTAAAGAATCCAGGCAAAAAGTAAGTAAACGTATAATTCAAACAGATTTGAATGATGTTTATATAAAAACTTGGGATTCTTCGATGGATGCTGAACGAGAGGATAAATTTGATCATAGTGCTATTATAAGATGTTGCAAAGGTAAACAAAACTATCATAAAAATTTTAAATTTAAGTATGAGTAAATTCACTAAAATTAAATTGGAGTTAGCGAGAATGCTGTCTAATTTTACGGATCTAAAGACATCAAGTGGTGTACTTACTTGGGATTCAGATGAAGACTTACGCGCTGGTATGGATGTATATGTTCAGGATGAGAACGGAGAATACAAACCTGCTGAGGATGGTGAGTATGTAACTGAGGATGGAAAGACAATTGTTGTTAAAGACGGTAAAGTAGAGTCTGTAACTGATCCTAAAGCTGAGGTTGATCCAGAAGAAGCAGCTAAAGCAGAAGTTGATGCTGCTTGTGGAAAACGCAAGGTAGAAACTGCTGAAGAGCCAGTTGATCCTGAAGTAGCTACTGATGGTGACAAAGAAACTGTAACTGATGCAATTGATGCAATTCATCGCGAAATTAATGAGCTTTATGACATTGTTGATAAGCTTGTTAAGAAAGTAGCTGAATTAGAGGGTAAATCTGAAGCTACAGAAAAGACGGTTGAAAAGATGAGCAAAATGAGTGCTGCATTTTCAGCTGAGGAACAGATAGAAGGTAAAGCTTCAATAATGACTGGCAATCCTGTTATTGATAAAAAGCTTAAAAATATCCAAGGAATGTTTGAGTAATGTACCATTATATTTATGAAATTCAGCCTTTAATGCCTGGATGGGAAAACACTTACTATATAGGCAAGCATAGTACTGATGAAGATCCATTTAATAATAGCTATGCAGGAAGTGGCACTATTCTTACTAATTACTATAGTAAATATGGCAAGATTAAAGATGTTACTTACAGAAAAGTTATAATTGAATTTAATGATTCTTCAAAAGATAATGCTTTAAGAGAAGCTGATATTATAGGCGATTGTTATAACACCGATAAGAGATGTTTAAATCTTAAACCAGGAGGTTATGGAGGAATGACTCCAGAAATAGCTATTAAAATATCAGAATCTTGCAAAGGTCGTAATCCCTGAAATAAACACAAAACGGGAGTATATAATGCTGAAACTACAGAAAGACTTAAAAATATAGCTATAAATAGAGAGTTTACTTCAGAGACAAGAAAAAGGATGTCTGAATCTCATATAAATAAAGGTACTAAATCAATCATTATGCTAGATTTAGAAGGAAATATAATTAAAACTTATCCTTCAATTAAAAATGCTGTTTTAGATGGATACTGTAAAAGCTCTATTCTTAGAGTATTAAACGGAAAATATAAACAGCATAAAGGTAAAATATTTAAGTATAACAATTAAAAAAATTTTTAAGTATGGCAAACCCCGTAATGACGAGTTTAACTAGTTACGTAGAACAGCGCAGGCTTCCATTGATAAAAGAGGCTGTATTAAAGGCTAAGAGTGCTTCGTTGTTCAATCTTCAAACTGACATCAAAACTAGTGCTGCTCTTAACCTGTTATCAACTGCTATTCAGTTTGGCGATGGCCTAGCTTGTGGTTGGGATGAAGCTGGAACTCAGACTCTTTCTCAGAGAATTCTGGCTACTGGTAATATTAAGATCAATATGGCATATTGTGATAAAGAGATGCTTAAATACTGGACTCAGTATCAAGTACGAGTAGCTGCTGGTCAGAAGACGCTTCCTTTTGAAGAGGATTTCGTAAATGCAGTAGTTGAGAACGTTAAGGCTGCTATTGAGACTGCTATTTGGCAGGGTGATACTGCTTCTGAAACAAATAACCTGAAGTACTTTGATGGTCTGTTAAAGATCCTTGGTGCTGCTGAAGGTACAGTTGATGTAGTAATTACTGGTGCATCTGCTTATGATGACATTATGGCAGTTTATAACGCTATTCCTGAGAAGGTTCTGGATGGTGCTTCTATCTTAGTTGGTAGTGATACTTTCCGTAAATTTATCCAGGAGTTAGTTGCTAAGAACTACTACCACTATAGTGGTGAGAATCTTAACGGTGAGATTATGCTTCCTGGTTCGCAGGTTAAAGTAATCGCTGTTAATGGTCTTAATGGAACTGATAAGATTGTTGCTGGTCAGTTAGATAAGAACTTCTTCTATGGTTGCGATATGATGAACGATGAAGAGAAGTTTGAATTGTGGTATTCACAAGATTTCCGCGAATTTAGATTAGCTATTGAATTTAACGCTGGTGTACAGGTTGCATTCCCTGATGAGGTGGTTCTTGGTGCCAAAGCCTAATTTCAATAGAGTTTAACTTTAAATAAGATTGAAATTATATGGCTTGTTTAATAACTATCGCTGGTATTACCCTGGATTGCGAATCTTCGCTTGGTGGTATCAAACAGGTATGGATTACTCAGTACGATAATGTTAAGAGTGTAACTGTAGATGATGAGACTAATCAAATCTCAGCTATTACTCTTGAAGCAGATGCTAAATGGTATAATTACCAATTCCGCAAAGGTACTGGTTCTCTAACCTCAACATTGAACGTTGACGAAACTGCAGGAACCAACTATGTAAGTAATGAGCTTGCTCTTGTATTTACAAAGATGGAGACTAAGAAAAGAATCGAGATTGCTGCTCTTTCTATTGGACAACTTGTAGTTGTTGTAGAAGATTCTAATGGCAAATACTGGTTCTTAGGAAAAGATGACTATGTAAGCGCTTCCGCTGGTACGGGTGTTACTGGTACTGCAAAAGGTGATCAGAACGCTTATACGCTGACTTTAGCTACTGACTCTGAATCATATCCTTATGAGTTGAGTGCTGAAGCTATTCAAAGTGTTGTAGGTGCTTAACAACAGAAGAGGGGCGAGTATTAATTTACTTGCCCCTTATTTTGTTTATGGACAGATAATTAACTATTTATATTTTATAGAAAATGGTTATTAAATATACAACACCAGAAGTAGCAAAGAATACAACTTCAAGAGATATTGAAGCTTTAGCTGCTCAAGAATGTAAATTACAGGAGAAGTCTGTAGAATATACTCAGAATGCTGAGTTCGTTGTAACTCCAGATGAGGGTTATGATGGTATGTCGAAAGTAAATGTATCTGTTGATGTTGTTGTTCCTACAGTACAAGCTACTAAAGAGATTACAATTACATCTAATGGATTAATAGATATTTTACCTGATCCAGATTATGATGTTATGGAGAAGGTTTCTGCACAAATAAATGTTCCAGTACCAACTCCTACTTTACAAGAGAAACATATAACAATAGATAAAAACCTATCAATGACTGAAGTTAAACCTGATGCTGGCTATCAAGGTTTATCAAGTATTGAAGTAGATGTAGAGATTCCAGTTGAGGAGCATAGAGAAGTTACTATTACAGAGAATGGAACTACAATGATTCATCCTGCAGATGGATATGATTATATGGAGTTTATTGATGTAACTGTTAATGTTACGAATCCAATGAATACCTATGATATTACACAAGCTGTAGTTAATTTATATAGGTTTACGGGAACATCTGTTCCTGCAAATGTTGTAGGTTGAGAAAATTTAGTTGATGGAAGATATAAATGTCAAAGATCAAAAATTAAGGAGTTCACTATGCAATTGCCTAAATTAGAAGATGGCAGATATATGTTTACAGAATGTGCTGATTTAACATCATTCACTATTCCAATGCCTGAATTAACAGATGGGTCTAATATGTTTAGCAGAGGTACCTTATCTGGATATAATAGCCTGAAAACACTTAATTTAGACGCTCCTAAATTAGTAACTACTACTAATATGTTTGGAGATTGCATTAGATTAACAGATGTAACATTAAACATTCCATCATACACATCTCAAGAAAGTTCAATAAATCCTATATTTTCAAAATGTGGTGGAATTACTAATCTTACAGTAAACGGTGAGCTTAGAGCAGGATTATATCTATCAGCAAGTACCAATCTTACTACTGATTCTTTAATGTCTGTTATTAATGCATTAGTTGATTTAACAGGGGAGAATAGCAAAACTTTAACATTAGGAGCTACCAATCTGGCAAAATTATCAGATGAACAGAAAGCAATAGCTACTAATAAAAACTGGATATTAGCATAATGGAACATTTACATATTGAAACTAGCATATTTATAAAGTTATACTCTGATGAAGGATATTTTATTACCTCATATAAAGAAGGTGATGATATTAAAGAGTATAGTGCATCAACTATTTTATATTGCCCTTTAACCTTTGATATATCTATTTATAGGGTTATTGATGCAGAAACAAATGAAAGATATTTAAAAGAACAAGAGGAATCTTATAAAAATAAATAATATGGCAAACGAAACTGAAAAGACAATTCTTCCTTATCTTAATGTCCTTGAAGTCGAAACAATAGATAAGTCAAATGTGACTAAAGTTATTGTTATTGACAAGGATGATGAAGTTAAGGTTATGGATGGTTCTCAGTTAGCTACTAATAGCTATTTTGATCTTCAGGATAAACCTGAGATCAATAGTATTGAGTTAAATGGTAATATGACTTCAGAAGAGTTGGGATTAGCGTCATCTGAAGATATTGTTACTATTAATTCTGAGTTAGAGCAAATAAAGAGTACTATTCCAAGTGCTGAAAATATTGATAATCAGATAACTGAACGATTAGCTGATTATCCAACTAAAGAAGAGGTTACAACTGAAATTTCAGATGCAGTTGCCAATAAAGCCGATAAATCTGAGATACCAACAAAAACTTCACAATTAACTAATGATAGTGGGTTTATTAGTAGCTTAGATGGATATGCTACTGAAAAATGAGTTGAAGATAATTATCTTACAAAAGAAGCTACTGAAAGTGCATTAAATTCTAAACAGAATAAATTAAACCAAGGTGATGGTATAGTAATTGAAGAGAATACTATTTCTGCAGATTATAATACTATTCGTAACAAACCATCTTTAAATGGAACTGAATTATCTGGAGCAGCTTCAATCGTACCTGCCATTAATATTCAATCAGTCCCATCTAAAGTTACTTTAGCTCCTGTATTTGGTAATCAAACTGGAGAAGCAGTTGAACTTCCAATATATAATACAGAGACTAACCAAGCTGGTATTGTTAATGGTCCTCTATATGCACAATTAGCAGATAAATATACCAAAGCTGAAATTGATGCTTTAAATACAGCTATTAATAAAGAGATAGCTTCAAAACAGGAAACGCTTACAGCAGGAAAGAATATATCTATTATAGATAATGTAATCTCTGCTTTTGAGAATCATTTCTTACTTAATTTAGATGAGAATGATCCTGTAAGACAGAAACATATCTATGACTTTATTAGAACTAATCTGGACTTCTATTTATTCTGCCAGATTACATATAAAGGTGATATTATAGTTATTCCTGTTGCAACTATTGAGCATCCCGAAACTATTGATTTATATGGCTATTATTTCCAAGATAATGGTGTATTAGTAGTTATTAATGCAATCTTAGTAAATAATGGTAATATGACTGTTAAAGTTACTGAGGTTGATCTTACTAATAAAGGATATACTAAAGAAGAAGTAGATGCCAAACTTGAGGAAAAACAAGGAGTATTTGCTCCTCAAGCTCCATTAGCTTTTAATGGAGATAAGACTCAGTTATCTGTAGATTTATCTGGATACCAACCAGTTGGTGATTATGCAACTAACGATTCAGTTAATGAGGAAATTGAGACTCTAAGATCTTCTTTACAAAGTAAGATTGATGCAAAACAAGATAAAGGAGATTATGCTTTAAAGAGTGATATTCCAACTAAAGTTAGTGAGCTTACTAATGATTCTAACTTTGTAACTGAAACAGAGGTTTCTGGAGATTTAGCAGGTAAAGCAGATAAGACTTATGTTGATGAGCAGCTTGCTACTAAACAGCCTGTAGGAGATTATGCAACAAAAATAGAACTTGCAGGTAAAGCAGATTCTTCTGTAGTAGAATCTTTATCTACTCAAGTAGCAACTAATACTTCAGATATATCAATTATTAAAACAAAGCAAGAAGAAGATGGAAATAAGATAGATGCTCTTGATAAAGAGATGGCTACTAAGCAAGACTTACTTGTAAGTGGAACTAATATCAAAACAATCAATAGTCAGTCTTTACTTGGAGAAGGTAATATAGAAATTGAAAGTGGTTCTAATATTCCATTTCTATTTATAAATTCCACTACTCATCTTTCTGGAGATTTCGCTGCTGTTAAGAATGCTATAGCTAATAAAACACCATTTGAGCTTTATTATGTAAATATTCTAGGTTATGGTGATATAGCAGCTCCAGAAGTATGTTTTGTTTCAGGAGAAAATATTCAAGCTACTTTCCATTTTGAAAGTACTACAGCTAATCATACTCTTGTTCAAACTACTATTACTCCAACTGGAGTATCAGCAGATACTAGTTATCATAGTTATCAAGAGCAACTAGTTTCTGGTACTAATATAAAGACTATTAATGGTGAAAGTATTTTAGGAGAAGGTAATCTTGAAATATCTGGTAGTGGAGGGACTACCGATTATACTCAGTTAACAAATAAACCTCAGATTAATTCTGTTGAGTTATCTGGCAATAAGAGTTTATCAGATTTAGGTATTCAGCCTGCTGGAAACTATATTGAAGCTGGAACTGGAACTCAGACTCAAATAAATACTATTACTGTTCTAACTCAAGCAGAGTATGATGGTTTATCAACTAAAGATCCTAATACACAATATTTAATTGTAGAATAATATGAATATTAGAGATGATTTAAAAACATTTTATGTAGGTGACAGACAAGGTACTGCTATTTATGTTGGCAGTACCAAAGTCTGGCCTATCAATCCTTGTAATCCACAAATAGTTACAGTTGCTAATCCAGTTCCTCAAGGTACTACAATAGTTGATCCTTGTAGTTATGTATTTAGCAGTTATGATGGAACTATAAATGATATACAAAGGGATTGAATGGGTAGAGGATCTGGCCTTACTTCTACAGTAATTAGTTTTACTGCTGATTTAAGTGAATTAGCCCTTAATATAGATGGTGTACCTCTTTGTAGTATTATAGGTTCTGCTCAAACATATGCAGATGTAAAGTTAAATAGTGGAGATTTAAGTAGAAAAGGAGGGTTTTTTAAAACATCACATTTTGATCTAAATAACCAGGAGATTACTAATCTTAATGAAGCATATGGAAGATGGTCTAGTGAATCTCAATTTTGGGGTCAAACAATACATAGTGCTACTTTATCTAATGTTAAAATACCTACAACTACTAAAGAAGTAAGTGCAAATTATTTATTTATTGGAGTAAAAATAGATAATAATGATTTCTCTGTAATGAATAATTTTCAAAATCTTGTATTAGTAGATCCAAAATGGGCATTTGCAGATACAGCTGATGGAGCTACTAATATAGATAATATAACGATTAATATTCCATTTAAAGGAGATTGTAATCATATGTTTCATAGAGCATTATATCTAACAACTATTCCAAGTAATTTTACCTTTACTGGAATTACAGATATAAGCTATATGTTTAGTACTTGTAGTAGATTAACAGCTACACCAGAAATAGATTGCCATCTTGTTACAGATTGTACTAGTTTTGCGGCATCTTGTCCAGAATTAGTAACTGTAGGAGCTTTAAATGGATTAGGAGAGAGTTTAACTAAAGGAGGCATTCTTTATTTTGCACAATCTCCAAATCTATCTACAGATTCATTACAAACTATAGCAGAATCTATTGGCACAGCAGTAAGTTCTAATACAAGTATTTCATTAAAATCTACTGCATACGATAAATTAACAGATGAACAAAAATCATTAATTGCTTCAAAAAATTGGAGCATAAATAGGGTTGCATAATATGAAAATTGAAGTCAAAGAAAAATACAAAGTAGTTAGTCCAGAAGAAGGTTATGTACTTACTAACTATAAAGAAGGAACGGATATTAAAACATATAGTTCATTTACTGAATGCATCTGTCCTTTAAGTTGCGATTTAGAGCATCTATCAGAAGTCTCTTTAGATAAGGATGCTGAATACAAAGAATTAGCTATTAAAGCTTCTAAAGAGTATGAGGAATCAATAAAAGTTAGATAATTATGATTATACTTAAAAATACTAAAAATACGCAAACTTTCTATGTAAGTAAGAAATGTGGTATTGAATCTGGACAATTGCCTGTTGGCTCTTATACTAAGATTGAATCAGATGAAAGATTCCAGCCTAAAGGTAATTACATTTCTGAAGAGAAAGCAGAAGAGTTAATTGATACTAAAGTAACAGAAAGTATTGAAGATCAAGTTCCACCTTTAGTAGATCAATCTATTGATGCTAAACTTGCTCCAATTAATACTGAGATTACTAATCTTAAAGGAGAGGTTCAAGAATTAGAAACTTCTAAAATGGAAGTATTTCAAGCAAATCAACCTCTATCTTTACATAGAAATGGAGAAGGTTTGCAACTATCTGTAGATTTAAGTAATTATGCAACTAAAGCAGAAATTCCTGATACTAGTGATTTTGCTACTAAAGAAGAACTTACAGCTGTAGAGAATAAGATTCCTGATGTATCTGGATTAGCTACTAAAGATGAAGTTGCACTTAAAGCAGATAAAAGTGAGTTATCAAACTATGTAACTACAGATGCATATAATACAAAGATGACAGAGTTAGATGGAGAAATCTCAGCAATTCAAGCTCAGATTGGTAATATTTCAACTACTCTTGATACAATTAATGGTGAAGTAATCTAATATGGCAAATACAATTTCTGATAAATTAACGTATCTTGAAGGTACTAAGAGTGCCATTAAAGATGCTATTGTAGCTAAAGGTGTTGCTGTATCAGATTCAGATACCTTTAGAAGCTATGCAGATAAGATAGGACAGATTTCTGGAGGTGAGGTGTTTGATGTTACTAAAACAGGATTAACGTTTGCTTATTGTAATATACATCATAGTCAATTTGAGAAACTAAATTGAACTATAAATCCAAGTACTGCAGATATTTCATATTTATTTAACAATAGTAACTTACCTGATAGCTATATTGATTTAGGTAGTAAATTAGATACTTCTGTTTCTTATTTAGCAAAAGAGAGTTTTAAACAAGCTAATATTCACCAAATAGCAATAAATTCAGGTCAACAGTTTAATAACCCTTCAAGTATGTTTGAAAACACTATATCTCCAAATTCAACTCTGCAAGATATAGTTTTTAATATAACAGAATTATATATTCCTTTTGTTTTATATTTTACAAACATAAGTACTACTGGTACAATTACAGTAAATATTAAAAATGGAATTAATACATCACTAGTTTACTTTATGTATGGATATAATGGCAACGAAATATGTGATAAAATAGTATTCAATGGATATAATTCTAGTACATTAACATTAGAGCAATTCTTTTGGACTGGTAATACAAATCTAACTAAAATTCCAGAAATAGATTTGACAGCTGTTGATAACTATACATTTAGCGAATTAATAACAGGTGGAGAAATGACTTCTATAACTACATTTGGAGGGATTACAAATTTAAAGGTAGATCTTAATTTGCAGTGATTACCAAATCTTAATGCTGAGTCAGTCGATAATATCTTAAATAAAGCAAATGATTTAACAGGAAATTCTACTCAAACTATTACATTTAATTCTGCTGTTTATAATACCCTTACTGAGGAACAGAAATCATTAGCTACATCTAAAAACTGAACTTTAGCGTCAGCATAATTGTCAGTTTTTATTTTTTCTTAATACTAAATTTGAGTAAAAAACTTGACATTAAAGGAGGCTTAGGTCTCCTTTAATTATTTTAATACATTAGTAAATTGGTTTATATTTTAAGAAAAAGATGTGTAAAACTAATGTAAATTGTTGTAAAATATGAACTATACTCTATTAATGCAAAATACAATTACTAAAGAAGTTTATGTATATAACTTAGAAAATCAGAATTATGCTGAAAATATCTACTATAAGTTTGATATTACATTATCTGATGATATGCCTGATGGTGAATATCAGTATATTCTGTTTAGTAACCCAAATAAACTTGAAGTAATTGTAGATGTAAATAATCCTATGCAGTCAGAGCTATATGGTAATCCAGTTATTCTGGTAACTTATGAAAATACTCTTACTACAGGAACACAGATATTAGTTGCTGGTAAACCTATACCTGTATTGAGTTCAGGACTAATAAGAGTTGGAGATTATCAGAATAATAAATACCAATACGATAAACAAAACAAATATATGGCTTATGAGCGAAAATAAAACAAAAGTACAATTAAGTGCAATTGATCCTGTTGTAGTGTCAAATTTAGTACTTCCTGTAGAATCGAGAAAAAGGGGTTCTGATTGGATTTCTTGGGGTGAAGATAATCGCTATCCTGTATATTTATGGGATCTATATTTAAATGTAGCTACTCTTCAATCTATCATTAATGGTACTGCTGACTTTATTGTTGGTAATGATGTTGTATGTAATGCACCAGGATTTGAAGTAACTGTAAATAATAAAGGTGAGACTATTATGGATATTATGCGTAAAGTATCTAAAGATAAGATGATTTTTGGAGGATATGCTTTACAAATAATTAGAGATATGGTAGGTAGAGTTTCAGAAATATATCATCTTGACTTTATGAAGATTCGTTCTGATGAAAAGAATGAAGTATTCTATTATGCCGATGATTGGTCTGCTTGGTCTATTAAAGCTATCAAATATCCAAAATTTAATTATTCAGATGATAATCCTACAAGTGTTGTTTATAATAAGGGCTATATAACAAGAAAAGTATATCCAGTCCCTGTTTATGGTGCAGCTATCCTATCTTGCGAAACTGAGAAGAATATTAATGAGTTCCATCTAAATTCTCTTCATAACGGATTTATGGGTAATATTATCATTAACTTTAATAATGGACAGCCTACAGACGAAGTTAAAGAAGAGATTGAGATGAATATTAATGAGAAATTCTCAGGATTTCAAAATGCTGGTAGAGTTCTTATTTCATATAATGATGATGAGACAAATAAGACTACTATTGAGCGTTTAGACTCTGATGATTTTGATGAGAAATATAGTGCTTTATCTGAAAGAACAAGGGAGCAAATATTCTGCGCATTTAGAGCTAATAGTGTACTTTTTGGCCTTAACTACTCAAGTGGATTCAACGAACAAGAATTTAATGAAGCTTTTAAACTTTATAATCGTACAGTAGTTAGACCAATTCAGGTCGAAATAGTAGATACATTTGATAAGATATTTGGAATGAAAGGTTCAATAACTATAACTCCTTTTAGCTTAACTCCAAATGGACAAGAAGATAGCAAACAAAATGTTGAATAATTATACTGTTTATTGCCATATAAATAAGTATAACAATAAGCTATATTTTGGCATTACTGGACAAAGTGTGCAAGCTAGGTGAAAAAATGGATATGGATACTCTACTCAAGCTTACTTTTATAAAGCGATACAAAAATATAGCTGAGATGGATTTGAACATATCATAATTAAAGATAATTTACCAGAAGCTTGTGCTAAGACATTAGAAAGGATATTGATACATAAATATAAAACAAATACTCCTGAAAATGGTTACAATATAACATCAGGAGGAGAAGGTACATACGGGTATTCTTTTTCTAATGAGAGTAGAGCAAAAATGTCAAATTCTAAAAAAGGTAAAACACCCTGGAATAAAGGAAAGAAAGGAATCTATACTTTGGAAACACTTATTAAAATTGGAAATGCTTCCAAAGGACGAATTACTAGAGTTAAGCCTATATTAAGATTTGATATGAATGGGAATTTTATTGCAAGATATAATTCAATGAAAGAAGCTGTTAAATCAGTTAATGGAGAACGTTCTGGATTATATTTAGCTTTAAAAGAAAATAGACCTTATAAAAACAATAAATTTATTTATGATGGAACAACTTAACTATAGAAATGTACTGCTTATTTCAGAAGACTATATAAAGTCAAATTCTACATTAGATAACAATATATCGGGTAAATATTTACAAGCAGCCATCACAAGTGCCCAAGATGTAGAACTTCAGTCAACTATTGGTACTAAGCTATTGGAAGCATTACAAAAGAAATGTATTAATTGGATTGATCCTCATACTCCAGTTCATCCAATAGAACCTCCTGAGCCACTTCCAAGTGATTCTATTGATGATTCTGATAACTACAGATATAAAGAGCTATTAGACTATTATGTTCAGCCTTATTTACTTTATCAAGTACTTAGCGAGATAGTAATTCCTATATCTTATAAGCTTGGTAATTTTGGAGTTATGAGAACTGATGATGAGAAAGATATTGCTGCTGAAGCAAGTCAAGTAAATCAAATTAAGAAGTATTATAGAGATAAGGCGGATTTCTTTAAGACTCGTTTACAGGACTTTATAATTACATATTATAATGAATTCCCTGAGCTTTATACATATAAGCCATTAAAGGATATGTTTCCCAATCTTTACTCTAGCTCATCTTGCAATATTTGGCTTGGTGGAGCAAGAGGTAAAGGATGGAGCATTAAACCTGGAGAGGGGCCTCTTCAAAGAGCTTATGATTTCCCTTCAAGTAACAATAAAAAGAGTAAGTAATTATGACCTACTATGAGATAATTAACAATTTAAAAGCTTGTGCATTAGAAGAGCCAAACATCAATTTTGTAGGAAGTAAAGACATTTATGAGTTAAATAGCTTGCCAACTATTGAATATAATGTGTTCTATATAACACCTAATACTTTTAGTGTAGATGAAGATACTATTACTTACTCTTTAAACCTATACTTCGTATCAAGATGGGATGAGACTGATAACAACCAATTGGAGGAACAGTCAGCAGGTATGCTTGCACTGCAAAATATAATTAATCGTTTTAATAACCTATATCCAGAAGTTGAAATAGCTTATCCTTTAATTTATACTCCATTCTATCAAAAGTTCAAAGATATTACTTGCGGAGTGTTTGTTAGAGCTGATTTCCAAGTTGACAACACACTGGGTACTTGCACTGATGATATGTAATGGAAAATAAATTAAATTGGTTTGGTAAAGTATTAGAATGGGTTGATAAATATGGATTACTAAAGATATTTAAAGCAGGGATTGGATTAATATTTATATCCTATGTAATGGTTATTACACTTAATCCCTCTATTGTTTATAATAAGGTTGTAACCTATATTGAACAAACTCACAATTCTAAAACTATTGCAAGAAATGAAGCAACTTTAAAGATTAAATATAAGCTTAAAGAATTGCTTCAAAGCACAAATGCTGATAGAGTTTGGGTTATTGAATATCATAATGGAACTACTGGATTAGGAGGACTTCCATTTACTTATGGAGTAATGAATGCAGAGGAAGTAAAACCAGGAATAAAATCTGTAAGTAGCCATTATAAAGATTTCCTGTTATCTGACTATACTTCAATTATAGAGTTTTCTAAGAATGATGGATGGTTTGGTAATATAGATAGTTTAGAAGCAGATGATCCAAGATTATATTATGCATTTAAATCCAACGGAGTGAATGAAATAGCAGTATTTTATTTAAAGACTGAGGATAAAGATATTGGCATTTTAGGTTTGTCATTCTGTGATACACCTATGCCTTATGATACTTGAGTACATCTAAGAAGAGCTGGAATACAGATAAGTATAATTTTAAATAAAATATAATATGAAATATTGGTTAAAATATGTAATAGTAGTTGTACTATTAATGATTGCATTTTTGCTAATTAAAGTAATTCCTTTTTGGATTACTATTAGTTTAACGTTATTTGGAGCAGTGTGCTATTTTATTTACCTTTATAAACTGCATAATTCATATAAATAATGAAGTATTTCACACTCGAAGAATTAACAAGATCTGATACTGCTTCAATTAAGCATATAGATAACACTCCAGATGAGAGTATAACAGAGCACCTGATAGAGTTGGTCGAGAAGCTTTTAGACCCAATAAGAGAGAGATGGGCAAAGTATTGTGATGACAATCAGCTTGGCAATGCAGGCATCAGGATTTCCTCTGGTTTTAGAAATAAGGAGCTTAATAAAGCAGTAGGAGGATCTTTAACATCTGCACATCTAACAGGATATGCAGCAGATATATCTCCAATTAATGGTAATATGAAAGTATTCCAAAGTTGGATTGCTGAAGCTATTGAAGAATTTGATTTCGATGAATGTTTTATAGAAAAAAGTAGTACATCTCAGTGAGTGCATATTGCTTTATATAGTATTAAAGGATTACAACGAAGAAAAGTAGGTAAATTATATGTATAGTATATATGTTCATTTAAACAAGATTAACGGTAAGAAATATATTGGTATTACTTGTAAGAAGCCAGAAATACGATGAGCAAATGGTCTGGGTTATAAAAAACAGCCGTTTTGAAACGCTATAACAAAATATGGATGGGATAATTTTGAACATATTATAATTAAAGATAATTTGCCAGAACCTTGTGCCAAGACTTTAGAAAAAATTCTTATTCATAAGTATAATACTAGAAATCCAAAATATGGATATAATGCTACAGATGGAGGTGACGGCACCTTAGGTATTGTATTCACTCAGGAAAGAAAAGATAAGATTAGAGCCAAATGTATTGGAAGACATCCATCAGAAGAAACTCGAAAAAAGATGAGTAATAGTCATAAAGGTAAAGATTTGAGTTATTTAAATAATTCTTTTGGAAATAATCCTAGAGCTAAAAAAGTAGGTGCATATAAAGACGATGTTCTTATTAAAGAATATGATTGTGCTGTTAGTGCTTCTTTAGATGTTGGAGTTCATAAAAATTCTATTTCTAAAGCAATTAGAGGAGGCTATAAAGTAAAAGGATATATTTGAAAATACGCTTAAACAGAAATAGGAGGGTATATACCCTCCTATTTTCATTTATTCCATTATCTCAAATAATTTCTCATCTTTAGGTATTAATTCTCCAGTTTGTAAGTCTACTAAGAATTTACTATTTTCGGGAATTACATAAACGTAATTTACTCCATTTAAGCATAATTTATATGTAAAGTACTTCATATTAGTCATTATATGTTGTGTTAGGAATCTCTGGTTTTTCTTCTACTTCTTCCCAAACTAACCCTTTGTTTTGGTTCTCTAATTGAACTATTCTATATTCTAGTTCTTCAAGCTTTTTAAATAAAAAATCATCCATAATTAATCAAATTTTGAAATAAATGTAAAATCTCTTTGTGCTAATACTCTATCTATAATATCTCCTAATTTCTTAGAATTCTCTTTAAATTCATTCATTCACTTATCAAACTCCTTAATAGTATCTTCTGACTTTTTAAGAGTTTCTTTAATATCCGCAATTCTATTTAAATATGAATCTTGGTCTAATAATAATGTATCCTTTGCTTCTAACATCCTTTTCAGTTTTAGTTGATTTTCTAACTTCAAAATAGTGTTCAATATCTGTTGCCTTTGCAGTTTTCTTTATACCTAAAGTCTTATATACATCAGCAATCTTATTCTTTAATAAAGCTAAACTGTAGAACATACCATTCTGAATATCTCTTGTAAGTAATTTGGCAACCTTATTTGGCATATTTTTATCTGATATTTTAACAAGCTCCTCTTTAATATCTTTAATGCAATAACCCAAAGTTGCCATTCTTTCAAATCCCAGTTTATTAATTGCATCATTTAACCAAGGATATTTAATTAGAGCTTCATTTAATATAGGAGTTCCAACTTTAAATTTAGTTTCCCATTCAGCTCTTACATCTTTAATAAGCTCCTGAAATGACTTACTAGGAGCTTCAAGGTCTATCTTAATAGATTTATCTTCACATTCAGCAACCTTTATAAAGCCATTCTTTAGATATTCATTAGTAAGATTAACTCTTACAGAGTATAAACCTCTTGCAACCTTAAAATTGAATATATCTACTTTAGCCATATTTGGGTCAAATTCAAAGGTATAATCCTCATTAATTTGAATATATGTGTCACTTGTAAAGTCTGTAATCTTCTTACGAGCTACTTCTGGAAGCTGATTATATGATTCAACTGCAATCTTTGTTTCTTCAATATTCTTTAATGTATTATTTTTAAATGTATCATAATCTATCTCTGCATATCTTGTGGCTGAATAAAGATGAGTAATCCAATTTAAATATTTACTATTTCTAATTCTACCAGCAATCTGTTGAATTGAAGTAGATATATCTAAAAGAGTCTGAGCTTTAGAGGAATCACTAACTACAATAATTCTTCCATTTTCATCATAAATATCAGAACCTTCAAATACAGTAGAAGTCAACAAATTAATCTTCTTAGGTTCATCATTTACTGAAGAATTCTGAATTGGCAGTTTAGTTCTATTATTCTTAGAATATACTACTCTTGTGTTATCTGCTGTAAGTTTAGCCTTTAAAATAAGATTCTTTATAAAGTCAACAGAGTTAACAAATATATAAGCATTACCTTCAACATTCCCACTTAAAAATCCATTTATAAGCTTAATTGTGGAAGCTTCTACATTCTTGCATTTAACAGTCTGAACTTTAGTCTCAATAACATCATCCCATTCTTGTTTTACTAATGGCAGTTTAGACAATTCATCTAAAACAAATTCATCTTCTAATGGAGTTGCAGTCATAAATGTATATTCTTTAAATAGACTATATGTCTTTAATACATCTTTAATTGCATCTCTTCTAAGACTATATTGATTAAATAGTATATGATATTCATCAATTAATAAGCTATAATCTTTAGGATTTACTGCTTCTATTACTTTATAAAGAGAATTATAAGTAACAATGATTTTAGGGCATTTAACTGAAGATACATAAGCTTCAATGTCTGTCTTAGTAATACCTTGATAAACTCCAAAAATAGGCTCTTTACGTCTTTCATTAGGATATTGAGCAAGTTTATTCTCAACTAAGCTTACAAATGGAACACATATAACATAAGGCTTATCACACTCTAAAGCCATTGAAGTTCCACCACATCCTACTTTACCTTTGTCAAATAAGCAGTTAGTAGGTAATTCATTGATTAAATTATTTAAATAAGTTTTCATAATAGTAATTTTTAATAAGTTAATAAATTTTATATGTAACTTTTTTTATTTATCTTACTACAAAATATTAGTAAAAAAGTTACAGTAAAGGTTAAAATTAAACTGGAAATTAATCCCAGCTCAATTTTCAATATGGAAGTAGTTTTAGTTTGATAGTACAAATATACAACAATTTTTCTCAATCTCCAAATAATTTAAGCATTATTTTTATTTAAAATTGTATTTTTATTATCACACTACAAATATAAGAATAATTTTTTAATCTACAAAATTTTTAGCACTAAAAAATACAAATAGTAATATTTTTTTGAAAAAATGCATAAAATATTTGGAAATATGAATTTTTTGTTGTATATTTGTACTATGAAAGTAAGACATAATATTAACAATTAAACTTTATAAATTATGAAAACTAAACAAATTGAAGCACTTGAATATTTTCTTGATATATTAGATGGTAAGATTACTGAAGATGGTTCTATTGAGAAAGCTCAAGAATTATGTAATGAGGCATTAAAGGAGATTGAAACCAATGAAAAGGTAAAGAAATCCTCTTGGTTTTTTGGTTTAGGTATTTCTTTCTAATATATTTAATTATGAAAAAGATAAATAAAATATTAGCTGGATTATTAGTACTTAGCTTTATTATAGCTGGTATTAGAGTATATAATGCTTATGGAGACTACCAAACTAAAACATTTGAGCTTAGATTAGAACAGGCAGAACTTCAGCATAAATTAGACTCTGTAATGTGGTATAATCCTGGAAGTTCAGAAGTATCTGAATTATATGAACAGTATTGTGATGTAACCTTAAAAATTCATAATGTAAGATAATGAAAACAGATATAAGAAGTTTAGTCTTTATAAAGAATCTATTTAAAGATAAATATAATATAGAAATAGAATGATGTAAAGACGATTATTCCAGATATGATGGAACATTTACTTGGAATAATATAGACTATATAATTGAAGTTAAAAGGAGAAGATTTAAATCAGATAAATATCCAACTACAATTATAAATAGGGATAAGTTTGATATACTTAGTAAATGTAACTCTATATTAGTCATTATATTTGATGATGGAGTTTATATTTATAAAGATGTAAAAAGAGCTTTTATTAAAGATTCAATGAAATATGGAAGAAGTACAACTGATTTTGGAGGAGAATATAAATACTCTTTAAAAACAGAGTTATCTTTAAAGAAAGCAATTAAATTAGAAATAGGCACAACTTTTAGTAATTATATAAGAAATGACGACATATAAGGCAATACCTGGATATGAAAACTATTTAATAGGAACTGACGGTTCGGTCTTGAGTACTAGAACCTCAGTTCCGAAAAATATCAAACCTCAACTTCAAAATAGTGGATACTATTATGTTACTTTATATAATCCGTTTGGGCCAAAGAAATACCTATTACATAGACTAATGGCAGAAGTTTTCATAGGTAAAAATGACTTATGTATTAATCATAAGGACGAAAATAAGCTAAATAATAACTTAGATAATTTAGAGTACTGTACTTATGAGTATAACAATAATTATGGCAGTCATAACATTAAAATGGGAATTTCTCATAAGAAAGCAATTAAACAGCTATCCTTAGATAGAAGTTTTATTAAGAGATGAGATTCCGCAATAGATGCTGAACGGGAGCTTAATATACAATCCAGAAACATTGTAAAGGTTCTTAAAGGTCAGCGAAAAACAGCTGGAGGATTTATTTGGGAATATGAATAACAATGAAATAATAGAAAAATACTATCCATTTATTATGGAGTTAAAAGAAAAATTTGGTGCAGATGATGATTGCACACAAATGGTATGTATCGCACTTCTGGAAACATCTAATTCCAAGCTTCAGTCATTAGATAGTAAGAATGAGCTGAAGTATTGGATTACAAGAGTATTTAAGAATAATTGGTTTTCTAAGAATAGTAGATACTATTACCAATATAAAAAGTACTATGAAATATTTAAAGAGCCATTAGAACAACAAACGGATAATTTAGAGGATTGGTTAAATGAAGCAGAAGATTAATATTGATGATTTATTAATTGAGTATAACTTTGAAATAGATACCTTTACAGAGATGGATGATAGATTACTTGCAATTTATCCGAAATGAGAGGCATTAAATAGAGCAGATAAGACCATAATTATCTTATATGCTGAATATCGAAGTTATAGAGAAGTTGGGAAGATTCTGGGAATTAGTCATACGACTATTCAGAGATTTATTAAACAAATAAGAGAGAGGTTATGTTAAGCATACTTTTTATAGCTATTATTCTTGTCTTCTGTATTGATTTATCTGGAGCTATGGACAAGGCAAATAGATGGGTATGAAGTAAACTATATCCTGGAGTTAAATACACTGATTGGTCTATACCTTTATTTGGATGTTCTCTATGCTGTACTTGGTGGGCAAGTTTACTATATATCTTAGTAACTGGACAATTAAGCTTCTTAATGATTGCATATATTGCTTTAATCGCATTTATGACTCCAGTTATAAAGGATTGTATGATTCTAATTAAAGATATGATTACCAAACTAATAGATATAGTTTATAAATACTTGGATTAAAAATAATATATTTTAAATAAAAATGAAAGAATTAACAAAAGAACAGTATGAATATTTAAGTAAATTCGATAATAGGTTTAAATGTGCTGTTAGAGCTAACTATTGTCGTAACATCCAAAAAGAAGATACTGAAAGGATGAGAGCTATTTATGAGGAACTAATAGAGCAGCCATATAAAATGAATATAAACTGCGGAACTTGTGTTCTTAACCTTATAAAGAGACTTGGAGTTTACTACTTTGAATATGTTGAAAAACTAAAAACTATTGAGGATGAAGGAGCAAATAAAGAAGAAAGTAGGGAGACCGAAAAAGGCAGAGGTAGAAAAGGAACAAATAGACGAAGTAAAGACTAAATATCTTTATGCTGCAAGGTTATTTAACAAAGGATGGTCAAGGAATAAAGTAAGTGAAGAACTTCAAAGTAAATATAATGTAAGCCAATCAACGGCTGCAAGATATATTGGAGAAGCTTATAAGATAATTGCTGAAAAGAATGATAACCTTATAAAAAATCTTAGACATATACAATTATCAAGATTGGAATCATTACTGGATACTGCTATTAGTAAGGGAGATATTAGAGCTGCAAATGAGATTATTAAGACTATAAATAGTATGTTTGGATTAAATCAACCTGAGACTATTGTAGCTATTCAGAATAATGAAGTCCAGTTTAAATTTGGAGATCCAATTAACAATGACAAAAATATATAAAGGATATAGCCCATTTATCTATCAATTAAAGGTACATACTGCTTTAGAGCACTCTTATAGGTCTGGAAAAATATTTACTGTAAAAGCAAAGAGACAATGTGGTAAATCCTTTATGGCAGAAAATGAACTATTACGATTTTCAATTAACTATCCTGGAAGTATTAGCTGTATTGTTGAACCAACTCTTACTAACTCCAGAAAGATATTTAAAGAGTTAGTGAAGGCATTAGATGGCACAGATATTATTAAGAAAAAGAATGAATCTTTGCTTGAGATTGAATTTACTAATGGGAGTGAAATACTATTTAAATCTGCTGAGCAAAAAGATTCATTACGAGGATTTACAGTTAGTGGAATATTAGTAATTGACGAAGCAGCTTATATATCAGATGAAGTATACGAAATTTTAACACCTATAGCTGATGTATGAAATGCTCCAATACTTATAATTAGTACTCCAAGGTTTAGAGAAGGATTCTTTTATGAATGCTTTAAAAAGGGCTTTGATGGTAATTTTAGTAAATATTATCAATCCTTTGATTGAGCATTAGAAGATACTTCTATGCTGTTAAGTGAGGATAAACTTGAAATGTATCGCCTTACAACCTCCAAAAATAAATTTAGAACTGAATATCTTGGAGAGTTTGCAGATGATGATGGTTGCCTATTTAATAATATAGCTAACTGTATAATTGATAAAAAACCTGAATATCATAATCTCTATATTGGAGTTGACTGGGCTACTGGTTCTGGTAAAGACTATACTTGTATTACAGCTTTAAATGAAAATGGGCAGATGGTCTTTATAAAGTATTTTAACGACAAAACTCCAACAGAACAAGTTGATTTACTGACAAATATATTCACTGAGTATCAGGGATTTATAAAGATAGTTCAAGTTGAACAAAACTCAATAGGTTCAGTGTTTTATGATATTCTTGTAAAAAGGAATCCTAAATTACGGATAGTTAAGTTTTTAACTACTAATAAGTCTAAAGCAGCTATTGTAAATAAGCTACAAGCTGCATTAGAAAACGAAAAGATTGGTATTTTAAAGGATGATAAACTATTAAATGAATTAAGACTATATGAAGCTTCATATAATCCAAAAACTGGAAATGTATCATATAATGCTCCATCTGGATTTAATGATGATACTTGTATATCTTTAATGTTAGCTTATGATGCTTTAAATACAAATAAAGGAACTTATAATATTGCAATTAAATAATGATAAAGAATTGGAATGAAATGGATTTATCTCATTATAAAAGACTGTTTGAGATAATACGAAAAGACTGGGAAAATGAATTAGATATGAATTTAGCTATGGTATCTGTACTTAGTGATATACCTATAGAAGATATAACTAATATGGAAGTAAACAAGCTACAAGAGTTTATAAATAATCTTAAATTTATAGAGACTCCATATAAGCCAAAAACCCCAGAAACTACTTATAATATTGGTAATAAAGAATATAAAGTCTTTTTTAATGTTAATAAGATGACGGCCAGTCAATATATTGACTTTCAGAATTTTTATAAGCAGTATGATGATTTTATGCCTAATCTGGCAGCTTGTTTCTTACTACCTAATGGAAAGAAGTATGGAGAAGATTATGACCCTATTGATGAGGCAGAATTCTTAAATACCCATCTAACAATAGATATATTTTCAGACATAATGTTTTTTTTTGTAAACTTATTGCAAGTATCAACGCTGAGTACCCTACACTCTTCGGAAAGGGAGATGAAGAAGAGACTAAGGAAAACCAGGGACAAACTGGAAAGAAGGAAACTTCTGAAGAGCTTAATACAGACGAGACGATTAATCCTTTTACTCAAAAATGAAGCTGAATTATCTGAATAGATAAGGTAAGTGAAGTTACCAGATTTAATTGACATCAGATATATGATATGCAGATTAAAGAGTTTCTTAACATTATATGCTATGTTATAGATAAAGCTAATGAAGAAAATAGACAGATTGAAGAATGAAAAAGAAAACATTAACTGTAACTTTTTTACTCATATTTGGTACTAAGATAATATAAAAAAGTTACATATAAAATAGGGAGTAAACCTCCCTATTTTCATTAGCTACTAATATATAAAATAATATATTTTAACAAAAATGAATATTCAAGAATTAAAGTTCTCAAATTTAAGTGAGCTATTAAGGAAGTGAGGAGATCTTATAATTTCTCTTTATAGACAGGAATTAGTTAAAACCAGATCTGAGGACACTGGAGCATTAGGTAATAGTTTAAACTATATAGTTGAGACTCAAGATGGAGAATATGAGGTTAATTTTAGCTTATTAGATTATTGAGAATATGTTGAAGAAGGCAGAGCTGCTGGTAAATTTCCTCCATTATCTGATATAAAGAGTTGGATTAAAACTAAGCCAGTAATTCCAAGACCTTATAATGGCAAGTTACCTACTGTAGATCAACTTGCATATTTAATTGGAAGAAAGATACATCTTCAAGGAACTCAAGGAAAACATCCACTTGCTAATACTCTAGAATATATAGAGAACAACTATATGGAACTTCTTGATGATGCTATAACTAAAGACTTACAAGGACAAGTAGATTATTATTTATTTAAAAACTTTTAAAAATGGCATTTATACCAAGTAAATTAGGAATATATAATGCATCAAGGAGTTTTCCTGTTAAATGGAATAATCCTGGATGGGGAATTACTGGAGAATATGATTATTGGACTTGGGGAGATGATTATACTGAAGAAGGGCCTTTAAATGTAACTATACAGGATCCAAGTAAAGAAGGATGTACAATACAATTTTTATCTCCTACAACAATAACTACTGATTCTTCTACTGTATTTCATTTTTATCCTAGAGGCATTACTACTGCTTTATTAGAGGAAGATTTACCAATTAATTTACATAGTAAAGCTCCTGGATATTATCCTGCTAATGGCACCATTAAAGTACCAAATACTGGTGGAGAATATACAGTAGAGTATATATTAAATAGATCAGATATTATTAAATGAGATGCAGCAGTTGTTAATGCTACAGCTTTAGTTAATATGGAAGTTCTGGATTGAGATTCTTGCTCTATTAAGTTTAAAGTTACAGTAAGAGCTAATACTCAATGAAATACTGATTTAACTGCAACTATCCAATTAGGGGCTTATTATGATACTAATAAATTTATTAGTTATAGTTATGGCTTTAAGATTGAAAAGAGTAATACTCCTGAAGATTTAAAGTTAGTAGTAACTCCTTCTTCTGGAACTTATGGAGCAGCTGCTTTTGTTACTGAAGAATTTCATTTAAGTACAACTAAAACAGAAGAAACTATTACTTCATTTAATGTTACCTGTCCACAAGCTAGTAATATTAAAAAGGATAGTGTTGATAACTATTTTGTATTAACTGTTCCAGAGAATAAAACTACTAATAATTTGGAGTTTAGTGCAATGGTTACTGCAACAACTTCTGGAGGTTATAATCTTGAAGCTACAGTTCCAATTAAACAAGCTGCAACGTCTTTGGTGATTCCTAATACTAATTATGAAGTAAGTTGGACTGCATCTACATTAAATATAACTGGTACAGGCTCAAACAACTTAGATGATGTTGTATTTAGCATTCCTGTAGGTTGGATTAGTGGACAGAAGATAACTGTGAATCCTCAAGGTGTAGCAACTATTAGTTTGAACATTGCAGAAAATTCAGGTTTATCTTCTAGACAAGCAACTATTGGAGTATCTGTTATAAAGAATAGTTCAAGTATTATTAATTTATCTATTAATATTACACAATCTGTTAAATCTGATATATCTCCTATTTGGAAAGATTATGTTTGGGAAGAAATTATCAGTTCTGATTTTATTGAATATCATTTAGATTATGCAGGGGATATGGTCTATGCTGGAAAAGCTTATAAATATCCAGAAACTGATAGAGTAGAGTTTTTATTAAATAATGTTGCTGAAAATTATATATCTAATGGGATTATATTTAATACTTCAAAAACAATAGTATCTCCAGAATATTTGAAACCATTTACATTAATAACTTCATCTGGAAATGAGAAACCAATTACTTTTTTCAATGATTGGAGTTATAAAGATAGAGATTTGACTAAAGGCACTATGTTAAGTGATCCTATTACTGGTTTAGTTGATCCAAGACAATATTTAGTAGCAAGTTGAATTTTACCAACTGGAACGGGAGTTGTTAATAGATTCTTTTATATAGATGGAACATCAACTGCTATAGATATTAGTTTAAATTCTGGAATTAATGGATATACATATACAGAAGATTTAAGCAATAAACTATGGCCTTGTGGGAGCTATTTAATAGTAGGATTTGTAGAAGACGGAAATATTAGTGATAGACAGATTAGATATGATATAGATACCACAGGTAAAGATTATGTGTTATATTATACTAATTCAGCAGGAGGATGGGATTCATTACTTGTTGAGGGTAATGTTAAAAAGAATGATGAGATTAAATCTGAAACATATACTCGTAAGGTATTAAATACATCTCAAGAATTTGCAAGGAATAAGTATTTAAATACTATAACTTCAAGCTGGATTCTTTATACTGGTTATTTAAATGATATTCAAGCTTCTAAGATGTTTAATTTAATTGAAAGTACTAAAGTATATTTGCATAATCTTAAAGATAATACTATTACTCCAGTATTGATTACTGATACAAATTGCGAATATAAAACTTATACTAATCAAGGTAAAAACAAGTTCTATTATACAATTAATGTAGAAGCTTCTCAAGATACTTATCGTAAATAATTATGAGAAAGAATATTAAATTATTTATTGCAAATAAAGAGGTTGACTGTAGTGAGGGAATTAGTCTTCCTATGACATATACTGTTGAGGATTTCCAAAACCCCACTATAGTCAAGAACTCGTTTAGTAAAACGATTTCTATACCTGGCACAAAAAACAATAATAAGATTTTTGGAGAGATTTATAAGTTAGATAGATTTCTCCATATAAAAGAAGGTAATTTCTCTGGAGTATATTTTGATCCTTCAAAAAGAGTTGACTTTGGAATCTATAATAATGGATATTTAGTTGAATCAGGATATATGCAGTTAAATAGCATCTCTATAAAGCAAGCAGTTATTACTTATAATATTACTTTATATGGAGGATTGGGAGATTTCTTTTATGGACTTAAATATAAAGAAGATGGCACTATTAGAACTCTAGCTGATTTACAATACTTTGTAACTGATGAGGATGGTAATGTACTTCCTACCGATACTGAAATGAATTTCTACATTAATAAAGATTTTGTAAATACTTGTTTTGATTGAAGTAAAGTAAATGACGGAAGTCAAATATATGATTATTTGACATTTATTCCAGCATATAATGGTTTATATGAAAACTTTGATAATGAAACTTGTTTAATAAATACTAATGAAAATAGCATATTTCCTACTAGTAAGACAGATTCAGGAGTTACATATACACCTTATAATGGGTATGGATTAGCTAAATTAAATAGAGCATATACAGAATGAGAGATGAGAGATCTTAGAAGTTATATGCAGAGACCAGCTTTAAAATTGAGTAAGTTAATTGAAACTATTTGTAGAAAAGAAAATTCTGGATATGATGTGATATTTGATGATAGTTTCTTTAATTATTCAAATCCATATTGAAATAAAGCGTTTGTTGCATTACCTTTATTAGGATCTACTGAAGATGAAGAATCAGATAATATTACAGAGAATGCTAAACTTACTAAATATAATGATTTGTTTTGGTGTGGATTAAAACCTGGAGGAACAACTACTTCAGTAAACTGGGGTAGATTTAGTGTTACAGGGAGTGATGTAATAGTTCCTGGGGAAGGTCAAGTAATTGATTTATCTGCAACTCCTGCTAATACTCTTGTTAATATTAATGTTGATTTTCAGCTATTTTATAATGCAAATGTTTCAGCAGGTAATGATTTATATTTATCTTATGTAAGGAACGGAAGAGCTGGAAATATAGATTATAGGAATGATCCTTACAGAACATCAGTAACAGCACAGATATTGATATATGATGCTGAAGATACTTCATCTCCTAGTAGACCTATAGCATACTCTCCTTTATATAACTTTACAAATAAGATAAACACTCAAGTTCAATCAGGACCTGGAACTTGGTTTAATTATTATCCATTAACTGATGCGCCTGTAGAAGCTATTTTTGGTCACTTTGTAAAAGATAGTGGAAATAGGTATTATTTTAAAAGTGATAATAATACTAATACTTTCAGATTTACTGTAAAAGATATGCCTAAAGTTAATAAGATTTTAGTGAATATACAAATTGCAAGAAGAACTGAGAGTTTATACAATCAAGATGCAGTATGACAATCAGATAATATGCATCCTAATAATGTCACAGCAAATAGAGTTGCTGGATGGTCAGAATTTTTATATGATGAAACTCAATATACATTAAAGGCTTCTTGGCCTTCAGCAGTTACTTCCGATGCTTTAATTACTAAGCAGAAATTATTAAAGACAGAACAATCTCCTGTTGATTACTTATTAAGTTATGCAAAACTATTTGGATTGTATTTTACAAAAGATATTGATAGTAAAACAATTAGAATATATACTAGAAATAATTTCTTTAAGAATATAATCTTTGATTGGAGTAAAAGGATTGATTATTCTAAAGACTTCAATGTAAATCCAATATTATTTGATAAGAAGTGATATACTATGTCATTAGAAACTCCAGAAACATATTATGCCAAGAAATATGATAGACAATATGATATAGATTATGGTCAGCAAAGATTAAACACTGGATATAATTTTAATAGTGATAATACTGATTTATATTCTGGAAATATATTTCAAAATGTAGTATCCGCAAGAGATGCAGATAAGTATTTTAGAAATTTCTTTAATTCTGGAAATACTTATGTACCTGCATTTATGAATGATAATATTACATATAGTTTATTTAATAGAACTTCTACAGAAGTAAAGACTAATGATCAGGATTTATATGGAGCTAATTTTATAGACCAAGGTAAGACTACAGAATGGTGGGATGTTCCTGGAAATGATATATTTGCAAAAACTTGTTTTTATACATTAGATAATAATGAACAAAGTCTTGAAGAGATAAAAAGTACTTTATTATTTTATAATGATGATGTTAATATGAAAGATATAAATGGTAATCCTATTTATTATTGGATTACTGATGATGTTACAGAAATGTCAGTTCTTAATGATGGAGAACCTTGTTATATCTATACTAATAGTGAAAATAATTCTGCAGGACAAAAAATAGCTATTAGAAGAAACATATTACCACAATTTATAAGATACACTATTTCTAGTAATTTTATATCTTCATCTTGAGATTTTGGGGTTCCAAGAGAAATATACATTGATAAAGTTAGTTATTTAGAACAATCTACTTTATATAGTAGATTCTGGAGTGAATTTTATAATGATCAATTTGATGTAAATACTAAAAAAGTTACCTGCTTTGTAAGATTGGATGATTTAGATGTTAAGTATGATTTACTTAGACAGTTCTATTATTTTGAAGATTCTTACTGGATACTTAATAAGATTGATGCTTATGATATTAATTCAGATTCTACAGTTAGATGTGAATTTATTAAAGTTCAAGATATTAATAGTTATTTAGCTGGAGTTCAAAATCTAGGTGAATATATATCATTTGATGATTCAGATCCAGTTGTAGATTATAAAGCTGGGACTAAAAAGATTACAGTTACTTCTAATATTCCTTGAGAATTAGGATGATATAGTCCAAATGAAATTGTAAGCATTACACCTGAATCTGGGCAACCTGGAGAAACAGAATTGACAGTTACATATAATGAGAATACTACATATAATCAAAGGAGTTTCTATTTTAGTCTTTATAAACAAGGAAGTATAAATGGCCCTCAATGTATGTTTACTCAAACTCCAGACCCAAATAAAGCT
>ERZ772820.634-NODE-634-length-32662-cov-11.758917_pt1 | contig 32662 bp, 28 predicted proteins | sample MGYA00511377_ERZ772820 | MGnify/ENA primary metagenome ERZ772820 (study PRJEB29015, sample SAMEA2737684) | human gut metagenome | biome: human gut; feature: human-associated habitat; material: faeces | place: China | collected 2012 ... | reverse complement strand
TCCAGACAGGCGGCGATGCGAATGCGCGGCACGAGCTGACGGACGGCATCGGCGACGTCCTGCGCGCTTTCACTGCCCGCGTCGCGCAGGCGGCAGGCCTCCTGCACCAGCAGGCGCTGACCCGCCGTCGCAGCGAGGGAATCCACCAGCGCGATATCCAGTTCTTCGACCATGCCGGCGGCGATCAGCGCGCTTTGCACCGTGCCCGAAAGCGCGGAGGAAACCAGAATACACACCACGCTGTCGCCCGCGTCCTTCGCGGCTTCAAACTCGCGCAGAAAGGCGTCCGGCGAGGGCTGAGAGGTCTTCGGGTTTTGACCGGCCTCCATGCGCTGCCAGAAGATTTCCTGCGGCAGATCCACGCCGTCGGTGTAGCTGTCCTCGCCGAAGGAGACGGTCATCGGGACGCAGCGAACAGAGAGCGCTTGCAGCTCCGACTGCGAAAAATCGGCGGCGGAATCGGTGATAATACGAATCATATGCTCAAAAATCCTTTCGTCAAACGGTATTATACTAATTCTTGTTAAAATGGCTTAATCCGCGCACCATCTTTTTCGCTCTGACTTTGCCTCGTTCCGTTCAACGTACCTCCAGTACGCCTCACTTCACTTGGCTTCGTCAGAACAAAAAATCTGATGCGCTCTGTTAAGCATTTTAACTGCGAATTAGTATTAAACGATGTGCTCCAGCGCGGAAACGGCTTCGTTGATGCCGTCCGTCAGCACGCGCGCCCGATCCTCGCCCAGCGTGTCGATCAGCTGGCTGAGAATCCCGGCGATGTGCTCGTGCTCGGCCAGATAGGCCGCCCTGCCCGCGTCCGTCAGATGGATGAGCACGACGCGCTTATCTTCCTCGCTGCGCGCGCGGCGGATGAAGCCCTTGCCTTCCAGCGTGGTGAGCAGCTTGTTCATCTGGCTCTTGAGCAGGCGCGTCTGCGCGATCAGCGTCGTGGCGGTGCATACGCGCGCGGTATCCTCCGCGCGGAGCAGGATCCCGAGGACATGCGCCTCGTTATACGTCAGGGTGGAAACAAGCCGCTTGTTCCAAAGCGTCGAGGTGAGGGAGAGCCAGGCGGCCAGCAGGCGGTCGCCCGTGGTGGGGGTATACGGCATGAAGCAGCCTCCTCATATGGTTCAAAAAGTGAACGACGTGCATCATCATAAACCGACAAAAGGGAATTGTCAAGCGATTTGACGAAAAAAAGTTCACAAAATGAACCATAAACCCGCTATTGACAAAGCGCGAAAAAACGGCAATAATAGAAACAAAAGAAACCATCCGTCCGATGGCGGATGAAACGGAGGAACGACAGATGAACGAACAGTGGGCTGCGTATCAGGATTCAAAGGCGTTTGCCGACCGCGTGGCGACGCTTTACGGCGCGGGCGAGGATGTGCTGGCGCTGCAAAAGGCGCGTTACGGCAAGCTGGTGGAGCGGTTTGAGGCGCGTTTCGGCGCGCAAAAGGGCGGGCTGTGCTTCTTCTCCGCGCCGGGGCGCACGGAAATCGGCGGCAACCACACCGACCACAACAACGGCCGCGTGCTGGCGGCGGCGGTCGATCTGGACACGATTGCCTGCGTGAGCGCGACGGCGGATCACACCATCGTCGTGGACAGCGAGGGCTTTGCGCCGATCACGGTGAAGCTGGATAACCTCGATGTTCGCGAAAAGGATTTTGGCACGACGCTGGCGCTGATTCGCGGCACGGCGGGCGTGATGCAGGAGATGGGCTACAAGGTCGGCGGCTTCCGCGCGACGATTTCCAGCTCCGTGCTGCGCGGAAGCGGACTTTCTTCCTCGGCGGCGTTCGAGGTGCTGATCGCGGCGATTCTCGACGGGCTGTATAACGGCTTTATCGTGGATGCGAAGACCCGCGCCGTCATCGCGCAGAGGGTGGAAAACGTCTATTTCGGCAAGCCGTGCGGGCTGATGGATCAGATGGCCTCCTCCGTGGGCGGCATGGTCACCATTGATTTCAAGGAGAAGGACGCGAAGGTGGAAGCCATCGCCTGCGATTTTGCGGCGAAGGGCTACGCGCTCTGCGTGGTCAACACCGGCGGCGACCACGGCGACCTGACCGACGATTACGCGGCGATCCGCAAGGAGATGGAGGCCGTCGCGGCGCACTTCGGCAAGCATGTGCTGCGCGAGGTCGAGCCGGAGGCGGTGGAAAGCCGCATCGGCGAGGTGCGCAGGGCCTGCGGCGACCGCGCCGTGCTGCGCGCGCTGCATTACTATGACGAAAACGCCCGCGTGCTCGAGCAGGCGGCGGCGATTCGCGGCGGCGACCTGCCCGCGTTCTTCGACGCGGTGAACCGCAGCGGCGAGAGCAGCTGGAAGCTGCTGCAAAACGTCTACGCCCGCCCGACGGAGGAGCAGATGGCGATGGGCATTGAGCTGAGCCGCCGTTTCCTGCATGGCGACGGCGCGCAGCGCGTACACGGCGGCGGCTTTGCCGGCACGATTCAGGCGTATGTGCCGCTCGCCCGTCTGGCCGATTACAAGAAACGGATGGAAGACGCCTTCGGCGCGGGGAGCTGCACCGCGCTGATGGTTCGCCCCGAGGGCGCTGTGATGATGCCGATGGAGGCTGAATAACGCGACGAACGGCCGCTTTTCGAAAGAGAAGCGGCTGTTTTGTTTGCGCCTACTTGAAAAACGGAAGCGGAATATGCTATAATCTACAATCAGCGAGACTGGGAGAATCTGCGCGCCTTTTTTGCGCGCTTTTATTGGAGAGAGACAACGAATGAATAAGCTGAAAAACAACGCATGGTTCCGCAAGGTGGGCATGGCGCTGCTGGATATTGTGCTGATATTGCTTTCCGTATACCTGAGCATGGAACTGCGCTTTGAAATGTATATCCCGACGCGGCACGCGCAGACGATGTTTTCCGCGATGCCGCTGGTGGTTGCGGTATACATGGCCTGCTACGTGTTCGGCGGCATTTATCAGATCATGTGGCGCTACGCGGGCGTTCGCGATGTGGCGAGGCTCTGCCTGCTGAGCGCGATTGCCTGCGGCGTGACGCTGGCGCTGAACCAGTTTCTGGCGCTGGGGCTTTTCCGCGGCGTGCTGATTCTGATTGCGCTGATGGCGACGATCGCCGTCGGCGGCAGCCGGATGATCTGGCGCGTCTGCTCGAAGGATCGCATTTCCGGCAGCCTCGGCGACGCCATGCCGGTGATGATCGTCGGCGCGGGCGAGGCGGGCGCGTATGCCGTCAACGTCTGCAACAAAAACCCGCGCAAGCTGGGCAAGCCGGTCATTCTGGTGGACGACGCGCGCAACAAGCAGGGGCTGAGGATCCAGAACGTGCCGGTTCGCGGCTCGACGAAGGATATCCCCAAGCTCGTCTCCCGCTACGGGATTCGGGAGATCATCGTCGCCATTCCGTCGCTGGGGTCGGGCAAGCGCATGCAGGAAATCCTCGAGCTGTGCAACCAGACGCACTGCCACACGCGCATCCTCTCCGAGCCGACGGACGCGGATCAAAGCTCCGGCGAATCGACCCCGTTCATCCGCGAGCTGAATATCTCCGACTTCCTTTCCCGCGAGGAGGTGGAGCTGGATACCGATTCCATCGCGGGCTATCTTTCCGGCAAGGTCGTCATGGTGACGGGCGGCGGCGGCTCCATCGGTTCGGAAATCTGCCGCCAGATCATGCGGTTCAAGCCGAAGCTGCTGATTATCTTTGAAATTTACGAAAACTGCGCGTATGAGCTGATGTACGATCTGCGCCAGCGCTATGGCAAGGATTGCCCGGTCATCACGCTGATCGGCTCGATTCGCGACAAGCACCGCCTCGACGAGGTCTTTGACCTGTATCACCCGGAGGTCGTCTTCCACGCGGCGGCGCACAAGCACGTGCCGCTGATGGAGCTCAGCCCGGCCGAGGCCATCAAAAACAACGTGTTCGGCACGCGCAACCTGCTTGAATCCGCCAGCGCGCACGGCGTGGAGCGCCTCGTGCAGCTCTCTACGGATAAGGCCGTCAACCCGACGAACGTGATGGGCGCGACCAAGCGCATCACCGAAATGCTGATCCAGCGCTACGGCGAAAAGACGAGCATGAAGTGCATGGCCGTTCGCTTCGGCAACGTGCTCGGCAGCCACGGAAGCGTCATCCCGCTGATGGAAAGCCAGATTCGCAAGGGCGGCCCCGTCACCGTCACCCATCCGGATATTACGCGGTATTTTATGACCATCCCGGAGGCGGCGCAGTTGGTTTTGCAGGCGGGCGGCATTGCCAGAAGCGGCTCGATCTTCGTGCTGGACATGGGCGAGCCGGTGCGCATCATGGATTTGGCCAAGAAGCTGATTCGCGCCTACGGCTACGAGCCGAACGTCGATATGCCCATCAAGATCATCGGCCTGCGCCCGGGCGAAAAGCTCTACGAGGAGCTGCTGATGGATTCCGAGCGCGACAAGATGACCCGAACCGCGCACAAGAAGATCTTCGTCGCCAACGTGGATAAGATCGACGACGCGCAGTACGACCACATGATGCAGGTGCTGCAGACGGTGGAGGATAAGAACGACGAGCGCGCGGTGGAGGCGATTGCCGAGATCGTGCCGACATATCACCCGGATGAAAAGAACCGACCGGATAACAAGGCGGAGCTTCTGCAAAAAAACGAAAATCAGGCTGCCGGTTAAGACGTGCCCCTCTTCGACGTGCTGTCGGGGAGGGGTTTTTATTGCGGACAAGGAACGCTCAAAGAGGGGACTGTCGGGCAAAGCGATATTGATACTAATTCTTGTTAAAATGGCTTAATCCGCGCACCATCTTTTTCGCTCTGACTTTGCCTCGTTCCGTTCAACGTACCTCCAGTACGCCTCACTTCACTTGGCTTCGTCAGAACAAAAAATCTGATGCGCTCTGTTAAGCATTTTAACTGCGAATTAGTATGAGGAAGAAAAAATTTTCCGATTCCGTTACATTTTCCGCGCTTCTTGCCGTCTAATAAGGTGAAAGGGGGCAACAAAAGATGGGATTCACTTCGGTACCAAGTGAAATCCGGCTGAAGGAGTGGATCAGCCGTTACAGCGACGATGTGTTGCGCACGTGCTTCGTCCTGCTATCCGATCAATCACTCGCGGAGGACGCCATGCAGGACACGTTCACAAAGGCATGGAAAAACATGAGCCAGTTCGAGGGGCGGGAAAACGCTTCGCCCAAAACGTGGCTGATGCGCATTGCCGTCAATACCTGCAAGGATTACCGCCGCACACAGTGGCTTCGTCACCGAAACCAGACCAGCCCGATCGACGAACTGCCGGAGGCCGTGCTGCCGACGACAAGCGTTTCCCGCGAGCTGTTCCTGACCGTGATGAGCCTGCCGGACAAGTATAAACAGGTGGTGCTTCTGTACCACTACCAGAGCATGACGATGGAGGAGGTGGCCGACGCGCTGCGCGTCAGCCGCCCCGCCGTCAGCAGGAGACTGAAAAAGGCGTATGAACTGCTTCGCGCCGAGCTGGAAGGAGGAGCAGAACATGAATTGGGATAAAGACATCCAAAACAGTCTGGACGCTCATCTCTCCGGTCTGCACGTTTCGGAGCGGCAGCAGGCGCAGATGTTTCACCGCATCGTGAGAGGAGAGCAACCGATTATGAAGAAAAAGATTTCCGCCGCGCTGGTTTTTGCGATCGTGATGATGATTGCGATGGGCAGCATGGCCTTGGCGGCCGGGCTGGGGCTGTTCGGGCATTTCAGGCAGACGCAGGAGAACAACAACGGCGCCCGGCTGGAAAAGCTGGAGACGCTGGCCGACACATACGAAACGACGAAGGCCGCCGCCATGCCGACCCCGGCCGTCCCCGTGACGGGCGACACCATGTACGACAAGCTGCTGTTGGAGCAATACGGCCACACGTTTGAGCTGACGCTCGATCAGGCGTATTGCGACGGGCACAAGCTGTATTATTCCTACACGCTCAAGCGAAACGCGCCGATGGCGGCGACCTATGGCGAGGGCGAACCGACGGGCGATTTCAATTACACATGGGTGGAGGAAGGCAAGACCGCGAACGACTGCATGATGCTCGAGGGCGAGGAAAAGGCGTGGTTTGAGGATCACAAGGTCGCCTACAAGCTCTTTAACGGCTTCGGCCTCGGCGACGGCGCGAGCACGCCGGACGGGCACGATCTGATGATTCTGGACAGCGCGGACGAGCAGGTGGACGCATACACCAAGCGCGGCTTCCAGGAGGTCGAAATTCCGGAGGATGTGACCGTGGGCGACACGCTCGACTTCGTGCTGTCCATCAACGAATACGGCGGCGTGTATTATCAGACCGAAAAGGACTTCAGGCGCGCGTCGGCGAGTGTTCCGGAGGATCGCGGATTCATCCGCGTGCCGTTCACCGTCAAGGTGGACAAGAAGGCCGAGATCCGCGCGGGCAGCGTGACGACCGACGCCTATTCCGCGAAGGCGACGCTGTTTGTTTCCGACGTGGATGTTTCCGGTCAGGTCTATTTCGATAACGCCGAGTTTGTGGAAGCCTATAAGGAATATGACAGCAAGATGATGAAGGGCGAAGACGCGCAGATGCCGGATATCATCAACGCCTACGAACTGATTGCGGACGGACAGACCGTCGAGCCGATTGACGGCGGATGGGGCGTGGACGCCAAGACGGGTCAATTCCGTGTCGAACTGCGCTATGACCTGCCGAGCAGCACCGAATCCCTGTCCCTGCGCCCGATCTATTATGACAGCGGCGCGGGCACGGAGGAAGAAGAAATCTGGCTGAATTGACGCGGAGGATGACGCTATGAAAAGGGTGATAGCCGGGTTGGCTTTCGCGCTGACGCTGATACGGATGCTGACGGCGGCGGCCTCCGCGCAGGAATATCAAACCGTTTCGCAGCTCCGCGAAAGCGTTCCGGCGCGCTGGACGACGACGATTGAAACCAAGTGGCGCGACGTCGCCATCGACGCGGAGATCGTCACGCCGGATGTGGAGGCAATCCCCGTGGTGAAGGTCGGTTACGACCTTCACCCGTCTCCGCTCACGCCGGAGGAAAGCGGCTGGACGATTGTTGACGATTCCTACCAAACGACGGGCATGCTGATTTATCAGGACGACGATTTGGGCAAACCGCCGCGAAAAATAGAGGGGCGGAAGGTTGGCGGCATGGCCGTGCCCAAGGGCGCGTGGTATGATACCTGCGAACCGGACAGGGCGTATATTCCGATGTGCGATGTGACATATTCGGAAATGATCGACATGGTTTCAGCGGAATTGGAACGATTCGGTTATCCTGTCGAGGACTTCGATTTAGAAACGCCCGCGGAACTCAGGCTCTTTCAATGGTGCTTTGCAGGCACGAGAGAAGACGCTGCTCCGGGTTACTTCGATATCAGTTTCTATCCCAAGGTCAAGGGCGTGACGGTTTACGGGCATATTCTCGACGCGGTGCATGACACGCGCGGCGAACGCCGACGCAAGGACGGCTTCTGGGAGAAGATGAGAAGTCACGTATGCTATGACGGGATACGCGGCGGTTTGTCGGATTTGTGCTTTCGGCATCCGGTTCCGGTTGAAACCGTGGCGGAGGATGTGCCGCTCTGCGCCTTCGATGAAATTCAGAAATCGCTTGAGCAGGAAATCAGGAAAGGCCGGGTTCGCAAAATCTATGAAATCAGTTTGGGCTATATTTTCTATTGCGAACCGGGTGTATACGTTCCCGATTCGGGCGAATACGATTACGCCGACATCTTCTACTATGTCAAGCCGATGTGGCGGGTCAACTGCCTGAAAGCCTCCGGCGCGCAAAAGGCGCTGGAAGAAGCCTATTCGGATGGAACGGTCACGGATGACGAACGGAACACGGTTGCCTACACGCAGTTCCTCGTGGATGCGCAGACAGGCGAAATCATCGGGCAGAGCGACGCGACAGATCGCTCGATGTTTCCGGGCTTTCTGACGTGGGAGGATGTGAACAAATAAGGATAGAGGTGAAACGCCCATGAAACGGTTTATAGCCGGTCTGACTTTTGCGTTGACGTTGACGGCGACTGCTCACGCACAGGAGTATCAAACCGTTTCACAGCTCTGCGAAAGCGTTCCGGCACGCTGGACGACGAAGGTTGAAACCAAGTGGCGCGATGTTGACATCAACGCGGAGATCGTCACGCCGGACGTGGAGACAATCCCCGTGATGAAGGTCGGTTACGACCTTCATCACGCGCTTTTGACGCCGGAGGAAAGCGGCTGGGACGAAGTAGATGATACCTACGATGTGAATGGCCTTATTCTTTGCCAAGATGCGGATAAGGGAAAACCACCGCGCAAGATCGACGGTAAAAAGGTTGGCAATGGCAAAGTTACGGGTATCTGGCACGATATCAGCGAACCGGACAGAGCCTACATTCCAATGTGCGATGTAACCTATTCGGAAATGATCGACATGATTAGAGCGGAATTGACGAGGTTTGGTTATCCGCCCGAGGATTTCAATTTCACAACGCCAAATCGCATCCAACTGACCCAATGGTATTTTGCGGGCACAACGGAGAACGCCGCGCCGGGCTATCTGATCATGGATTTTTATCCAAAGCTGAACGGTATAACGATTTACGCGCATATCCTGGATGTAGTGCGAAACACACGCGGAGAACGCCGACGTGAAGATGGTTTTCGGGATAACCTGAGAACCAGCACGTGTTACGATGGCATTATGGGCTGCATGTCGGATTTGTGCATACGGCATTTGTTACCCATTGAAACCATGGCGGAAGATGTGCCGCTTTGCTCATTTGACATGATTCAAAAATCGCTTGAGCAGGAAATCAAAAAAGGCCGAGTTCGAAAAATCTACGAAATCAGCCTAGGTTATGTGCTTTATTGTGTGCCGGGTGCATATCACGAATGGGGACAAAATGCAGATTACAGCAGCATTTTCTATGATGTCAAGCCGATGTGGCGAGTGAATTGCTTGCAGGCTTCCAGCGCACAGGCGGCGCTCGAAGAATTTTATGAAAACGATGAGCGCAATTCCCTTGCCTATACGCAAATGCTTGTGGATGCGCAGACGGGCGAAATCATCGGGCAGAGCGACGCGGCAGATCGCTCGATGTTTCCGGGCTTCTTGTCATGGGAGGATGTGAACAGGTAAAACCGGCTGGGCGGGGGCGAAAGCCCCCGCTTTTTACGCTCAGAAAAAGAAAAATGGAAAAATTGGGAAGAAAAGCGCGGAGAGGTTCGTTATAAAAGAGAAGGAGCGACAAAAAAAGACCGCCTGACGGCGGCCGTACATGTTGACTTACAGCGAGGAGAGGATGCGAACGACGCTTTCCAGCGAATCATGCAGCTCGCGGAACTCGGAGAGGGAAAGATCCTCCGCCTGCGTCTGAATCTGGCGGGAGATGGTCGCGCGGATGGAAGCGAGCTTCTCCATGCCGGCGGGCAGGATCACGATGTTCACGACGCGGCGGTCGTTCTCGTCGTGCTGACGATCGACGTAGCCCGCCTCGAACAGGCGATCCACCAGCGGGGTGATGTTCGGCTTGGCGATGCCCAGACGGCGGGAAATCTCGGAAACGGACATCATGCCCACATCCTGAAGCATGGCGAGCACCTGCACATGGGAGAGGGGCGTACCGTGCTCCTTCTGAACGATATCCATGTGAAGCAGGCGCTTTTTAATCAGCGGCAGGGCGTAGAACATGTTTTGTGCGACAGAATCAATCATTTCGGGGTCGAGCGTGCGTTTCTTGGTCATAAAGGGATCGCTCCTGATCTAGTATTTTTTTCCGTACATAGCACACGGCAATAAAATGCAAACGATGTATATTCTAACTGTTTTATGCTGATTTCGCAAGGGAAAAATCTAATGTAATCACAATATTTCTGGATTTCGGCAAATGGTTATAAAAAAGATGTTTCATTTCGTGTAATTCTGAATGTAGAACGAACGCGGGGCGGCGGAAAAACGCGCGCAAAGCGGTGAGAAGTTTTGCCGTCGCTTTACAGAACGATGAAAATCGGGTACAATGGATGCAACATGATTCCTTCGGTTTCATTTTGGAGGACAGCAGATATGCAGGCACTTACACTTCTTCAAAAATTCTTCTCGGTGGACATGGTCATCTACGCGGCGATTGTGCTTGTCGCGGCGACGGCGCTGGTGCGCTGCACCATGCCGCTCTCCCGCGTGGCGGCCAGACTGCGCCGCGCGGCGCGAACCATCGTCACCGAGAGCAAGCAGAACAAAGAGAAAAAATCGTGGAACGACATGCATTTCCTCGGCGATTCTCTTTCCGCGACGTGGGCGGATTTTTTGCAGAACGCCGAAATGCGCGACGCGCACGGCGAGACCTGCGACGTGACGCAGTACATCAATGAAGACACGGTGATTTACGCGCTGGGGCGGACGGGCTTTGCCGGCCTCGCGCCGGGCGTGATGACCTCGCTGGGCATCCTCGGCACGTTCCTGGGGCTGGTGATGGGTCTTTCCGGCCTGAGCCTGACGGGGGCGGATACCGAGGTCGTGCTGACGGCGATGGATCAGCTGATTCGCGGCATGAGCACGGCGTTCCTGACCTCGATCGTCGGCGTGTGCGGCTCGCTGCTGTTCAACCTGCTCAACAACCGCGCGACGGATAAATGCCAGAAGGCGATTGACCGCTTCTGCGAGGTATTCAGCCTGTACGCCATGCCCAAGCCGGTTTCGGAGGACACGGCCATGCTCGCGCTCCAGCAGGAGCAGACGGCCTACATCCGCCAGGCGGTGGAGGATATGAGCCAGAAGATGGCCGTGCAGATGGAGCAGAGCATCATGCGCGCCATGCTGCCGGTGCAGCGCTCGATGGATAACTTCATCCTCGCGGCGACGCAGGCGCAGGTGGAGGGCGTGGATCGCATCGCGCAGGTGTTCGTCCAGCGGATGAACGTGGCGCTGGGCAACGAGTTTGACCACCTGCGGCAGGTGCTCGCCGAGACGGGCGTGGAGCAGCAGAAGACCCAGCAGGAGCTGCGCGCCGCGACGGAGGCCATCGGCCAGATGACGCAGGACGTGGTGAACATGCACCAGCTTTCGCAGGGCGTGCTCGAGCATTTCCGCGCCTATGTGGCGGATATGGACGCATCCCGCGCGCAGGTGGACGACACCAACCGCAAGACCATCGAGCTGCTGGAGGCGATGGGCAAGACCAGCGGCCAGCAGGCGCTCTATCTGGCCAAATTGCAGGAGTATCAGGCGGCGCTCACCGCGGCCTCCCAGCAGTACACGGCATGGACGGATCGCTTCCTCGCCAGCGCGCAGGAACAGACGCGCATCACCGGCAAGGAGATGGATCGCGTCGTCGGCGAGATGCACGAGGGCAGCCGGACGCTCTCCGGCGCTTACGAGCAGTTCACCAAGCAGACGCAGGAGAATCTGGCACGCACGACCGCGCTGTTTGACGAGAGCATTTCTTCCTCCATCCATCAGCTCAACGAGACGCTGGATTCCATGCGCGATATGACGCGCGGCATGCCGCAGCTCCTCAGCCAGAGCCGCGACCGCTACGCCGAGCAGGTGGATCAGTTTGTGACGGCGCTGGTGCGGCTGCAAAAGGCGATGGACAAGCTCAGCCAGACGATGGACGGAAAGGAGTAAGCCATGCGGCCGGGAAAAAAGACGCGCCCGCGCGGCGGCGACAACAGCTACTGGACGTCGTATTCGGATATGATGGCGGGCATGCTGTTCGTCTTTGCGCTGATTCTGTTCGCGGCGGTGTACCAACTGGTGGATTTGCAGCAGAAAAAGACGATTGAGCTGCAAACCAAGGAGGCGCAGCTTTCCACCCAGCAGAGCCTGCTGATCGATCAGGAGGCCGAGCTGAAGGACAAGGAAGAGCTGCTGGCCGCGACGACGCTCGCCTTGCAGCAGCAGCAGGAGGAGCTGGATCAAAACCGAACGGCGCTGACCAGCGCGCAGGACAGCCTGGCCTTGCAGCAGAGCAAGATCGAGGAACAGGCGGCGCTGCTGGCCGCCCAACAGGCGCAGATTGACAAGCTGGTTGGCCTGAGAAGCCAGATCATCGAGGATCTGCGCGACAACCTGAGCGACGTCGGCCAGCGCGTGACCGTCGATCGCAAGACCGGCGCGGTGACGTTTGAAAGCTCCGTCCTCTTTGACACGGGCAGGAATGAGATCAAGGAGGCGGGCAAGGCCGCGCTCAATTCCTGCATCCCGGTGTATATCCACACGCTGCTCAGCGAGGAATATCGGGATTATGTGGGTGAAATCATCGTCGAGGGACATACTGATACCACGGGTCAATACCTCAACAATCTGGCGCTTTCGCAGCAGCGCGCGCTTGCCGTGGCGACCTACTGCCTGAGCGACGAGATGGTTGGCCTGAGCTATACGGACAAGGAGACGTTCAAATCCATTATGACGGCGAACGGCCGCGCGGACGCGGACCCGGTCTACAACGCGGACGGCACGGTGAACCTGGACGCCTCGCGCCGCGTGGTGATCAAGTTCCGCATGAAGGATTCCGATATGATCGACCAGATGAGCGCGATTCTGGAGGGAAGCGCGCAGGGGGATTGACGTGGGCAGATGCATGAAAATTCTGGCGATTCTCGCGCTGGTGGCGACGATTGCCGGGGCGGGCGCGGTGCTTTACGGCATCAACACGCTCAGGCCGCAGGTTGTGCAGACGGCGGCAAGCGAGACGCGCGCGCAGGACGCGGCGGACACGTTCGCCGCACTCGTCGGCCAGCTTGAAAACAACACGTTCGGCGGGAAAATCTTCGGCGGGACGGGCGACCTGCGCGCGGAGGAATGTGCGTTTGTGACCTACACCGTCCGGCTGAAAAACAGGGGCTTTTTCCCGGCGGAGTGGATTTCGATGGAGCTGCTCGAACCGGCGGACGGCGACTTGCTGGCCCTGCCGGACGACAGCCGACACGCGCTCCCGGCAGGAAGCATGGGCGATATGCAGTTGACGGTGCTCCGGCGAACCGGGGCGCAGACCGGCGCGGCGAGAATGTTGCGCGTGACCTGCTATGTCTTCGGGCGGAAGATCGTCTTTGACGTGGCGGCGGCCGACGCATAAATAAAAAAGCAGGCGAAATCTGGTCAATTCTGCGCTTGAAAGCGCCGCAAAAATTCGTATATAATAGGAATACGCTTTCCGAGAAGGTCAGCGTATTTCTTTTATCGTGCAATCGTTGAGCCAAAGGCGCTTGAAGCGGCGACGGAAACGGGAGTAGCTTATGACAGAAAAGCAACTGGAAAAGAAGATTCTGGACGGCGGGCGGACGCTGCTGTTTTCAAATGAGGATTTGAAGCGGCTGATTATTCCGCTGGTCATCGATCAGGTGCTCGTGCGCACGGTCGGCATGGCCGACACGATGATGATTTCTTCCGTGGGCGAGGCGGCGATTTCCGGCGTGTCGCTGGTGGATATGATTAACATGCTCATCAACGCGGTCTTCGCGGCGGTTGCGACCGGCGGCGCGGTGATCGCGTCGCAATACCTCGGCCACCGCGACCGGAAGAAGGCCTGCGAAGCGTCCAGCCAGCTGATGGTGGTCACGGCGGTCTGCGCGCTGCTGTTCACGGTGCTGTCGCTCGCGGCGAGAAAGCCGCTGCTCTCGCTGCTCTTCGGCCAAATCGACGCGGACGTGATGGACGCCGCGCTGACCTATCTGACGGTGTCCGCGCTGAGCTTCCCGTTCCTCGCGTCGTTCAACTCCAGCTCGGCGCTGTTCCGCGCGATGAACGATTCGCGAACGCCGACGGTGGTTTCCCTCGGCATGAACGTGATGAACCTCATCGGCAATTCCATCCTCATCTTCGGCATGAAGTGGGGCGTCGCGGGCGCGGCGATTTCCACGCTGCTTTCCCGCGTGATGGCGGCGGCGGTGATGTTTGCGCTGAGCCTCAACCGGGAGCGGCAGCTGTATGTGCGCCCCGACCAGATGACGCGCTTCCAGCCGACGCTGATCGGCCAGATTCTCTATATCGGCATCCCGAGCGGCATTGAAAACGGCATATTTGAGCTGGGGCGCATCGTCGTCGTCAGCATGATTTCGACCTTCGGCACGGTGCAGATTGCCGCCAACGCCGTGGCGAACAACCTGGACGGGCTGGGCGTGCTGGCGGGCGCGGCGATGAACCTTGCGATTCTGACCGTCGTTGGGCGCTGTGTCGGCGCGCACGACAACGATCAGGTGCGCTATTACACGCGCAAGCTGCTCAAAATCGAATACGCCATGATGGTTGTGGTGAACGTCGTGCTGCTGGCCGCGCTGCCGCTGATTTTGAACCTGTACACGCTTTCGCCCGCGTCCCGCGAGCTGGCGACGCAGTTGATCTTCATCCACGACGGCTTCGCCATGCTGCTCTGGCCGCTGGCGCTCTCCATGCCCAACGCGCTGCGCGCCGCCAACGACGTGAAATTCACCATGGTGCTTTCCATCGGGTCGATGGTCTGTTTCCGCATTGCGCTGAGCTATGTCGTCGGCGTGAGGATGGGCTACGGTGCACTGGGCGTGTGGTTCGCGATGCTGGTGGACTGGGTGGTTCGCGCGGCGGTCTATACGTGGCGCTTTGAAAAGGGCAAGTGGGAAAGCATGGCCAGAATTTAACGCGAGATTGACAGAAAATAGGAATTCTTGTATAATCAATCCAGTGAATATGCGGGAGGGAATACATTGCTGGAGCAAATTAGGGCGATGCTGCTGGAGGAATACAGCGTCAGCCAATGGGTGCTGCTGTTCTTTCTATACAGCTTCTGCGGCTGGTGCTGGGAGGTCTTTCTGTATCTGGTGAAGGAGCGCCGGTTCGTCAACCGGGGCTTTCTGTTCGGGCCGATTCTGCCGATCTACGGCTTCGGCGCGGTCGGTATTCTGCTGACCTGCGTGCCGGTGGAAGGGAACATGGCGCTGGTGGCGCTGGTGGGCACGATTGCCGCCTCGCTGCTGGAATATGTGACCGGCTTCCTGATGGAAGCGATCTTCCACGTGCGCTATTGGGATTATTCCGAGCGGCCGCTGAATGTGAACGGCTATATCTGCGCGCTGTCCGCGGCGACGTGGGCGGTGTTCTCCGTGTTCATCGTCAGCGTGGTCAATCCGTTCGTCAAGAACTATATCTATATGATTCCGCTGACGATGGCCGATGCCGCGGCCGCGGTTTTCACGGGCTTTGCCGTGGTGGATACCGGCTTCGCCGTTCGCCGCGCCCTCGATCTGCGTGCACTGCTGGAATCCATGGAGCGCTATGCCAGGGAGCTGCAAGCCCTGCACGGCGGGCTGGATTCCATCAACGAGCGCGTCAGCGGCATGATCCGCGACTTTGCCGCCCATGTGGACAGCAGGCAGGAGGAGCTGGCGGCCAGCGCCAGACGTGTCACCGCCGCCCGCGACCGCGTGCGCGAGATGATGGATCAGAAGCGTTTGAGCCTCGAAGACGGCGCGAAGGAGCGCTTTGCCAACCTTGAGCGCGTCCTCAACGAAGCGGCCAGCTATCTGCCGGACGTCAGCGCGCTTCGCGCGGAGGTTGAGGCGGCCAGAGCGAAGTACGACCGCCAGAGCGAGGAACTGCGCAGGAACCGCGAGCGCCGTCTGCTGCGCGCCGAGCACGCGCTGCGCAACAACCCGACCGCCGCATCCCGGCGGCACAGGGGGCCGTTTGAACAGCTCAAGCGGATTCAGCGGCGCGACGAAGAAGAGAAAAAGGCATAATCAGGCACACGCCTTCCCGATGGGCATAATGTGGAATCGTGAGGAATTTCCCTCACGAGACTGCCCCAAGGAGGCGTGTGTTTTATGTCGTTTTACAGCTATAAGAACAGCGGATCGACGCACTGTCCCTGCAATTTGAGCGGCAACGAGGTGTTCAGCGGGCTGAACGAGAAGATCTGTATTCAGGTTCAGCGGGTCTACGACAGCTGCCTGATGCAGGAGCAGCTCAAGGAGCAGAAGGTCACGCTGCTCAGTTACGGCCTCGTGCCCTGCTGCAACGGGTCGTGCGGCGAGCAGCAGGAAAACGCGAACACCCAGCCGACGATGCCGATCACATTTGAGAGCTGCCGCTCGACCTCGACGGAGGGCGTGATCCGCAACCTGTCCGTGGAGCGCCTGTGCGACAGGCCGTGCTTTGGCCGGGTGCGCTGTCAGATCGACGTGCCCATCGATATCCTGTTTACAGACGCGGCCTGCCGGGAATACATCGGCCGGGGCATGGTGACGGTGGATCGCGACGTGCTGCTCTCGATTCCGGATGAATCCATCGTGCCGTACAACATCGAGTCGATGGTTTCCGCCATCTGCGTCTCGGGTACATATCTGCGCAACAACGTGTTTGAGCTGGAAATCTGCGTGACCGTGGTGCTCAAGGTGCTGGCGAAGGTCGAGGTGCTCGTGCCGAGCTACGGCTACTGCGAGGTGCCGCCGTGCGAGGAGTTTGCGGATTCGGTGTGCGATGAATTCTTCAGCCTGCCGCTTTTCCCGCAGGCGGTCTGCGACGAGGACGCGCTGCGGGCGCGGAATGTGAGCTGCACCTGCGGCAATTATGCCAGCTCCACGGGGCTGGGCTGCGCGACGACCGCGGCGGGCATGGGCTGCGCGGGAACGTGCGGCTGCAAATGCTAGGCGGCGTGGAATTTAACCCAAAGGACGGCGCTTCCGGGGCGGGAGCGCCGTCTCTTGTCATGCCGGTTTGCGCCGCTTCATACACTGTAAGGACATCGGCGGCGAGGAGGGGCGCGGTATGCGGAGACGAAGATGGGGGAGAAGGGCGGCGGGATGGGCGCTTGCGCTGCTGGCGGTTTGCGCTGCGGGCTGGGTCGGGCTTGAGCGCCTGCGGCCGCCGCTGCTGATCCGCGTGATGGCGCAGGGGCAGCGCGAGGCGGTGCAGGCCGTCGCGCAGGCGGAAGCGCCGCGGGTGTTGATATACCACACGCATACCTACGAGGCATATCAGGCCACGGAGACGGAAAATTACAAGCCGACGGAAAAGTGGCGCACGCGCGACGAAAACCACAACATGATCGCGGTCGGGGACGCGCTGGCGCGGGCGCTGACCGCGCGAGGCTTCATCGTCGTGCACGATACGACGGCGTTTGAGCCGCCGACGCTGTCCACCGCCTACAAGCGGTCGCTGGCGATGCTCAGAACGCGGCTCGACGCGGGCGAACGGTATGACTACTGGCTTGACGTGCATCGCGACGCATACAGCGAGTCATACCGGGGCGCAAACAGCGTGGAGACGGAGGGCGGAAGCGCCGCGCGCGTCATGCTGCTGGTGGGCAAGGGCACGGGCGCGACGGGGTCCGGCTTTGACGAGCGGCCGGATTGGCCGAAAAACCTCGAACTGGCGCAGGCCGTCACGGAGGCGGCGAACGCCCTTGCGCCCGGCATCTGCCGCGAGGTGAAGATCAAGAGCGGGCGCTTCAATCAGCATATCTCCACCGGCGCGCTGCTGATTGAAATCGGCAACAACCGCAACACGCTTTCGGAGGCGCTGGCGGCGTGCCCGATCATCGCGGAGGCGCTTGAACGCGCGTACAGGGCGCGGAACTAGACCAGCTTGCGCATGTGGCTGAGCGCGGCCTTTTCGAGGCGGGAAACCTGCGCCTGACTGATGCCGATTTCACCCGCGACCTCCATCTGGGTGCGTCCCTGAAAGAAGCGCAGGTTCAAAATGCGCTGCTCGCGCTCGTTCAGGCGATCCATGGCCTCGCGGATGGCGATGTTTTGCAGCCAGTTTTCCGCGCTGACGTTGTCGTCGCGCACCTGATCGCCGATGGTCAGCGCGTCCGCGCCCTCGCCGCCGATCGGCTCGCACAGGCTTACGGGGTCCTGGATGGCTTCGAGCGCGAGGGTGACGTCCTCCGCCGACAGTTCGAGCTTTCGGGCGATTTCCTGCACGGTCGGCTCGCGCCCCAGCTCGGCTTGCAGACGGTCGCGCGCGGAGAGCGATTTATAGGCGATATCCCGAAGCGAACGGCTGACGCGGATGGCGTTGTTATCCCGAAGATAGCGCCGAATCTCGCCGATAATCATCGGCACGGCGTAGGTCGAAAAGCGCACGTTCTGCGTCACGTCAAAATGGTCGAGGGCTTTGATTAACCCGATGCAGCCGACCTGAAACAGATCATCCACATTTTCGCCGCGGTGGTGGAACCGCTGGAGCACGCTGAGCACCAGACGCAGATTGCCCCGGATAAATTCCTCCCGCGCCCGCATATCCCCGCTGTGGACGAGGGGAAAGAGCTGCCGCATCCGTTCGTTGCTGATGACGGGGAGCGTAGAGGTATCCACGCCGCAGATTTCAACTTTGCCGATGGCCATATCGTCGCCTCCCTTGCTTTCTTGAATTGCATTATGACGGCGGCCAAGGAAAAATATTCTCGCGGCGCGTGGTTATATTTGGGGAAAAAGCGCATAGACGCGAAAGGCGGAAGGAATATGACGTTTTCGGAATTGAAGAAAAAGGATATGATCTGCATCGGGGACGGACGGGTGATCGGGCGCGCGTGCGACGTGGTGCTCGACCCGGCGACGGGGCAGGCGCTCGGCCTGATCGTCTGCGGAGGATGCGGCATTTTTCGAAGCGAGAAAAGCCAGATGGAGATTCCGTGGCGGCAGATCGCCTGCATCGGCGACGACGTGATTCTGGTTTCGCCGGGGAGCTGCTGAAGGGGGTTTACCTTTTTTCGGAATACGGGTATAATAAGCGAATGGGAAAATGCAAAATTTTTCAAAATGAGGGGTAAATCGACATGAAGTGCATATACTGTAATTGCACGGAGAGCCGCGTGGTGGATTCGCGCCCGACGGAGGACGGCGCGATCCGCCGCCGCCGCGAGTGCGAGGAATGTAAAAGACGCTTTACGACATACGAAAAGATTGAAATGCTGCCGGTGCTGGTCGTCAAAAAGGACAGGCGGCGGGAACCGTTTGACGCGGCGAAGGTGCGCAACGGCATCCTCAGGGCATGCGAAAAGCGCCCCGTTCCGCTGGAGGAGATCGAAAAGCTGGTGCGCCGGGTGGAAACCAGCGTCTGCCAGCAGCCGGAGGAAGAAGTGACCACCGAGCAGATCGGGCGGATGGTGATGGACGGCCTGAAGGAGCTGGACGAGGTGGCGTATATCCGCTTTGCGTCGGTCTATCGCCAATTTAAGGATGTGCAATCCTTCATGGAGGAGCTTCAGCTCCTGCTGGACAGCCAGAAAAAACCGCAGGAATAAACCGAAAGCCGCCGCGTCATGCTAAACCTCGAAACGGAGGATTGGGCATGAAACAAACGGTTCGGCACGGCTTGGGCATTGCGCTGAGCGCGATGGCTTTTGTATGCAATTATTCCCCATGGGTGCGAAACGCGGCTGCGCTGCCGGATGCGCTGACGCTCTCTTCCGGGCAGCGGCTTGTGGTGCAGACCGGGCTGCCGATGCGCGCCGCGTCGGCGGGCGGGGCGGTCAGCGTGCTGGCCTCGCAGGATGAGCGCGTAACGCTCAGCGCGGAGGCGGGCGGGCAGACGAGCGTGACCTTTTCGCTGCTCGGGCTGATTCCCGTGCATGAAACGCGGGTGAACGTCGTGGAGGCGCGCAGGCTGATTCCCGGCGGGCAGGCGGTCGGCGTGGCGCTCAAGACGCGCGGCGTGCTGGTCGTTTCCGATTCGGCGAAGGGGCGGCTGCTGCGCGCGGGCGACGTGATCCTTTCCGCAAACGGCGAAACGGTGGAGAGCGCGAAGTCGCTCGGCGCTGTCATCGGCGGGGCGCAGAGCAACACGGTTCGGCTCGAAGTGATGCGCGCCGGGCAGACGATCACGGTGGAAACGGCGGCTTCCGTCGATGCGGCGGACGGCAGGCGGAAGCTGGGCGTCTGGGTGCGCGACAGCACGGCGGGCGTCGGCACGCTGACCTATGTGGACCCGCAGACGGGCGCTTACGGCGCGCTGGGGCACGCGATTGTCGATGCGGACACGGGCAAGCTGCTGGATGCGCGCGAGGGCGCGATTCTGCGGGCGAACATCGTGGGCGTTGCGAAAGGGCAAAGCGGCAAGGCGGGCGAGCTGAAGGGCAACTTCCTCAAGGAGGGGCGGCAGATCGGCAGCCTGCTGGAAAACTGCGAATACGGCATTTACGGCGTGATGCGGGACGCGCCCCGGAGTGCGCTCTACCCGGAGGGGCTGAGCGTCGGCTCGCGGAGCGCCGTCCACACCGGGGCGGCCAGCATCATCGCGACGGTGGAGGGCGACGAACCGCAGGAATACGGCGTGGAAATCGTCCGCTGCTTCCCCCAGAGCGAACCGAGCCAGAAGGGCATGGTGCTGCGCGTGACGGACGAGCGGCTGCTGCACCGGACGGGCGGCATCGTTCAGGGCATGAGCGGCAGCCCGATCCTGCAGGACGGCCGGATCATCGGCGCGGTAACGCACGTCTATCTGAGCGACGCGACGCAGGGATACGGCATGTATATCGAGTGGATGCTCGAAAAAAGCGACGCGCTGGATGCGGAGGCGCAGGCAGCGTAAATGTACAGGGGAAGGTGACTGCGGAATGAAAACGCAAATTCTATGCGCGATGCGCGACGGCAGCGCGGTGATTCCGGCGCTTCGGACGTTGGAGGATGAGCAGGATTGCGCCTTCCGCATGGTGCAATCCGGGGAGGGCGCGCTGTCGGCGGCGAAAAAATGCAGGCCGGATATTCTGGTGATCGACGCGGTGCTGCCGCTGATGGACGGGCTGGGCACGATCGACCGGCTCAGGGAGATCTACGGCGAGCGGATGCCGCAGGTCATCGGCGGGGTGATGATGCCCTTCGCGCGGGACGGTTTTCTGCGCCGGGGCGTGACCTGTCAGGTTCGCGTGCCGTGGGACGCGCAGGAGCTGACGGAGGCGCTTACGCAGATGCTCAAAAAGGTGCGCGGCGAGGCGGATTGGACGCGGCTGGAGCCGGCCTGCCGACGCGCTGCCGGGCTGCTCAGCAAAATGGGCATGAGATCGACGCTGCGCGGATACGAATACCTATCCAGCGCGGCGGCGCTTGCGTGGGAAGACGAAAGCCGGATGGACGCAGTCGGCGACATGCTGTATAAGCCGGTGGCGCTGCATTGCGGAACGACGGAGCAGGCCGTCGAGCGGCTGATCCGCCACGCAGTGGAAAGCGTGATGGATGCGTTCGGCGTGCGGCGCGTATACGGCTTTTTCGGCAACTCGATTGACCCGATCCGGGGCAAGCCGACCAACGCGGAAATGATCGGGATGCTCGCGCAGTATATGCGCGTGATCCCGGAGGATTGACGCGATGGCGATTGAAAAAACGGGCCTGATGCGGTATAATGACCGTATCGGACTCGTTTTCTTTTGGAAAGAAAACGCAAAGGAGGAGCACATGAACAAAAAAGCAATCGTCATCGTTCTGGACAGCGTGGGCATCGGCGAACTGCCGGACGCTGCGAATTACGGCGACAAGGGCGCGGATACGCTCGGCCATATCATCAACACCTGCCACCCGAAACTGCCGCATCTGATGGAGCTGGGGCTGGCGAACATCGACGGCGCGAGCTTCCCCGGCAGGGTGGAGGCGCCGAAGGGCTGCTTCGGCAAGCTGCGCGAGGTTTCCGCCGGCAAGGACACCACGACCGGCCACTGGGAAATCGCGGGCGTTCAGCTTGCGCAGGCGTTCCCGACGTTCCCGAACGGCTTCCCGCAGGATTTCATCGAGCGGTTTGAAAAGGCCGTCGGCCGCGGCACGCTGGGCAACAAGCCCGCCTCCGGCACGGCGATCCTCGACGAGCTGGGCGAGGAGCACATCAAGACCGGCAAGCTGATCGTCTATACCTCGGCGGACAGCGTCTTCCAGATCGCGGCGAACGAAGCGGTTGTGCCGCTGGAGGAGCTGTATCGCGATTGCCAAATCGCGCGCGAGCTGCTGACGGGCGAGCTGGAGGTCGGCCGCGTCATCGCGCGTCCGTTCGTCGGCGACCACGCGGGCGCGTTCAAGCGCACCGGCGCGCGCCGCGATTTCAGCGCGCAGCCGCCGCAGACGATGTGCGACATTCTGAAAGAGAACGGCAAGACGGTCTACGGCGTGGGCAAGATTGAGGATATCTTCGATCACCACGGCATCACCAAGAGCAACCACGCGGCGGGCAACCCGGCCTGCATGCAGGCGACGTTCGAGGCGATGGACGAGGATTTTGACGGCCTGCTGTTCGTCAATCTGGTCGATTTCGATATGGTATATGGCCATCGCCGCGATGTGAAGGGCTACGCCGCCGCGCTGGAGGCGTTTGACGCGCAGCTCCCGGAGATTCAGGCGAAGATGGGCGAGGACGATCTGCTGATGATCACCGCCGACCACGGCTGCGACCCGTGCCACAGCGGCACCGACCACACGCGCGAGCACACGCCGCTGCTGGTTTGGAGCAGGAAGATGCAGGGCGGCGTGAATCTGGGCGTGCGCGCGACATACGCGGACATCAGCGCGACGGTGCTGGATTATTTCGGTCTGGCGAACCCGCTGCGCGGAACTTCTTTTCTGGAGGAACTGAAATGATGGATGAAATGAAGAGAATCGACGAGGCGGCGGCGAAGGTGCTCGCCGTCTGCGGCAAGGCCGATATCGGCGTGATTCTGGGCAGCGGTCTGGGCGATTACGCCGAGGCGCTTGAAGACGCGGTCAAGCTGCCGTACAGCGAAATCCCCGGCTTCCCGCGCTCGACGGTCGCGGGGCACGCGGGCATGTGGTGCTGCGGCACGCTGTACGGCAAGCGCGTGGTGATGATGCAGGGGCGCTTCCATTACTACGAGGGATACAGCATGAAGGACGTGACCCTGCCGGTTCGCGTGATGCAGAAAATCGGCGTGAAGACGCTGGTCGTCACCAACGCGGCGGGCGGCGTGAACCTCGGCTACCATCCGGGCGAGCTGATGGTGATCGGCGACATGTTCAGCATGACGGCGCAGAACCCGCTGATCGGCCCGAACCTCGATGCGTTCGGCCCGCGCTTCCCGGATATGAGCTGCGCGTTTGACAAGGAGCTGCGCGCGCTGGCGCACGAATGTGCAAACGAGCAGGGCTTTGCGCTGCGCGAGGGCGTTTATGCGCAGATGACCGGCCCGACGTATGAAACCCCGGCGGAAATCCGCATGCTGCGCACGCTCGGCGCGGACGCGGTGGGCATGAGCACCGTGCCGGAGGTCATCGTGGCGCGCCACGGCGGCATGCGCGTGCTGGGCATAAGCTGCATCACGAACATGGCGGCGGGGATTCTCGACCAGCCGCTCAACCACGCGGAGGTGACGGAAACGGCCAATCGCGTGAAGGGACAATTCAGAAATCTGCTTGACAGGATCATCGAAAAAATGTAAAATAACGCGAATACATTTTTGGGTGCGGACACGCCGCACGGCCTCCCTCTTTTGAAAAAGGAGGGCGGAATTCGATGCGCCTATGGATGAGCGAAACCCCAAAAGCTGCACAAAAATGGATGGCCGATGGCCGCCCGCATTTGATGCAGTTTTTGTTTTATCATGTATAACATGTCTGTTTTTTGAAGAGGGGGAAAGCCAGAATGAAAAAAGCGCTTTTATCGGGCGTCATTGCGCTCGTGATGATGCTCACGCTGCTGGGGACGGCCGCGTTTGCGGAGAGCCCGTACACGGTTTCGACAAGCGATGAACTGAAGACTGCGCTGAACGCAATCGCCGCCGGTTCGGAAAAAGAAGCGGTGATCGTCCTGACGGGGGACGTTCAAGCGCCTGATATGGCGGGAGAAACGTATATTACGTCCTTTGGTGTGGCCGGAAAGCATATCACCGTTCGGTCAGAAGGGGAGATGAAGACATTCTCCTTTCCCAGCTACGGCATTTTGACAGGCGACTGCACGTTCGACAACGTCAACGTGACCGGCAGACGGCTGTTCTGCAACGGCTATAACACGGTCTTCACCGAAAACGGCCAGATTCATTTGAGCGAAACGCTTTACGGCGGCGGTTATAAGACGACGGTAGCCAGCACGCATGTCGTTATCGCGGCGAGCGGTTATATTAACCCGTCGTCCAACAGCGGCCTGCATGACGTGATCGGCGGCTCGTATCAAGGCTCGGTAGAGGGCGATACCTATCTGGAAATCACGGGCGATATTCGGATGCAGGGTGGAAACCACGTGAACCCCGGCTGCATGACCGGCGACGGCAGCAGCGGAGACGATAAAAACAGCCCTGACGTTTATGTCGGCGGCAACGCGACGCTGATTTATGACAACAAAAACAGCAAAGCAAGCCCCGCCATTGAAGGCACAAACGGCTGTGAAATGAGAGGAAATGTAACACTCGATATCCGTGCGGGGGGGGGTACTGGGCATTGTCGGTACGGAAGAAACTGTTGATACATCCATCATTCACGGTAATCTGCATATCATAGCCGGTTCGCCGGATTATGAAAACACCGACCGCATTTTGCGTTTGAACGGCAACTGGCCGATCATTGGCGCGGGTCATTCCTTTGCGGCTATGCCGGACGCTGTCGGTAATTATGCGATTGATGGGAATATTACGATTGATGCTTATGAGAACGTCTGGGGCTGGGATAGAAACACGAAACCCACTACATATGATCTTCCTGAGATTTACGGAGCGCTTCGCGGCAACGTTGGAGGCAATATCACCATCAATGCGCACGGTTCTCATGTGGCAAATATCTATGGCGCAAGCGATTCGGTTGTTCAGAAGGGCGTTACGATCAACGCAACCGACGTCGAATTGAGGAGCAGCTTATATGAGACAAAATATGACGAAGGCTATATTATGGGGCTGTGGGAGAGAGGCATCCCGAGCACCGCAAATGGCCCGGTAACCATTAACATCGACGGCGGCGACGTCGGCCTTGTCATGGCTACGGATCAAGAAACCGTACCGGCGGGTTCTTCCATCAACGTCACGGGTAAACCTAACATTCGCATCGGTTTGCGTGGAACGCAGGCAACATCGTATTCCCGTGATTTTCCCGTTGCCAATATTGACGGCTGCACGGCGACGATTCCGTTTATCAAGATGATGTCTCAGGTCAATGTTACGAATCATTCCGATGTGACCGCGCACGTGATGAGCAGCGATGCGGGATTAATGGTAGAAAAAGACAGCAAATTGACGACGGATAACGGACAGGTTTGGATTTGGGGCAACGCGGTTATTAACGGCACATGGGAGCAGAAGCATAGCCAAACGGCTAATTACAACGATATTTTTATCCAAGGAACTACGGAAATCGGCGCTGACGGCTATCTGATTAATCACGGAACAAGCAACTTGAAGGGGAACGTGACCAACAACGGCGTGATGGCGCTGATGGAACCGGCTCTCCTTCAGGGCAAGTGTCAGGCAAACAACGGAGAACTGCGGTTGCCTGCTGTCGTTTACAATTATAATGATGCTTCAATCCCTGTTGAGATTCAGGGATTGGCCAGCGGCACCACCACGGTCAATACGGTAGCCCCGGAGGATTGGACGAAGCTGCAAAAGCCGAAACTCGGGGATAATTACATCGTCGCGCTGAGGGGCGGCGACGCGCCCGCGCAGAGCGTGTTTCTGCTGGGCAACGAAGACGCCCTGCGGGCAGATTGGTTCTTGAAACGCAAGGACGATCTCAACCCCCAGAGCAATTATTACATGTGGCAGGTCGCCACGGGCATTTCCGTCACGTTTGATAAAAACGGAGGCGACACCGAGGCCGACCCGAACAGGAGGGTGCAGGAACAAAACCCGAATGGCAATCATTTTGAACTGCCGAGCGTCCAGCCGACGCGCGAAGGGTACGAATTTACGGGCTGGAACACCAAAGCGGACGGAACGGGCGCGGCGTTTACGGCGGAAACCGAAGTGAAGCAGAGCCTGACGGTCTACGCACAATGGATGCGCAGGCAGATAGAGAAGGAAGACACGATATCTGTGACGGTCAAGAAGGTTTGGAAACTGAACGACGGCGGAACAGCGACCGATTCGGTGACTGTGGCGCTCTATAAAAACGGAAACATGGATCGGACGGCCGTGCTGAACGATGCGAACCGCTGGACGTATACGTGGGACGATTTGAGCGCCAAGGACGCATGGACGGTGGAAGAACCCGAAGTGCCGAACGGCTTTAAGGCTGTGGTCGAGCGCAAAGGTTCGGTCTTTACGATCACGAATGACGATATTCGGGTTGACGTTCCGCAAACGGGCGACAAGAGCCATTGGCTGCTCTGGACGGTGCTCCTGCTTGCGAGTGGTTTGGGAATCACCCAATGCGTTCGCAAAGGAAAAGGGAAAATCGAATAATAAACGGATGTGACCGGCGCATCCGACGGCGACCGTGGGCAGGGGCTTGCGGCCGCTTTTTTCGCGCAAATAAGACGAAAAAACCCCGACACCGCGCGCGGTATCGGGGTTCTCTTAACGGATAAAGAATGAAATCAGAGCTTGGCCATCGCGTCGTCAAGGCGCTTCATCGTTTCGTCCTTGCCGAGCAGATACGCCATTTCAAACGCACCGCCGGGGGTAGCGGCGCGGCCGGTGATGGCGATGCGCAGCGGCCAGAGCACGGTGGCGTTCTTCATGCCGGATTCGGGAATGGCGGCCATCACGGTATCGTGGAGGTTGGCCTCCGTCCAATCGGCCATGCCGGAGAGAATCGGGCGGACAAATTCGAGCGCCGCCTTGCTGGTTTCCGGCGTGGATTTGCTCTTTTTGTTGGTGAACAGCGCCATATCCAGCGCCGGCATTTCGGCGAGGAAATCCACCATGCCCGGAAGCTGGCTGAAAATCTCGGTGCGCGCCTGCAAAAGCTGGCAGAGGCGGTCGAGGTCGAACTTCTGCGGGTCGAGCACCTGAGAGAGCCACGGCTTGGCCATTTCGGCGTAGGCCTCCGGGGTCAGGCGGCGGATATACTCGGCGTTGAACCACGTCAGCTTGTTGGTATCGAAGATCGACGGGCTCTTGTTGATGCCGTTTTCATCGAAGATGCGGATGAGGTCATCCATCGAGAAGAATTCCTCGTTGGTGTCCTTCGGCGCCCAGCCCAGCAGCGCGATGTAGTTGATGATCGCTTCCTTGAGGTAGCCCTTTTGCAGCAGATCCTCGAAGGAGGGGTCGCCCCAGCGCTTGGAGAGCTTGCGGACGATCGGCTGCTCGTTCCCGTTTTCATCCAGAATCGGCTGCTTGGTTTCCTTATCCTTGAGCACGGATTCGATCATAACGGGCGGCAGATGCAGATAGATCGGCGGCTTCCAGCCGAAGGCCTCGTAGAGCAGGTTGTATTTCGGCGCGGAGGAGAGGTATTCCGTGCCGCGCATGACGTGGCTGATGGCCATCAGGTGATCGTCCACGACGTTGGCGAAGTTGTAGGTCGGCAGGCCGTCGGCCTTGATGAGCACGTTGTCATCCAGCGTGTCGCAATCCACCTCGACGTGGCCGTAGAGCATGTCGTCGAAGGACGCCTTGCCCGTGGTCGGCACGTTCTGGCGGATGACGTAGGGCTCGCCCGCCGCGATGCGGCGCTTGGCCTCCTCAAGGCTGACGTTGTGCAGACACTTTTTGTTGTATTTGTAGGTTTCGCCCTTGGCCTCGGCGGCCTTGCGGTCGGCCTCGATCTCTTCCTTGGTGCAGAAGCAGCAGTAAGCGCCGCCCTTTTCGACCAGCTCCCAAGCGAACTTGGGGTAGAGGTCGCGGCGCTGGGTCTGGATATACGGGCCGTATTCGCCGCCCACATCCGGGCCCTCGTCGTAGGCCAGACCGGCCTGACGCATGGATTTATAGATCAGATCGACCGCGCCGGGCACCTCGCGCTCCTGATCGGTATCCTCGATGCGCAGAATGAACTTGCCGCCGTGCTTCTTGGCGAACAGATAGGTATACAGCGCGGTGCGCAGGCCGCCCAGATGCAGGTAGCCCGTCGGGCTGGGCGCAAATCGCGTGCGAACTTCATCAGACATGATTTCTTTCTCCTTCTCATGGGGAACGCCGGGGCAAAGCTCCGAACGCAGCCCCCGCAACTTATTCCGGCTTATAGCTGTCCTTCAGCGGAACGACGCGGTTGAAGACGGCCATATCCGCCGTGGAATCCTTATCCTTACAGAAATAGCCCATGCGCAGGAACTGGAAGTCGTCGCCGACCTTCGCCTCGGCGAGCCAAGGCTCGGCAAAGCCGCGAATGGTCTTGAGGGAATCCGGATTCAGGCGGGCGGTGAAATCCTTCGCCGGGGCGGCGGATTCCTCGTCGGTTTCCTCCTCGGGCGCGATTTCGGCCTGCTCGTCGTCGTCGCGCATCAGCACGTCATACAGACGACCCTCGAACGGAATGTTCCGCTCGGCGCTGACCCAGTGAATCGTGCCCTTGACCTTGCGATCCGCGCCCTCGGAGCCGGATTTGCTGGTGAAATCCACCGAACAGTAGATGCAGGTCACGTTGCCGGCCTCGTCCACGTCGTAACGCTCGCACTTGATGATGTAAGCGCCCTTGAGGCGAACCTCGCCGTCCGGCTTGAGGCGGAAGAACTTCTTCGGCGCATCGACCATGAAATCCTCGCGCTCAATGTAGATTTCGCGGGTGAGCGGCACGGTGTGCGTGCCCATTTCCGGCTTCTTCGGGTGATTCTCGATCACGCAGTCCTCGGCCTTGCCCGCCTCGTAGTTGGTCAGCACGACCTTCACCGGGTCGAGCACGGCCATCGCGCGCGGCGCGGTTTCGTTCAGGTCGTTGCGGACGCAGTATTCCAGCAGGCGCACATCCACGACGGAATCCGCCTTGGATACGCCCACGCGGTCGATGAAATCGCGCACGGCGGCGGAGGTGTAGCCGCGGCGGCGCATGCCCGCCAGCGTCGGCATACGCGGGTCGTCCCAGCCGGAGACATAGCCTTCCTCGACCAGACGGCGCAGGAAGCGCTTGCTCATCACGGTGTTGGTCAGGTTCAGGCGCGCGAACTCGATCTGGCGCGGCTTCTCCTTGAAGTTGCAGACGTTGACCACCCAGTCATACAGCGGGCGGTGGATTTCGTATTCCAGCGAGCAGAGGGAATGGGTCACGCCCTCAAGCGCGTCGCCGATCGGGTGCGCGAAATCATACATCGGGTAGATGCACCACTTGTCGCCCGTGCGATGGTGCGTGCAATACTTGATGCGGTAGATGGTGGGGTCGCGCATGTTGATGTTCGGGGAGGCCATGTCGATCTTCGCGCGCAGCACGCGGGAGCCTTCCGGGAACTCGCCGTTCTTCATGCGCAGGAAGAGATCCATGTTCTCCTCGGGCGTGCGGTCGCGATAGGGGGAATTTTTGCCCGGCTGGGTCAGCGTGCCGCGGTATTCGCGGATTTCCTCCTTGGAGAGGTCGTCCACATACGCCAGCCCGCGGCGGATGAGGTCGAGCGCAAATTCATAAATCTGGTCGTACTGCTCGGAGGCATAGTAGACGTTGGCATAATTGAAGCCGAGCCAGTGGATATCGTCCTTGATGGCCTCGACAAATTCTTCTTTTTCCTTGGTCGGGTTGGTATCGTCAAAGCGCAGGTTGCACACGCCGCCGAAGCGCTCCGCCGTCAGAAAATCGACGGAAAGCGCCTTGACATGGCCGATGTGCAGATAGCCGTTCGGCTCGGGCGGGAAGCGCGTCTGAACGCGGCCGCCGTTCTTGCCCTCGGCGATATCGGCCTTGATGGCCTCCCAAATAAAGTTGGTCTTTTCCCGGGTTTCTTCTGCCATGGGAATCCCTCCTTAAAACTGCTTCATCTGATGAGTATTCATAATAGAACAGTATACTATACCCGCCGCCGCAAAACAAGACCCACGCTGAAATATTGGTTGTTCCGACAAAAAAAGACGCGCTTCCCTGATGATTTGGAAATAAGGGGGAACAGAGGAAACTCCTTCCGTCAGCTTCGCTGACACCTCCCTCGAAGAGGGAGGTCTGTTTTGCTGGGAAACAAACGGATGCGGAATACTCATTCCGACGTTGAACCAAGCAGAGGCAATGCGACATATCCAAACGGTGTTTTAGGCAGTTGTTTCCCGAAATATTCGGTTTAAGCATGACAATGCCGTATTTAGCGATATAGACCTCCCTCCTTGAGGGAGGTGGCACGGCGAAGCCGTGACGGAAGGAGTTATGCCGAAAGGAGCCGTTTTTTGACTCCCTGTGAAAAAATCCGCGAAAAGTGTTCCTTTTTGCATGGGGGATGTGCTATAATGAATCGGTTGCTTTTATAAGCTCTATCAACCAACTTTCCAAGAATAAGGGGGAACCCAAAATGCAGTATTCCAAAGAAGTGGAAGAAATGATCTGCGTCGCCAAGGGCCCTAATCACGGCCCCGCGCCCATCCCGGAAGAGGGCAAGTGGATTCAGGCGAAGAGAATCGAAGACATCTCCGGCTACACCCACGGTGTGGGCTGGTGCGCGCCGCAGCAGGGCGCGTGCAAGCTGAGCCTGAACGTGAAAAACGGCGTCATCGAGGAAGCGCTGGTGGAGACCATCGGCTGCTCCGGCATGACCCATTCCGCCGCGATGGCTTCCGAAATTCTGCCGGGCAAGACCATCCTTGAGGCGCTGAACACCGACCTGGTTTGCGACGCCATCAACACCGCCATGCGCGAGCTGTTCCTTCAGATCGTCTATGGCCGCACCCAGTCCGCGTTCTCCGACGACGGCCTGCGCGTCGGTGCGGGTCTGGAGGATCTGGGCAAGGGTCTGCGTTCCATGGTCGGCACGATGTACGGCACCAAGGCGAAGGGCACCCGTTACCTCGAAATGACCGAGGGCTACGTGCTCAAGATGGCGCTGGACAAGGACGATCAGGTTTGCGGCTATCAGTTCCTCTCTCTGGGCAAGATGATGGACGCCATCAAGAAGGGCATGTCCCCGAACGAGGCCTACGAGAAGAACATCGGCACCTACGGCCGCTTCAAGGCGGAGGACGGCGCTGTGAAGTGGATTGATCCGCGGACGGACAAATAAGAAGGAGGCGTGCGAAACAATGGCTCTTTTTGAAAACTATGAAGGTCGTATGCCTCAGCTCCAGCCGGTGCTTGACAAGTATGGCTTCAAGAACTTTGACGAAGTGAAGGCCTACACCAACGCCAAGGGCGTGGATGCGTATTCCATCGTGGAGAGCACCCAGCCGATCTGCTTCGAGAACGTGAAGTGGGCTTACGAGCTGGGCGCGGCGATCGCGATGAAGGAAGGCGTTAAGACCGCCGCCGAAGCCGCCAAGCGCATCGGCGAGGGTCTGCAGGCGTTCTGCATCCCCGGCTCTGTCGCCGACCAGCGCAAGGTCGGCCTCGGCCACGGCAACCTCGGCGCGATGCTGCTGGATGAAAACACCGAGTGCTTCGCTTTCCTCGCCGGTCACGAGTCCTTCGCGGCGGCCGAGGGCGCGATCAAGATCGCGCTGAACGCGAACAAGGTGCGCACCAAGCCGCTGCGCGTGATTCTCAACGGCCTGGGCAAGGATGCGGCCATGATTATCAGCCGCATCAACGGCTTCACCTATGTGCAGACCAAGTACGATTACCTCTCCGCCGACGTGAAGGAAGACCATGCGCTGTCCATCGTGAGTGAGACCGCGTATTCCAGCGGCGAGCGCGCGAAGGTTCGCTGCTACGGCGCGGACGACGTTCGCGAGGGCGTGGCCATCATGTGGCACGAGAACGCAGATGTTTCCATCACCGGCAACTCCACCAACCCGACCCGCTTCCAGCACCCGGTCGCCGGCACCTATAAGAAGGAGCGCCTCGAGGCCGGCAGAAAGTATTTCTCCGTCGCTTCCGGCGGCGGCACGGGTCGTACCCTGCATCCGGACAACATGGCCGCCGGCCCTGCCTCTTACGGCATGACCGATACCATGGGTCGCATGCATTCCGACGCGCAGTTCGCGGGCAGCTCCTCTGTTCCGGCGCACGTCGAGATGATGGGCTTCCTCGGCGCGGGCAACAACCCGATGGTCGGCATGACCGTCGCCGTGGCTGTGGCCGTTGAAGAAGCGAGCAAGTAAGGCATAACGAAGAGCCTTCGGCATACCGCCGAGGGCTCCTTTTGCGTGCGCAGAATCAGTATCTTCCGTATTTATGCGCGGCGTTGTACATGGCCAGCACGTTCTCCACCGGCGAATTGTCCTGAATGCAGTGGGTGGGGGCGAAGTGGTAGCCGTGGGTGGGCATCATTACCTCCAGCACATGGCGGCAGTCGGCGGTCACGTCCTCGGGCGTGCCCGTGGCCAGCGGGCCGGCGGTGGAAATGCAGCCGCGGAAGGTCAGCCGGCCGCCGAAGCGCTCCGCCAGATACTCCGGCGACATGTTGGCCGCCTCGGGCTGAAGGGTGTCCACGCCGCGAACGCCCATGTCGATGAAGTCCTCATAGACCCAGCTGGACGAAACGCAGGTGTGGAACATGGCGGGCACGCTGTGAGCCTTCGCCAGATCCACGAAGCGCTGATGGATGGGGCGAAGAGTCTCGCGGTAGAGGTCGAGGCTGATCATCGGCGTGTGCTGGGTGCCCAGATCCTCGCCCAGCCAAACGAAGTCCAGCATGTCGCCAAGCGCGTCGGCCAGCCGCGACAGCATCTCCAGCTGGAACGCCGCGCGGCGCTCGATGAAGCGCATGGCGGCTTCATCCTTCATCAGCAGATGGCAGAGAACATCCTCCATGCCCATGATGCGGCCGCGGCGCTTG